>Ga0079995_1075839_pt1 | contig 164830 bp, 162 predicted proteins | sample FaiFalFF_MnMetaG_2_FD_69198 | JGI IMG/M metagenome (GOLD analysis project Ga0079995, IMG submission 69198) | Freshwater microbial communities from Yellowstone National Park, Wyoming, USA - Fairy Falls C (FF_Mn_C) (SPADES assembly) (version 4) | ecosystem: Environmental > Aquatic > Freshwater >... | reverse complement strand
CTCCTCTTCACGGACAGGAAGCCCCCGGAGGCGGTACCGTCACCAGCCCCGCCGGGTTCACGCACACGTACCGGACATGCCCCCCGCCCCGCACCGTGACCCGGAAGGCCGTGCAGTTGTTCTCATTGCACGTAGGATACACGATCCCGGAGGGGATGAACGCCAGAGCATCTTCCGGACCGGGCTCCACCCGCACCCCCGTGGGGTACTCCTGGGAACTCAAAAGGACCCCGTAGGCCCGCAGACCCGAGGCGCTGGGACGGGTGCAATCGAACGAGGCCTCCTGGGGCACCACGTACACCCGCACCCCTCTCCCCTCGAACGCCACGCCCACGCACTTCGCCTCCGCCGACTTCGCCACCGCAGCCTGCTGGGCCACCCGGACGTCCGCGGCGATCTCCCGGGTGGTGTTCTGCACCCGCCGCTCCATCACCACCCGCTGGTAGGCGGGGAACGCAAGGCCCAGCAGGATGGCCAGGATCACCACCACGAAGAGGGTCTCGAGCACGGTGAACCCGGCTTGCCCGCCCTTCCACGACACCGGGGCCTCCTCCAGTTCCCTGGCTCTGCGGAGTCGTAGAGCAAGATGTGTGCCACCCTATTAAGCCGGGACTGAGCCCACGCGGGTGGGGAACCGGGGTGCGGGAGTGATTCGGTGGCACCGGATTTGCTTGGTCTCGGGCCGGGAACCATGGGGCTGAGGTGGCTGACGAGCTTCCTCCAGGACCACGGGCGGCTCCGGCGGGCGGAGCGCACGCGGGGCCTCCTGCTGGGGACCTTAGGGTACACTTTAGGGCTCGGGATCCTGCTGGTGTTCCGAGCCACGGACCAGGCCCATTTCGCCTGGCGGGATTACTGCGCCACCGTGGCCTGGACCGTGGGGGTCCAGGGGTTTTTGCTGCTCGCGGTCCACCGGGGATACGATCGCCTGGTCCGCACCTGGGACCCGCACTTCGTCTACGTCCCTCTCCTGTTCGCCATCGCCTTGCTCACCCGGTACACGGCCCTGGTCCCGGAGGCCCGGACCCCCCTGATGGTGGGCTGGTTCATCGCCCTGGCCTTCGCAGCCGGGTACGGATCCTTCTGGCCCCTACTGGGCCTCACGGGGCTCATGGGCGTGGCCTACCTCGCGGCGGTGGTGGGGCCTCCGCCTTGGGAGGGCGTGCGCCAGAGCGGGATCCGGCCGGAGGTGGAGGCGATGCAGGTCCTGATGCTGGTGTGCGCGGGCGGGATCATGAGCGCCACCCTGGACCGGATGCGCCGGCAGAGGGAGCGGAACCGAGCCCTGCGCCAGGAGCTCGGCCGGGTCAACCGGGTCTTGGCGGAGATGGCCATGACCGATCCGCTCACGGGCCTCCACAACCGCCGCTACCTGGAGGCGGTGATGGCTCAGGAGTGCGCGCGGGCCGCCCGATCCGGACACCGGTTCGCCCTGGCCCTTCTGGATCTCGACAACTTCAAGAACTACAACGACACCTTCGGGCATCCCGCAGGTGACGACCTCCTCCGGGAGGTGGCGCGGGTCATGAGGGCAAGCCTGCGGGCCGGGGATGTGGTGGCCCGGTATGGCGGGGAGGAGTTCGCGGTGATCCTCTTCGATGTGACCCCGGCTCAAGCCCACCGGGTCCTCGAGGGACTCCGAAGGCGGATCGAGGAGGCCACCCAGGAGCCCCTCACCGCCAGCGCGGGCGTTGCCCTTTGCCCGGATCACGGCACGGATCCCGAGGCCCTGGTCCGGCTCGCGGACGAGGCCCTCTACCGGGCCAAGTCCCTCGGGAAGAACCGGACGGAACTGGCGAACTCGGCATCGTGAGTGCTGGGACCCGGAGCCCGCCGCGCCCGCCACCGATCCACCACCTGGAGGAAGGCCTCCACGCACCGGGGATCGAATTGAGAGCCGGCCATATCCCGGATGTGGCTCACCGCCTCCTCGTGGGTCCATGCCCTTCGGTACGGGCGGTCGGAGGTGAGGGCGTCGTAGACGTCCGCCACTGCGAGAATCCGGGCTGAAAGGGGGATCCGCTCGCCTGCCAGGCCCTGGGGATAGCCGCGACCGTCGTACCACTCGTGGTGGTGCAGGACGGCGGGAAGCTCCCGTCTTAGGGAGGGGATCTGGCGCACGATGTCGTGGCCGATCCGCGGGTGCTGTTGGATGAGGGCATACTCCTCTTCCGTGAGCGGACCCGGCTTATGGAGGATCTCGTCAGGAATGGCGATCTTCCCGATGTCGTGGATCCGGCCCGCCCTCCCCAGGGACCGGAGCTCCTCCGGGGGCAGGCGCATGGCCTCCCCGATGAGCACCGCGAGCTGGGCCACCCGGGCGGAGTGGCCGTGCGTGTAAGGATCGCGGGCCTCCATGGCGGCTACGAGGGCAAACACCGCCTCGCTGTAGCCGGACTCGATGCGGTCAATGAGGTCTCCCGCGAACAGCACCTCCAGCAGCCCTCCGAGGGACCCGCGGGCATTGTAGGCCCCTCCGAACCCCACCAGGCAGGAGGCGAAGCCCCCCAGGACGAGCCCGTGGTATGCCCACCAGCTCGCGGCCCACGGGGGAGAGACCGTCATGGAGACCTGGGCCTCGCCGAGGAACACCAAGCCCGTCGCGAGGGCCGCGTGGGCGGGCAATCCCGCGGCCCGGTACTCCCGCAGGTAGCGCCAGGCGGCCCCTCCGAACAGGAGCACTACGAGGACGCTCAACGGATCGAGCTGCGGAACCCGGGGGGGAAGGGGGAGGGTAAGACATCTCGGATCCCCCGTACGCCTCCGACGCCGCGTGGGAGTGGGCCGGCGAATGGCTGAGCTCTCCCAGGAACGAACCCGTCCCGAACGCCAGGATCCCCACCACGAACAGGGCAAGGAGGACTCGGCGGGCCCGGAGCAAACGGGCGTTCCAGGCGGTCCCCCACGGGACCGTGCTCAGGGCGAAGGCCACGGCCCCCACGAGCAGGCTCAGGCGCCCGGCAAGGCCCACGGTGGCGTTCGGCCCCACGAGCACATGAGGGGTGGCGAGGGCGTGGACCAGGAAGAAGCCCGAGATGCTGAGAAACCCCAGGCCCAGCCACAGGGCCCGTACATCCGCCATCCGCCCGGTCGCCTGCAAAACCGCGGCGGAGAGTCCAAATCCCACGAGGCTCACGAGCGTCACCACGTAGAAATGCGCCACGGGCGCCTCCACCCGGACGTCCCAGCGGGGTTGCGCGGCGAGCAGGAGGATGCCCACGAGAGGACTGCCTACGAGGAGCACCACGAGCGCCCTCCCGGCAAGATTCCGGCCGACCTCCGCGGGCCTCTGGATCCCGCCTCCCTGGGCCTCCACGATCCCCCTGCCTCCTGGGGACGCGGCAGCAGCAAGAAACGTGCCAGGAACTCTACGCCCTGCGGCCGAAGGCCACGAGGAACATGGGGCTGTGGCCCGCGGCGTGGGGCGAGAAGAAATCCGTGACCTCGTCATCGTAGAAGGTGAGGCCCGTGGCTCGGAGCCCCAGGGCATGGGCCAGGAGGTAGATTTTTCCTCCCCGCACCCCGCCCTCGAGCTGCGCCGCTCGGTACCCGCGGCCGCCGAGGGCGTGGAGGATTTCCGCCAAATTCGCCATCCAGAACACCGCCACCGCGGCCTCCCCGGCCGCGGGCTGCTCTAGGGCCAAGTACGCTGCCTCTTCGCGAAACTCCCCGGGCCGGAGGAGCTCCACGGCTCCCCGATCCCGGCGAAACAGGTACGCGCCGGGCGGGAGTCCCTCCACCGCGTGCACGATCAAATAGGGAACCAAGAGAGAGGTGCCGTCCGGGAGGAAATCCGCGGGAACCGCACCCGTGGCTCGCAAGAGGATCTCCGAGAACGCCTCGAAGGGGATGGAGGCCCGGGAAAACCGTCGGGTGGACCGCCGACGCTGGATCACGTCTTCCATGAGGACTCCGGGCAGCCGATCCGGAGGCATGCGGCGGAGGGGATAGAGGGGGCCCGAAGGCTCGCCCAGCACGACCTGTGCCCGAGCCCTCCGCCAGGCCCGCACCTCCTCCGGGGACCGGAGGGAGGACGCCGCGTGGACAGCGAGGACAAGGGGTTCCCGGATCTCCCGGCGCAATACGGGCTCCACGGCGTATCCCAGAGGGTGCACGGGAGGCGGAGGAGGAGGGGGATCGGTCTGCCCGAGGGCCACCAGGGCCACGGGGAGCTCCCGGTCCGCTTCCAGGTCCAGAAGCCGCGTGATCTCTCCATCCACGAACCCCGCGACCACCCGCACCCGGATCCCATGCGCGGCGGCCACCGCGAGGAGGTTACTGAGCACGGTCCCCGAGTCCCAATAGACGTGCCGGTAGGCCCGGGCCCGGTACTTCCAGGCGTTGCGCTGCCACACGCTGGTGAGGACCAGTACGGCCTCGGCCCGGCCCACCGCCTCCAGATCTCCCGCGGCCCGGGCGAGGAAGGCCCGGTAGTCCCCCGTCCGGAGCCGGAGCAGGCTCCGGTCGTGGGGGCTGAAGTGGTACACGCCCGCGGGAAGACCCGGCAGGTCCGCGCACACCGGGTAGACCTCGATGTGGTACAGGGCCCCGGTGCAGGGGGCGGCCCGGAAGGCCACCTCCCCGCCTGGGTAACGCCGGGTGCGGAGGATCCCCGCGCTGTAGTGCAGGAGGGCTGCGAGGGTCCGGAGGTCAAGGCTTGCCTGACCCTCGTTTCCGGGCGAGGCCACCGCCGCCACCGCGGCAAGACCGCTCGTAGGGAGGTCCTCGGGGAGCGCGAGGGGCTCCGGCCCCCGGTAAACTTTCACGAGGCGCGGCTCGTTAGACCAGTCCAGCCTTCCCGGAGCACGCCGGACACTCCAGTAGGAGTGCTTGGTCGCTTCGTGGTAGGCCAACAGTTCCGCGGACCCGTTGCGCATGGCACCTTCTTCCTTCATTCTGCGTAGGGGGCAGACTTCCCCCCCAGAGCTCGCACCGTAGGGAGGCGGACCATGCCTCAGGATCCGTTCCGGTTGGGACTCACGTTTGACGACGTCCTGTTGGTGCCCAAGCGCAGCGGTGTGGTCTCCCGCGCGGAGGTGAGCACCCGCACCCGCCTGTGCCGGGGCATCACGCTTGAGATCCCCATCGTGAGCGCCAACATGGACTCCGTCACGGAGAGCGAGATGGCCATCGCCATGGCCCGGGTGGGCGGGATCGGCATCATCCACCGGTTTTTGCCCATCGAGCAGCAGGCCGCGGAGGTGCGGCGCGTGAAGCGGGCGGAGAGTGTGGTGATCGATCGTCCGTACACCATCGAACCGCACCAGACCCTCCGGGAGGCGGTGGCCTTCATGGAGGAGCACGGGTCCGCGGGGTTGCTGGTGGTGGACGAGGAAGGAAGGCTCCTCGGCCTGGTGACCGCCCGGGACCTGCTCTTCGAGGAGGACCTGAACCAGCCCATCACCCGGGTGATGACCCCTCGGGAGCGGCTGGTGACCGCGCCCCCGGACGTGACCCTGGAGGAGGCCAAGGAGATCCTGCACCAGCACCGGGTCGAGAAGCTGCCGCTCGTGGACCGGGAGGGGAAGCTGCGAGGCCTCATCACCCAGCGGGACATCCAGAGCCGCATGAAGTACCCGCAGGCGACAAAGGACAGCAAGGGCCGGTTGCGGGTGGGTGCCGCGGTGGGGATTCGGGGAGACTACCTCGAGCGGGCCGCGGCCCTCGTGGCGGAGGAAGTGGATGTCCTGGTGGTGGACGTGGCCCACGGGCACAGCGAGGGCGTCCTGCGGGCCCTAGAGCGGCTGCGGGAGGAACATCCGGGTGTTCCCCTGATCGCGGGGAACGTGGCCACCGCGGAAGGAACTCGGGACCTGATCCTGGCCGGTGCGGACGCGGTGAAGGTGGGGGTCGGCTCCGGCAGCACCTGTACCACCCGCATCGTGACGGGCGCCGGCGTACCGCAGCTCACCGCCATCCTGGATGCGGCCCGGGCGGCCCGGGAGTACGACGTGCCCGTGATCGCGGACGGCGGCATCCGGAACTCCGGGGACATCACGAAGGCCCTGGCCGCGGGCGCGAGCACGGTGATGCTCGGTAACCTCCTCGCAGGCACGGAGGAGAGCCCGGGCGCGCTGATCGTGCAGGGCGGCCGGCAGTACAAGGTCTTCCGGGGGATGGCGAGCCTGTGGGCCACGGCCCGCAGGCGGTCCCTCGACCATCCCGTGGAAGAGGAGGAGCTGAGCCAGATCGTGGCGGAGGGGATCGAGGCTCGGGTGCCGTACCGAGGCAAGGTGGCGGACGTGGTCGGGCAGCTCGTAGGCGGGCTGCGCAGCGGGATGAGCTACTGCGGGGCCCGCACCATCGAGGAGCTCCAGCGGAATGCGGAGTTCATCCGGATCACTCCCGCGGGCCTACGGGAGAGTTACCCCCACGACGTGGAGCCTCTCTAGCCCATGCGGCGGCGCGGTCCTGTGGGCCTGGTGGCCCTCCTCTTGCTCGCGGCCGCCCTGTGGTGGCGGGAGCAGCAGCCCTCCCCCCTCTGCCCGCATCCTCCGCGCCCGGAGGAGGTCCTGGAAGCCACCGTGCGGCACGCGGTGGACGGGGATACGGTGGACGCAGAGGTCGGGGGCCAGCGGGAACGGATCCGGCTCATCGGGGTGGACACCCCCGAGATGCGGGATCCCCGCCCGTCCATCCGCGAGATGGCCCAGCGGGCGGCCCATTTTACCCGCGACCGGCTCGTGGGCCGCCGGGTGGGGCTGGAGCTGGACGTGGAGCGGCGCGACCGGTACGGGCGGCTCCTGAGCTACGTGTGGCTGCAAGACCGGCTCTTCAACCTGGAGCTCCTGGAATTCGGATACGCGCACCTCTACACGGTGCCTCCCAACGTCCGGTACGTGGAGTGGTTCCGGGCCTGCCAGCGCTTGGCCCGGGAAGCCCGAAGGGGCCTGTGGGCCCGGTAGCTCAGGGCAAGCGGTGGAGATGGAGCATGGAGAGGGCCACGGAGCCCATGAGCAGGACCGCGGCCGCGGCCGCCGCGAGCGCGGTGACCTCCGTGGGCCTGTGCTCCCACCCGATCACCCGCCCCAGGGTCCGGTAGACCCGCCGCAGCTCGGATGCGGTACTGGCATGGTAGTAGGTACCCTCCGTAATGGCGGCGATCTCCTTCAGGGTCTCCTCGTCCAGCCGCACCCAGATCATACGACCGCCCAGGTTCAGAAAGGTGCCCTCCGGGGTTCCCACCCCTACCGTGTACACCTTCACCTGCAGGTCCCGAGCGATGCGGGCCGCATCCAGGGGCGGGACCCCCCGGTTGCTCTGCCCGTCGCTCATGAGCACCACGGTGCCCGGCGGGAGCTTGCCTTGAGGAGGACGCGGGGGATTCGAGAGATCTTGGGGGCGCTCCCGACCCGGGAGGGCGTAGACCGCCTCCAGCAGCCCGTCCCCGATGGCGGTCGCGAACTCCGCCACGAGCCCCTCGATGGCCCGGATCACCCGCTCGTGATCCGTGGTGGGCGGCACCAACAGCGACGCATACGAGCTGAAGGTCACCAATCCCACCCGGGCATCCCGGGGCATGGCCCGCACGAACTCCACCGCCGCCCGCTTGGTGGCCTCCAGGCGATTCGGAGGGATGTCCTCCGCCAGCATGCTGCGGCTCACGTCCAAGGAGAGCACCACGTACACGTTGCTGGCGGGGACGGGAAGCGGGGCCACGGGCCGGGCAAGGGCGCCCAGGGCCGCCGCGAGCGCGAGTCCGAACAGCCCGGCGCCCAGGTGCTGGCGCCAGCGCTTCCCCCGGGTCGCGGCGGCCAGGAGGGTGGCGGCGTCCGGGTGGGTCACCGCCCGCGCGCTGCGCCGCCGCAACAGCCCCGCATACCCCAAGGCCAGGAGGGGAAGGAGGAGCAGGCTCAGCAGGGCCGCAGGCCACTGGAAGCTCACGGGAGCCTCCGGTACCACACCAGGGAGAGCATCCCCCCCATCACCATCGCGAGTCCTCCGGCCGCCACGAACAGGGCCGAGAGTTCCGTGCGCTCTCGCTCCCACCCAAACGACCGCCCCAGCTCCCGGTACACCCGTCGGAGGTCCTCGGAGCTGGGCGGGTAGAAGTACCGACCTCCGGTGATCGCCGCGATCTGCTGCAACCCCGTGGGGTCGAAGGGGATAAAGACCAACTGGCCGTCCACCGTCTGCACGCTGCCCTGCGGGGTCCCCACCCCCACCGTGTAGATCTTGACCTCGAACCGCCGGGCCACCTGGGCTGCCTGGAAGGGATCCACCCCGAAGTTGCTGACCCCGTCCGAGATCAGGAGGATGGCGCCGGGCGGGAGGGGCTGGGCGGTGGGCGAGGGCGTGGAAGGGGGAACGGGGAGCGTCCCGGGCTGTCCCATCAGCAGCTCCTGCCCGGCCTGCTCCCGGCCCGGAAGGGCACGGACCGCGGTGAGGATGGCCGACCCGATGGAGGTGGCCTGGGTGGGTTGCAGCCGATCCAGGGCCTCTAGCACGTCCCGGTGCTGGGTGGTGGGCCGCACCAGCACCTGGGCGTAGTCGCTGAAGGAAACGAGCCCCACTTTGGCGCTTCGGGGGATCGAACGCAGGAATTCCCGGGCCACCTGCTTAGCGACCTCCAGTCGGCTCGGCTGGAGATCGGTAGCGACCATGCTCTTGCTCATGTCCACGGCGAGGATCACCGCAGCCCGATTCGCGGGGAGGAGGATGGCGCCCACGGGTCGGGCGGAGGCGAAGATGAAGAGCGCAATGGCGAGGAGATACAGGTAGAAGGGCAGGTGAGGGACCCTTAGGTTCCGTCCCCGGTGGAGCAGGGGCAGCAGGTGCGGGTCCGCGAAGGCGGCCGCGGCCCGGGCCTGGTACCGGCGCAGAGCCCACCACCCCGCGAGGAGCAGGGGCAGCCCCGCCAAGCCCACCAGCATCACCGGCCACGTGAACTCCACCGTCGCCTCCTCCGGAGCGCCACGAACCGCACGAGGGGCTCCACGATGCTGGCGTGGGTGGAGAGGGTCAGCACGTCCACGCCCGCGCCCCGGAAGACCCTCTGCAGTCGCTCCTCCCGCGCGGCCACCAGCTCCCGGTAGGCCCTCCGGACCGCGGGATCCGAAGTGTCCACCCGCACCTGCTCTCCGGTCTCCGGGTCCTCGAAGGTCACCACGCCCACGTCCGGGAGCTCCCGCTCCGCGGGATCCGTGACGCGCACCGCGATCACGTCGTGCCGACGGGCCAGGTGCCGCAACGGTCCCTCCCACCCCTCCGGGGCCAGGAAGTCGGAGACCAAAAACAACAGCGACCGCCGCCGCAGCATCCGGTGCAGAGAGCGGAGGGCCTCCGCGAGGTCCGTCCGCCCCCCGTTCGCGGGACTCTCCGCCCGGGTTAGAGCGTGTACCAGCCGCAGGACGTGCCGCCGTCCGGTCCGCGGGGGGAGCAGGACCCGGTTCGGGAACAGCAGGGCTCCCAATTTGTCCCCGTGCCGGGCGATGATGTAGGCGGCAGCCCCGCAGAACTCCGTGGCCAACTCCCGCTTGAGGACCCTCCGCGTGCCGAAGGCCATGGAGGGAGACAGGTCCACGAGGAACCAGGCGGTGAGATCCTTCTCCTCCAGGTACTGACGGACGTGCAGGCGGGCGGTGCGGGCGGTGACGTTCCAGTCAATGCGCCGGACCTCGTCTCCCGGGATGTATTCCCGGACCTCCGCGAGGTCGAGGCTGGGGCCGTAGAAGATTCCCGTATAATCGCCGAACAGGAACCCGTCCAGCCTCCGGACGACCTTAAACTCGAGGCGTCTCAAGATCTGCTCGGGTGTCTCCATACGGATCCCCGATGTGCACCTTGGGAACCGGCACCCGTTCCAGGATGCGGGCAATGATCTGGTCGGGGCTCACCTCCTCCGCCAGGGCCTCGTAGGACAGCACCATGCGGTGCCGCAGGACTTCAAAGGCCAAGTCCCGAACGTCCTCCGGAAGCACATACTCCCGTCCCCGCAGTACCGCGAGGGCCTTCCCGCCCAGCACCAGGTTCAAGGGTGCCCGGGGGCTCGCTCCGAAGGAGATGTACCGGCGGAGCTCTGGCAGCCCCACGCCCCCGGGATCCCGGGTGGCCACCGCGAGGGAAACCGCGTACTCCATGACCCGAGGCGGAACGTACACGGTGTCCGTGATCCGCTGCAGCTCCCGCAACTGTTCGGTGTCAATGATCTGATTCGCCTCCGGCGGCTGCTCCCCCGTGCCTCGTTCGACCACCTCGATCTCCTCGTGCACGGAGGGATACCCGATCACCACCTTGAACATGAACCGGTCCAGTTGGGCCTCCGGGAGCGGATAGGTTCCCTCGCTCTCGATGGGGTTCTGGGTGGCCATGACCAGGAAGGGATCCGGAAGCTTATAGGTCTGCTTGCCGATGGTGATCTGCCGCTCCTGCATGGCCTCCAACAGGGCCGACTGCACCTTGGCGGGCGCCCGGTTGATCTCGTCCGCCAGCACCAGATTGGCGAAAATCGGGCCCAGTTCCGTCTCGAAGGTCCCTCGGGCCTGGTTGTAGATCCGGGTGCCGATGAGATCCGCGGGCACGAGGTCGGGGGTGAACTGGATGCGTTTGAAGTCCCCTCCAATGACCTTGGCCAGGGTCTTCACCGTGAGGGTCTTGGCGAGCCCCGGGACGCCCTCGATGAGCACGTGACCCCGGCTCAGGAGGGCCACCAGGAGGCGCTCCAGCATGAGGTCCTGGCCCACGATGACCTTCTTGACCTCGAAGAGGACGTTCCGCAGGGTACTGGCCGCCTGCACGTAGACTTCCGTGGCGAGGGGCATCCCTGACCTCCCGGGGCTCCGTTTGATCCGATGGTACCGCCGGCGGCAGGAGGGGTCAACGCGGGAGCTTCACACCCCCGTGACAGACCCTTTAGCCCTTCACGGCTCCCGCGGTGAGTCCTGCGATGAACCGGTCTATGAAGGCGGAGTAGACCACCGCGATGGGGACGCTGGTGAGGAAGCAGGCGGCTATGAGGGACCCCCAGTAGAAGACGTCCCCCCGGACCAGGGCCACGGGAACTCCCAGGCTGATGGTCATGCGGTCCACCTGGCTGATGAAGGTGAGGGCGTAGATGAACTCCTGCAGGACCAGGGTGAAGGCGAAGATGACCACGGTGAGCATCCCGGGGACCGCCAGGGGCAGCACCACTTTTCCGATCACCGCAAGCCGGCTGTACCCATCCACGAGCCCCTGCTCCTCCAGCTCCCGGGGTACGGACCGGAAGAAGCCCATCATGAGCCAGGTGCAAAACGGAACGGTGAAGGTGGGGTAGACGACCACCAGGGCCCAGAGGGAGTTCTGAAGGCCCAGCCAGGAGACGAGCCGGGCAAAGGGCAGGAACAGCAGGGTGGGCGGGACGAGGTACGTGAGGAAGATCCCGATCCCCAGCCGCTCCCCCCACCGACCCGCGAGCCGGGCCAGGCTGTATCCCGCGGGGACTGCCACCAGGAGGGTGATGAGGACCACCAGAGCGCCTACGAAGGCGGTGTTGCGCAGCCACAGGAAGTAGGGGGTGTTGAGGAAGAGCAACCGCACGTGGTGCAGGGTGGGCGGTTCGTTGAAGATCCAGGGGATGTGCTGCAGGTTCGTGGCCCCCACGTACAGGTCCCGATTCTGTTTGAAGGCGGTGATGAGCATCCAGTAGAAGGGGAAGACCGCGAAGAGGGTGAACGCGAGGGCTGCGGCATAGAGGAGGGTCCTCCGCAGAAGCCTGCCCAGCCTACGGTCCCTCACGCCCCGACCTCCGCCCTCCGGGCCACCCGCAGCAGGAGCACCGCCACCACGAGGAGGATGGGCAGGAGGAAGATGGCCACCGCGGCCCCCTGCCCCAGGCTCGCACCCAGGACCCCGCGTTGGAAGGCGAGGGTACTGAGCACGTGGGTGCTGTTGTAGGGGCCTCCCCGGGTGAGCAGCCACACCACGCTGAAGTCCGTAGCGGTGAAGACGAGGCCGAAGAGCACCGCCACCGCCACTACCGGGAGCAGCATGGGCAGGTTGACGTGGAAGAGTCTCCGCCAGAACCCCGCCCCGTCCATCAGGGCCGCCTCCTTGATCTCCTGCGGGATGGCGGACATGCCCGCCAGGATCACTACGGTGGCGAAGGGGAATGTGCGCCATACGTGCACGGTGAGGATGGCCACGGTGGCCAGCCCCGGATCCCCGAACCAGTACCACCACCCCTGCAGAAGGCCCAGCTTCTTGGCGGTCCAGTTGATCACGCTGAAGGTGGAGTCGAAGATCCACACCCAGGCCATGGAGGACAGCGCCACGGGAGCCGCCCAGGGCAGGAGGAGCAGGGACCGCACCAGCCGCTTTCCCACGAAGGCAGCGTCCAACACGTGGGCCGCGGCCGTGGCGAGCACCATCACCAGCAGCTGCGAGACCAGCATGAACCGGAGGGTGTTCTGCAGGGCCCGGTGGAACTGGCCGTCGGAGAGGAGGACCTGGAAGTTCCGGAACCCCACCCAGGAAAACTCCAGCCCGCCCGCCACTGCGGAGGAGAAGCTGAGGAGGATGGCCATGAAGAAGGGAACGCCCACGAGGAGGATCACGTAGAGCAGGGCCGGTGCCAGCAGGAGGGGACCGAGGATGGATTCCCGGTCCGCCACGGTTCGCCGGCCAGGCCGGACGGCGGGCGCAAGGAAGGGGGCCTCCGCGGGGCGCCGCAGGGCCATGGAGTTCGCCTAGGTGGGAAAGACCCGCACGATCCCCGCCCGCTCCAGGCGACGGCCCGTGTTCCGGTCGAAGAACCGCAAGGCCCGCCGAGGTACTGCGAACTCGTACACCTCCCCCTCCGCGATGGGTACGGTGATGGTGGCGGGGACCGCTGCGATCACGGGCTGGTCCGTGCGCTGCTCCTCCTCCAGGAAGCCGTACACCAGGCGATCTGAGCCCAAGTACTCCACCTCCCGCACCCGGAGGGAGTAGGTGACCACGTCCTCCGCGGGATCGAATACGCTCCGGGGCAAAAAGGCTTCCGGCCGGAAGCCCACAATGGTGTGCGGGTCCTGCTCGATGAGGTTCATGGGCGGAGAGCCCAGAAAGGTGGCCACGAAGGTGTCCGCCGGGTCGTCGTAGACCTCCTGGGGCTTTCCGATCTGGCGGATCCGGCCCGCGTCCATGACCGCGATGCGGTCTCCGAGCCCCATGGCCTCCACCTGGTCGTGGGTCACGTAGATGGTGGTGGTCCCCAGCTGCCGCTGCAGCTGCTTGAGCTCGAACCGGGCCACGGCCCGCAGCTTCGCATCGAGGTTGCTGAGGGGTTCGTCGAGCAGGAAGAGCTTGGGGTCTCGCACCACGGCCCGGGCCAGGGCCACCCGCTGCCGTTCCCCGCCCGACAACTGCCGTGGCCTTCGGCCCAGCAGCCGCTCGATCCCGAACATCTGGGCGCTGCGAACCACCCGCTCCCGGATGCTCTCCCGAGCCAAGCGCATGGCCTCCAGGGGGAATGCGATGTTCTCGAACGCGGTCTTGTGGGGATAGAGGGCGTAACTCTGGAAGACCATGGCGATGCCCCGGGCCCGGGGTGGCACGTTCTCGTCCACCCGCTGCCCGCCGATGTAGATCTCGCCGCTCGTGGGGACCTCCAGGCCCGCTATCATGCGCATGAGGGTGGTCTTCCCGCAGCCGGAGGGGCCGAGGAGGACGAGCAGCTCGCCCTCCTCGACCGAGAGGTTCACTCCGTTCACGGCCCGAACGTCCCCGAAATGCTTATGCAGGTCCCGGATCTCCACGTACCCCATGGCCACCGTCCCAACCCATTCTCCCTCACCGCCGATCCCGATCACCACCCCCCACGAAGCCTTGACGCCGCCACTTCTGGAAGATCTCCAGGCACCGGCGGTGGGTCTGCGCCACGGCCTCCCGCACGCTGAGGCGGCCCGTGGCGGCTTGCGCGAACATGTCGGGGATGAGGTAGGTATCGAAGATCTCGCCTTCTGCGGGATTCGCGGGCCCCGGGTGTCCGATGTTCGTGGACCACTGCTCCGCGTCCGCGAGCACGGCCAGCTTGTTGACGGGCCGGGACCCAAAGGGATCCCGCAGGCAGGCGGCCCGGATCCACTTCCGCCCCTCCTCCGGCTTCTGGGCCACGGGCACCCGCCGATCGGCCACCGAGCCCATGAAGGAGGGGAAGTTGTAGAGCTTGCTCGCCAGCACCGCGTCCCGATAGTTATCCACGAGGTGGAGCAGGAACTCCTTGGCATTGTCGGGGTTGCGACTGAACCGCCAGATCACCCAGACACCCATCACGTGCTCGCTCGCCCACCGTCCTCCCGGTCCCCGCAGGGCCGGCACGAAGAAGATGTCGTCCGCCACGGGCAGCCGGTTGTCCTGGGCCGTGCGGTACGCGGAGATGGAGTTGAGGATGTAGCTGGTCTGGCGGGCGTTGAGGGCCTGGTTGTTGCTGGCCGCGTTCCAGCTGAGGACCGCGGGGTTCATGCACTCCCGGAACAGCCGCACCCCGTACTCCACCGCCCGGATGGTCTGTTCGCTGTTGAGCACCACGTTCTCGTTTGCGTCCTGGATGCTGGCGCCGAAGGACCACAGGATGGCCCGGCACGCCATGTTGGAGTCGATGTCCTGGCTGAACCCGATGCCGATGGGGATCTGGATCTCCGGGAACCGGCGCTTGATCTCGTTTCCGGCCCGGATCAGGTCGTCCCAGGTGCTGGGCCCGTTGGGATAGCCCACCGCGGTCCACACGCTCCGGAGATAGTCGCCTGGATCCGGCACCCAGTTGTCCGAGAATCCGTAGAACTTCCGGGTGTTGGGGTTGTACACGCTCTTGCGCACCAGGGGCACCATGGGCCCGTAGCGCCGCTCCGCCTCCTGGTTGATGTCCCGTAGGTCCAGCACGTGGGGCTCGAAGGCGCTGGGGGGAGCGAGGAAGAAGAAGAGGTCGTGGCCTTGCTGGGCCGCCACCTCCGCGTTCGCTCGGGGCACGATGTCCGCAAACGAGATGTGGTCCACGGTGACCCGGATCCCCCGCTCGCGCCCCCAGCGCTCCGCGAAGGGATCGAACCACTCATCGAAGGCGGGAACGAAGTGGCTCCAGGTCATGATGCGGAGCTCCCGCTGCTGGGCCGCGGCGTAGTTCCGCACGAACACGTACGGTGCCCCGAGGACCGCGGTGCCCACCCGCCGCCCGCTTCAGGAACTCCCGCCGGGAGATCCGCGCCTCCCCCTCGTTCCCCTTCCGCTCCTCGTCCATTCCTTCCACCTCCTCCCTGGTCCTCAAGGGACGGTTACGCCCTCGCGGCAGGTTTTTCCTGCGCCCCGATCACTCCGGAACCACCACCGCCCGCCCCACGATCTCGCCCCGGTCCAGAGCCCGATAGGCAGCCTCCGCCTCCTCCAGCGGGTAGGTGCGGGAGATCAGATGGCCCAGCGGGAGCGCCCCCCGCGCCAGGAGGTCCACGAGAATCGGCATATCTGAGCGAGCCCGTCCCCCGTAGGACCCCACGATCTGGATCTTCCGCCGCACCAGGCGCGTGATCTCCACGGGTGCGGTGAGCCCCACGGGGGCGATTCCCACCATCACCGCCCTTCCGCCGTCCCGCACGGATTCCACCGCCTGCACGAAGGTCTCGGGCCGCCCCAGAGCCTCGAAGGCCACATCCACCCCTCGGCCCCCCGTCACCTCCCGGATGGCCTCCTGCGGGGCTTGCCGACGGGCGTCCACCGTGTGCGTGGCCCCCAGACGTCGGGCGGCTTCTAGCTTCTCCTCCCGCACGTCCACCGCGATGACGGGATGGGCGCCCACGAGACGCGCGAGGATCACCAGGGCGGACCCCACCCCGCCCACCGCGAACACCGCCACGGACTCCCCGAACCGGAGCCGGGCCGCGTGGCGTACCGCGCCGAAGGCGGTGAACACCGCACAGCCCAGCACCGCGGCCGGTTCCAGGGGAATTCCCGCGGGGAGGGGGAAGACCCCTGTAGCCGGGACCACCGCGTACTCCGCGAGGCCGCCCATGGAGTACATCCACACCGGAGACCCGTCGGGCCGGTGCAGGCGCGTCTCGCCATCGTAGAGGGTTCCCCGCAGCCGGTTGAACTGGAAGAACCGTTCACACAGGTCCTCCTCGCCTCGTACGCAGTAGGTGCATCGTCCGCAGGGGAGGATGAAGGTGCACACCACCCCCTGGCCCGGCGCGAGATCCTCCACCCCGGGCCCCACCTCCTCCACGATCCCGCTGATCTCGTGGCCGAGGACGCAGGGGGTAGGGAACGCCACCTCCCCTTTGATCACGTGGAGGTCCGTGTGGCACACCCCGCAGGCCCGAACCCGGACCAGGACCTCGCCCATTTTCGGCCTGGGGTCCCGCAGGGTCTCGAGGCGCAACGGCTGCCCCACCTCGGGGAGGACCGCTGCCCTCACCGCGGACCTCCCACTCCCACCGCGGCCTCCAGGAACTCCGTGATGTGCTGCGCGAACGCTTCCGGCTGTTCTACCTGGGGCACGTGACCGCAGGCCTCAAGGGTCACGAGCCGCGCCTGCGGGATCCGCTCGAGGAACATCTCCGCGGAGCTCGCGGGGATGAGCTCGTCCTGCTGGCCCCACAAGAGCAGGGTGGGAATGCGGATGCGGAACAGCCGCGCGGCCAGCTTCGGTACCGTGGGCGCGGAGGCCCAGGAGAGCCGGGCGGAGGTGGCGCGGTTCCGGTACAGGATCCGCAGCTCCTCCCGCCCCAGGGGCGGGCGGGCCGTGGCCAAGGACTTGTCGTAGTACGCCATGGGCGCGAGCTCGTCCGGCGGGGTGGCGAAGATGTCCACCTGGGCGGCTCCGAGGTTGATCCCCACGGGGGCCACCAGCACGAGGGCCCCAAGCGAGTGCGTGCACAGGCTCGCCACCTCCGAGGCGATCCAGCCCCCGAGGGAGTGACCGACCAAGGCCACCTCCCGCAGCTGAAGCGCCTCCAGGAACTCCAGGTAGAAGATGCCGAGGTCGTGCACCGTCTCCACCCACCCCGGACGCCCGCTCTCCCCGAACCCCGGGTGCTCTGGGAAGAGGACGGTGTACCGGCGGGACAGAAGTTCCACTCCCAAAGCCCATGCGGGTCCGCCCGCCCCGTGGAGGAACAGGAGAACGGGTCCTTGCCCCGCCCGCCACATGCGGATCTCTGTCCCCGCCACCCGGACGCGTTCCCAGCTCGGTTCCATCTCTCTCACCTCCTCCCCTCAGGGTGCGATGTACAGGCCTCCGTTCACGTCCAGGGTTGCACCCGTGATGGAGCCGCCCGCTTCCGAGCACAGCAACAGCACCGCCGCGGCCACCTCCTCCGGGGTCCCGGGACGTCCAAGCGGGATCCCCCGGGCGAGGGCTTCCAGATCGCCCCGGGCCTCCCCGTGGGGGATGAAGCCCGGGGCCAGGGCGTTCACGGTGATGCCATAGGGCCCGACGCCGCGTTCACGAGGATGTCTGCCCGTCCGAAGCGTTCCGCCTCCGCCACGGGCCGAAGATCTTCCACCCGACTCACCTCCGCCCGCACGCACACGCACGGGACGCCGAACGCCTCCACGGCAGCCCGCAGCGCCCCAAACCTGGCTTCGCAGAGGTCCGCGACCACCACGCAGGCTCCCTCCCGGGCAAGTCCGATGCTCCCGGGCTTGGCGGCCCCGGTGAGGACGGCCACCTTCCCTTTCATTTCCTCCCTAGCCCGCGGGGATCCTGCGGGAGGCGATCCGGGCGGGCTCCGGTTCCAGCTCCGCCCGCTCCACCCGTCGCATCCAGACGCCCCGGGAGACCGTGGGATCCAGGGCGTCCCGCACCGCGTCCCCGAGCAGGTTGAACGAGAGCACCGTGAGCAACAAAACCAAGCTCGGCGCGAACACCACCCAAGGCGCTTCTCGCAGCACCATCTGCCCCATGCTGGCGATGTTCCCCCACGTGGGCGTGGGCTCCACGATGCCGATCCCCAAAAAGCTCAGTAGGGCCTCCGTGAGGATGGCGGTGGGAACGGTGAGGGTCGCCAGCACGATGAGGGCGTCCAGGGTGTTGGGCAGGATGTGGCGCACGAGGATGCGGGGGGAGGAGGCTCCAAGGGCGCGGGCCGCTTCCACATACCCCTGGACGCGGACGGCCAGCACCACCGCCCGCGCCACCCGCGCGAAGCGCGGGGCGACCCCGAAGCTCAGTGCCACCACCACGGGGAAAACCCCGTTTCCGATCAGGGTGACCACCACCATGGCGAGGATCAGGGGCGGGAAGGACAAAAAGACGTCCACCAGCCGCGAGAGGGCCTCCTGGACGAACGGACCGGAAAAGCCCGCCGCCATTCCCCAGAGGGTTCCCACCATTCCCCCTACCCCCACGGTCCCGATCCCCACCGCGAGGGCGTACCGGGTCGCCCACACCGTGCGGCTGAACACGTCCCGACCGAGCCGGTCCGTCCCGAAGGGGTGCTCCGGGCTGGGCGGCGCCAAACGCTTCAGGCTCTGTGCGAAGGGATCCGTAAGACGCAGGTACGGGGCCAGGAAGGCGACGGCCCCGAGGAGGATCACGAACCCCGAAGCGATCCAGAGGATCCAGCTCCCCCGGATGGCACGCCGGAGCCGCCGCACCGCCGAGGTCTCCCAGCCCCCCGCAAAGCCACGCCGCCCCATCTCCCGCTCCCCTAAGCCGTCACCCGCGGATCGAGGAGGGTGTAGAGGAGATCCACGAGCTGGTTGAGCAGGATGGTCATGAGGACGGAGACCAGCACGATCCCTTGGATCAGGGGATAGTCCCGGGCGTAGATGGCGTCGAGGAGCAGCCGTCCCAGACCCGGCCGGGCGAAGATCCCCTCCACCACCACCACTCCTCCCAGGAGCGTCCCCATGTTCAGGCCCACCACCGTCACCACGGGAATGAGGGCGTTCCGCAGGACGTGTCTCCGGAACACGTGCATGGGCTCAAGACCCTTGGCCCAGGCGGTGCGCACGTAGTCCTGCCCGAGCACCCCGAGCACGCTCGAGCGCGTGATCCGGCTCACCAAACCCGCGAGGAACATCCCCGTGGCCAGGGAGGGGAGTACGAGGGCCTTCAGGGTCCCACCGATCCCCTCTCCCAAACCCGACGCTGGAAGGATCCGCCAGTGGAGGGTGAAGAGCACGAGGAGCACCACTCCCCATACGAACACCGGGAGGGAGACGCCCACGAGGGCGAGCACACTCACCAGTTGGTCTACGGGCTTGCCCCGGTTCAGGGCCGCCACCACCCCCGTGGGGACCCCGATGAGCACGCTCACCACGGTCCCCCCCAGGGCCAAAAGCAAGGTTGGGCCCAGGGCCTGGGCCAGGAGCTGGGCGACGGGGACCCGAAACGCGAGAGAGGTACCCAGGTCCAGCCTGATCAGCCCGCCCGCGTAGTCCAGGAACTGTCTCCACAGCGGCCGGTCCAGACCCAGCTGGGCCCGCAGGGCCTGCACGGACTCGGGGGTAGCGCTCACGCCCAGCATGGCCGCCGCGGGATCCCCGGGCACGATGCGCAGGAGGACGAAAACGATGACCAGCGCCCCGAGGGCCGTGGGCAGGATCTGGGCCAGCCGGTGGAGGAAGCGCCGAGTCATGCTTCACTCGAAAGAGAGCCGGGAGAGGTCCAGGCCCCACAGGGCCTCCACCCGGCGGGGCATCCCCCGGAGCTGGGGCACGTGCACGTTGCGATCGAACTCCATCACGAGCGGGATCATCCACACGTTCTCCATGATCTTCCGCTGGAGCGCCACGTACATCTGCCGCCGCTTCTCCACGTTCGTCTCCCGGCGCGCGGCCGCCAGCTCCGGCTCCAGGTCCAAGCCGCTGATGTAGATGGCTCCTCCCTTGGATCGGCTGAAGATGTCGGAGAGATAGAAGTCCGGGTCCGGCTGACGCACGCAGCAGTGCACCGCGAAGGAGATGCTGCCGTCCCGCCGCAGGACCCGCTGGATGAAGGTGGGCTGATCCAGGACCTCTTGCTGGACCCGGATGCCCACCCGCCGCAGTTGTTCCGCGATGACGTCCGAGGTCACCTTCATGACGTCGAAGACCTGCATGGGGAGGTCCAGGCCGTCCCGGTAACCGGCCTCCACCAGCAGCTGCCGCGCCTTCTCCGGGTTGTACTCGTACCGCGGCACCTGCGTGGTGGCCGCGAAGTAGCCCTCCGGGACGGGCGAGTACCAGGGCCGGCCGTACCCCGCCATGCTCAGGGCGATGATCTGCTGCCGGTTGATGGCATGGGCGATGGCCCGCCGCACCCGCACGTCATCCAGGGGCTTCTTCGTAACGTTCATGAGGAGCACCCGGGGCAGGTTCCGGCTGTAGTAGGTCACCGAGAACCCCCGCTCCCGGAGCCGCTTGATCACCGACTCGTCGAGGGCCTGGATGCTGTACAACATGTGGTACTGCCCGTTCTCCAGACCCACCACCATGGCGTTCAGGTCCGGGACCGTCCGGGTGATGATGCGCCGGATGCGGGGACGTCCCCCGAAGTGCTGATCGAAGGCCCGGAGGACGACCTCCGTGCGGGGAATGGCCCGCTCCACCTCATACGGCCCCGTGCCCACGGGATCCCATGCGAAGGCCGCACCCCGCTCCCGGGCCGCCCGGGCGTTCACCACGGGTCCTACCCGGTAGTTGGTCAGCAGATGCAGGAAGGGGGTGTACGGCTCGCTCAGCACGAACCGGATGGTGTAGGGATCGAGGACCTGGATCTCCCGAACCATGGACAGGAGCCCTGCGAAGGGGGATCGGGTCTCCGGATCCCGGAGCCGGTCGAAGGAAGCCTTTACGTCCTGAGCGGTCAGCCGCCCGTACCCCTTCTGCCAGGTCACGTTCCGGCGAAGCCGGAAGGTGTACACCAGTCCGTCCGGGGAGATCTCCCAGCGCTCTGCCAAGTCCCCTGTGAGCTCCGTGGTGTCCGGTTTGTACTTCATCAGCGCGTTGTACACGTTCCGCACCACCAGCATGTCTTGGGTGGTGACCGCGAAATGGCCGTCTAGGGTTCCCTGATGGGACGGAAAGACGATCACGAGGGTGTCCGGCTCCGCCGGCCCCCCGAGGCTCGCCGCGGCCAGGACCAAGGAGAGCAAGACCGCACCGACCACCCACCGGATGCGCATTTCCCTCACCCCCTGCGGATGCGTTTTTTACCTCCTTCGCGAGGCGGACTCTTCCTCCTCCCACGGCACCCTCCGCACCTCATGGGCCTGGAGGGCGGGTAGGACCTCCCGGGCGAACCGCCGGAGCTGGTTCACGAACATCTCGTGCGGCATGGCCCCCCGGTTCATGTGGACGAGGAGGATGTTCGCCCCCAGAGCCTCCGCCTCCTCGAGGATCCGCTCCCGCACCTCCTCGGGACTCCCCCACGGCAGGTGTTCGATGTGCTGCCGAAGCCGCTCCGGGGTCATCCCCCGGTACCACTCCCGCTCCATGAGGGCCGCTGCCCGGTTTTCGGGCCGGATGTAGTCGTGGGCGCGTTCGCTCACGTAGCCCAGCTCCCGCTGCACGCGGGTGTCCGTGACGTTCCCGTGGCTGAAGAGGGTCCGGTAGAAGTACAGCGCGTAGGGTCCGGCTTCCCGGAAAGCCTGCTCTTTGCTGTCCGCCACGTACACATCCACGCTGATCACCAGGTGCTCCGGAGTGATCCGATGTCCATGGGCCGCGAGCTGGGCCGCGTAGTATCGGATGATGTCCTGCTGGAGCCCCCGGCTCCCACGACCGCCGAGGCCCGGGGTGATGGGCAGGTTGTGCCTGGCCGCGAACTCGATGGTCTCCTTGCTGGTGGTGACGGGCACCCAAACGGGGGGATGAGGCTGCTGAACCGGCCTCGGCCAGAGGGCCACGTCCTTAAAGGTCCAGTACTTTCCCTCGTAGCTGAAGACTTCCTCCGTCCATAGGCCCCGGAGGATCTCCCATGCCTCCTCAAACCGCTCCCGGGACTCCGAGTAGGGAATGTTGAAGACCCGGTACTCCCGGGGGATTCCCCGCGCGATCCCCGCGATGATCCGCCCGTTGCTGAGGCAGTCGAGCATGGCGATCTCCTCCGCGAGGCGGAGGGGGTTGTGAAGAGGCAGGAGGTTCGCGTAGATGAGCATGCGCAGACGCTTGGTCCGCTGGCTCAAAGCCGCGGCCATGAGGTTGGGGGAGTTCATGAGGCCGTAGGGGGAGGTGTGGTGCTCGTTGAACCCCACCCCATCGTAGCCCAGCCGCTCCATCTCTTCCCAGGCATCCAGGTGCTCCTCGTACGTGCGGATCGCCACCTCGGGCTTGAAGTACCGTTTCGGCAGCGGCCAGGGCAGCTCATCCTCCACCTTCAGGTGGTCCAGGTGCTCCGCATAGGGCAGGAGATCGAACACGAACACCTTCACGGCACGCCCCTCCCGTTCAGGGTCCAGTATTCCCGGCGGAAGAAGAGGAGGGGTGCGTCCTCCGGCCGAGGAACGTCCCCGTGCTCCACCTCCCCCAGGTACACCGTATGGTCGCCGGCCTCGTAGGTCGCCACGATCCGGGATTCCAGGTACGCGAGGCACCCCTCGATGATGGGGGCCCCGCTCTGTCCCGCCCGCCACCGCACCCGTCCGAAGCGCTGGAATCCGTCCAGCTCCGGGTTCGAGAAGACCTGTGCCACCTCCACCTGGTCGTGGGCCAGGATGCTCACCGCGAACCAGCCCGCGGCGTCCAGCACCGGCTTTGTCCGGGAGGCGTTCGCCACGCACACGAGCACGAGAGGAGGATGAAGGGAGACGGAGGTGAAGGCGTTGGCGGTCATGCCATGCACCACGTCCCCCGCCCTCGCGGCGAGGACGGTCACCCCCGTAGGAAACTGCCCCATGATCCGACGGAAGGTGGGGGCATCCATGTCAGGGATCCTCGGTTTACTCTTGTCATACTACCACGCCCCGTCCGTGCCCCGGTCACCCTGGCCCCTCCAGCCTCCGCCAGTCCGGCTGGGGCCCCCACTGATTGGCCGCCCACCGGCTGTCCGGCCACTCCCGGGGCGGGTAGTGGGCCCGGTCATCGTAGAACCGCTCCAGCTCCGCGGAGAACTCCACCCGGTTCCGGTCCGGGTCCTGGAAGAACAGGAAGAGGTTGTTGCCGGGCCCGTGGCGGCCGGGACCCCAGATGAGGGGGATCCCGCAGGTCGCGAGGTGATCTGCCCACCGCTTCATGTCCTCCCATCCTGCCACCTCGAAGGCGTAGTGGTCCAGGCCCACGTCCGGACCGCGGACCGCGGCCATCACGTGGTGCGGGGGGCCGCAGCGGAGCCACACGAAGTTGCGGGCTTGCCAGTCCGACACCCGGAAGCCCAATGCCCGCTCGTACCACTCCGCCACCGCCACGGGATCCCGGGTGGTGTAGGTTACGTGCTGCAGATAGGGCCCCGGATAGGCCAGGGGAGCCGGATCCGGAGCCTCCCGGGCAGCCTGGAGCAGCAGGCGACGTCCTTCCACATCCTCCACCGCCAGCCCTTCCGGGTTCTCCTCGTAGGGCACACCCGCCGCCAGCAGGCGGTCCCGGGCCTCTGGTAGGTCCTCCACCTCGTAGACCGTGCACAGGAGGATGGGCTCCGGAGCCGGTCGGAACGCGAGAAAGGAGGGTGCTGGGCCGGCCGCCACCCGATCCGGACCGAGGGCGGTCAGGCCCAAAACGGTGCGGTAGAACCGAACCTGCCGAGAGGGATCCGGGCTCCCGAACACCAGCCCCACCAGCCGAGTCACCGGGGAGAACCGCCGCGCGCTCATGCCTCCCTCCCCTCGGCTCTGCCCTCCCCGCGCCCGCCGAACTCGCTGTCCCCAGGTTCGTAAAGACCATAGGGCAAGGGCGCTCCCACGGGCCAGGTTCCCTCCACCTGCATCCGTCGGCCCACCTCCCGCGCCCGGGCCACCACCCGGGCGCCCAGCTCCCGCTGCCGGGGTTCCCAAAGCCCCAAGGCCGCCTCCACGTCTCCGCCGCACCGAACCAGAGCCTGGCTGAGCTGCCACGCATCCTCTGCTGCCTTCGCGGTGCCCGCCGCGACGTGGGGGCGGGCCACGAAGGCCGCGTCCCCTACTAGACACGTCCGCCGGGAGGCCATCCGGCGGACCTCCACATCCCCGATGAGTTGGAGGAAGGGACGAGGGGTGTGGACGACCACCTCCGCCAGTTGCGGGGGAAGCTCGTCTCGGGCCCGCTCCCGCAACGAGCGGACCAGATCCTCCCGAACGCTTCCCGGAGGGACCGAGACGGGCTGCCGGATCCCCTCCCGGTCCGTCATGAACGCGTCCAGGTGCGCCGCATCCACGTTCCAGTACCACACCCAGTTGATCCGGCGATCGCCTCCCCCTCCCTCGTCCGGATGCACGATGGGGTACGCCAGGGCATGACCCGGCTGCAGGAGGAAGTACGTGATGGACTCCGACAGCCATGCGAAGGTGTCCGGGGAGATCTCGTCTCTGCCCACCGCCCCTCGCCAGGCCAGGTATCCCGCATACTCCAGGGAAACTCCCGGCGAGATCCATCCGCGGCCCGTGGACCGGATGCCATCCGCCCACACGAGCAGATCCGCAGTTGTTTCGGTCCCGTCCGCGAGCCGGATCCGAACCTCCGCCTCCCGCTCTTCCTGGGCCCAGACCTCGCACCCCAGGCGGTAGCGCTCCCGGCCGAAGAACGCCAGGTAGGCACGGTAGAGAGACGAGTACGAGGCGAACCAGTAGCGGCACGGCGCCTCGTGAGCCACCCTGCCGCCCCGATCCAGGTACCGCAGCTTCCGGACCGCGGCCGCAAACGAAGGAAGCGTCATCCCGTGGTCCACGAGGTACCGGACGGTGGCAGGATGCAGCACGATCCCGACCCCCCGGCCCTCCAGGAGGTGTGCGGACCGCTCGTAGAGGGTGACCTCGCAGCCGATGGAGCGAAGCCACAGCCCCGCGTTCAGGCCGCCAAGCGACCCGCCCGCGATCGCGACCCGGAGTGGCCTCGGGAGCACGGTCCTTCACTCCCTGACCGCTCCCCGCTCCGGCCCCCCAACTCCCTCGGGAGTCCGCTGGAAGAGCTCGATCAGGTACCCGTCCGGGTCCTGGATATAGAGCTGCATCACCCCATCCCCCCGCGGCATGGGGCCTCCCAGGATGGGAATCCCGGCCCGGAGGAGCTCCTCCCGGGCCGCCTCGAGGTCCGCGACCTCGAAGGCGAAGTGGGTGGCAAGGCCCGTGCGCTTCGCGCTTCCCGCCTCCGGAAAGCCGGGCGGGGCCGTGGTGTCCTCCGCCAAGATCAGGTGCACCTCTGCGTGCTGCCGCCGGAACCAGGCGCCCCGAAAAGTGAACGTGGACGGTCTTGGGACTTCCTCCAGCCCCAACACCGTCCCGTAGAACCACCGGGAGCGCTCGAGGTCCCGGACCACCAGGCTACAATGCTGCAAGGACCGGATGTCCATCGTCTCCGTCCCTCCCTTCGCGTCTCAGAGAACGGGCCTCGTGTACCTCTGAATCCTCAGCCGGGCCGTGTACGCGTGGGCCATCATGCCCTCCGCCTCGGAGATCCTCGCGGCCCGTCGGGCCACCTCCACGCTCCCCTCCCGACTCAGGCGCTGGTACGTCACCGTTTTCAGGAACTTCCCCACCCACAGCCCGCCCGTGAACCGGGCCGCCCGGCCCGTGGGCAGGATGTGGTTGGTCCCGATGGCTTTGTCGGAATAGACCACCGTGGACTCCTCGCCCAGAAAGAGGGTGCCGTAGTTCCGCAGTCGCTCCAGGTACCAGGAGGGATTTCGGGTCTGCACCTCCAGGTGCTCGGGCGCGTACTCGTCCGCCACCGCCACCGCCTCCTCTTCGGAGTCCACCCAGATGACCTCCCCCCGATCCCGCCACGCCACCCGCACGACCTCGTGGGTGGGCAACTGGGGGATGAGGCGCTCCACCTCTTCCAGCACCCGGATCCCGAAGTCGCGGCTCGTGGTCACCAGAACCGCGGGAGAGTCCGGGCCGTGCTCCGCCTGCCCCAGGAGGTCTGCGGCCACCACGTGGGGATCCGCACTCTCGTCTGCGATGACCAGGATCTCCGTGGGACCCGCGAGGAGATCCACCCCCACGGTTCCGAACAGCTGCCGCTTCGCCTCCACCACGTACGCGTTGCCGGGTCCCACGATCATGTCCACGGGCCGGATCTCCGGGATCCCGTAGGCCATGGCCGCGAGGGCCTGCACGCCTCCCAGACAATAGATCTCGTCCGCGCCCGCCACCGCCATGGCCACCAGGGTGGCAGCGTAGACCCCTTCCCCACGCGGAGGCGCGCACGCGATGACCCGCTCCACCCCCGCCACCTTCGGAGGGATGATGCTCATCAGGGCGGAGGCGATGAGGGGGTAGCGTCCCCCGGGCACGTAGCACCCCACGGAGGCCACGGGGATGTGCCGGTGGCCCAGGATCACTCCGGGTCGGATCTCCACCTCGAGGGACCCAAGCGTCTCCCGCTGCAACCGGGCGAAGGAGCGTACCTGTTCCGCGGCGAACTCGATGTCCTCCAGCAGCTCCGCGGGCAGGGACCGGCGGGCCCGTTCGATCTCCTCTTCCGTCACCCGGAAGTGGGGGGGATTCCACCCATCGAACCTCCGGGAGTATTCCCGCACCGCTTCTTCTCCCCGCCGCCGCACGTCCTCCAGGATCCCGCGCACCGTCTCCTCGATCGCGCGCCGATCCCCCGCCTCCTTCGGAGCGGCCCGCTTCAGGTACTCCCGCACCTTCCCCTCCTCACCAGGCGACCCAACCTCCGTCCACCAGGAGCGTGTGTCCCGTGACCATGGCCGCGGCATCCGAGGCGAGGTACCGAACCGCATCCACCACGTCCTGAGGGTCCGCCAGACGCCCCATGGGGATGCGGCGCAGCACCTCCTCCCGAAACCAGGGATCCTCCAGCATGCCCCGGGTCATGGGGGTCTCCACGAAGGTGGGCGCCACCGCGTTTACCGTCACGCCGTAGGGAGCCCATTCCACGGCCAGAACCCGAGTCAGGTTCACCACCCCCGCCTTGCTGGCGCAGTACGCGGCGCGGAAGTAGAAGCCCACGAACCCCATCTGGGAGGCCATGTTCACGATGCGGCCGTAGCGCCGCTCCACCATCCGTCGGCCCGCGGCCTGGGCGGCGAAGAACAGGCCCTTGAGGTTCGTGTCCAGAACCAGGTCCCACTCCTCCTCCGTGACCTCCAGGGCGGGCCGCGGAAGGTTGATCCCCGCGTTGTTCACGAGGATGTGCAGAGGGCCCAGCCGTTCCTCCGCCTCCTCCACCATCCGCTGGACGTCCTGGACCCTCGTGACATCCGCCTGCACCACCACCGACCTCCGACCCAGATCCCGGATGCGCCCCGCGACCCGCTCGAGGTCCGATCGGCTCCGGCCGGCCACCGCCACATGGGCCCCCGCCTCCGCAAGGCCCACCGCGATGGCCTCCCCGAGCCCCCGGCTCGCGCCCGTCACGAGGGCCCGCTTATCTTCCAGGGAGAACCGCCCGGTCCCTCTCGGTCCCACCTTCGCGGTACACTCCGCTCACTGCTCCGAGACGAGACGGCCCGCCACCGCCCAGTTCTCCTGAGGGACGGGATCGAAGATCACCCAGATGTACTCCTTGGGGACCTGGGTGTGGCGGTGCACCACCTCCGTGATCTCCTCCGCCAGGGCCTTCCGGGTTTCCTTGGACTGCGGGAACGAGCTCACGCGGATGACGGGCATCTCCACCCCCTCCTGATCAAAGATTTTCCTCTTCCCAAAGGGCCAGGGCTCGGACCGGAGAGCCCGACAGCCCCACGAACCGAAGAGGCAGGAACATGACGTAGAACCCATCGTGTCGGGGGATGCGCTCGATGTTGTTCACGATCTCCGTGTGGATCACCTCCCGCTCCCCGTGCACCCGATGGTTGGGATAGCTCAGATCCGCGGGGTTGTCCGTGCTGGGAGCGTCCGTGCACACGTTCACCACCCCCTGATCCAGGATCCACCGACTCGCCTCCTCGTCCAGACCCGGATACTCCGTCAGGAACCGGTAGGGGTCCTGCCAGTGCTTCGCGGCTCCCGTGTAGTACAGGAGGGTCACGCCCGGCCGGAGCTCCACCTTCGCCTCCCGCAGGGCGCGCTGGACGTCCGCGAGCCGGATGTGCTGCCGGGGCGGGACCCAGCTCACGTCGATCCACACCCCGGGGGTGATGAGCTGGGTGAGGGGGAGCCGGTCCACGGTCTTCTCCGGCCGCCGGGGATTGAAGTGATACACCGCGTCTAGATGAGTGGACACGTGATCGCACATGGCGATTCCGAACACCCCGTATCCCTCGAACGGGGAATTCGGAGGGAGCCGCAACCGCCGGACGTCCTCGTGGGTCAGGTGCCACCACGTCGCCACCCGCATGTGGCCGGGATACACGGGGATGTGCGGTCCGATTTCCCGGGAAAGGTCGAGGACGTGAACCCGTTTGCCGAAGAGGTCCACCACCACGTGGTCCCGGTACTCCTCCGTGCGTTCCATGCGTCCCCTCCCGTGCCTAGGCTCCGGAAACCCCCAGGAAGGCCTGGACGAGCTGCGGGTCCTGCTGGAGGCCCTCTGGAGTGGTGCAAAGTCGTACCCTCCCCTGATCCACGATGTAGATCCGCTGCGCGAGTTCCATGGCCACGGTCACCATCTGTTCCACCAGCACGACCGTCACTCCGCGGGCGTGGATCTCCCGCAGCACCTCCCCGAGCGCGCCCACGAGCCGGGGCATCAACCCCTGGGTGGGCTCGTCCACGAGCATGACCTTGGGACGCACCACGAGGGCCCGGGCGATGGCGAGCATCTGTTGCTCTCCGCCCGAGAGGGTCCGACCCTTCTGGCGCAGCCGCTCCCGGAGCCTCGGGAACAGGGAGAACACGTCCTCCAGACGTGCGCTTGCCTCTTGTCCCTTCACGCCCGCGGCGTGCAGCGCCAGCCACAGATTTTCCTCCACGGTGAGCTCCGGGAGCACCCGCCGCTCTTCGGGCACCCACGCGATCCCGCGCCGGAAGACCTCCTGGGGAGGGAACCCGGTGATCTCGTGTCCTTCCAGAAGTACCCGCCCGGCCCGCGGGGGCACGATGCCCATGATGCTCTTGAGGATGGTGGACTTGCCCGCTCCGTTCCGCCCCACCAGGGCCACGAACTCCCCCTCTGCCACCTCCAAGGAGACTCCCTGGAGGACGTGGCTCTTCCCGTAGTAGGAGTGGACGTTCTCCAGCCGCAAAGCGACCCGGCTCATCCCCTGGCCCTTCCCAGATACACCGCCTGGACCTCTTCCGAGGCCTGGATCTCCTCGGGCGTCCCCTCCGCCAGAATGCGGCCGAAGTGGAGCACGGTGATCCGCTGACACAGGTTCATGATGACGGGCATCCTGTGCTCCACGATGACCACGGTCCGCTCCCGCGCCACCTCCTGCAGCAGCTTCATGGTGCTCTGGATCTCCTCCGCGCTCATCCCCGCGGTCGGCTCGTCCAGCAGCAGAACCTCCGGATCCGTGGCGAGGGCCATGGCCATCTCCAGGTGCCGCTGTTCCCCGTGGGAGAGGGCGTGGGCCGGGAGGTCCCGCTTCCCGTACAGCCCGACCTGGGCCAGCAGGGCCTCCGCCCGCTCCACGGTAGGCCGGTCCAGGTCCACCCGCTGCCAGAAGTTCCATGCCCGGCCTGGGCCCTGGAGCACCACCCGAACGTTCTCCAGGCACGTGAGGTTCGGGAACACCTGCGTGATCTGGAAGGATTTCACGATGCCCCGGCGCGCCAGATCGTACATGGGTCGCCCGGTCACGTCCTGGCCCCGGTACAGGATCCTGCCCGCGCTCGGCCGGATCTCCCCGGCCAGCAGCCGCAGGAGGGTGCTCTTGCCGGCCCCGTTCGGCCCGATGATCCCCCGGATCTCTCCGGGCTGGAGGGCGAGGTCCACCTCGTCCACCGCGGCGAGAGACCCGAACCGCCGGCTTAATCGCTCCGCGAGCAGCACCGGTCCCATCAGCTCTCCGAACCCCCGAGTGCGGGCGCCTGCTTCCGGAAGCGGGCCTGCACCCGCTCCACCGTGCCCCAGATGCCGTACGGGAACACCAGGACGCACACGATGAAGAGCAGGCCCACGAAAAACGGCCACCGATCCACGATGGCGGGGATGGCGCTCAGGACGTCCTGAAGTCCCACGAAGGCCAGGGCCCCCACGAGGGGGCCGAGCAGCGTCCCCGCGCCCCCCAGGATGGTGATGAGGACCGCATAGCCCGAAGTGGTCCAGTGCAAGCTGTTGAGCCCCACGAACTTCAGGAGGTACACGTTGAGGGCCCCTGCGGCGCTGCTCACGGCTGCGGAGAGGACAAAGGCCCACAGCTTCAGACGGAAGGTGTTGTAGCCCACCGCCTCCGCCCGGAGCTCGTTTTCCCGGATGGCCTGCAGGGCGGTGCCGAAGGGAGAGCGGAGCAACCTCCGGAATCCCAGGAACGCTCCGAAGGTGAGCAGCGCCAGCAGGAGGTAGACGTCCCGGGAGCTCTCCAGCCCATACGCCCACGGCCCCACCTGAACGTGGGCCACGGGAATTCCGCGCAGGCCGTCGTCGCCTCCCGTGACCTCCCGCCACTGGTGCGCGATGAAGTAGAGGAGCTGCCCGAAGGCCAGGGTCATGAGGGAGAAATAGTCCCCCCGTCGGCGCAGACAGAAGAACCCCACCACCGCTCCCCCGACCGCTCCGACCGCGATGGCGGCAGGCAGAGTCCAGAGCACATTCGCGGTGACCTTCCGGGCCAGCAGTCCCGCGGTGTAGCTTCCCAATCCGAAGAAGGCGGCGTGCCCGAAGGACAGCAGCCCCGTGTAGCCGAAGAGCAGGTTGTAGCCCAAGCTGAACAGCGCGTACACGAGGATCTGCGCCGCTAAAGCCTCGTAGGGAAGCACCACCGGGAGGAGGACGAGGAACGCCGCCAGGGCCACCGGGAAGAACACCGCCTCCAGGGGCCGGCGGGCCGTGAGGAGTTGGGAGGAAACCTTCAGCTCCATCCCCACCTCCTCACTCCGTACCGAACAGGCCCTGCGGCCGGACCAGCAGGGTGGCGATCATGAGGAGGAAGAGGACCACATGGGCGAAGACCGGAGCCCACAAGAAGGTGAAGCTCTGGACCACACCCACGAGCAGCCCCGCCACGACCGCGCCCAACAGGCTCCCCATCCCTCCGATGACCACCACCACAAAGGACTCCACGAGGATGTCCAGGCCCATCTCGGGGAAGACGCCGCGCAGGGGGCCTGCCAGGGCTCCTCCCAACCCCGCGAGCGCGACCCCCGCGCCGAAGGCGCCCGCGAGCACCCGGGAGATGTCTACCCCCAGGGCCTGGGTCATGAGGGGGTCTTGGCTTGCGGCCCGGACAAACAGCCCCATGGGCGTCCGGTACAGCCACCACCACACGCCCAGCACCGTCAGGGCGGTCGCCAGGAGCACGAACAGCCGGTACTTCGGGAAGAAGCTGAACCCCAGGTTCACCATACCCGCGAGCTCCGCGGGCACCCGGAATTGAGGACCGACGGTTCCCCACAGGATCTTGACGCCCTCGATGACCACCAGGGAGACCGCGTAGGTGGCCAGCACGCTATACACGAGGCCCCGGCCGTAGAGGCGGCCGACGAGGCCCCGCTCTACCAGCACGCCCAACGCCGCCATGCTCAGGGGGGCCACGAGAAGCGCCAGCCAGAAGTGCCCGGTCCACCCTACGGCGAAGGCGGCGAGGTACGCCCCGAGCATGTAGAAGGCCCCGTGGGCGAAGTTCACGATGCGCAGGATCCCGAAGATCAAAGAGAGCCCGATGGCCACGATCACCCAGATGGCACCCACCACCACGCCCGTAACGAGTTGCAGCAACAGGGCCTGTGCGCTCATGCGGGCCGGCTCGCTCCCTCCCTTAGCGGTGCCCCAGGGCCTCGCAGCTGGGGATCACCCGCTCCCCGTCCACGGTGGCCACGATGTCGAACAGCCCATACGGACCCCGCGGCCGCTCGCGGCCCCGCAGGAGGAAGATGGTCTGGACGGACTGGTGGTCGCACGCGCGCCAGTACTGGGTGTCCTTGTAGTGGGCGTACCGCCGGCCCTCCATGGCCTTCGCCACCCGATCGCTGTCCGTGGTCCCGGTCCGCTGCACCGCCTCCAGCAGCTCCCGCACCCCGCTGTAGGCATAGGCCGCGTAGTCCGAGGGAACCCGATTGAATCGCCGGCTGAACTTCGTGTTGAACTCCTTCGCCTTCGGGATCCGCTCCTGGATCTCCCACCAGTAGCTGGAGGCGCAGACCACGTCTCCGAGCACCTCCGGGCCCGCCTCCAGGGCCGCGGCGGTGGGGATGATGGGCACCGCGATCTGCGTCCGCTGCTTGAGGCCCAGCTCCACGGCCTGCTTTGCGGAGTTGACGATGTCCCGCCCGAAGTTGTTCAGCACCAGCACATCCGGACGGGCCGCCACGATCTTCGGAAGATACGCGGAGTAGTCCGTGGTGCCCAGAGGATGCGGGTCCACCCCCACCAGGGTTGCCCCCACCTCTCCGATCACGCGGCGCCAAGCCGCGGTGTGTTCCTGGCCGTAGGCGTAGTCCGCGTATAGGATGTAGACGCGCTTGCCGCGTCCCTCCCGGAGGACATACCGGGCCAGGGCCGTGGAGGTCATCCAGGGGGTGAGGGCCTCGTGGAACGTCCACGGACTGAAGTCCGGGGGCATGACGATCTTGTCGGACTGGCTGGTGGAGACGAAGATCCTGCGATGGCGCTTTGCCACCTCGTTCACCGCCAGCTGCACCGCCGCAGAGAGCACCCCCGCGAGGAAGTGCACCCGCTCCCGCTCGATGAGCTCCAGCGCCCGCCGGGCCCCCTCGTCCGGACTCAGCCGGTCGTCTCGGACGAGCAGCTCTACCGGTCGGCCCAGCACGCCTCCAGCCCGGTTGAACTCTTCTACCGCCAGCGTAGCCCCCTGCACCATGTAGTTGGCCTCGTCCGCAAAGGCTCCCGTGAGCGGGGCGGGGAACCCGATGCGGATGGACTCCCGGGGAGCCGCGTGCGCGATGGACCGCAGGGTCCCGGGGATCGCCAGAGCCGCTCCCCCCGCCACCACTTCCCTCAGGAACTCCCGCCGCGTGATCCTCATGCGCCTCACCCTCCTTCCATGTGGAATGTCCCGGCCGTCCACTCCCTCCGATCCTGGATCAGCTCCACCACCCGTGCCGGGGAGAGCGGGAGGGCGGTCACCTCTGCCCCGAACGGCTTGAGGGCATCCGCCACCGCGTTCGCCACGACAGCAAGGACGCCCGCGGTTCCACTCTCCGCCATCCCCCGCAGGCCTCCCACGGTCCGCAGGGAGGGGGTAGACATGTGGTGAATCTCGATCTCCGGCGCCTCCTGGATTCCCGGAAGGATGTAGTCCATGAGGGTGGAGGTGAGCAGCTGTCCCTGGGCATCGTACACGAGGTCTTCATAGAGGGCCTGGCCGAGCCCCTGCAGGATCCCGCCCCGCAGCTGCCCATCGACAAGCCCTGGGTTGATCAGAGGGCCGCAATCCTCCACCACCAGGTACTTCAGGATCTCTATGGCCCCCGTTTCGGGGTGCACCTCCACCACCATCACCTGCGCCGCGTAGGCGAAGGTGGCAGGGATCTCGGGCTCCCAGTGCACCATGACCTCCAGTCCCGGCTCCATCCCCCGAGGAAGATCCGCGGCCACGAAGTAGGCGGTGTGGGCGATCTCCTCCAGGGAGAGGCTCCGGGTCGGAGCACCTCGAACAAACGCGCGGCCGTCCGCGAGCTCGATGTCCTCCGGGGCCGCCTCCAGGAGGTGGGCTGCGATGTGCTGGACTTTCTCCCGCAACCTGCGCGCCGCCAGCAGGGCCACGGCTCCGCCCGCCACCGCGCCCCGGCTGGCCCAGGCCCCCCCGCCATAGGGGGTAGTGGCCGTATCCCCCATCACCACGGTGACCCGTTCCAGGGGGACGCCCAGGGTGTCCGCGATGAGCTGCGCGAGGGCCGTGCCGAGCCCCTGTCCCTGGGTGGTGGTCCCCAGGGCCGCGGTGACCCCTCCGGTGGGATCGATGCGGAGGATGCACCCCTCCTGGGTCGCCGCCTTCAGCCCCAGCCGGCCGTAGAATCCGCCTCCCCGGGCGGTGGCGTCCACAAGACAGCAGATCCCGATGCCGAGGTACCGTCCTCTCTCCCGCAGGCGTGCCTGCTCCTCCCGCCACCGCCGGTAGTCCACGAGCTCCAGAGCTTTGTCCAGTCCCTCTACGTACTGCCCCGCGTCGTACACGTGCCCGGTCACCGTGGTGTACGGGAACGTCCGGACCAGGTTCCGACGTCGGATCTCCGCGGGATCGAGGTTCAAAGCATCCGCGGCCAGGTCCATCACCCGTTCCATGACGAAGGTGCTCACGGGGATGGCCACCCCCCGGTACACGGCCACGGGCGCCTTGTTCGTCATCACCACGTCCAGGGTGTAGGCGTAGTGGCGCAGGTCATATGGTCCCGGGAGCTCCCGGGCCAGCATGCTCCCCTCGATGACGGGGCCCCGTCCTGCCACCGCGTAGGCGCCCGCGTCGCTGACGATGTGGACCCGCATGGCCCGGATTCGCCCCTCGGCGTCAAAACCCGCCTCCACGTCCACGACAGCCTCCCGCGCGTGCGTATCGCCGAGGAGGCTTTCCTTGCGGTCCTGTACCCATTTCACGGGCCGCTTCAGGATCCGCGCCAGGGCGCACACCACCATCTCCTCGGGGTAGATGGGCAGCTTGATCCCGAAGGCTCCGCCAACATCCGGACTGATCACCCGGATGCGACCCAAGGGGAGCCCCAGGACCTCCGACAGCACGGCGCGGACCAGGTGCACGTCCTGGTGGCCCATCCAAACGGTGAGGGTCTCCTCCAGGGGGTCCCAGCGGGCGAGGATCCCGCGCCCCTCCAAGGGGACCGCGGTCACACGGTTGCTGCGAAAGCGCTTGCGGATCACCACGGCACAATTCGCCAACTGTGCCTCGGGGTCACCGGCCTGGAAGGTCTGGTGGGAAACCACGTTGTCCGGCCACTCCTCGTACAGCCGGGGACGATCCGGTTGCATCGCGTCCCACGCGTCCACCACCGCGGGCAACGGCTCGTACTCCACCGTGACGAGCTCGCAGAGGTCCTCCGCCACGTACCGATCCCGCGCCGCCACCACGGCCACCGGCTCCCCGACCCACCGCACCTTCCCGCTCGCCAGCGGCGTGACGCGGGCCTGACGGATGGGTCCCCGCGGCATGGTCCAATAGGGACGAAGCAGCCCCTGGAGGTCCTCCCACGTATACGCACCCACAGCCTCCGGATCCTTCCGCGCGGCCTCCACATCCACCCGCAAAAGCCGCGCGTGGGCATGGGGGCTGCGGACGAAGGCCACCTCCACCTGATCCGGGAAGTTCAGGTCGTCCAGGTACCGGCCCCGGCCCTGCACGAACCGCCGGTCCTCCCACCGGGGGACGCGCTGGCCCACGTACCGACCGCTAGGGAGCACGGCTTCCCTCCGCTTCGGCAAGAAGTGCCGCGGCTCGCTGGACGGATCGGAGGATGTCCGCGTATCCCGTGCACCGGCACAGGTTCCCGGCCAGGGCCCGACGGATCTCCTCCTCCGAGGGGTGGGGGTGGTCCTGGAGCAGACGGTATGCGGCGAGGATCATGCCGGGCGTGCAGAACCCACACTGGAATCCAAACTCCTCGATGAAGGCCCGCTGGATGGGGTGGAGGCCTCCGGAGGCGTTCAACCCCTCCACGGTGAGGATCTCGCACCCGTCCACCTGTACCGCGAACATCAGACACGAACGCACGAGCTCTCCGTCCAGAAGCACCGTGCACGCCCCGCAGACCCCGTGCTCGCACCCCAGGTGTACACCGGTGAACCCCAGATCCCGGCGCAGCACGTCCGCGAGCAGCCGGCGCGGCTCCACCTCCAGACGGTACGGCTTGCCGTTGACCCGCAGGGCGATGGCCACCCGATCCCTCAATTCCCCCCTCCCGCGGCCTGTTGAAGCGACCGGAACACCAGCCAGCGGCCGAGCCGCCTCCGATACCAAGCGGGCGCGTGGACGTCGTCGTAGCCCTCGAGGGACAGGGCACAGGCGGCGGCCTGCGCGATCGCCTCCTCCGAGAGCCCTGCACCCCGCAGGCGCTCCTCGGCCTCGGCGAGCCGGACGGGAACGGGTCCTACCCCTCCCACGGCCAGGCGGGCGGAGACCACCTTGCCCTGCCCGTCCAGCTGGACGACGCAGGCGGCCAGGCCGAGGGCGAATCCCCCTTCGTGCCGGGTGAACTCGGCAAATCCCCAGCGCGCATCTTCTCTCCAGGCGGGAATCCGGACCTCCACCAGGAGCTCATCGGGGCGGATGCACGTGGTGTAAGGGCCCACGAACAGGTCTTCGATGCGGACTTCCCGGCGGCCCCTTGTGGACTCCAGAACCACGACGGCTCCCGTGGCAAGCAGGACGCAGCCGAGCTCCGCCGCGGGATCCGCGTGGGCGAGACTCCCCCCCACCGTCCCGCGGTTCCGGATGGCGGGATACCCGATGTAAGCCGCGGCCCGGCTCAGGACGGGGCAGGCCTCCCGAACCCGCGGATCCCGTTCGACCTGCCGGTGGCGGACGAGGGCGCCGAGGATCAGCTCCCCGTCTCGCCGCTCCAAGATTCCCAGCTCGGGGATGGGGTTGATGTCCACCAGGACTTTCGGGCGGGCGAGCCGTAGGTTCATCAGGGGAACGAGGCTCTGTCCCCCGGCCAGCACCTTCGCGTCCTCTCCGTACCGGGCAAGCACCTCCAGAGCTTCCTCCCGGGTCTGGGGCCGTACGTACCGAAACGGGGCCGGTTTCATCTCCGTAATGCCGTCAGCGGAGGACTACCACCGCTCCACCACGATCTTCTTCTCCGTGTAGAACTCCACCGCGTCCCGCCCTTGCCCGTGGAGGTCCCCGAAGAAGCTCTCCTTCATGCCCCCGAAGGGGTAGAAGGCGATGGGCTGGGCCACCCCTACGTTGATCCCGATGTTCCCCACCTGGGCCTCGTACCGGAACTTCCTCGCCGCGGCCCCGCTGCGGGTGAACAGACACGCCATGTTGCCGTAACTCCCTCGATTGATGAGCTCGATGGCCTCTTCGATACTCCGCACGTAGACCAACCCCAGCACCGGCCCGAAGATCTCCGTGCGGGCAATGAGGCCCTCCGGCGGCACCTCTTCCAGGACCGTGGGCCCCACGAAGAACCCGCCCTCATACCCGGGGACCCGGACACCGCGGCCGTCCACGAGGATCCGGGCTCCCTCCTCTACTCCCTTCCCGATCATCCCCTCGATCCGCTGTTGGCTCTCCCGCCGGATCACCGGTCCCATCTCCACTCCGGGATCCAGGCCGTAGCCCACCCGGCGCGTGCGGGCGAGGTCCGCGATGGCCTCCCGGAACGGCTCCCTCGCCTCCCCCACCACGAGGGCCAACGAGCTCGCCAGGCACCTCTGTCCCGCACACCCGAAGGCCGAGTCCGCCACCGCCCGCGGCACCAGCTCCCAGTCCGCATCCGGCATGACGATCACGGGGTTCTTCGCCCCGCCCTGGCACTGGGCCCGCTTGCCGTTCGAAGCGGCCCGGCTGTACACGTACCGGGCCACCGGAGTGGAGCCCACGAAACTCACGGCCCGGATGAGGGGATGGTCCAGGATGGCGTCCACGGTCCGCTTGGCTCCGTTCACCACATTCACCACGCCCGGAGGGAGCCCCGTCTGCTCCACGAGGCGCATGATCTTCTGCATGGTGAGCGGGGTCCGTTCGGAGGGTTTCACGATGAAGGTGTTGCCACACGCGATGGCGTAGGGCAAAAACCAGAGCGGGATCATGCCGGGGAAGTTGAAGGGGGTGATGGCAGCCACCACGCCCACGGGCTGCCGGAACATGTACTCGTCTATGCCCCGGGCGATGTCCTCGTTGTTGTACCCCTGCATGAGGCTCGGGATCCCGCAGGCCACCTCCACGTTCTCGATGCCCCGCCGCAGCTCCCCCAGGGATTCCGGGTAGGTCTTCCCGCATTCCTCCGTGATGGTGCGGGCGAGGTCCTCCAAGTTCTCCTCCAGCAGATGCTTCAGCCGGAACAGGTACTGCACCCGCTCTCCGGGTGGGGTGCGGCGCCATTCCAGACCGGCCCGGTAGGCCGCCTGGGCCGCCCGGTCCACGTCTTCAGGTCCGCTCTCTCCCACTTGGGCGATGACCGCCCCGGTGGCGGGGTTGTATACCGGCAGAGCCTCCTGCCCCCGGGGCCGCTCCCACACCCCCCCGACGCAGTTCAAGACCTCCTGAACCCCCACGCCCTGCATCCTCCTGCCCTCCGTGCGGATCTCTGCCCCACCCCTTCTCTCCCCTCCCGGGAGGTGGTTCGGATATCCGAACAACGTTCGAAATCTGGAACAACCGGATCCAGTTCAGCAGCCCGCGCGCCTTTTGTCAACGGGTTCTATCCCCGCAATTGCCGGGCCGGGATGGCCCCTCCCAGCCGCTCGGACAGCACGGTGGCGAGGTGTTGGATTTTCCGGCCGAGTTCGTGCAGGCGATCCCGGCGGGTTCGGGCCTTCACCATGCTGAAGGCGATGCCCGCGCGGATCTCTCCCGGAGCGCACAGCGGGGCCCCCACGCAGCACATGCCCTCCACCGTCTCCTCGTCGTCCACGGAGTATCCTCGGGCCCGAGTCTTCCGCAGCTCCTCGAGGAGCGCTTCCACTTGTCCGATGCTGTGCCGAGTGGGACGCGCGAGGGGCTCTCCGGAGAACAGGGCGCAGACCTCCTCCTCCTGGAGGGTGCTCAGAATGGCCTTCCCCGTGGCCGTGGTGTGGGCCGGAAGGCGCAATCCGATCCGGTAGTTCACCGCGATGGGCTGGGTCCCGTTCCGGCAGGCCACGTACACCACCTCCCGGCCATCCAGCACGGAGAGGACGATGGTCTCCTCGTGTCGAGGGACGAGGTCCTCACACACCCGATGGAACTCCGTACCGAGGTGGGTGGCGGTGTCGTACGCCCGGTACAAGTCCAACACCCGCACCCCGATCCGGAAGCCGCCTCCAGCCGTGCGCTCCAACAGGCGCTCCTGCAGGAGGGTGGCGCACAGGTCGTGCAGGGTGCTCTTGGGGATCCCCAGCGTCCGTGCCAGCTCCCCCAGGGTCGGGGGGCGCGCGGCGTTTCCCACCGCCTCCAGGATCCGGATGGCCCGCAGGACCGAGGGAACGATCCCCGGGCTCCGCCGCACGCTCCCCCTGCCCTGACTCCCCGGGGTCCTCACCGCCGGCCACCCACGAGACCCTGCTCCCGCCACTTCTGGAATACCCGGCGGATCTGGCGGGCCGCGGCGTCCAAAGCCTGCTCCGGCGTGTCAATCCCCTGGGCCACCCGGGCGAACATCACGTTGAGGATCCAGGTGTTGAACACCTCGTCCACGGCTGCGCTCGAGGGGCCCGGCCAGCCCACGTTGTGGGCCCACTCGTACGCGGTCTCGATGGTCACCAGCTTGTCCGGACGATCTCCGGCCGCCCGGCTCACGGGGTCGTTGCGCAGGTAGGCGAGCCGCTTGGCCTTGGGGATGGCGTTCTCGAAGGTGGGGTAGTCGTACGCCTGGGAAGCGTGGAACTTGCCCGGTGGCCACCCCTCCCGCGCGGCCACGTCCGGGTCGTAGCTCAGGATGAGGTCCATCAGGAATTTCTTCGCGGCCTCCCGCACCGCCCGCGGCCGGTTCCGCCAGATGAAGTAGACCCCCATGACGTGCTCCAGGCCCCGGGCGCCTGCAGGCCCTTGGGGCGCCCGCTCCGTGATCAGGGTATCCCGGGCGAGCAGCACCGCCTTGCTCGTCTTGGGATCCTCTCCCCGCTTGAGGGCCTGAGCCGCCAGGGTCTGGGCCGTGCGGGTGATGGAGATGGCGTTCATGGCGATGGAGATCCGGCCCGCCAGGAATTCTTCGTTGTTGGAGGCTGCGGTCCAGGCGAACACGCCCGCGAACATAGTCTCGTTGTAGAGATCCCGCACGAACTTCAGGGCGTCCAGGGTCCGCTGCCGGTAGGGCGGGACGTCCAGGATCACGTTGCCGCCCTCGTCCTGCTCGCCCGTCCCCCAGGAGTACATCAGGGCACGCAGCCACATCCCCGTGTCGATCTCCTGGCTGAGCCCCAGGCCCACGGGGTGGCCCATGCGCCGCAACTCCCGGCCTACCTTGCGGACGTCGTCCCAGGTGACCGGGCCCGCAGTGGCGCGGCCCAGGGCCTTCGCGGAGGCCTCCCGCCACATCCATCCCCGGTAGTGCATGGGGTCGGGCACGAAGTTGTCCGAGACCCCGAAGTACCGCCGGGTCACGGGGTTGAAGGTGCTCTTCTCCGCGAGGGGGATGTACGGCCCCACCTTGCGCTTGAGCTCTTCGATCACCTCCCGGTGGGCCTCCGTGTCCACCTGCCGCTCCAAGGTGGCGGGCGGGGTCAGGTACTGGATCATGTCGTGTCCGGGGTCCGCCCCCGCCGCCACCCGGGCCGCTTCTCCCGCGGCGATGGCGGGGATCTCTGCCAGGCCCACGTGCTCCACCACCACCCGCACCCCGTTCTTCTCCCCCCACTTGGGCGCGAACACCTTATCGAACCACTCGTCGTAGGGTGGCACGAAGTGCCGCCACTGGAGGATGCGCAGGGTCACGGGTTGGGCCGCGGTCTTCTCCGTAAAGACGAAGGGGCCGAACGCCGCCGCGCCGAGCCCTGCCCCGACGAGTCTCAGGAACTCCCTCCGGGTCACGAGGCGCCACTTCCCCTCCGCAACCCGCACCCAACGCAGTTCCTGCCGGTCGTCCGACATGTTCTCCGACACCCCCCTTCTCATCGGATGGCTCCTGCCGTGGTGAACCCACGTACGAACTTGTCCATCACGAAGTAGTACAGGACGGCCACGGGCACGCTCGCCAGGAACGCGCTCGCCATGAGCGGCCCCCAGTCGAAGATGTCCCCCCGCACCATGTCCGCGGGGACGCCTACGCTGACCGTCTTCCGGGCCACGTTGGTGACGAAGGAAAGGGCGTACACGAACTCCTGGGCGGAGATGGTGAAGCTGAAGATCACCACCGCGATGATGCCGGGAACCGCCAGGGGCAAGGTGACCCGGAGGAAGGCGCCCATCCGACTGTACCCGTCCACCAGGGCCTGCTCCTCCAGCTCCGGGGGGATGGACTTGAAGAACCCCATCAGCAGCCAGGTGGCAAAGGGCACGGTGATGGTGGGGTAGATCAGGATGAGGGACCACAGGGTGTTGTGCAGCCGGAGCTCGCTCACCACCCGCGCGAGGGGGATAAAGAGCAGGGTCGGAGGAACCAGGTACACTAGGAACATGCCGACCCCCAGCCGGGCGCCCCACGCACCCAGGAAGCGGCTGAGGCTGTAGCCCGCGGGCAGGGCCAATAGGAGGGTGATGCCCACCACCGCCACGCCCACCAGGGCCGTGTTCGCGATCCAGTTGGCGAACAGGGTCTTCGTGAACACGTACTCCAGATGTTCCAGGGTAGGCGGCTCGTTGAACCAGAAGGGGTTGTTCACGGGGTTGTACAGGTCGGAGTTCCGCTTGAAGGCGGTGATGAGCATCCAGGCGAACGGGAACGCGGTGAAGGTACAGAAGGCCCCGAGGATCAGGGCCCGTCCGCCGATCCGCAGACCTCTCCGCCAATCTCCACGTCTCCGGCGATCCGCCACTACGTCACCTCCGCCCGCCGGGCGGCCCGCAGGATGAGCACCGCCGCCACGAGGAGCACGGGGAACAGGAAGAGGGAGATGGCCGCGCCCACGCTGAGGTTCCCGCCCACGATCCCCTTGAAGAACGCGAGGCTGCTGAGCACCTGAGTGGTGTCAAAGGGCCCACCCCGGGTGAGCACGTACACCACCGCCATGTCCGTGAAGGTGAAGATGGTTCCGAACAGCACCGCCACGCTCATGATGGGGAGCAGCAGGGGGAGCTCGATCTGAACGAGCTTCCGCCAGAACCCCGCACCGTCCACCTCCGCCTGGTCCAAAAGATCCCGGGGAAGAGCCGTGAGGCCCGCCAGGAGGACTACGGTGGCGAAGGGCAACATCCGCCACACGTGGACCATCACCACGGAGAACATGGCGAGGTTCGGTTTCCCGAGCCAGAAGGTGTTCTGGCCATGGGGCAGCAGCCCCAACTGCCAGCCCACCCAGTCCAGGACGCTGAACCGGGCGTGGAGGATCCACAGCCAGCCGATGGTGGAGAGCGACACCGGCGCCACCCACGGGAGCAGGAGCAGGAAGAGCACGAACCCTTTGCCCCGGAAGTCCCCGCTCAATGCCCGGGCGAGGATGTTTGAGAGGAGGATCACCGCGCCCTGTGCGGAGAGGGTGAAGACGAAGGTGTTCTTGAGGGCGGCCCGGAAGACCCGATCCTGGACCACTTCCGAGAAGTTCCGGAGGCCGATGAAGGCTCCGTACGGGTTGCCGGTGGTGGCGTCCGTGAGGCTCAGGTAGAGGGCGTACAGGAAGGGAAGGCCCACGAGAAGGGCCACGTATCCGAAAGCGGGCAGCACCAGTAAGGGAGCCAGGACCCGCTCCCTCCGCAGCCAACGCCCCCCCCGGGCGAGAACACCCGTCAAGGGCCGGACCGCAGCAGTGGACGACCTCATCCGGCCCTCTCCGCGTCCATCCTTCAGACCCTCTTGTGCAGAGCCGCCCCTACCGCCCCAATTATACGGGCCCCGCGTCAAGTCCGCTTCCACCCGCCAGCGCCCGCACCAGCAGCACCAGGGCCGAGTGGTCCAGCTTCCCGCGACCCCTGGCCACCAGGGTCCCCAGGAGCTCGTGGACGATGGCGGTTCCGAGAAGCGGCACCCCGTAAGAGCGCCCGGCTTCCAGGGCGAGGCGGAGATCCTTGTGGTGCAGCTCCACCCGGAAGCCCGGGGTGAAGTTGCCCTCCAGCATCCGTTGTCCGTGCAACTCGAGGATGCGGCTGTACGCGAAGCCGCCCAGCAGGGCCTCTCGAACTTTTCCGGGATCCACCCCTGCCCGCTCCGCCAGCACCAGGGCCTCGGAGACCGCCTGGATGGTGAGGGCGACCACGATCTGGTTGCAGGCCTTGCACACCTGCCCGGCCCCGTTGGGGCCCAGGTGCACGATGTGCCGTCCCAGGACCTCGAACAGGGGCCGGCACATCTGGAAGACCTCCGGGGAACCGCCGACCATGATGGCCAGGGTTCCCTCCTCCGCGCCCCGCTGTCCCCCGCTCACGGGGGCGTCCAGCATCTCAATCCCTCGGGCGCGCAGACGCTCCGCGAAATCGCGGGTGGCCGCTGGGGAGATGGTGCTCATGTCCACGAGCACCGAACCCGGCCGCATCCCCTCCAGCAGTCCCTCCGGTCCGAAGATCACCCGCTCCACGTCCGGGGTATCCGGGAGCACGGTGAGGACCACGTCCGAGGCCTGCCCGACGCCCTTCGGGGACCCTCCGTCCACGGCCCCCAGGGCCACCAGCTCCTCGACGGGCGCCCGGCTCCGGTTGTGCACCACGAGGCGGTACCCGGCCCGCAGGAGGTTTCGGGCCATGGGTTTGCCCATGATCCCGAGCCCGACCACGCCCACCCGGGTGGTCTCCGGCGACACCTTCATGGCGCCCCCTTCTCAAGACCCGCCCGTACCTGCCGCAGGACCGAGGAGGCCGCGGCTGCCAGCAGGCGGCTGTCGCTGCCGATTCCCACGAATCGGAATCCCTGCGCGATGCGCCGAAGCGCCTCCTCCGGATCCGACGCGAGGTATCCCGCGGCCTTGCCGCGTCGCCGGGCGGCCGCGAGCACCCTCTGCACCGCCTCCTCGTACTCCGGGGCCTCGAACCGGCGGAAGTGCCCCACGCTCGCGGAGAGATCGTTGGGACCTACGAACAGCACGTCTACCCCCTCCACGGCGGCGATCTCCTCTGCCTGTTCGAGTCCCGGAAGGGTCTCCACCTGGCAGATCACCAGGGCCTCCCGGTTCCAGGCCGCGAAGTACTCCGCGAGCTCCAGGCCGTACCGGCTCGCCCGGGTCCCCGCAACCCCCCGGATCCCTTCGGGGGGATACCGGGAAGCCAGGACGGCCCTCCGCGCCTCCTCCGGCGAGCTCACGAGCGGGACGATCACCCCCATGGCCCCACGGTCCAGGGCCAGCTTGATGAGGGCGGGGTCGTTCCCCGCGACCCGCACGATGGGCGTCACACCCGTGCCCCGCATGGCCCGCAGCTGGTCCTCCACCGTCTCCCAGCTGCTGGGCCCGTGCTCCGTATCCACCACGAGCCAGTCCGGCTCGAAGGCGCTCAGCAGCTCCGCCACGGCCGGGCACGGGAAGCTCAGCCAGTGCCCGATCACGGGGAGGTCCTGCTGAAGCCGGCGTTTGACCCGGTTCTCGATCACGGAAGCACCTCCCGCATCCACCCGAAAGATTCCGCACTCGGCCCCTGGGGTTGGTACTCCGCGCTCACGTATCCTCCGTACCCGCTGGCCTCGATCCGGCCCAGGAGGTAGCGGAAGTTGATCTCCCCGGTCCCCGGCGGCCCGCGGTCCGGGGAGTCCGCAATCTGGATGTGTCCGATCTTGTCCACGTTTCGGGTGAGGGTGTAGGTCAGGTTCCCCTCGCTGCGCTGCATGTGGTAGACGTCGTACTGGAACCGCAGGTTGGGCTGTCCCACCTCCTCCAGGATCGCGAAGGCCTCCGCGGAGGAGTGCAGGAAGTAGTCCGGAGCGTCATAGGGGTTGAGGGCTTCGAAGAGCAGGGTGATGCCCCAGCGTTCCAGAGCCCGGGCCGCCTCCCGGAGGTTCTCCACCAGGACCCGCCGCTGGTCCAAGCGGGGGACGTGGGGCAGGACGTTCCCCACGAGCGCGTTCAGGCGCCGGCATCCCAGGCGCCGCGCCACCTCAATCCCCCGCTCCACCGTCTCCCGGAACCGCTGTCGGCGGTCCGGATGGCAGGCGTATCCCCGTTCTCCCGCCGCGAAGTTCCCCGCCTCGAGGTTAAAGAGCACGAGTTCCAGCCGTAGGCGTCGCAGCTCCTGGGCGATGGCCTCCAGATCCTCCTCGTAGGGGAACCAGAACTCCACCGCGGAGAACCCAACCCGGCGGGCGTGCTCGAACCGCTCCAGGAAGGGGAACTCGGTGAACAACATGGAGAGATTGACCGCGAATCGCACGGGGAACCCTCCCGGACGAGAATTGGCCGCGGGAGCCGCGGAACCCTGCCGGCCTAGCGGCCGGGAAGCTCTGGCACGGGAAGGTAGCGGCCCAGGGGTTCCGCCACCGCTAAAGCCAGGAGGGCGTTCAGGGCCGCCTTCACCGCGTTGAAGGGCACGATGGCGGGAAGCAGCATCCCCGCAACCCGGGCCGGCGGCATCCCGAACTCCAGGTACAGGATCACGAAGTTGGCGGGGATCATCACCAGCACCCGCGCTACCATCCCGACCACGGCCGCGGAAAGGAGCCGCCAGGGGAAGGCTCCCCCCATGCGCCGGTAGGCCCACGCCGTCACCGCAACGAACGTCCCCGCGGCGATGAAGTCCGCTAGGGGCCCGAAGGGACCCCTCGCCCGGAACAGGAGGAAGAGCACATCCTTGAGGAGCACCACGAGCAAGCCGGTGCCCGGACCGTAGAGGACGCCGCCCACCAGGGCCGCCGCGTCACTGGGATCGTACTTCAGGAAGGGTGCCTGAGGCAGGATCGGAATCTGCACCGTGGCCATGAGGAGGAAGGCCACCGCCACGAGCAGCCCCGTCATCACCACCCGATGTGCTCGCATGAGCGCCCCTCCTCGGTCTGGGATCCGGACCGGATGACGAGGGAGTCTATCTTCTCCGCCTGGGGCGCGCATTCCTGCTCGGGCCCGCGGATCCAGGAATCAGACCACGTGCGGCCCCGAGCAGAACCGATCCGGACTCAGGGGATCGAGCTCCTGCACAGGCCTCCCTGCGACAAGGGAGGCCACCAGCTCCCCGGTCACGGGAGCCAGGGAGATGCCCAGCGTTCCGTGGCCGGTGGCCACCACGAGGTTCCTGTACCCCCGCGGCCTCCCCACCACGGGAAGGCCATCCGGCGTACATGGACGGAGCCCGGCCCACACCTCTCCCCCGGAAGGATCCAGATCCAGGTAGCGGGCCGCGCTTCGCCGGATGGCAAGCACCCGCCGGTGGTTGATCCCATCCTCCTCAACTCCCAGTTCCAGCGTCCCCGCGAGCCGGATCCGCGCCTCCCCTCCAGGGCCCTGAAGCGGGGTCACCGCGACCCGCGCCTCGCTCAGCATCAAGGGACGGCCTGGGAGGGCCGCGTGCGGAAGCGTAACCGCATAGCCCTTAGCGGGCAGCACCGGAATCCGGATGCCCACGGTCCGGAGCAGGGGCGCGCTCCACGCCCCCGCAGCCACCACCACCGCCGCCGGATGCAGCAAGGAGCCTCCTGCCTCCACGGAGACCTCCTTTCCCCGGCGCCACAGCCGCTCCCCCGCAGCCCCGCTCCGGATCTCCACGCCGAGCGCACCCGCGTAGGCGACCAGGCACTCCACAAGGCGGGCCGGGTCCACACAGGCGTCCTCCGGGAAGGAGACCGCCCCCGCGAGCCGCGGCCGCAGGAGGGGCTCCCTCTGCAGGGCCGCGTCCGGGTCCAGCACCTCCGCAGGGACTCCGTGCTCCCGGAGCAGATCCACCTTCCCGAGGAAGGACGCGAGCTCCCGGGGACTCTGGAACACGGCGAGCGTTCCCGCCGTCCGGAATCCGAAGTCCAGGCCGTGCCCTTCCAGCTCCCGGTACAGACTCAGGCTCCACCGCTGGAGGCGGACCAAAAGGGGCAAACTGCGGCGCAGGTGAGACGTGGTGCTGGATCTCCAGAACCTCCAGAGCCACCGGACCAACCCCGCATCTACCCGCAGGGGGATGTACAGAGGGCTCGTAGGATCCAGCATCCAGCGCAGGCCGCGCCGTACGACCCCGGGCTCCGCCAGGGGAACGCTGCGGGAGGGGGCCACGAGCCCCGCGTTTCCCCAGGAGGCGCCAGCTCCGGGGAATTTTCGCTCGAGCAGGAGGACCCGCAGGCCCTCGCGCGCCAAGGCACACGCGCAGCACAGGCCTACAGCCCCCGCTCCCACCACCACGGCGTCCGGCGTTCCCACGGGAACCCCCGTTCCTTCAGCTGTGGATGCACACCATCCCCTGGGGACCCGCGCAGGAGCTGTCGGCAATTTTTCGGCAATCCGGGTCGGGGGCGGGACGCCCACCCCGGAGGTGAGCTGGAACGCCGATCCTGAGCGGGTTCTGTTGGTGGCCCCAGGGGAATTCGAATCCCCGTCTCCGCCTTGAGAGGGCGGTATCCTAGGCCACTAGACGATGGGGCCACTCTTCACTTCTGGCTGGGGGAGGAGGATTCGAACCTCCACTAACGGGTCCAGAGCCCGTTGTCCTACCGTTAGACGATCCCCCATCAGCCGCCCACCATTATTCCTGAACTCCGCCTGCGGTGTCAAACGCCTCCGGCCCGCTACGCCGCCCCCGCGAGGGATCGGGCCTCTTCCAGCCGCCTCAGCACCCGCTCCTTCCCCAGGACCTCCATGAGCTCAAACAGCCCGGGCCCGACCATCCGGCCGGTAAGGGCCACCCGGACGGGGTGCACCACCGCCCGCATCCCCAGCCCCGAAGCCTCCGCAAGCGCCCGGAGGGCCTGCTCGATGCGATCCGCGGTAAACGGCTCCAAGCTTTCCAGGGCCGCCCGCACCTCCAGCAGGAGCTCGTGGGCGCCCGCGAGATGCTTGGCCACCGCCTGGGGGTCATAGCGGGGCCGATCCAGGAAGAAGAAATCCGCGTAGACGAGCAGGTCCGATCCCACCTTCAACCGGTCGCCCAGGATCCCGATCACCCGCCGCACCAGGGCCCGTTCCGCATCCCCCACCGGTTCCGCCAGGAGTCCCTGTCGGACCAGGTAGGCGGTGACCAGGCCGACGAGCCGATCGGGATCGGACTCCCGCAGCTGGCGGAGGTACTCCCCGTTCATCCAAACGAGCTTCTGCCGATCGAATACGGGGCTCGCGCCCTTGAGCTCCCGGATGTCGAAGCGCTCGATGAGCTCCTCCGTGCGGAAGAGCTCCCGGCCGTCCTCCGGATACCAGGCCAGCAGCGCGAAGAAATTCCGTAAGGCCTCGGGCAGGAAGAGCTCGTCCCGGTACTCCCGGAGGGCGGTGTCCCCGTGCCGCTTGCTGAGCTTCTTCCGGTCCGGTCCCAGGAGGACCGGGAGGTGGGCGAAGACGGGAGGCTCCCAGCCCAGGGCGTGGTACATGAGGAGCTGACGGGGGGTGTTCACCAAGTGCTCCACGCCCCGCAGGACGTGGGTGATGCCCATGGTGTGGTCGTCCACCACGTTCGCGAAGTTATAGAGAGGCGTACCGTCGGAGCGCACGATGATGAAGTCGTCGAGCTCCGCGAGGTCGAAGACCACTTCGCCCCGGATGAGATCCTGGACCACCACCACCCGCCGCCCTTCCCGTTCCTGCAGCCATTCCCGGTCTCGGAGGGCGGGATCCCGGAACCGCTCTACGTGGAACCGGAGCGCCGGCTTCCGGCCCTCCGCCTCCAACCGCGCGCGTTCCCCCTCATCCAGGTTCCTGCACCGACCGGAGTAGCGGGGCGGCCGGTGCTCGGCCTCTGCCCGACGGCGCTCCGCCAGGAGCTCCTCGGGAGTGCAGTAGCACGGGTAGGCGACCTGCCGGCGCAGGAACTCCTCCGCGTAGCGGGCGTAGAGCCCGGCCCGTTCGGTCTGCCGGTAGGGGCCGTAGGGACCTCCCACGTCCGGGCCTTCGTCCCAGTCAATCCCCAACCACCGCAGGTCCTCGCAGATGGCCTGTTCGTACTCCACCGTGGATCGGGACCGATCCGTGTCCTCGATGCGGAGCACGAAGGCGCCTCCGTGGTGGCGGGCGAACAGCCAGTTGAAGAAGGCGTTCCAGGCCCCGCCCACGTGCAGGAACCCCGTGGGGCTCGGCGCGTACCGCGTCCGAACAGGCATCCTCCTCCTCCCGGGACAAGCCGGATTACGTGAACAGGGCGCTCACGGACTGATCGGCATGGATCCGGCGGATGGCCTCCGCCAGCAGGGGCGCCGCGGAAAGGACCGTGATGTTCGGCGGCCGATTCTCCGCGCTCACCGGGATGGTGTTCGTGACCAGGAGCTCGCGGATCTCCGGGCGGGCGAGCCGGTCGAGGGCTCCCGGGGCCAGGACGGGATGCGTGGCGCACACGTACACCTCCGGCCGTGCTCCCGCCCGCAGCAGGGCCTCCACCGCCACCTCCACCGTCTCCGCGGTGGCGATCATCCGGTCAATGAGGATGGGGGTACGCCCCTCCACCTCTCCCACCAGCTGGACCGGGGTCTTGCCGCCCTCGCCCCTGCGCTGGAAGACCACCGCCAGGGGCATGCCGAGACGATCCGCAAGACGCTTGGCCTGCTTCACCGCCCCGTCATCCGGTGCCACCACCACGCCGTCCGGGATCTGCCGTTGCCGGAGGGCCTCCGCGAACAAGGGGAGGGCCCGCAGGTGATCCACGGGCACCGTGAAGAAACCCTCGATCTGGTCCGCGTCCAGATCCATGGTGAGCACCCGATGGATCCCCGCCACCGTGAGGAGATCCGCCACCAGGCGCGCGGAGATGGGCTCCCGGGGAGCGGACTTCCGGTCCTGACGCGCGTACGCGTAATACGGGATCACCGCGGTGATCCGGCCCGCACTCGCCCGGCGGAGGGCGTCGATCATAATCAGGAGCTCCACCAGGCTCTCATTCACCGGATGGCACAGGGGCTGGATCACGAAGGCGTCTACCCCGCGGGCGTTCTCCTCGTACCGCACGTAGATCTCCCCATCCGCGAACCGCCGGATGTAGACCCTGCCGAGGGGGATCTCCAGGTAGTCCACGATCTCCTGGGCGAGGCCGGGGTTCGCGGTACCCGAGAAGACCTTCAGGGGCCCGTAGTCCATCCCTACCGATCCTACCACGCCGCGGCGGCTTTACGGGCGGTCCGCGGGGGGAGTCGCGCCCCGTCCTGCCCGCCTCGCCTCCACCAGGAACCGGATGGCGGTCCGTTCCTCCCCGTTGATGAGGACCTTCGTGAAGGCGGGGACCACCACGATCTCCAAGCCGTTGGGGGCCACGAATCCCCGTGCGATCGCAATGGCCTTCACCGCTTGGTTCACGGCACCGGCTCCGATCGCCTGCAGCTCCACGGATCCGTGCTCCCGCAGGATCGCCGCGATGGCGCCGGCCACCGCCTTCGGGTTCGATTCCGCAGAGACCTTCAGTATCTCCGGCACCGGTTCACCCCCGTGCGCCATGTCGCGTGTTTGTATTCCGCCTCCCCCCGATCTTCTCCTCTCCCGTCCGGAGGACCGCCCAGACGAAGCGCAGCAGGGCGAGCTGGCGGCGCCATCGACGAGGTTCCCGCAGGAGCCGGTACAGCCACTCCAGGTGCACCCGCTGCACGAAGCCCGGCGCCCGCCGGACCCGTCCCGCGAGCACATCCAGGCTCCCACCCACCCCCATGGCGAGCCTCACCCCTAGGTCCGAGAGATGGCGGCTCAACCACTTCTCCTGCCGAGGCATTCCCATCCCCGCAAACAGCAGGTCCGCGCGGGCGCCCGCGATGCGTGCCACCACCGGCTCGTCCTCCGTGAAGTACCCGTGGTGGGTGCCCGCGATGCACAAGCCGGGGTAACGCCGGATCAGGGTGCGGGCCGCTTGCTCCGCCACCCCTTCCGAGCCGCCCAGGAGGAACACCCGCAGCCCCTGGCGCGCCGCGTGGGCGCAGAGGGCCTCCATGAGCTCGATGCCGGGGACCCGCATGGGAAGCGGCCGTCCCAGCCGGCGGGATGCCCAGACCACGCCGATGCCGTCGGCGACGACCAAGTCCGCCCTCCGGAGCACCTCCGCAAACTCCGGATCGTCCAGGGCCCGCACCACCGCCTCGGGGTTGGCGGTGACCGCCAGGTGCGGCCGTCCGTCCGCCACCATGCGGACGCACGCCGCCACCGCGCCCCTCAGATCCAGGGGGTCGAAGGGAACGCCGAGGATCCAAACCCGCCCGTCCATCCGTCTCTATGCGGGCAGGCCACGCACCAGGGCGGCGACCGTCCGGGCCGGCGCCCGCGCCCGGTCCGAAAGCGAGGGAAGGGCCCTCCGCAACTGCCTCACTCGGAACTCCCGTTCCCCCCACGCGCGCTCCACGGCCGCCTGCAGAGCACCGCGGTGGACCTCCTCCAAGGACACCACCTCCACCCCGGGAAGGTATTCCGCGAGGGCCTGGACTTTCGGATCGTAAGCGATGCCCACGGGGACGGCACCCGCGAGGGCCGCGAAGAGGAGGGCATGGAGCCGCATGGCCACCACGAGGCCCGCGCCGCAGAACACCCGCCAGGCCTCCTGGGGTGTCCGGACCACTACGAGCTCCTCCGCCTTGACTCGGTGAGCCAATCCCTCGCTCAGTTCCCGGTCCCGGGCCTCGTGGAAGCACACCACCCGGATCGGGACTCCGGCCCGCTCCCGCATCCTCACGGTCGCCTCTCCGAGGGGATCCAGGGACACCCCCGGCCAGGGGCGGAGGGAGATGCCGATCCAGGGGGAACGGTCCACGGGCTCCGGCGAAGGCAACCCGAGCACGGGGTCGCACACCACCTCGACGGGAGCCCGGACGCCGAGCCCCGCGAGGAGTCGGGCGGAGAGGGCGTCCCGTACCGTGAGCCGCACGGCGTGCTGCATGGCCCTCCGGGTTGCCCACCGGCTGAGGCCTCGCCGGAGAGGACCCACGCCTTGCGCGTACACCACCAAGGGACGGCGCGCTCGGGCCGCGAGTTCGTGCAGCCACCCGTAATAGAGCGGGCTCCGCCAGCTGGTGGCATCCTGGAAGAGGCTGCCTCCGCCGCTCAGGATCACCGTGCTCTCCCGCATCGCCCGCCGCACCCTTTTGAGATCCGTGCGCGGGACGCTCTCCGTGCCGTGCAGGGCGGCGGTGGCCTCGGGGTCCGCGGAGAGCACACAAAGGCGGAGGCCTGGCAGGACCTCCTGTAGGTGCTGCCGCATGGCCCACAGCACTGACTCGTCTCCGACGTTCCCGAAGCCGTAGTAGCCCAGGACCACGGCCTGCATGGGCTAGGAGGGAACCTCTTCGCGGATCGCGGCCCGCGGAACCGCGGCGGGCCCGGAAGCCGGGAGAAGCCCTAGCGACCGGAGGAGGATCCACCCCGCCGTCCAGGCCACCATGCCGACCAGGGTCCCCAGCACGAGACCGTTGGCGGTGCGCCACACGGTGTACAGGACCGGGGTGTGGAGGTGGGCGAAGGAGTTCACGAGTCCCGCCTGCCCGATGGTCCCCGCGACGACCAGGGGCAGGCCCCATCGCGGTGCGCCGACGAGATACGCGGCGATGCCCAGGAGGAGCGCGGGATGGCCCACCAGGTACTCCTTCGTCCGGGGCCGGGCGACCAGGGTTTCCTCCAGCGCGGTGCGCAACCGCTCTTCCAGGCTCAGCATGGGCAGGCTCACGTTGCCGGTGCGCAACACCAACAGCAGGCCCGCACTCCCCAGCAACACCAGGGCCAGAGCGGCCCGGAGGGAGAGGGGCCGGTCCAGGGCCCGCCACAGCCTGTGCCAAGGAGGCTCCTCCGAAGGGGTGTTGCGGTCCGCGAGTCCCAGCAGCAGAACCAGAGCCAGGGGGAGGACGGCGGCGATCTTCACCCCGAAGAAGACCTCAGACGCCAGCAGGAAGGGCCAGTCCGTGAGCAGCGCGGCCACCAGAAATCCTCCCGCGGTGGACCCCAGGGAGATCAGCCATAGCCGGGCCGCGGCTTCCAGCAGCACGCGGCCGCCGGAGACCGCCCGGGGCATGCCCCGGGGCAGGCCCGTGTGGACCGCGAGGGGCGGGAAGACCACCGCCCCGAGCAAGGCCACCAGTTTCCGCATCCACACCTCGGAGATCTGGCCCAGCCCCAGCAGGGCCACCCATCCCCCACCTACCAGGAGCAGTGCTGCAACGGGGGAGAGGGTGTTGCGGGTAAGGGCCCCGCAAAGCAGGACCCCCGCGCTGAGGGCTCCTAAGGCCGCCCCGTACAGCAAGAGGCGCGGGAGCCTCGGTACGGGAAGAGGGGGTGCAGGGCCGAGCCGGAAACCGGCAGCCCGCAGGTCGGCCACGAGCGCGCGCAGGTAGCGGAGGTTGTACGCCACGGGATCTACTCCCCCGGGGACCGAATGGAAGGGCCGGACGTAGACGATCCGAAGGTTGCGCTCCCGGACCGCGCGCCGGAACCGCTCCCGGGCCGTCTCCGGGTCCATGCGGTCCAGCTCGTCCTGCCCGACGCTGAACACCCGGACCACCCGGGGCCTCATGCGCGCCGCCAGGGCCTCTTCCCCCCGCATCCGCCGGGCCGCGGTGAGGACCTCTACCCGGCCGTAGACCCCCCCGAGCTCCCGGAACGCCGCGGCGGCCTGCGGGATCAGGCGTTCGTATCCCAGGACCTCGACCCCTTCGAAGATGAAGGTGAGACCGCGCCCTGCGCTCCCGTATGCTCGGATCCTTTCCCGCAGGCGCTCCGCGTCCAGGGTCCGCACGTTCCGTGGCCGCAGGACCACTCGAAACCCCCTCTGTTCCCAGCGCCGGACCTCGGAGGGCGAAAACCCGAGTCCGATCTCTTCCAGGTCCTTGCGCCACCCGAGGACCTCGTAGACAGGGGGATCCCGGAGCACGGGACGGACCCGGTGGTCCCCCAGGGCGTTCCGCAAACCCTGCTCCACGAGGGCACCCGCTTCCGGTTCGAGGGGAAAGGCGTACACGGACCGCAGGACGTCCGGCCGGTGGGCGAGGGGGACGAACGCGGGCGGGAGGCGCCCGCTCCGTGCCTGCGCGCGCAGCTCTGGACCGTCCAGGACCGCAACGCGCCCCGCATCCTGCAGGCGCCGCAGCGTCTGCTCGTATACCGCCACACTGGTCGCCCCGGCCTCCCGCACGGCCCGCCACAGGTTCTCTTCCTCCACGCCCTCCCGTCGGGCCAGCAGCCGCCAGCTCTCGGAGTCCACCACCACTTCCACGGTGCGATAGGAGGCCTCTACCCCGTGACGCTCCCAGGCCACCGCGACGGAGGCCAGAACCCCAATCAGGGTCAGGAGAGCGAACACCCGCACCCGCTATCCTCTCGCCTGCACCCGGTTGGCGGCCGCCTGAGCCCGCAGGTACGCGTAGATGAAGGGGTCCAGCTCTCCCTCGAGCACCGCCTGCACGTTCCCCGTCTCCATGCCCGTGCGGTGATCCTTCACCAGGGTGTAGGGGTGCAGCACGTACGACCGGATCTGGTTCCCCCAGGAGGCCTCCCGGTACTCCCCCCGCAGCTGCTGCAGTTTCTTCTCCTGCTCCCGCCGGTAGTGCTCGTACAGACGGGCGGCCAAGAGGCGCAGGGCAGTCTCCCGGTTGGCGTGCTGGCTGCGCTCGTTCTGGCACTGCACCACGATCCCCGTGGGCAGGTGCGTGATGCGGACCGCGGTCTCCACCTTGTTTACGTTCTGGCCTCCGGCCCCCCGCGCCCGGAACGTCTCTACCCGGAGTTCCTCCGGTCGGATGTCCACCTCAACAGGCTCTATCTCCGGCAGCACTTCCACCAGGGCGAAGGAGGTGTGCCGCCGGTGGGCGGCGTCGAAGGGCGAGATGCGGACAAGGCGATGCGTCCCCCGCTCCGCCTTGAGGTATCCGTAGGCGTACGGGCCCCGAACCATCACCGTGGCGCTCTTGATCCCCGCTTCCTCGCCGGGAGAGAGGTCCACCACCTGCGAGTCGTAGCCCTTGGAGGCAGCCCACCGCAGGTACATCCGCAGGAGCATCTCCGCCCAGTCCTGGGAATCCGTACCGCCCGCGCCCGCGTGAACCGAGAGGATGGCGTTGGAGGGGTCGTGCTCACCCGAGAGCAAGGTCTCGATCTCCAGACGCTCCAGCCGGGCGTGCAGGGCCTCCGCTTCTTCCCGCAGGAGCCCGAGCTCCTCCGGATCCTCCGGTCCCCGGAGGAGTAACTCCTCCAGGTCTTCCAGGCCTCGCTCCAGCGCCTCGAAGGCCACGAGCTGCGAGCGGAGCCGTCCCAGCTCCCGGCCTACCTCCCGGGCCCGGACTGGATCTGACCACACCTCGGGCCGGGCACCCGCCTCCTCCAGTTCCTGGATGCGGCGTCGGATGCGGTCCAGGTCAAAGGTGCCCTCCGATTTCCCGGAGTCGCGCCAGGTCCTCACTGACCTGGGTCCGCAGTTCGTCCACGGTGGCATACATCATCTGGATCTCACCTCTCCACGACCATGGTATCCGTTGTGGGATCACCGCAAAACCGAAAACCGAGGCGAGGGGATCAAGATTCCCGGCCGCAGCACTTCTTGTACTTCCTGCCGCTGCCGCAAGGACAGGGGTCGTTCCGGCCTACCTTGGCGCCCACCACCACGGGCTGGGGCTTCGGGGAAGCGGGGCTTTCCGGGGAGGCCGCGAGGGCTCCCAGGACGCGGTCGGCGTCCGGGCCCGCCTGGCCGGTGACCCGAGCCACGGGGCGGAGGGTCCGGGGGCTCTCCCGCTCCACCCGAACCCGGAGGAGGTCCCGGACGGTGTCCCCCTGGATGGCCCGCAGCATCTGCTGGAACATCTCGTACGCCTCCCGCTGGTACTCCACCAGCGGGCTCACCTGCCCGTAGGCCCTGAGCCCAATCCCCTCCCGGAGCTCGTCCATGGCGTACAGGTGATCAATCCACTTGCGGTCAATGTGGGAGAGGAGCACCACCCGCTCCACCTCCCGCATCACCTCCGGCCCCACCGCCTCCTCCTTCGCCTCATAGGCCCGCAGCACGGCCGCGGTGAGGACCTGTCGGATCTCCTCCGGGGAACGGCCGACCAGGTCCTGGACGGAAATGGCCAGCACCTCCGGCACAGGCGCGAGCTGCGCGAGTTCCTGGAGCATTCCCTCCAGATCCCACTCCTCCCGCGGGAGAGAGGCGGGGCAGCAGGCCTCCACCACTTCCCCCACCACCCGCTCCATCATGTCCAGCACGTTCTCCCGGAGGTTCTCGGCGAAGAGCACCTTGCGGCGCTCCCGGTAGATGGTCTGCCGCTGCACGTTCATGACATCGTCGTACTCCAGGAGGTGCTTGCGGATGTCGAAGTGGTACTGCTCCACCCGCTTCTGCGCTGCCTCGATCTGCCGGGTGAGCAGGGGGCTCTCGATGGGGGTGTCCTCGTCGATGCGGAACCGGTCCATGACGGCGGCGATCCGATCCCCGCCGAATAGGCGCAGGAGCTCGTCCTCCGCGGAGACGTAGAAGCGGCTGCTGCCGGGATCGCCCTGGCGGCCCGCGCGGCCCCGCAGCTGGTTGTCGATGCGTCGGGCTTCGTGCCGCTCCGTCCCGATCACGTGCAGCCCACCCAGCTGCCGGACCTTCTCTGCCTCCTCCGGGTCCGGGGGATTGCCGCCCAGGAGGATGTCCACCCCGCGGCCGGCCATGTTGGTGGCGATGGTGACGGCCCCCAGGCGCCCCGCCTGCGCGATGATCTCCGCCTCCCTCTCGTGGTACTTGGCGTTGAGCACCTGGTGCGGGATCCCCTCCTGCCGGAGCATTCGGGACAGCATCTCGCTCTTCTCGATGGACCGGGTGCCCACGAGCACGGGACGGCCCTTCTGGTAGCACTCCCGGATCTCCCGGACCACGGCCCGCCACTTGGCCGCTTCCGTCTTGAACACGAGGTCCGGGTAGTCCACCCGGATCATGGGCTTGTGGGTGGGGATCACCACCACCTCCAGACCGTAGATCTTCCGGAGCTCCTCCTCCTCCGTCTTCGCGGTTCCCGTCATGCCCGCCAGCTTCTCGTACATCCGGAAGTAGTTCTGGAGGGTGATGGTGGCCAGGGTTTGGGTCTCCCGCTCGATCCGCACGCCCTCCTTCGCCTCGATGGCCTGGTGCAGCCCGTCCGCATACCGGCGGCCGAACATGAGTCGGCCCGTGAACTCGTCCACGATGATCACTTGCCCGTCCTTCACGACGTAATCCACATCCCGTTTGTAGCAGGCATGGGCCCGGAGGGCCTGGTGGATGTGGTGCATGAGGTCCAGGTGCTCCGGGTCCGTGAGGTTGTCCACCCCAAGCATCTGCTCTACCCGCCGGATCCCCGTCTCCGTCAGGGTCGCGGTCTTCAGCTTCTCGTCCACGGTGTAGTCCTCGCCGGGCCGCAGCCGACGGACGAGCCGGGCGAACTCGTAGTACTTCCGGGTGGACTCCTCCACCTGTCCGGAGATGATGAGGGGAGTGCGGGCCTCGTCGATGAGGATGAAGTCCACCTCGTCCACGATGGCGTAGTAGAGGTCCCGCTGCACCACGTCCTCCGGGCGCAGGGCCATGTTGTCCCGGAGGTAATCGAACCCGAACTCGTTGTTGGTGCCGTAGGTGACGTCCGCGAGGTACGCCTCTCGGCGGGAGACCGGGCGGAAGTGGTTCAGACGGTCGTCCGCGTGGGGTTTCGGATCCTGGTAGGCGGGATCATAAAGGCCACTGAAGTCGTGCGCGATGGCCGCCACCCGCAGCCCCAGGGCGTGGTAGATGGGCCCCATCCAGCCCGCGTCCCGGCGGCTCAGGTAGTCGTTCACCGTCACCACGTGCACCCCCCGGCCCAGGAGGGCGTTGAGGTAGACGGGGAGGGTGGCCACGAGGGTCTTTCCCTCCCCGGTCTTCATCTCCGCCACCTTGCCCTCGTGGAGCACGATCCCGCCGATGAGCTGGACATCGAAATGCCTCAGGCCGATGGTGCGCTTGCTCGCTTCCCGCACCGCGGCGAAGGCCTCCGGGAGGAGGGCGTCCAGGGTCTCCCCTTCCCGCAGCCGGGCCCGGAACTCCTCTGTCTTCGCCCGCAGGGCCTCGTCCGAGAGGCGCTCGAACTGGGGTTCCAGCTCGTTGATGCGCTGAACCAGGGGAAGGTAACGACGGACCGCCGCTTCTTCCCCGCGTCCGAACAACTTCGCCAGGGTCTTCAGCATGGACTCACTCCCCTCCAGTATAAACCGGCACCCCCGAGCCCGGGGTTCCCCTCAGGGCCCCGTGGGGGCGTAGGTCACCGGGGTGCCGAGGGGGGCCAGGACCACCCAGACGGGCCCGGGCGGGAGCCGAAGACCCCGGCCCTGAGCATCCGTGAAGACCGTGAGAGAGTTCCCGGAGGGCTTGTGCCAGCGTCCCTCCACCACCTGCCCGTAGGCGAACACCAGGGCCCGGCCCTCTCCCACCACCCCGACTTCGGAGACGTCTACCCTCCCGGACCGCCACCCCCGCCAGGGCACGAACTGCACGATCACGGACCGGGCAAAGGCCGGTCTTCCCGTGAGGGCATCCAGATGCGGTCGGCCTCCCGTGGCCCGCAGGTAGCGGCCCTCTCGGTAGGCGAACTCCGCGCGGAAGGGGGCCGAAAACCCGATCCGGATGTGCTCTGCATGGGGGCCGTGCAGGTCCGTGTAGGAGAGGGGCGGGGGACGCCGCGGCTCCGCGGGACGGTCGTAGCCGCGGCGCCGCATGGCCTCCCGGATCCGGGGAACGGACCCGTAGAGGTTGTGGGGCATGCGCCGATCCCGGACGCGCCAGAAGGGTTGCGGGGTCCAGAACTCGTTGATCACCGGATAGCGGTGGGCCCGGATCCACTGGAACGCGGGGAGACTCTGTCCCGCGTGGGCCACCACGGCGCCCAACTCCTGGGCGATCTCCAGGAACGCGGGCCGCACGCTGCGCACAGGCCCCACTTGGGCCGGCTCCTGCCCGTTGAACACCGCGAGGAGCCTGGGAATCCGGGCCTCCGTGGGGACCTCGTAGAGGAGGCACGCGAAGGTCAGCCCGCTCTGCGGGCGCGCGTGGGGGTCGTTGTCCACCACGACCCCCACCAACCGCCGGCCGGAAGTAGGCGCACAGGCGGTGGCAAGATTTCCGGAGAGGGTGGAGCCGGGCTCCACCTGCCGGAGGACCTCGCCGGGGGCCCGCAGGCGTAGGGGGGGCAGGCGGGAGAGATCGGGGCGAACCGTGCATCCCACGAGGATCACGGCCCACGCACCGACCCACGCCATCCGCCTCATTCCACCTCGAGGAGGCCCAGGTGTCCGTCCCGCCGGCGGTACAGGACCCGAACGCCCCCCGTATCCGCGTCCCGGTACACGAAGAAGCTGTGGCCCAGCAGCTCCATCTGGATGACGGCCTCCTCCTCCGTCATGGGCTTGGTGGGGAGCTGCTTGCGGCGGACGATCTGAGGGAAGCTTTCCGACAATCCCTCGGAGGCCCGCTCCCGAGCTGCCTCCGCCTCCTCCTGCCGCTGCCGGCGAGCCTCGTCCAGACGGCGCTTGTGGATCCAGCGGCTCCGCACCTTCTGGATCTGCCGCTCCAACTTTTCGGCCACCAGGTCCACGGCCGCGAAGAAGTCCGGCGCGGCCTCCTCTCCCCGCAGCACAAACCCGTCGCCGTATACCGTGACCTCCACGAGGGATTCGTTTCCCTGGTTCCTGTCCCGGCCGGTTCGCAGGACCACCTTCGCCTCCTGAACGTGATCGAAGAACCGGCTCAGGCGTTCGATCTTCCTCGTCGCATACCGGCGCAGGTGTTCGTTGAGGGTCACGTTCTTGGCCGTGAGGACAATGTTCATCGGACACTCCTGCTGATGGGTTTCGACCCCTCCAACAACCCCGGCGTTCTCAAGACCCGGAGACGGCTCCGGATACTCCCATTGTACTAGGAGTCCGAACCTGAGACGTCGAAGGGACCCGAAGATCGACGTGATGGGAGCTCCGTTTCTGGAGATCAAGCGGCGGCCGGACGGTCGGGAGGAGGTGTTCCGCTGCCAGCTGGTCCTTCGGGCGAAAGGCCACGTGGTGCTCCGGTACGGGATCACGCACCCCTGGCGGGTGGACGACCTCTTGCTGGAACCCGGCACGGTCACCTACGGCTACTTCTGGGTGGACCGTCCGTACAACGTCTACCACTGGGTCACGCCGCACGGGGAGTCCATCGGGTACTACATTAACCTGAGCGGGGAGGTGCACCTGGAGGCGGACCGCATCGCCTGGCTCGATCTCGCGGTGGACGTGCTCGTCCGGCCGGGCGCCGAGCCGAAGGTGCTGGACGAGGAGGAGATGGAGGATCTCCCAGAACCCCTGAGAACCAGGGCCAAAGAGGCCCTGGCCGAGGTTCTTGACCGTTGGCCCTCCATCGTGGAGGAGGTGACCACCGCTACGCGTCGCCTGCTCCCCCCCTAGAGGACGGAACCCCCCGGCAGGGTACCCGGACGGTCGGCCCGCTTGGCGAACGAATGTTCCCCATTGCTCTTTATGTCGAATCTGTGGTAAAAGAAAAGCGTCAGCGGCAAGCGATCCAGAGAGGTCGAGGCCGGGGAACCGACCGAGGTCACTTTGGAAGCGCGGCCGCTGACGTCTTTCATCCCCTCCTCCGCTTCCGAACCCACTCCCGAACCTCCTCGCGGGTCACCTCCCAGGCGTGCCAGGCGGCGTTGCGGGCAATGCTGTACGCGGCCTCCTCGAACTCGGGAGGGAGCTTCCGTGCCCTCAGGGCCCCGCGGAGATCGAGGGGAAGGTGGGGGAGCACATCCCGCTCGAAGTCCATCTTCTCCAGGAAGGAGAGGATCTCGTCGGGTGGGATGCACCCGGTGATCTCCGCGGGCAACTGCTCCAGCCGGTGGATGAGCTCCAGGTGACGCTGGTGCAGCTTGGCCTCCAGGCGCTCCAGCGCCTCCGCGGTTCCCTCCTGGGCCGGGGCCTCCGTGTAGCCTTCCAGGAAGTACGCGGGAGGCCGATTGAGGACCTCGCACAGCCGGAGAAAGGTGAGGAACTTGGGAAAGGCCTTCTGCCGTTCCCAGTCGCCCACCGCCACCGCACTCCGGAGCCCCAGTAACCGGGCAAGCGCCCTCTGCGAGAGTCCCGCGGACGTCCGGGCCTCGTGCACCCGGAGCCCAAACGTGCGCAGCACCTCCGAAACCAACCGGCCCATCGTCCCCTCCTAACAGTTCATTCTATCACTCTGTTCGGATTCGCCGGCTGCTCCATCGAATAAGCCGATAATTTTGTTTGCTTTAGTCGATCAATCTGGCGATCTGACGTTTGCATCTACTTTGCAGCCGGAATTGCAGCAACTTCCTTGCCAGACCCGCAGGATCCTGAAGGTCGAGCTCGAAACTCGGACAGAAGAGCCGTTTATTGTTTGTTGAGGAAAGCAGGGACGCATGCCTAGGCGCCAGAGGCAGCCCACGCAACCCCTGGATCCCCTAGAGGGCATCCTCCGCCGGCGGCTGTACCGGCTTCACTGCCCCCCTCCGGAGCGGCTAGGAGAGTGGCGTCTTGGACTCCTCCGGTCCGGGGAGGTCCAGGATCACCTGTCCACCTGTCCCCACTGCCAGGAGGAGGTCCGCTGGCTGGACGCCCTTCTCGGGGTCGGGGTCCACGAGGCTCCTCGCCGGATGCTTACCTTACGCCCCGCTCCGTCCCTTCCCCCTGCCTTCGCGCTCCGCGGAGACAGCCCCTCCTCCCGGACCACGTATGTAGGGGAGGGGTACACGCTGGCGGTTGAGGTGACCGGGGGTCCCGATGACCCGACTTGCAAATCCGTGTTCGGAATCCTTTGGGGTCAGGAGGGACCTCGAGGGGGGGAGGCGGTCCTCTCCTCGGCCTCGGCCTCCTTCTCGGCTCCGGTGGACGAATCCGGGCAGTTCGCTTTCTTCCAGGTTCCCGCAGGCCCATACGAGCTCCGCATCCTGCTCGAGGAACTCGAGCTCCGGCTGGAATTCCTGGAGATCCGCTAGCCCCATGCGGGTGGCGGTGGCGCTCGCGCTGGCCCTCACGCTCGGGACGGTTGCCTTCTCAGGACCGCACCCTTCCCGGGCCCCCCTGACCGCTTTCGTGGAGCGGGGAATTGTGGATTGGGCCGTAGGTGGAGGCCACCGCCCCGTCCTGCGGGGAGAGTTCGTGCGGTGGCTGGTGCGCGCCAAGGGGCTCCCCCTGGACTCCCAGATGCGCGTGCCGTTCCCGGATGTCCCCCAGGGGCTCGCGCCCTTCGTGGGCGTGGCCCTGGCCCACGGGATGCTCAACGAGCGGGGGCTGTTCCGGCCGTACGCCTCCCTCACCCGGCAGGACGCGGTCCTATGGACGGTGCGGGCCCTGGGACACGCGTGGGAGATCGCGGCCCTCGCGGATCACCCGCTTCCGTTTGACGATCTCGAGGGGCTCTCCCCCGCGCACCGGGGCGCGGTGGCGGTGGCCTACCTCAGCCACCCCCCGCTCCTCCCGGACCCCTCCTCCCGGAGGTTCCGGCCCCATGCCCCCCTCACCTGGGCGGAAGGGGCCTTCCTCGTCTGGACCTACCTCCGGGCGCTGGAGAACGGTACACGTCTGCGCGCGCACCGCTCCCTCGCGCCCGGGGTTTTGCTGGCGGTGGAAAAACGGGGCGTCCTCCGGACTTCGCCCGTCTGGCGGGTGCAGATCGGAGCCTTCGCATCGTCCCAGAACGCCCATCGCTTGGCCCAGGAGATCCGGAAGCGGGGGCTCCCGGTGTTCGTAGACCTCCTGGACGGGCTGTACAAGGTGCGGGTGGGGTCGTACGGGAATCGGTTGGAGGCGGAACCCCTCCGCGCCCAGCTCGCGGAGGAAGGCTACCCCACGTGGGTCGTCTCTACTCTACGGGACTTCGAATCCCTCCCTGGACCCCAGTGGATGGCCGTCCTCCGGATCGCAAGGGGGAGCGGAAGGCTGCAGGTGGCCCTCGCCCAAGACCGGGTGGCCGGACGGGAGCGGACCTCCTCGATCGCCCGGCGATTCGACGCGGTAGCCGCGGTGAACGGCGGGTATTTTGCCCAGGACGGAGATCCCCTGGGAGGGGTGATGATCGGGAGAGAGTGGGTGAGCGAACCCCTTCCCGGCCGTTCGTGCCTTGGGATCACGGAGACCCAGGAGGTGGTGTTCGACGCCCTGGACTGGAAGGCGGAGGCCGTGACCGCCTGGGGCACCATTCCCATCCACGGAGTCAACCGCACGCGGGGAAGCGAAGAGGTGGTCCTGTTCACCCCGCGGTTCGGATCGCCCCCCCGGACCCGGATCGGGGGCACAGAAGTTGTGGTTTCCGGTGGGATCGTCCAGGAGGTGCGGGCAATACCGCCTGCCTCAGTCCCGCCGGCGGGGTTCGTCCTCTCCGGTCACGGTCCTCCCGCAGAGGCTCTCGCGAGGCTCCGACCCGGCGATCCTGTGCACGTGCGGATCCGCGTGGAACCCTCTTCCGGAGATCCCCGCTGGCAGCGGGTGCGGGATATCCTGTGCGGGGGTCCGAGGCTTGTGGCCCGCGGTCAGCCGGTCTCAGATCCCGAGGGGTTCCCCGAGGCGTTCCTCTACCGAAGGCATCCGCGAACCGCGGTAGGGGTCGCTCCGGATGGCACCGTGATCCTCCTCGTGGTGGACGGCCGGGCCCCCGAGCACGGTCTTGGGATGACCATTCCGGAGCTCGCTACGGAGATGCGCCGGCTTGGGGCCGTGGAGGCCTTGAACTTGGATGGCGGCGGTTCCACTACCCTCGTGGTTCACGGCCGGGTGGTGAACCGGCCTTCCGATGAGACGGGAGAGCGGCCCGTGAGCGACGCCCTCCTGTTGCTGCCACCGTAGGACCCGGTCGAGGGGGAAGATGATGCGGTTCGGGGTTTGGGCCTTCTTACCGTATCTTGCTCTTGTCTTGCTCTTGGCAGCCACCGTCGGTCCCGGATTCTCCCATGCCCGGCTGGTCGGCTCCAGCCCACCGGACGGATCCGTGCTCCCCGCTCCACCTCGGGTGATCCGGGCTTGGTTCGACGAGGAGCTGGATCCCTCCAGGAGCCGCTTGGAGGTCTTGGATCCCCGTGGCCGCGTGGTGGCCAGAGGAGGGGCAGACCTGGAGGATCTGGACCGGCGGACGCTGGTGGTCCGGGTGGGTCGCCTAGGTCCAGGAACCTACACGGTCCGTTGGACCGCGGTCTCCGCGGACGATGGGTACGTGGCCCGCGGGAAGTTCCGGTTCACCATACAGCCGCAATCCTCACGGATCCGCCGGGAGGGCCGGCCTCCTCGCTACCTCCCCCACTCCTCCCGGACCGGCACGTCCACCAGGTATGGCCGTCCTTCCTCCCGAGCCTTCCGGAACGCGTGATCCACCACGTCTCCGAGCGCATCCGGATCCTCCACGCGAACGCCCCCCGCGCCGTATCCCTGCGCCACGGTCGCGTGGTCGATGCCCGGGAGCTCGATCCCGGGGGTTGGGGGGAGGGCCTCCCGGTTCCCCAGGAGTTCCCGCAGACCGGCTTCCACCGCGAGGTATTTGCGGTTGTTGAGGACCACGACGAGCACCGGCAATCCCTGCTGGACCCCCGTCCACAGGGCCTGGGGCGTGAAGTGCAGGCTCCCGTCTCCCACCACGGCCACCACGGGCCGATCCGGGAGCGCCATCTGGACCCCGAGGGCCGCGGGGACCCCCCACCCGAGCGATCCGCCGGCGGTCCGGAACAGCCCGCCCACCCGCACCGGAAAGCCGTCGAGAAAGGCCCAACACGAGCGGACCGCTTCCTCCACCACCACCGTCTCCCGGGGAAGGACTCGTCCCAGGACCTCGCCCACCTGGAAGGCAGAGAGGGGACGGCCATCGGCTTCGCGCCGGCGCCGATCCGCCCGCTGAGCCTCCCACCGTGCCCGCAGCTGCTCCACCCACGCCCGCCGGAGGGCACCCGGATCCCCGAGGCGGTCCCGTTCTGTCCGCACGGCCTCCAGCAGATCCTTCAGGAACAGACCCGCTCCCGCTTGCACCGCCAGGTTCGGAGGGTACAGGCGGCCCAGCTCCGCGGCGTCGGGGTGCACATGGACGAGGAACACCCCAGTCGGGATCTCCGGAGCGGGAGGGGGGGCGAACTCCACGAAGAGGGTGGCGCCCACGACCACCAGCACCTCCGCATCCGCCACGGCAGGGTGGCGGGGGTCGTACATTCCCACGAAGTGCGGATCCTCCACAGGATAGGGCGGCTCGAGCAGGGTACGCCGCGACTCCCATAGGACGGGGAGTTCGAGGGCATGGGCGAGCTGCACCGCCACCTCCACCGCCTCCTGATGGGCCACCTCCGTCCCCAGCACCAGCACGGCCCGCTCCGACCGGCTCAGGCGTTCCACGACCTCCCGCACCGCCTCCGGGTGTGGCCGGGGCGGGAACGGAAGCGGCGCGGGACGCGGAGGATCCACGGAAACCGGTGCAGCGAGTAGGTTTTCCGGCACGATCACGTAGGCGGGTCCCCGGGGCCAAGCTAAGGCCTGCTGAAAGGCCCGCTCCACGTCTTCTGCCACCTGCTCCGGATTCAGGGTCTGGTGGGCCCACTTCGCGAGGGGACGCACCAGGGCCGTCGTGTCCGGGAGCGTGGTGAACCCGCCGCGCCCCAGGATCCGGGTGTCCTTGTGGCACGCCAGGACCACCACGGGAACCCGATCCCGCCACGCGTTGTACAGCAGGCTCAGGCCCCCCAGGGTTCCCACGGTGGTGTGCAGGTTCACCACGCCTGCTTGGCCGCTCGCTCGGGCGTAGCCGTCCGCCATGGCCACCGCGATCCCCTCCTGCAGGGCCAGGACGTACCGGATCTCCGGCACTTCCCCCAAGGCATCGAGCACCGCGGCCTCCGTGCTGCCCGGCAGGCCGAAGAGGAACCGGACCCCCCGAGCCCGGAGAGTCGCGAGCAACGCATGAGCGGCCCTTGCCTGCCTCGTCTCCATGGCGCGCATCCCATCCCCCCTTCTTTTAACCCGTGCCCCCGCGCTGCAACTCTGCCCGCTGCAGCCGGCCCACCAAGTACCTCCCGAGGAATACCGGGACCAGCATGAGCACCGCCACCACGCACACCTCCTCCAGACGACCCTGGCCCCAAAGATACACGATGCTCACGGAGAGCACCTGGGCGCCGGGAGCGGCCAGCATGATGGAGGCGCTCACCTCCCGTACGATGAGCACGAAGCTGAGGATCCACCCTACTGCCACGGAGGGCCACACCAGCCGCGCCACCACGCTCCAGAAGGCCCGCCACCCGTTTGCCCCGCACACCCGGGCGCACTCCTCCAGCTCGCCGGACACCTGGGCGAAGGCTCCCGCGTTGACCCGGGAGGCCACGGGGAGGCACAGGGTCACGTAGGCGAACAGCAGGGCCCAGACGGTCCCGTAGAGGGAGACGGAGCGAGGGAGAAACGCGTATGCCCACAGGAATGCGATCCCGAGAACCACCCCGGGCATCAGGAGGGGGACCCAGCTGAGCAGGTTCACCCCGGCCCGCACCCATCCCGCGGCCCGCCCCCGAACAGAGACGTACGCCACCGCGGCGCCCAGCAGCACGGCCAGCGTGGCGCCCACCGCGGCCAGCAGGAGGGTGTTGCGGAGGGCTCCCAGGACGAAGGGATCCCGCAGCACCCGCTGGTAGTGGTCGAGCGTCCAGGCATTCGCGCCGTACAGGCCGAAGAACCGCAAGAAGCTGCCGAGGACGAGCTGCCCCACGGGGAGCCCCACCACGAGGAGGGCGTACAGGAAGCACCCACCGAAGATCACCCACCGCCACCGCCGCAGCCGCACGGGTTTGGGGGCGTATCCGCGTCCGGTGATGCTCACAAATCCCCCCTGCCGTTGCAGCCGCCACTGGAGCCAGACCAGAGGGGCGGTGAGCAGCAACGCCACCACCCCCATGGCCGTGGCCAGAGGGTAGTCCGGCCGGTGTCGTTGGTGGATCACCTCGTAGATCTGGGTGGCCAGCATGCGGATGCCCGCGGGCAGACCCAGGAGCAGGGGGCCCTCGAACGACTCGAAGCTCCGTACGAAGGAGTACAGGAACGCGTTGGACACCACGGGATACATCACGGGCAAGACCACGGACCAGAAAACGCGCCCCCGGGACGCCCCACACACCCTGCCCGCATCCTCCAGGGTCGCGTCGAAGGCCCGGAGGGGTCCCGTGATCACTCCGAGCTGGAAGGCGGCACTGTACTGAACCAGGTACCACACCAGGCCCCCCGCGGAGTAGACGTTGAAGGGACCTTCCCCACCGAAGAGCGTCCGGAAGGCGGCGTTCAGCAGGCCCGCCCTCGGGGCCGCCAGCATTCCCCAAGCCGCCGCCATCAACACCGGAGGGATAAAGAGGGGGAGGGTGAACATGGCTTCCCACAGAGCCGCCCCGGGGACGTCCGTCCTCGCCACCACCCATCCCAGCATCAGCCCCAGCACGAGTCCCGCACCCGACCCCGCGAGCGCGAGCCCGAAGGTCTCCGCCAGGATCCGGAGGTTCTCCCCGGACCACAGGGCCCGATAGCCCTGCGCGGTGAGACTTCCGGGATCTCCCGGCGGCGCGCTGTAGAGGCTTCCGTAGATCAGGAACGTAGTGGGGTAGACCACCAAGAGGCCAAGACCCAACAGGAGCAGGACCGCCGCCCCCTCCCGCCGGAGGGACGCCCGTACGCCGGGAATCGCGGGGCGCCAGACCTGCGTTCCGACCATCTACCGGTAGATCTCCGCGGCCACCTTCAGTTGCTCGTCCGCCCGGGGCGGATCTGTGGTGTCCCACAGTCTGGCCCGCAGGAGGTTCCGAACCTCTGGAGGAGCCTGCAGGAGGGTGCCCGCCACCGCGGGCAGGAGGTAGTCCCGCGCCAGCTGCCTCTGCACCTCTTCCGAGAGGAGGAACTCCGCGAACAGTCGTGCCGCGTTCGGGTGCCGCACGGTCTGAGGCATGGAGACTCCCTGGAAGACGTAGGGTGCGCCCTCCCGCGGGATGACCACCTTCACGTTGGGGAGGTCCCGGACCCGGGGGAAGAGGCCCAGGGCGAAGGGGTACATGATGGCGAACTCTCCCCGGGCCACCCGGTTCGCGGCCTCCGCGATGGCCCGGGTCAGGAACGGCCGTTGGGCGCTCAGGGCCTCGTGGTATCGCCGGCCCAGCTGTTTGTACGTGGCGGAGAAGAAGACAAAGCCCCCTCCGGGAGCCCGGGGATCATCCGTGATGAGCTTGCCCCGCCACCTCGGATCCAGCAGGTCCATCCAGCTCCGGGGCTCCTCCTGCGGCGGGACGAGCTGGGTGTTGATGAGGATCCCGTAGAGCTGTACGGCCTCCGTGAGCATCACATCTCCGATCCCCCACGCCTCCATCTGGAGCCGGATCTGAGCCGAAACCTTCCTCCCACTCGGGAGGGATCCCAGGGGCTGCAGGGTCCGGTCCAGGTTCTTCATCTGCCAGGCGGTGGTGGATCCCACGGTCACGAGGTCCGCCACGGGCCGGCCCGCCCGCTGCTCGATGCGTACCCGCTCCACCGCCTCGCTGGCCCGCATGACGCTCACCTCCACCCGGATCCCGTACCTCCTCTGGAAGCGCTCTGCGGCGAACTGGATGGTGGGGATGGCTCCCCCGTGGCCATCGTAGAGCACGAGCTGGTTTTCCCGCCTGGCCGCCTCCACCACCTGCGGCCAACCGTCCGCGGGCGCACCCCACCCCGCGAGGGTCGCCAGCAGACAAACCGCGAGCACGGACAAGACCACCCCCGCACGGGACCGAACACCCCCCTTCCCCGGGATGCGCATCTGCACCACCTCCTTTGGGATCCTAACGGATGGGAAACGCCAGGAGACGGTCCGCCTGGGCCACCACCCACACGGACTCTCCTTCCTCGAACCGCTCCGTCTTCGGGACCTCCACCCGGAACAAACCCGCTTCGCCACGGATCACCAGGAGCCGGGACTGCCCTCGGAAACGGCTCTGCTCCACCTGCCCCCGCCAGCAGATCCCCCCGTCGGCCTTCGGTTCCCGGACCCGCTGCACCTCCAGGTCCTCCCCCCGCACGCACACCTTCACCCGGGTGCCCACGGGAATCGGCTCCCGAGCCCTGCACCGACCGCGCCACCCCGTCCCTTCCACCTCCACCAGGACTCCGTCCGGGTCTGCCTCGCTCCCCCGTACGGTCGCGTCCAGCAGGGTCGGGGAACCCAGGAACTCCGCCACCGTGGCGTCCGCGGGACGCAGATAGATCTCCTCCGGGGTGCCCACCTGGAGGACCCGGCCCGCGTGCATCACCACCACCCGATCCGAGAGCACCATCGCCTCCTCCTGGTCGTGGGTGACGTACACGGTGGTCATCCCCAACCGGCGCTGCAGGGCCCGCAGTTCGTTGCGCATCTCCTCTCGCAGCTTCGCGTCTAGGTTGCTCAGGGGTTCATCCATCAGGAGGACCTCGGGCTCGTACACGATGGCGCGGGCGATGGCGACCCGCTGCTGCTGGCCGCCGCTCAAGGCGGTGGCCGGGCGATCCATCAGGTGCTGGAGGCCCACGAGCTGCAGGACCTCCGTGACCCGCCGCCGGATGGCCTCCGCGGGCCAGCGCCGTACCCGCAGGGGGAAAGCCACGTTTCCGAACACCGTCATGTGCGGCCACACCGCGTAGGACTGGAACACCATCCCCACAGACCGCCGCTCGGGGGGAACGAAGATCCCCGCCTGCGGGTCGCTCACCAACCGGCCCCCGATGTACACCCGGCCCTCGTCCGCCTCCTCCAGTCCCGCTATGATGCGCAGGGTGGTGGTCTTCCCACAGCCGCTCGGGCCCAGCAGGGTCACGAACTCTCCCTTAGCCACCTCCAGGGTGACTCGGTCCACCGCGGTCACGCTCCCGAACCTCCGGGTCACGCCCTCCAGCCGGATCTGCACTTGTCCCGGTCCTCCGCCCGTCTCCCCGTACGGGACCCGGACCGTCCTCACCTGCATGACCCCCTCCTCCTCACGTCATCCGGAGGTTCATCTCCACGATGCGCGTGAGCTGCCGGAGATCCTCGATCTCGTAGTCCGCGGGGACGTCCCCCGCTTCGAAGGTCACGTTCCGGCGCCCCAGTCGTCCGTGGGCACGCCGGAGCCACGCGGCCTTCATCCCGCAGGCGATGGCGCCCTGCACGTCGAACTGGGGCGCGGCGCAGTAGAGAACATCCCGGGGCTCCAGGCCCACCTGCCGGAGCACCCAGAAGTACACCCGAGGGTTCGGCTTGTGCACCCGGGCCTGCTCCGTGCTCCCCACGAAATCCGGCCGGAATCCCCGGAGCTTGCTCACGTACATCTCGATGTATTTCGTCTCCACGTCGGAGAAGATGAGGATCTTCACTCCCAGTTCCCGTTGCCGCTGCAGTTCCTCCAGTACTTCCGGGAACGGCTCCACCCGCTCCTGCAGATCCAGAAAGATCCTCACGTCCTCATCCGGGTTCCCTTGGATCCCGTGCAGCCGGTAGGCATACCGCAGTCCCTCCCGGATGTGGTTCGTGAGATCCGCATACCGCGTGAAGGCCGCCCGGCGTTGGAACCCTTCGAACATCACGATCCAGTCCTCCGTGAACTCGTCCACGTCCACGCCACCGCCGTACTTGGCCACGATGCGCTGCGCGGCCTCCCGCCAGCTCCACGCCCAGTCGAACAGGGTGGTCTTCGAATCGTAAAAAATGGCCCTCGGCCAGCGTCCCACAGCCATCTCCTTCCCTCCTCAATAGATTGACTCCACCAGGATGGCGCCGTCCCGCAGGGGACGTACGAGCTTCCGGTACATCTCCAACCAACCGTGCTCCTCCACCGGGCTTTCCCAGGAGCGGGCCTGCCGCCGGGCCTCGAGCACCTCCGGGGGTACCTCCAGATCCACCCGGCGCGCCTCGAGGTCGATGACGATCCGATCCCCGTCCTCCACCCACGCGAGGGGACCCCCTTCCGCGGCCTCCGGACAAACCTCTGCCACCACGAGCCCGCGGTTCAGCAGGCCAGACACCTGGCCGTCGCTGACCATCGCGACCCGTCCGCTGAGCCCAGCCCGGTCCAGGGCAAAGGCGAACGCGGAGACCATCCCCATGCCGGGTCTGCCCCGGGGGCCCATCCCCCGGATCACCACCACCTGTCCTGGACGCACCTCCCCCCGTCGCAACCCCTCGAGGGCTTGCTCCTGGGACCCGTAGACCTTGGCCGGGCCTGAGAAGCGGATAGACCCGTCCTGCGCGGATCCCAGCCGCACGATGGCCCCCTGGGGAGCCAGGGACCCCTTCAGGATCACGATGGTCCCGCGCTTCCGCCAGGGACGGTCCAGGGGACGGACCACCTCGTCCCGCAGCACCCGCACGTCCCGGAGGATCTCCTGCAGCGTCCGTCCCGCCACGGTGGGGACCCCCGCAGCCAGCAGAGGCTCCAGCCGTTTCAGGACCGCCAGGGTCCCTCCAGCCTCTTCGAGGTCCTCGATCCGGTGCTCGCCGTTCGGCCGTACCGCCACCAGGAGGGGCACCTTCTCCTCATATTGCGCGAAGAGTTCGTAGATGTCCACCGGGCAGCGCGCCTCCTTCGCCACGGCCTGGAGGTGCTTCACCACGTTGATGCTCGCCCCCACCGCGAGCATCACCATGACCGCGTTGGCGAATGCCTCCGGCTTCAGGATCTGTCGGGGCTTCACGTCCTCCCGCACCAGCTCCACGATGCGCCGACCTGCTTCCTCCACCACATCCCACATCCGGGGACTGTTCGCACGCACCGGCGTGCTTCCGGGCAATGCCATCCCGAGGGCCTCGCAGGCTATGTGCATGGAGTTTGCGGTGCCCATGCCCGGGCACACTCCGGGCCCCTGGATGGCCCGATCCGCCATCTCCCACACCTCCCGGAGATCGCAGGCTCCTACGGCCGCGCCGGAAGCATGCAGGAACACGTCCTCGATGTCCACGACTTTCCCCCGATGCTCGCCGCTGGGCTGGTACCCGCAGGCCACGATGAGGGTTGGAAGGTCCAGCCGAGCGGCGGCCATGAGGTGAGCGGGAACCGTCTTGTCACAGGAGGAGAGGCAGATCATGCCGTCCAGCAGGGCCCCTTCCACCGCGACCTCGATGTCGTTCACGATGAGGTCCCGGGCACTGAGCACGTACCCTCCCCCGTGCCCGGCGCTGGTGATGAAGTCCGCGGGGGCCGCGGTCCGGATCTCGAAGGGCACCCCTCCGGCCGACCGGATGATCTCCTTAAGTCGGGCCGCGATCCCGTCCAGGTGCCGGAAGCACATGGCCAGCTCCGAGGAGCTGTTGACGATGGCGATCTTGGGCCGTTCCAGGTCCTCCTCTGTAAGTCCCATGGCCCGCCAGTGGGCCCGCCGCACCGCCCACCGTGGGGATTCCTCCACCAGGCAACTCCGCCATCGCCTCCGCAGATCTTTAGCCGGTCCTCCCTCTCGGTTCACCATCCACCTCCTTTTGAGTCCGTTCGGCCAGAGCCTCCCGGCCACAGGCCTCCGGAAACAAAGCTGCCCAGCAGGTTTCCCCGGGTGACGGGCACCAGCAGGAATGAGGGGTGCCGGGCATTCCGGAAAACCGTGATGCGGGAAGGGGACTGCCGCCGGAGACTGCCACTTCCAATGACCTCCAGGGGATTCGTGGCAGGATCCTCCACACCGCTCAGCTTGAGCCGCAGCCGTTCTCCAGGTCCAAGCCGCACGCCCGTGGGGACGATGTTCAGGAAGAACTCGTACACCTCCCCCGGACGCAGTGGCTCCCGCCGGTCGTGCGGATGATGCACTTCCCACGGGCAGGAAGCCTCCCAGTCCACGTGGCGCTGGGAACCCCGCAGCCACCCTCGGGTCAGGAGCGTCCGGTTCCCGGTTCGGTCCTCCCTGTAAACCGACGCGATCCAAAAGATCTCTTCATCCGTGCTCGCCGCCCGCAGCACCAGGACCATGGGTCCCACGATCTCCGTGGTCTCCACCATGGGCGGGGTCACATACTCCAAGCTTCCCCGGAACCAGGGGGAGTCCTCCCACGCATCGCTGCCCTCCTCCCCAAAGGGCTCACGGTCCAAAAGCAGTCCTCCCTCATGCAGGAAGAAGGGGATCCACCGCGTGCCCGGGACCGGCCAGTCCGTGGCCTCCCGCCAGTCTTGTAGGCCGATGATGAACAACCGAATCGGAGGTTCTTCGAGGATGCGGGTCTCCAGGTCCTTGAGCCAGAAATCAAACCAGCGGAGGGCTTCGAAATGCAGCTGGTAGAGGGGACGATCGAGGTACACGGGCGGTCCAATCAGCATCTTCTTGGGCCCGCGAATTCGCTGCCAGCTTCGAAAGGCTCCGGGGAGGTGCAATCCGAAGATCCCCCAATCCCCGCCCAGGTACGCGGGGATCTCAATCTCTTCTAACCGGGCGGAACGTTCCCTCCAGAAGGAATCATATAGGGGATGCAGGAGGACGTCTACGATGAATGGATGAATGCCCTCCTCCGGGCGTTCCAGGACGGACCGAAGCTCCGGCACGCCTCCCAGGTCTTCGTCCTCTAGGAGTTCTTGGACTGCCTGACGATAGGCTCGCTCTCCGAGCATGGCCTTGCTGTGGTTCGCGGGTCGGCATCCTGCATAGGAAAGGGACGTCCGACTCCACCCGAGCAGCCACTCGTAGGCTAAGATTCCCCCTCGGTACATCACGTCCCGATAGAAATCCGTTGAGGCCCAGGGACAGAACAGACACGTTAGCCCCTCCGGGTGCTCCGCGGCAACGAACAACTGGATCCGCGCAAAGTAGGAGACGCCGAACATCCCCACCCGTCCGTTGCACCAGGGCTGCTGCCGGATCCATTGAATGAGCGCACATACGTCCTGGATCTCCCGCCTTCCCATGAACTGCCAGAGCCCCTCTGAGCGCCCCGTGCCCCGAACGTTGCAGATCACGTGGACGTAGCCTCGTCGGGCGAAGAAGTACGGATCCCCCGCCTCCAGGGAGGCGTTCGTCCGTTCCTGACCCGGGTTCCGCCACCGGGTGGTGGAGAGGGGCCCAGGCCGGATGGGGGCCGTCTGTGCTTTGGATTCGTAGGGATGACAACCCAGGATGACTGGGAAGCGCTCGTTCGCATCCGGCCGGAAGATGTCACAACTCAGGTGTACTCCGTCGCTCATCCGCACCCGAACATCCCGCTCCACCACCACACCGTATTGCCGGGGGGAGGTCCACCAGTCCGTGCCAAACGCGCTTCCCGACAAGAAGTCCCGCGGTTCCATGTGTCCTCCCTGAGGAGTCAATCACGAACTCCTTTCCTCCTCAAGTACTCGTGAGCCATTTGCAGGAATCCGAAGTCCACGAGTTCCTCCGTGGGCACCATCCCTCCTATGGCTTTCCGGGCCAGCATGAACTCCTGGAGCGGCCGCAGGTATTTCGCGTCGAAGGTTCCATCCGACCGAAGGTCCGGCCAGATCATCCGCTCCCAAACCACCCGCTCGTACCGTAAATACCGGCTCAGGATTCGTCGCATCTCCTCCAGCCGACCCTCCCGTCGGGCCCGTTCGTAATCCCGCAATCCCCGCACGTATGCTGCCATCCACCGGACGCCCAGGTCCCGATCCTGGAACATCCGTTCTCCGTAGAACAGGACGCCGATGGGGAAGTCCGGGAGCACCCGATCCAGGGTCATCAGGTCCCGGGCGACCCTGAGTCCCTCCACCGCCACCGTCCGGGAGGGCTCGATCATGAGTGCCGCATCCACGGATCCGTTCTGGAGGGCGACGGGCATGTCCGGAAACCGCAGGGTTACCAGCTGGACATCGTCCAGGGTGAGTCCCGCAGTTCGCAATGCCTCCTGCAGTTCAAAGGCCACGGCCCCCGAGGGACTGCTCACCGCGATCCTTCGCCCTCTGAGCCCTGCGACCGTACGCAGCCCTTGCTCGAACAGCTCGCGGCGGACGACCAGCACCTGCTGCTTCATGCTCCCCTTGGTCGCCACCGCCCGCAGTCGGATCCCCTGCCGTACGGCATTGATGAACGCTGCATCCATCGCTCCACCCGCCACCGGGAGCTCACCGGTGGCCACGAAGGGAATCATCTCTCCGCCGGTCCGGAAGGTATTCTGGATCACCGTTTCGATGCGCTCGTCTCGGAAGAATCCCTTCTCTTGCGCCACGTAGATCCCCGCGTCCGCCGTAGTGCCCACAGTCCCTACCCGGATGCGATCCAACCGTTCCTGTCCGGCCAGCGCCCCCGACCAGAAGACCGAGACGAGCAGCACGACCCCTCCCGCACGCCATGGCCTTCGCATGGGATCCTACACCTCCTCTCTTTTGTCTTCTTCCGGCACGAGCGCCACGGCCCGGACCCACCCCGCGCCCGAGCCTGCCAGTTTGATGGGGAATGCCGCCACCCAGAACCCCCAGGCGCGTCCGATGGCTTTTAGGTTGCAGAGCTTCTCAATCTGGCAGTACTCCCGCTCCCGTCCCGCATAGTGCGCCGGGAACAGAACCTTCGGCCCCACGTGCTTGCAGGCTTCCGCCATCACCCGAAACGGACGATCCAGGCTGTATGCATCAATGCCGATCACCCGGATCCCCTGATCCAATAGCCAAAGCAGACCCTCGCGCGAGAGTCCGGGGTGCGCCTCCAGGTAGTCCTTGGTCCCCAGGTAGGCATCGCACCCGGTGTAGAGCAGTACGATCGCCCCCGCATGGAGGGTGTACCCGATGGCCTCCACCGCCCGCTCTAGATCCGCCCGCTCGATCTCCTCCCCTGCTTTCCGATGGCTCACGTCCAATACGACCCCGGGACCGAAGCACCACTCCAGGGGGACCTCGTCAATGGTGCGCGCCCTCCGACCTCCACTCGTCGGACCGTAATGCCAGGGGGCATCCATGTGGGTCCCCACGTGGGTGATGAGATGCCACTCCTCGTTGGCCAGGTGGAGCCCTTCCGGGAACTCATCGGGGAGGATTCCAAATGCTGCTGCCCGCTGGAGGGCGGCAGTCCGATGATCCACCCGCCGGACCTCTGCAGGCCAGGGTTCGTCCGGGCTGTGGTGATCCACGCGCACGCTTAAGTCCACGATCCGGAAGTTCACGCCTTCCCACCCTCCCCCAGCAACCTCGGCGCGAACGGGATCAACCCGCCCGCTCGGAGCATCTCGAGCAGAAACGGAGGAGTGGGCTTGCCGCGGAGCACTCTGCCTGTGCTCTCGTTGCGCACCCACCCGGTCTCCAATTCCACGTCCAGAATGTCCCCCTCCCGGACGGCTTCGGAGATCCCCGGGCACTCTAGGATCGCTAGACCGATCTCGAAGGCGTTCCGGTAGAAGGTGCGGGCAAAGCTCTCGGCCACTACGCAGGCCACCCCCGTGGCCTGAATGGCCTTGGCGGCGATGGCCCGGCCCGAGGACTGCCCGAAGTGTTTCCCCGCCACCACGATGTCCCCGGGCTGCACGCGCTCGGGGAACTCCGGATTCACATTCACGAGCACGTGCCGCACGATCTCCGTCATAGGACGGTACACCAGGTGCGAGGGCACGATCTGATCCGTAGGGATGTAGTCCCCGAACTTCCAGCACCGCCCGCGGAATCGCACCGAATTCCCTCCTCTCTACAGAAACTCCCGGGGGTCCGCGATGCAGCCCGCCACCGCAGAGGCGGCCACGGTCAGGGCGCTCGCCAGGTACATCTTGGCCTGCGGGCTTCCGTTGCGGCCCGGGAAGTTCCGGGAGTGGGTGGAAACCATGGTCTCTCCCGCGGCCATGGCCCCCATGTTGATGGCCTGGTTGCTCCCCGCACTGGGCGGGAACCAGGTGGCCCCCGCCTCATGGAGGATCTCCACCAGGCCCTCCCGCAGGGCCTGTGTGAAGACCGCGCGACTCGAGGGCACGATGTTCAACTTCACGTGCGGGTGCTTCCTGCGACCGGCCAGGATCCGCGCGGCAAGCCGGATGTCCTCGATCCGGCATCCACCGTGTCCTCCCAGCTCCGCCCACTGGATGGGGACACCCGCCACTTCTTTCACCGGCTTCACGTTCCCCACCGTCGGCGGGCAGGCTACCTGGGGGTCGAGCCCGCTCACCTCGTACCGCCACACTGCCTCGTACTCCCGATCCGGATCCCCGCGCACCACCTCGTAGGGCTCCTGGAGGACGGAGCGGAGGAACGTCTCCGTCACCTCATCGGGCTCGATGTACCCGCACTTCGCGCCTACGTCGACTGTGATGAGGGGGAACAGCCAACGGTCCCAAAAGCCCAGCTGTCGCAGGTACGGTCCATCGAACTCCAGTGCCTTGTAGATGGCCCCACCCTCCCCGATTGTGGCGGCAAGCCAAAGGGCCACGTCCCGGGGCGTGACTCCAGGACCAGACGTCCCCTCGAGCTCGATGCGGACGGTGTGGGGCACCCGGAACCAGGCCTTCCCGTAGGGGAACCCCAGAGCCGCGTGCGCGTCGTTTCCGAGGGCTGCGGCGAAGCAGCCCAGTGCCCCGTGTACCGGGGTGTGGCTGTCGGACCCCACTACCACCATCCCGGGGCGCACGAGCCCGGCCCACACCGCCACGTTGTGGAGGTTGCCGTGCCCACAGTCGAAGAGCCGAATCCCGTATCGCCGGGCGAAGGCCCGATTCTCTTCCAGGAGCCTCGCTCCCTCCTCCGTAGGAGGGGAGAAGTGGTGATCGAAGACCATCACCACCCGCTCCGGGTACCGCAGGGGGAGCCGAACCTTTTCCTCGAACACCCGGGCCGTCAGGTATCCGCTGAGGTCATGCAGGAGGATGAGATCCACATCTGCCACCACCACCTCTCCGGGCTCCACCCGGGTGCGTCCGCTCGCCCGCGCCAGGATCTTCTCCACCAGGGTCATGGGACCCTCCTCCCCAGCTCACGCTCAACTCATGGAATCCCTGCGTGCGGCGCCACCGTCTCCTCCATCCGGAGGAACTCTCGGGTGATCTCCCTCTCGAGGGCGAACAGTCGATCGTCCTCGTATGCCCTCGGATGCGGGATGGGCACAGGCACATCCAGATAGATCCGGGCGGGCCGTGGGGTCACCACCACCACCCGGGTGGAGAGGAACACCGCCTCCCGAATGCTGTGCGTCACGAACAGAACCGTCTGACCGGTGGTCTGCCAGATCCGCACGAACTCCTCCCGGAGCCGACGGGCCGTGATCTCGTCCAGGGCGGAGAACGGCTCATCCGCCAACAACACCTCTGGCTCCACCGCCAGCGCCCGGGCGATGGCCACCCGCTGCTGCATCCCCCCGGACACCTGCAGGGGATAGTAGTGGGCGAACTCCTGAAGCCCCACCAGGGCCAGATACCGATCTGCCCGCGCCTCCCGCTCCGCCCGCGAGAGCCCCATCTCCTCCAACGGAAGGAGCACGTTGCCCCGTAGGGTGCGCCAGCTGAGCAGCCGGGGCTGTTGAAACACGTACCCCACCCGCACCGTCCCCCGTCCCGGTCCCACTTCCTTTCCACCCACCAGGATCCGTCCCTCAGAGGCCGGCTCCAGCCCCGCCAGCATGTTCAACAGGGTAGATTTCCCGCACCCCGACGGCCCCACGATGGAGAGCAGCGCCCCCTCCTCGACCACCAGGTCCAGCCGTTCGAGGACCCGGAGCTCCCCGCCCCGGGGAAGCGGAAACCGCTTCGAGACCCGTTCCAATCGGATCTTGGGGGTTGCCCGCACGGGCTCCGTCCCTACGTCGAGACCCTGGGCCGCCATCGGGTTACCCACCAGTCCATGGGTTTGAGCACCACGAATTCGAAGAGCACGAGCACGCCCGTAAACGTCAGGGTCCAGGCGAGCACCTGCCGCATGGAGAATAGACCGTACCAGTAGTGCAGCATGTATCCGACCCCGCTCGACAGACCGATCAGTTCTACCACGGTGGCGATCTTCCAGGAGATCCCCAGGGCGTACCGCACCGCAGCCAGCAGATAGGGCACCGTTTGGGGAATGACCACCTTCAGGACCAGCGCGCGCCGGGAAAGGCGGAACGCCTTACCCATGTGTACCAGGGAGAGGTCAATGGCCTTCACTCCCTGCCACATGTTGATGGCGATGGCGGGAAACGCGGAGACCCCGATGGCCACGAACGCCGCGAGGTCCTGGAGACCAAACCAGAGGATGCACACGATCCCGTAGACCACCGCTGGGATGGTGAGGCCCACCAGCACCCAGGTGTCCAGCACCCACTCCCCTACCCGGGAAATCCCCATGACCACCCCGACCACGGTGCCCGCCACCAGGGCCAGCCCCATGCCCACCAGGACCCGCCGTACGGTGACCGCGATGTGGTAAAAGGTCTCCGGCTGATGGAGGTTCCGCCAGATGGTCTGCAGGACCGGGGAGGGACCTGGCAGGATCGTATCGGGGAGCAGGGAAGCCGCCCCCGCCCACACCATCAGCATCCCCGCGATCCCCACCAAGCGGACGGCCCCGCTTCGCCAACCCATGGGCCGAACCTACCGCCGCGGCTGCAGGTCCAACCGCATGAGGCCAGACGGGATGTCCCGGACGAACCGCTCCGGGCCCAGCACCTCGATCAGGATCCGAATGAACTGCTCCTGCACCCTCCGTTGCTCTTCGTCCCATCGCCGGATGAACCGGCTTCCCATGCGTTGGCGCAGCAGGACCGCGGCCGCCTCCGGGCTGGGGAACTCCAGCGCCCGCGCGTACTCCACCCATACCCGGCGCTGCTGGTCCACGTATCTCAGGGTATCGCGGTATGCGGCCACGAAGGCCCGCACGACTTCCGGATGCTGGCGTGCGTACTCGTCCCGGGTGGCCATGACCACGTGCGCGGCCACCCGCCCGAACCGTTTCTGGAAGTCCTCTGCGAGGTCGCTCACGATCCGGTACCGTCCTTCCAGGAACACCTTCACGCTGTCCACGGTGCCGAACAACGCCGCCGCGAGCTCTCCCCGGTCCATGAGTCCTTTGAGGGCAGGGTTTGGAGCAGAAATGAGCTGCGCTTCCTTTTCCAGGTCAATGCCGTGCACGTGCCGCCCCACGGCGATCAGCATGGCGTAGGTGGCGCTTCCGGGGCCGCTGAAGGTCCCCACCTTCTTCCCCCGTAGGTCTGCCAAGGTCCGCACCGGGGAGGTTTGCGGTGCGAGGACCAGGTTGGAGGGACCCGTCAGCGCGTGAAAGATCACGATCCCCTTCCCCTCTGCCCGGGCCTTCACCGCGCCCACGATCCCCATGAACCCGATGTCCACCAGCCGTTCCGCCACTGCCTGGTCCGCGAATTGAGGCTGGAGCACCCGCCGGATATCCAGCACCAGGTTGTACTTGCGGTCGAAGCCCTGGTTCTGCATCACGTTGATCACGAAGTCCTGGGCTCCGGGGATCACCACCACTCGGACGGGGGTGGGCTCCGGGAGCCGCACGGAGTCCGGAACGGACGGGCCGGCCAGGGTCCTGGAGGAAATGGCGGCCAGCAGGATCACGCCCACGAGCACCCACGGAATCCTTCGCATGGTTCTCCCCCCTCCCCGATTAGACTTCCAACGGCACCGTACGGGGATCCGTGATGACCCCCATAACCGCGGAGGCCGCAGCCGTGGCCGGACTGCACAGGTAAATGGAGGCGTTGTAGCTCCCCATCCGTCCCTGGAAGTTCCGGTTGGCGGTGCTGAGGCACACCTCCCCGTCCGCCAATGCCCCACCATCGCCCGCGCACGCCCCGCACCCCGGGTTCGTGATGAGGGCCCCCGCCTGCAGGAAGACGGAGAAGATCCCGTCCTCCACCATCCGCTGGAGGGTCTCCTTGCTGGCGGGGGTGACGATGAGACGCACGCCCGGAGCCACCTTCCGGCCCCGCAGGTAGCGGGCAGCCTCCACCAGGTCCTCGTACTTCGCGTTGGCGCACGAGCCGATGAACACCTGATCCACCCGGGTCCCCGCCACCTCCGTCACCGGTTTCACGTGGTCCACGGTGTGGGGACAGGCCACCTGAGGCACCAGGGTTCGGCCGTCCACGGAGACCACCCGGCGATAACGGGCGTCCAGATCCGGGAAGACTTCCTCGTACTGATCGGGGTACACCCCCCGCGCCGCCAGGTACTCCCGGGTGACGTCGTCGGGAGGCACGTAGGCGCACTTGGCGCCCAGCTCCATGGCCAGGTTGCAGAGGGTCATGCGCTCGGAGACCGATAGGCCCCGGACGTACGAACCCGTGAACTCCACGGAGCAGTACGTGGCGCCATCCGCGGTGAGGTCTCCGATGAGCTTCAGCATCACGTCCTTGGCGCTGCATCCGGGCGCCAGCGGTCCCTCAATGATCACCTGGATGGACTCCGGGACCCGCATCCACAGCCGGCCCGTCACCCAGGTGGCGGCGAGCTCGCTGAACCCCACGCCGGTCCCGAAGGCTCCCAAGGCCCCGTAGATGGTGGAGTGGGAATCCGTGCCGATGAGGACCATGCCGGGCCGCACGTGTCCCTCCTCCATGAGGACCACGTGGGCGATCCCCGCCTCCATGTCGTAGAATTTCCGGATCCCGTGCCGCTGGGCAAACTCCCGGCACAGCTTCATGTCCGCGGCGGTCTTGGCGGTCTTGGGCGGGGAGATGTGATCCATGACCATGGCGATGCGGTCCGGGTCGTACAGGCAATCCACGCCGAGCTTCTCCAGCGTCCGGATGCATCGCCAGGAGGCCATATGGCTCATGTACAGGTCCGGGTAGACGTCTACGATCTGGCCCGCGTCCACGAAGGGAAGGCCGGCGGCCCGGGCCAGCACCTTCTCCGCGAAGGTTTTGGGTCCGGGCCTCCCGGGCGGTGCGGGCCGGGGTTTCGTGGCCGCCCCGCTCGCGAGGTACGGGATGAGGCCTCCCGCGGCGAGGATCTCCCGCAGGGTTTCAGGATACGGTCGGAAGCGGAACGTTTTACCGTCTACCTCCACCGTCCCCGCCCCGAGATCCACCCAAACCTCCGACCCGTCCTCCGCGGCGTCCGCGGCCTCCGGGCACTCCACCGCCACGAGTCCGGTGTTGAGGGCATTGCGGAAGAAGGTGCGGGCGAAGGACCGGGCCACCACAGCCCGGATGCCTGCGCCCAGCAGACACGTAGCCGCTTGCTCCCGAGCGCTCCCGCACCCGAAGTTCTGACCGGCCACCACCACCTGGCTCGTGCGCAGGCGCGCCTGGACCTCCGGGCCGAGGGGCTCGAAGGCGTGCGGGGCGAGTTCCTCAGGATCCACGCTCACCAGATACCGGCCCGGGATGATGACGTCCGTGTTCACGTTGTGGCCGAACCGGATGCACTTCCCGCCCACGCAGTCGGACATCCGCTCCCTCCCCCCTCCCCTCTTCACGGGGTGGTCTCCTCCAGGAACCACTCCACGGGGAGGGTCCGGCCCAGCCCCAGGGCCTCCGCTCTCGCCAGGACCCGCGCTCCGACGGCCGCGAACTGGATCCCCATCCCCGTGTTGTTGGCAAACACCGTGATCTGGTCCCGGCGGGTACGTCCACGAGCCCATCCGAGCAACACCTCCCCGAGCTCCCGGATCTCCTCCCGTCGCTTCCTCCCACGCCGCACGGGCCCCAGGATGTCCACTTGGTGGTCGTGCTCCACCTGTTCGTTGGAGAGCACCACGATCACGTCTGCCCGATCGAAGGTGGTGTCGTCGAGCTCCCGGCGCATGGCGGTCCCGTCCGGACTCGTGATGCAGGTCACATGGGTTCCGGGCTCCAACCAGGCACCGTCAAAACAGGGATCCATGGCCGCGGTGGCACACGTGACGATCTGGCAACCCTCCACGGCCTTGCGGGGATGGTCCACCGCGATCACCCGCTTTCCCGTACGCTCGCTCCACTGGGCCGCAAAAGTTTCCCGGTGTTCCCGGGTGGGGCTGTAGACCCGGATCTCCTCGATGCCGGGCCGGACCAGCAGCAGCGCCTCCAGGTGTGCCCCTGCCTGCCAGCCGGAGCCGAACAGACCCGCCACCCGGGCGTCCGGGTTGCTCAGCTCCCGGATCCCGAGGGCGCTGGTCGCGCCCACCCGCATCTTCTGGATCACACTGTCGTGGAGGACCGCGAGGGGTGCGAGGTCCCGGAGGCTGAACAGGAAGACCAGTCCCACGTACCGGTTCCCTGGGGCCGCCGGGATCAGACGCCGCCGCTTCACCCCGCCCGGGAGGGTCTCCACACCTGCGAGGTCCGAGGTAATCCGGAGAGCCCACACCCCCGCGCTCACGCACCCTCCTTCCTGGGACTTGAACCGGTACCGGAAGCCGGGGTAGCGGGGATCCTCCACGGGGAAGTACGTGTGGTTTCTCGGACGGTTCGCACCGAGCCCCTGAGCCAGCTCTTTATAGGCCTGCTCCAGGGCCTCGATGCAGTCCTGCATGGTGAGCACCCGCTCGATCTCCGCGTTGGTGAGAATCCGCATGCCTCCCTCCTGATCCGACCTCCACCCGCCACACGGGAACCGGGGGTACGTGATCCGTGAGGCGATCCGCGCGGGTCGCGTGCACCTCGAACGTGTCCGCAGCGACCCACCAGGCCCCCTCCGGTCCCCGGAGCCGGAGCGCCAGGGAAACCACGGCGCCCTCGTGGATCGGTTCATCCCGCGCCTCCGGCGGCCGATGCTCTCCCCAGGTCTCGAGATCCACGTGCTCCACGACCTCCACGGAACACCCCTCCCACAGGCCCTCGGTGTGGGATCGTACCGTCTCCTCCACCTGGCTCTGCCGGACCCCGGCCCGGAGGGTCGCCGTAGCCTCCTGATAGGCCTCCACGAACTGCTCCTCGGGCTTGGGGGGGATCCGGCCGGTGAGAACCGTGCGCGCCGCGTGGGCCCAGTAGCCTCGCCAGTCCACCCGGGCCTCGAAGGTCCACGCTCCTCCGGGTCTGGGATCGCACCAGAGGACCGCATCCCGGACCCCCGCCCTTCGCAACTCCCGCTCCGCCGCGGCCACGCGCTCGGAGCATGCACCGGAAGCGGAGGCGGCCACGGCCACCGCGATGGCCGCGAGCCTGGCGCTCTGTCGGAGAAGCCGGCGCTCCGTCTCAGAAGGACGGCGCCGCAGCGCCCGGACCATTCCTCCCAGGTCGCGTATGGGGCGGTCCGCGAGCCGCTTCCGGACGGACTCCAGCAGGGGAGCCGGCCACCACGTCTCTTCCACCAATCCCACGGCTCCCCCGGGATGCTCGGCGGCGACGGCCTCCACGAGGGCCGCGAGGTCCTGGCCGCTCCTCAGGTCCGAGACCGTAGCGGTGGACCGAATCCAGGGATGCACGCGGGGGGAAAGCTTGGTGAGGAATGCAATTTCCCCCTCCGCGGGGACCGCGAGGATCCCCTCATTCCAGTAGAGGCAGAGGTTGGTGAGGTATGCAAGGTCCCCGGATCGGTACACGTCCCCGTAGATCAGCCCCAGCCCGCATCCGGAGGCCCGAAGGAGCTCCTGAAGCCCCCTTACCCGCTGAGCATACTCCTCCGGCGTGACCTCAAGGGGATCCAGAACCACGAGCCCGCGCTTCATCGGTCTCTCCCTACACGGCGAACAGGGTAGGCTCCGTCCGGAGCAGCCTCTCGCAGCCCTCTCGGGTGACCACCACGGGATCCCCCAGCACGAAGTAGCCCGCGAGAGGGGTGTAGGTGTTCGGGTGCACGATGAGCACCGTGTTCTCCTCCAGGGGGACCTCCACCCCTTCCAAGAGGGTGGGCCACTCATCCAGGTGCAGGCCCTGCCCGTGACCCCGCACCCGGGTATACCGGCTCGTGCAGTACTCCCCGTAGCCATGCTTCCGAAAGACGTCGTTCTGGGCCTTCGCCACCTCGTGGGCGGTGACCCCCGGCCGACAGGCCGCGATGCCTGCTTCCATCGCTTCCCGGAACAGATCCAGCGACCGGAGCTGGGGCTCCGAAGGCACTCCCACCACCGCGGTGCGGCAGATCTGGACCCAGTACCCGTGAACCTGAGGGGTGAGCTCGGTGCGCACGAGATCTCCCCGCTCGATCCGGCGCGGACCGGGTGGGGTCATGCTCCGGACCTCGTCCCTGCCGGAGGCGATGAGCATGAAGTTGTCCTCCGCGCCCAGCCGCTTCAGCGTCTCCTCCACCGCCGCCACCACCTCGTACTCGGCGACCCCCGGCCGGAGGGTCTGGAGGAAGGTCTCAAACCCCGCTTCGCACACCCGCGCCGCCTTCCGGATCTGCTCCACCTCCCAGGAGCTCTTCACCATCCGGAGGCGATCCAGCAGATCCGTGGCGCAGACAACCTCCGTCCGGGGGAGCTCCCGCCGGAGCACCCCGCCCAGGGCCTCCGGCACGAGTTCCCACAAAGCCACCCCGATCCGATCCGGAGGCCCCCCATCGCGGATCCGGCTCACCACCTCCCCACAGCCGGGAAACCCAAGCGGACGGACGTCCCGAATCCAGCCGGTCCGTTCCACCGCATCACGGTCTTCCTCCCTGGAGACAAATGCGGTGGGCTCTCCGACCGCCGGAAGGTACACCGCGGAGAAGCTCCCCCGGAGCGGAGCCCCAGTGAGGTAGCGCACGTTCTCCCGCCTCCAGGCCGGGCCCCAGAGGAGTAACCCCTCGATGCCCGCCTCTGCCATAGCCGCCCGGATCCGGCGGATCCGCCAGTCCCGCTCCTGCCGCGGGGGAAGGGGTCCTGGGAGCACCCTGCTGATCTCCGTCGGATCGGTTTGTCTATACAATACACTTCGCGGTCCTCTCCTGTCTTTCCTCCTCCCCGGGGCCTCAACGATAGAGGGTGACCTGGAAAGAGTACCGGTCGGCCCGGTAGAAGGTGCGGGTGACCTCGAACAGCTGGCCGGTCACGAGGTAGGCCCGCCTGCGGGCGAGGAGGAGGGGGCTGCCCACGGGCACTTCCAGCACCCGGGCGTGGAAGCGCGCCGCGGGGACGGCTTCCACCCGTTGCTCCGCCCGGTGGATGCGCAGCCGCAGGCGGTCCTCCAGCACCCGGTACACGGACCCGCGCTCCAGGTCCCGGGGGCGCAGTCCTCGGACCAACTCGGCGGGCATATAGATCACTTGCAGGGCAAGGGGAGCCTCGTCCAGGTACCGGACCCGGCTCATGCGGAGCAAGAGAGCCCTGGGCGGGAGGCCGAAGAGTTCCGCCACGGGGCGGGCCGCCGGGAGGATCGACCAGCTGAGCACCCGGGATCGGAGCCGGTTCTGCTGACCCCGGGCTTCCAGCTCTTCCGAGAGGGTGGTGAGACGGCTGAGCTGGCGTTCGAAGGAGGGCTGGGTCACGAAGGTTCCCACGCCCTGCCGCCGGTACAGCCAGCCCTCGCGCACCAGCTCCATGACCGCTTGGCGGGCGGTCATGCGGCTCACGCCGAACCGCTCCGCGAGCTCCTCTTCCGGGGGGATCCGATCCCCGATGCGCAGGCTCCCGGACCGGATCTGCTGGAGGAGGTGTTCCCGGATGCGCTGGTACCGGTAAAGGGCCGGCTGGGCCTGATCCGCTTCCGCAGTGGGTCTCCGACTCATCCCTTAGACCGGGTGGAGGCGGATTCGCACGTCGAGAGCTGTGCGGCACAAAGCGTGGAGGAAGCAGGTTTGCTCGCCCATGGCCAGGAGTTCCTCAGCGAAGGGGTCGTCCTCGTCCGTGTCCAGAAAGACGTGGGTCACGACCGGATCTGCGTCCTCCCCAGCTCGGAAACCCGTGTCCTGCACCACCCGAACGGCCCGCAGGGATCTGCGCCGGATCCGGGCAAACCGAGCCAGCTGGGTCATGAAGCAGAACGCGATCCCCGCGGACAGGTACGCGAGGGGGGCCGGGGCGCGCAGGCCCGAGGGGTCACACAGGAACCGAAAGAGGGTTCCCCTCGGGTTGTACATGCGCTGCTCCACGTGCCACAACCCCTCCGGGGTCCTGGTGCAGACCCCCTGCAGGTGCAGGATCCGATCCTGGGTCTCCGCGAGGCTCGAACCCGGGTAGCTGGTGTCCTCCTCGGTCTTCGGTGTGGGACCGTCGCGCTCCACCACCCCCAAAGCCTCCGCGGGGGCCGCCTGATCGAAGAGCCGGTAAGGGTCCGGAGGGACCGGGGCGTCCGCGGGCGTTCCCCGCAGGACCTGTAAGGGCCGGTTGTTGTGGACCAGTGAGAACCGGCTCACGAGCTCCGAGCGCACCAGGCCGTACGCGGGCGCGGACCGCACCGCCTCCCGGATCTGATCCTCCGGCAGATCCCCTTCTACGGAGAGCTCCGGGGGCAATGCGCCCGCGCGAAGGGTTCCCTGGCTGGCAGAACCCTTCATGGTATAGCGGGTATCCAGCTGAATCCGGGCCGGCGTCCGCGCTCCCTCCACCGGTCCGGCCGCTCGCCGGAGGGCTTCTGCGAGATCCGCCACCAACCCCACGCTGAAAAAGGCCAGGGGTGGGGGAGCCACGTCGTCGCCCAGAAGGTAGGGGCCCTCGTCGCTCGCGAGCCGCCAGATGGCCTGTGTGGTCCCCACGGCCACCAGGGCTTCCTTCTGCATCGTGGACAACGACCGGACCGCGGTGCGCACCCCGATTCCCCCCCGGACCTGGGGGGGCTGTAGGCCGAGGTCTCCGGTCCCGACCCGGAAGAACAACGGCAGGCCCGAGGTCTCCAGAGGGCTCTTCCCCACGGCCTCCCCTCCTCACCTCGGCACGCCCGCGGGCTCCCTCGGTACGGACGGCACGCCGTACGTGTAGAAGGTCTCCGGCAGCCGCCCTCCGAACCAGATGCTGCTCTTCTCCAGGTCGCTTTCGTTCGAGACGTCCCACACCACCGTCTTCCACTCCGGGTCGAAGATCAGGTACCCGGTATCCCCGAACAGCTCGATGCGGGTCCCTCCGGGCTCGAACACGTACAGGAAGTAGGCCTGGGTGGTCCCATGTTTCCCTGGCCCTGCCTCGATCCGGACTCCGTAGTCGCTGAAGATGTCCGCGATGTCCAGAAGGTGCTGGGGATATCCATACCAGTAGGCGAGGTGGTGGAACCGGCCCTGCTGGCCCGTGGCGTCCCGCATCACCGCGATCTCATGGACCAGGGGACTCACGCTGAGCCACGCGCCGACCTCAACGCCCCCTTCCCCGATCTTCTGCTCCCGCAGGCGGAAGCCCAGGACCTCCTGCAGGAACTCCCGCATGGGGGGCACGGAGCGCGCCATGAGGTTCACGTGGTCGATCCGCCGTACGGGAACGCCCCGCAGGGGCCGCTTCTGCGGCCGGTTGCGCAGGGCCGTGCGCTTCTCGGGGGGCACCTGGTAGTACTCCACCTCCCACAGGATCTCCATGGGATGGCCTTCCGGCGTGGTGAACCGGTACGCGGGCCCGTGTCCCAGATCCCCATCGGACCAGCCGCGCCCGTAGCCGCTCCGCTCCAGCCGCTCCACGGCCGCCTGCAACCCTTCCGGGCTCGGAGCCCGCCACGCGATGTGCCCGAGCCCCGGGGCAGGGCCTTCCGTGAGCACCAGGGTGTGGTGGTAGGCATCCTCGTAGGCCCTCAGGTACACGGATCGTCCGTGACGGGTGGTCTCTTCCATGCCCAAGAGGTCGTGGAAGAACCAGTAGGTCTCCTCAGGCTTGGGCGTGAGGAGTTCTACGTGTAACAACTGCGCCACCAGGGGCTGGATCATCCGCTCACCTCCTACCGGCTTGTTCCGCTCCCTGAGCTTCGGCCTGTGCGATCTCCATGAGGATCTGGGATCCATAGTTGGCGGCGGAAAGTCCACGGAAGAGGAACGCGAGCCCCACCACCGCGGCCAGTTCCTCCCACGTGGCGCCCGCCCGACGTGCGGCGATGGCATGGAGCTTCGCGGCGTCCTGAAGGTTCATGAGCAGCATCCCAAACAGCATCAACTGGGCCGTCTTCACGTCGAAGCATTTGGGATACATGAAGTGACGCCGCAGAGCTTCCTGCAGCCGCAGGCCTTCCGGATCCACCCGGGAGAGAAGGTCCGTGCGGGCTTGGATCCGGGGAGGAACGAATCCCACCAGGTCCACGTATACCGATCGGAGCTCTTGGATCTCTGCCTCGTCCATCTGCCGAGGGGGAAGCCCTTCTTGCATTCCCTAGCCTCCTTTCCTCATCCTCTCTGCGTGGACTCCGAACCTCCCACACTCCCTTCCGCAGCGCCTTCCGCTTCCCGGGGCACCCGCCCGGAGAGGGCCCGGCCCAGCTTCAGGAAGAGCTGGATTCCAAGCGGCACCATGCCCTCTCGGAAGATCAGGAAGAGGACGATGAGGAGGATGCCGTATGTGAGGACGGTCAACTGCCCGAAGGGGCGGACGAGTTCGTCCACCAGGGTGAACCCCACCGCTCCCACCACAGGACCGAGCGTGGTCCCCATCCCTCCCAGCAGCAGGGCGATGAGGACGGGGATGTCCACGTGTCCGAGGGCGAAGACGGCGGGACTGATGAACCCGTTGACGTCCGCGTACAGAGCCCCCGTGAGCCCGATGAGGGCGGAAGCCAAGATGGCGGTCCCGACCTTGTACCGGGTGACGTCGATGCCGGAAAGCTCCGCGTTCAGCTCGTCGTCCTCCAGGGCCCGGAACGCAAGCCCATACCGGGAGCGCATGAGGAGCTGGTACCCTCCGAGGGAGAGGACCAACACCGCAAGGAGCACGTAGTACGCGCGCTCCGGAGTCTCCCCAAGACCGAATCCCAGCCCTCGGGTGGAGATCCCCGTCTCCCCGTTCGTATACTGCCGCAGGCCGAGCAGGAGGTTGTGGAAGATGAGGGAGACCGCCACGGTGATGATCCCCACGAAGAGGACTCCGAGTCCCCGACGCACCCCCACATAGCTCAGGATCCCCCCCACCAGCCCGACTCCCACGGTGGCCAGAGCCGTAGCCAGGAAGGGAGAGAGCCGCAGGTCCCGGACCAGGATCACGGAGGCATAGGCCCCCAGCCCCGCGAGCGCCCCAACGCAGAGGAAGAGTTGTCGGGTGTGCCCGAACAGAAGGTTGAAGGCGACCGCGTAGATGGCCAGGATCAGCATGAGGCTCGTGATGCGGAGCCCGTACGGGCTTCCGCCCAGGAAGAGGGGAACGACCGCCAGGGCCATCCCTGTGCCCAAGACGGGCACGGCGTGGGACAGGAGACGGCGTCCGTTCATGGCCAGTACGCCAGCAGGCCTTCCGGCCGGATCAACAGGGTGGAAGCGGCCACCGCCAGGAGCACGATCCAGGTGATGTAGGTCCCCACCGTGTAGCTGAGCGCCGCGTTCACCAGTCCCAGCATGAGGCTCGCCAGGAACGTTCCCGTGAGGCTCCGGACCCCGCCCACCACGGCCACGATCAGGGCCAGGATGGTGAATTCCGTGCCCATCTCCGGCCCCAGGTACGAGAAGAAGCCCTGGGCCACGGCCGCCACCCCTGCCAAAAGCCCGCTGAGGACTACCGTGAGGGTCCGCGCCCGGTGTACATTCACCCCGCACAGCCATGCGCCCACCTCGTTCTGGATGATGCACCGGACGGCCTTGCCCAGGAAGGTGGTCTTCAGGAACCCCAGCAGGAGGAGGAACGCGGTCAGGGCTAGGGCGGCCACCGCCAGGCTCCCGGTCCGGACCGTGAGTCCCCCCATACGGACGTAGGGGGAGCCCAACTGCAGGGTCAGGGCCACGTTCGGATACCGCCAGGTGAAGAACCCGTCCAGGGCGAAGGAGAGGCCCAGGGTCAGGATGATTCCCAAAAGCAGGCGTTCCTCCCCGCGGCGCGCGTATGCCTGGCGCAGGAGAGTTTGATCCAGGAGGAGGGCCACAAGCCCCGCGAAGAGGATCCCCGCCACGCAGGCCAGAACCGGTGGCAAGCGATTCTGCATCAGGAGCGCGGCCACGAGCCCCCCGGACACCGCCACCTGCCCGTGGGCCAGGTTCAACACCCCCCCGAGTCCGTACACGAACACCACACCCACGCTGAGGAGGGCCAGCTGCAGGCCTTGCACGAGACCGTCCAGAAGGATGCTCATCGTCCGTCCCTCGCTTCGCCCACCGGTTCCACGCGCCGCAGTTCTCCCAGGTAGGCTCTGCGCAGCTCCGGTCTCCCCCACAGTTCAGACGCGCTCCCCTGGAACACCATCCGCCCATCCCGGAGGACGTAGACCCGCTCGCACAGTCCCAGAGCGGCCCGCACCTGCTGCTCCGCGAGGAGGATGGTCACCCCTTCCTCCTGCAACGCCGCCAGCTGCCGGTACAGCTCCGCCACCAGGCGGGGGGCAAGCCCCGTGGAAGGCTCGTCCAGCAGGATGAGCCTCGGGCGACCCATCAGGGCCCGCGCGATGGCCAGCATCTGCTGCTCCCCCCCGCTGAGGGTCCCCGCCCGTTGCCCCCGCCGCTCCGCGAGGCGGGGGAACAGGTCAAACACCCGCCGCAATCTGGACCGGAGGTCGCCTGGAGAACTGTACGCTCCGAGCTCCAGGTTCTCCAACACCGTAAGCTGCGGGAACAGCTCCCGCTCCGCGGGCACGTACACGAGGCCCCGGCGGGCGATCTCATGGGGGGGGAGCCCGTGGATGGGAGATCCCTCGAAGACCACACGCCCCCGCTGCGGCCGCACCAGGCCCGCGATGGCCCGGAAGAGGGTCGTCTTGCCGGCACCGTTGGGGCCCAAGACCGCGGTGGCGCTCCTTCCGGGGACTTCCAAGGTGATGTCCCGGAGGACCGTGATCCCGTTGTATCCTGCCCAGAGGTTCCGGACTTCCAGCATGGGCTACCCGCGTATCCCCTCCAGCTCGTGCACGGAGACCCCGAGGTAGGCCTCCACCACCGCGGGATCCTGAGCGACCCGTGCGGGCGGGCCGTCCGCGATGACCGCGCCGTGGTCGAGGACGATGACCCGATCCACGGTCCCCAGGACCGCGTCCATAACATGCTCCACCCAGAGGATGGTCATCCCCAGCTCCTGCCGGATGCGCCGGAGCAGCCCGGTGCACTGCTCGATCTCTACAGGGCTCAACCCACTCATCAGCTCATCCACCAGGAGCAGCCGGGGGCCTGCCGCGAGGGCCCGTGCCAAGTCCACCAGTCGCCGTTCCTGCGTGTTCAGCCTCCCCACCACCTCCGCGCGCTTCCACTCCATCCCCACCAGGCTCAGCGCTTCCCGGGTCCGCCTGTGCGCTTCCTCCCAAGACACCCGCTCGGGGCGGCCGAAGAGAGCGCCCGCTAAGACGTTTTCCTCCACCGTGAGGCGGGGGAACAGCCGGGGGATCTGGAGGACCCGTCCCACGCCTCGACGGGTGACCGCGTGGGCGGGGAGTCCGGAGATCCGCTCGCCCTCCAGTTCCACCACGCCCTCCTCCGGCCGCAACAGCCCGTTGATCACACTGAGGAGGGTGGTCTTGCCAGCCCCGTTGGGACCGATCAACCCCACGAGGTCGGCCCGCTCCACGTCGAAGGTCACGTCCCGGAGGGCCACCATGCCCCCGAAGCGCTTCGTGACCCCCCGGCATCGGAGGAACGGGGCCTCACTCCTCGGGGACATACGGCTCGAGCCGAGGCACCCGGAACTCGTACTTCTGCTTCCATCCGCAGCCCGGGCAGATCCCGCCCGGCGGATCCCCGCGCTGGATGGTGAACATGATGGGGCGCGCCTCCCTCATCTCTCCCCACTCCGTGAACGAAAGCGGCCAACCGTATCCGGGTTGCACGAATCGGCCCCTTCGGATCACGTCTGCGATGCGGCGGGGATCCGTGGAATTCGCCTTCCGGGCTGCGTCCGCCACCATCTTCACGATGGTATAGCCCGAGAAGGCGTTGTCGTCGAAGTACCGCCGGTAGGTGGAGTAGAACCGTTCCGCCAGCCGACGAAAAGTTGGATGGGTGAAGTCCGCGCAGGTGTAGTCCACGTAGCGCCCGTGGATGGCCTCGCCGGCCCGTTGTACGATCCACTCCGGTGGGTTGTGGGCTCCGAACATCTGCTGGCGCATGCCCAGCTCCGCGGCCTGCCGTACGATGACCGGGATGCCAGGCGGATGGCCTCCGATGTCCAGGAACTGAGGGTTGAAGCCTTGCAAGCGCCGCAGGTAGGGGGTGAAGTCGGAGGTGACCACGGGGGCGATTTCGATCTGGATCTGCATCCCCGGGATGGAGCGCACGTAGCGTTCCAGCCACTGCATGTAGGATCGCCCCCACGCGTAGTCCGCGATGATGGCCCCCACTCGGGTGTACTTGGAGAACTGCATGAGGGCCGCGGACGCCTGTACGTACATGGGAGAAGCCACCAGGCACGTGCGGAAGGTGTAGCGGCTGCTCCTCCGGAGGATGGTGTGGGCGCCCGCCCGGGTGAGGAAGATGGGGACCTGGAGGGTCTCCGCCTCCCGCGCGAGGGCCGCTCCGATGTCGCTGCTGATCATCCCGCCCGCGGCCGCAATGCCCTCCCGCTCCACCAGGAACCGGAAAGCACTGATGGCTTCCGCGGGGCTGTTGCGGTCATCGCGTTCCACGAACTCCACGGGGCGTCCCAGGACCCCTCCCGCCGCGTTCAGTTCCTCCACCGCCATGCGCATCCCGTCCCGCACGTTCACGCCCCAGAAGGCAAACGGACCGCTCAGGGCCGTCAGAGCCGCCACCTTCAAGGGCCGGACCTGTCCCCCGGTGGGCACGGCCAGGACCACGGCCAACCCAAGGATCACCACCACCACCCAGGCAATCCTCAAGTTCCGCATTTTGCCCCTCACCTCCCGTGAAATCCACACACAAATTGTACTCTAGCACGAACGGCCAGACCCCACAACGCAGCCCGGTTTCGGAATTAAGTTCCTCCCGCGAGATCCGCGGGATGCTGCTTCGGAGTCGCCCGGGCGAGGGCCCATCGGCGCAGGCTCCGGCCGATCTCCACCAGCCCCCCGGGGAGCAACAGAACCACCAAGATGAAGAGCAGCCCGAACACCAGCACGTGGACCTCCGCGAGGCCCAGGGCCAGGATCTCCCGAACGGTTACGAAGAACGCCGCTCCCACCACAGGCCCCCACACGGTCCCGATCCCTCCCAGGAACCCCATGAGCACGCTGTCGAAGGTCCACACGGGACTGAAGGCGAACTGGGGATAGAAGCTGGGGTGGTAATAGCCGAACACACCGCCTGCGGCTCCGGCGAACCCCGCGCTCAACAGGAAGGCGAGGAGCTTGTGCCGGAAGGCGTCCACTCCCACGCTCTCTGCCACGAGCTCATCCTCCCGTACCGCCACCAGCCCCAGTCCGAATCGGGCACGGGAGAGCCACCAGGCAGCGAGAGTGGCCGCGGCCGCCACGAGGAGGATGAGGTAGTAGCGGGGGAGGAGGTGGTATGTGGCGATGACCCGGGAGGGGAGCGCGGAGACCTCCGGCAAGGTGGTCCCCACCACGAGACGCAGGATCTCCGCCATGGCCAGGGTCCCGATGGCGAAGTACGGCCCCCGGAGGCGGAGGGAGGGAGCCCCCACGAGGAGGCCGGCCAGCACGCTGCCCGAGCACCCCGCGGCCAGGGCCGCGAGGACGGGGACTCCGCCCAGCCAGAGGACACGGGTGAGGAGGGCCCCGATCCCGAAGAAGGCGGCCAGCCCCAGGTTGACCTGCCCCCCAAAGCCTCCGAGGAGGTTCCAGGACTGAGCCAGGGCGATGGAGAGGAGCACGAGGAAGGTCCAGTTCACTACCGCGGCCTCCCGGACCACGAGGGGGAGGGCCAAAAGTGCCACCCCGGCCACTACGGCTCCCGTGCGCTTCACCCGCTCCTCCCGAACAGGCCTTGCGGCCGGACGATGAGGATCACGAGGAAGAGCACCAACCCCACGACTTCCCGGAACACGCCTCCGAAGGCAAAGGCCGCCGCGGATTCCGCCATCCCGAGCAAGATGCCCGCCACGAAGGTTCCGAAGATGCTCCCCAAGCCCGCCAGGACTACCACGATGAGGGCCTTGAGGGTCCAGCCCAAGCCGATGGCCGGACTGATGGCGTCGGATACCGTGACGAGGGCTCCCGCGACCCCCGCGAGGGCGCTTCCCAGGGCGAAGGCGGTCCGGTACACGCGGCGCACCGGGACCCCCATGAGGCTGGCCGCCTCCCAATCCTCTGCGGTGGCCCGGATGGCTCGGCCCAGGTCCGTCCGGTGCAGGAAGAGGTGCAGCCCCCCCAATGTCGCAAACGCCACCCCGAGGCCTCCCAGACGCGTCAGGGGGACCACCAGAGGTCCGAGGGGAACCACGCGCCCCGCGTAGGCGGTGGTCACGGCCCGCTCGTCCGCGGTCCACGCGAAGATGGCGAGAGCGTGGAGCACAAGGGCGAGGCCGAACCCGATGAGAATGGACAGCTGAACCTTGACCTCCTCCTCGATTCGAACCAGCCGACCGAACAACGCCTGGTAGAGGACCACGCCCACCCCGAACAGGAGGGGGCCCGTGATCAGGAGGGAAGCGAACGGGTCCACCCCCCACAGGGAGAAGGCCCAGAAGGTGGCGTACCCGCCCAGCATGATGAGCTCGCCGTGGGAGACGTTCAGCATGCGCAGGACTCCGAACACCAGGGCAAGCCCTACCGCCGCGAGTCCGTACACTCCTCCCACCAAGGCCCCGAACAGGAGGTTCTGCAGCCAGATCTCCACTAGGACCCCACGTAGGAGCGCCGTACCTCTTCCGTCTCCAGAAGCGCCCGGGCGCTCCCTTCCACGATCACCCGTCCCTGTGCCATCACGTATCCCCGCGAGGCGTGCTCCAGCACGGGGAACACGTTCTGCTCCACGATCACCACCGTGACTCCCTCCCGAACGATGCGGTGGACGGCCTCGTACACCTGCTGCACCACGCGCGGAGCCAGCCCCAGGGAGGGTTCATCCAGGAGGAGCAGCCGCGGCCGGCTCATGAGGGCTCGGGCGATGGCCAGCATCTGCTGCTGACCCCCGGAGAGGGTTCCCGCGAGCTGGTGCCGGCGCTCCGCGAGGATGGGGAAGAGATCAAAGACTTCCTGCAGGGCTCGGTGGCGGTGGGGACGGGCCCGAGCCGCGTACCCACCCATCCACAGGTTCTCCAGGACCGTCATGTGGGCGAATAGGCGGCGGCCCTCGGGTACCATGGCGATGCCCCGATCCACCACCGCCTCCGCGGGCTTCCCCTCCAGGCGTTCCCCATCGAACCACACCTCCCCCCGCAGGGGCCGCAAGAGGCCCGCGATGACCCGGAGGGTGGTGCTCTTGCCTGCACCGTTGGGCCCCACCACCGCCACCACCTCCCCGGGCTTTACCCGCCAGTTCACCCCCCACAGCACCTGTACGTCCCCGTACGCGGCCTCCAGGTTCCGGACTTCCAGGAGGGGAGCCATGCGATCACCCTCGGCCCAGGTAGATGTCCACCACCCGGGGATGGCCGAGCACCTCCTCGGGGGTTCCCTCCGCGATCTTCTCCCCGGAGTTCAGGAAAGCCACCCGACCGCACAGGGCCCGTACCGCGGGCACGTTGTGTTCCACCAGCACCAGGGTCAGCCCCTCCGCCCGGAGACGCTGGAAGAGGGCGATCTCCGCATGGACTTCCTCCGGGTTCAGCCCCGCGAAGGGCTCGTCCAGAAGCAGCAGGCGGGGTCGGGTGGCCAGGGCTCGGCTGACCTCAAGCCGCCGGCGTTCCGCCAGATTCAGCTGGGCGGCCGGGAGGGACGCCTTTTCCCGCAATCCCACGAGGTCCAACAGCTCCTCGGCCTCCCTGCGGGCGGCGGCCACGGAGGGGGCGGGACTCGCTCCGTACAGACGGGCAATGGCCACATTGTCCAGTACGGAGAGGTGAGCCAGGCTGCGCACCAGCTGAAAGGTGCGGGCGATCCCCATCGCGGCCCGGCGGTGGGCCGGAACTCCGTTGAGGGAGATTCCACGAAACCGGACCTCCCCGCGGTCCGGGCGGAGCGTGCCGGCCACCAGGTTGAACACCGTGGTCTTGCCCGAGCCGTTGGGGCCGAGGAGACCGAAGATCTCCCCCTCTTTCACAGAAAAGGTGAGGTCCCGGACCGCCTGCACCCCCCCGAAAGCCTTCCACAGTCCGTGGACCTCGAGGAGGGCTCGACCCGGGGCCATCAACGGCTGCGGAACGGCGGAGCCGGATACACGAAGGAGGCGGTGGCGAACTCCCGGGGCCAGACGAGCTCCTGGCGTCCTCCCTGCCACTGTACGATGATCACCCGCACCGGGCTTGTGCCGTCGGGCCGGAACCGCACGGGCCCCACCACGGTCATGAGGTTCGTGGAGGCCATGGCCTCCCGGATCTTCTCGGGATCCAGGCTTCCCGCCCTCCGGATGGCATCCCCCACGACCTGCACGCAGGCGTACGCGGGACCCACGATGACGTCCGCGGACCTTCCGAACCGCCGCTGGTGCTTCGCGTTCAGCTCCTGGGCTCCCGGGAACTTCACCGCATGGTGCCAGCCTGGCATGAGCAGGGTGTAATCGCCGTCCTTGCCGAGACTCTGGGCCCATGTGACCGCGTCCGGCGCCCGGATCAGCAGGTACGCCTTGGGATTGTAGTCCAGCTCCTTCATCTGGCGGATCAGGGTGATGCCATCCGGCGGGGTAGGAACCCCGAGCACCAGCTCCGCCCCCGCGGCCTTGGCCCGCAGGATCAGATCGCTCATGTCCCGGGTGCCCACGGTGTACTCGCCCCGGAACACCACCTGGTAGCCGAACTCCGTGGACCGCACCGACCACAGGGAGGCCATCTCCCGGCCCCAGTCCGTACGCTCCGCGAAGATGGCTACCTTCCGCGGCCGCTGCTCCGGCGGGAGGAAGCTGTTGAGCATCCGGTAAGTCTCGATGGCCATGTCCGGGGACTTCGGAAACGGGGAGAAGAGGTACCGGTAGCCCCGCTGGTGGATGCTCCACAGGGCGAACGCCACCCCGCAGTACGGGATGCGGTTCTTCTCCGCCACGGCCGCGGCAGCGGCATGCAGATCGCTCCCGAACCCGCCCAGATACGCGGCGATGCCCTGCTGCGCCAAAGCCTCCATCCGGCTCACGGTCTTGGTGGGGTCCGACTCGTCGTCCAGCATCACCATCTCCACCCTCAACCTCTGTCCTCCTACTGGAACTCCCCCGCGGGCGTTGAGGTCCTCCACGGCCAGCTCGTATCCCGCCCGCACCTGAGCCCCCCCAGACGCGAACCGGCCCGTAAGAGGGATCACCGCCCCCAGACGGATGGTCGCCTGGGGAGCCGCCATTCCGGCCACGGAGAGGCTTGCGCACGTCCACACCAGGATTCCCGCGAACGCCAGCCGCCTCATCCTCCCGCCTTCCTCCCGGTTGGATTTCGGCCCTGACCCTTCGACGCGAGCCCTCTGGCTTCCTCCCTAAACTTAGGGGGGCCTTACCGAGCCGGTCAATTCCCCCGCAAGTCCCGGGCACGAGAAAACCGGTTTCCCCCTCCCCAGGCCTGGGGTTAAAATAGAACACGTGGCGCGGGTTGGACGAAAGTCAGCGTCGTCCCGCGCGAGAGGCTGAAGAGGGGGCGTTCAGGATGCCGGGAAACGGACGGGTGAAGGTAGCCATCCTGGGGTCCGGGAACATCGGGACCGACCTCATGTACAAGATCCTCAAGAACCCGGGCCCCATGGAGCTCGTGCTCGTTGCGGGGATTGACCCGAATTCCGAGGGGCTCGCCCGGGCGAGGTCCTTAGGGATCCGTACGAGCGTGGAGGGCATCCGGGCAGTGCTGGAAGATCCTGAGATCCGCATCGTCTTCGATGCCACGAGCGCCAAGGCCCACGTCCGTCATGCCAAGCTGCTGCGGGAAGCGGGGAAGGCAGCGGTGGACCTCACCCCGGCCGCGGTGGGTCCGTACGTAGTGCCCCCCGTGAACTTCGGGGAGCACGTGGACGCGCCCAACGTCAACCTCATCACCTGTGGCGGTCAAGCGACCATCCCCCTCGTGTATGCGGTGAGCCGGGTCACCCCGGTCCAGTACGCGGAGATCGTCTCCACGGTGGCGAGCCGCTCCGCGGGGCCGGGAACCCGCCAGAACATTGACGAGTTCACCTCCACCACGGCCCGGGGTCTGGAGGTCCTGGGGAAGGCCGCGAAGGGCAAAGCCATCATCATCCTGAACCCCGCAGAACCCCCCATCATCATGCGCAACACCATCTACTGCATCCCGGCCTCGGAGGACCTGGACCCCCAGACCATCCGGGAGTCCGTGGAGCAGATGGTGGCGGAAGTCCAGCGGTACGTTCCCGGCTACCGGCTCAAGAACCCCGTGCACTTCGATCGGCGGGAGACCCCGTGGGGCGAGCGGACGGTCATCGCCATGCTCCTGGAGATCGAGGGAGCGGGGGACTTCCTCCCTCCGTATGCGGGCAACCTGGACATCATGACTTCTGCGGCCCGCCGGGTGGGAGAGCTCATGGCCCAGCACATGCTCGCGAGGGTGACCGTATGAGCCCGGTGACGGAACCGCGGGATCTGAAGCCGCCTCGGGTAACCGACACCACCCTCCGGGACGGATCGCACGCCTTCCGGCACCAGTTCACCCGGGAACAGGTCCGCAAGCTGGCCGCGGCCCTGGACGAGGCCGGGGTCCCCGTGATCGAGGTGAGCCACGGGGATGGGCTCGCGGGTTCCAGCATCCAGTACGGGTTCTCCCGGGTACCGGACCTGGATCTCGTGGAGGAGGCCGCCTCCGTAGTTCAGCGGGCCCGCATCGCGGTGCTGCTCCTCCCCGGCATCGGTACCCGACACGAGCTCAAGGAGGCCGTGCGCCGCGGAGCCACCATCGCCCGGATCGCGACCCAGTGTACGGAAGCAGACATCTCCGAGCAGCACTTCGGGCTCGCCAAAGAGCTCGGCATGGAGACCGTGGGCTTCCTCATGATGGCCCACATGCGGCCCCCGGAGGTGCTGGCGGAGCAGGCCCTCCTCATGGAGTCCTATGGGGCGGATTGCGTGTACGTGGTGGACTCCGCGGGCGCCATGCTGCCCTGGCAGGCCGCGGCCGCGGTCCGTGCCCTCAAGCAGGCCCTCAGGGTTCAGGTGGGCTTCCACGCGCACAACAACCTGGGCCTCGCCATCGGGAACACCCTCGCGGCCATCGAGGCGGGTGCGGACCAGGTGGACTCCTGCCTCCGGGGCTGCGGGGCAGGTGCCGGCAACGCGGCTACGGAGGTGCTGGCCGCGGTCCTGGACAAGGCGGGCATCAACCCGGGCCTGGATGTTTTCCGGCTCATGGACGCCGCGGAGTTCCTTCTGGCCCCCATGATGCCCTTCCAGCCCTTCCCGGACCGGGACGCGGTCACCATCGGGTACGCGGGAGTATACTCCACCTTCCTCCTGCACGCCCGGCGGATCGGAGAGCGGCTCGGCATCGATCCCCGGGAGATCCTGGTGGAGCTGGGACGGCGCAAGGCGGTGGCAGGGCAGGAGGACTGGATCCTGGACGTGGCGTTGGACCTGGTCCGGGCCCGGGGGGAGGCGCCGGTAAGAGGATGACGGAGACCCAGCTCGCGGAGGAGATCCGCAGGGCGCGGGATCGCCGCACTCCCGTCCCCAGCACCGGAGCGGAGCTGGATCTCCGGATCGCCTACCGGATCCAGGAAGCCCTGTGTGCGGGCCGGGTTCTGCGGGGGTTCAAACTGGGCCTGCTGAGTGAGGCGAAGCAGCGGCAGATGGGCGTGCACGAACCCATCTACGGGCGGATCTGTGCGGACATGCTCCTGGAGCGCGAGGTCTCCCTTTCTCGTTTCCTCCAGCCCCGCCTGGAACCGGAACTCGCCACCATCCTCCAGGAGGACCTTCCACCCGGGAGTTCTCCCGGGGCCGCACGGAAGGCCATGGCCGGCTGGTTTCTGGGGCTAGACATCCTGGACAGCGTCTGGCAGGACTACCGGTTCACCGCGGCGGAGGTGGTGGCGGACAACGCCTCGGGAGGCGGGTTCGTCCTCGGCGAAGTCCTCCTGGGAGACCATCCCCCCGAGACGCTGCGCCTGTACATCAACGGGGCCCTACGCACGGAGGGGCGGACGGAAGGTCTCGGCGACCCCGCCCTGCGGCTGTGCTGGCTCGCGGAACGGGTGGGCGGGCTGCGGGCGGGCCAGGTGGTGTTTCTGGGTTCCCCTGCTCCCGCGGTTCCCGCGGAGCCTGGAGTGGTGGAGGTCATCGGCAACGGACACCTGCTGCTCGTGACCTTGAGCGGCTAGGTCGGGATGTTCAGGAGGGAGCTGAGATGGACCGACCGTTCTTCAAGCTGGAGCATTACATCGGCGGGGAGTTCGTTCAGGGGAAGAACCGGTTCGAGGTGTACTACCCCGCCACGAACGAGGTGATCGGCACCGCCCCGGAGGCCACCGCGGAAGAAGTGGACGCCGCGGTCCAGGCGGCGCACCGGGCCTTCCGGACGTGGAGTCGCCTGCCGGCCGTGGAGCGCCGGAGGTACCTGCGGGCGTTCGCGAACGCCATCCGGGAGTCCGCGGAGGAACTGGCCCGCATCGAGACCTGGGACGTGGGACGCCCCATCCGGGAGAACGACCCTGCGGTGTACATCGCCCGGGTGGCGAACAACATCGAGTTCTTCGCGGACTTCGCCGTGACCCACGGCACGGAAGCCTTCCTCATGGACACCGGATACGTGAACTACGTACAGCGGATGCCGGTGGGCGTGGCCGCCCTCATCACGCCGTGGAACGTGCCCCTATTGCTGGAGACCTGGAAGATCGGACCTGCGCTGGCCTTTGGCAACACGGTGGTCCTCAAGCCCGCGGAGTGGACCCCGATCGGCGCTTGGAAGCTGGCGCAGCTCGCGCATCAGACGGGGCTCCCGCCCGGGGTTCTGAACGTGGTGCATGGATTCGGCCCCAATTCCGCAGGGGAGTTCCTCACCAAGCACCCGCTCGTGCGGCTCATCTCCTTCACCGGGGAGACCACCACGGGCCGCATCATCATGCAGAACGCCGCCCCGACGCTCAAGCGGCTGAGCTTCGAGCTGGGGGGCAAGGGCCCCAACATCATCTTCGCGGACGTGGACCTGGACCGAGCGGTGGAGGTGAGCGTGCGGGCGGGCTTCTTCAACCAGGGGGAGTTCTGCCTGGCGGGTCCCCGGGTGCTCGTGCAACGGCCGATCTATGAGGCCTTCCTGGACCGGTTCGTGGCCGCCTGCGAGCGACTGCGGCCCGGGGATCCCATGGATCCGCAAACCACCCTCGGTGCCCTCATCATGCCGGAGCACCTCCAGCGGGTCCTCGGATACGTGGAAGAGGCCAAGGCCCAGGGGGCCCAGATCCTATTGGGGGGAGATCGGCCTTCCCTCCCCGCTCCCTTCGACCGCGGCAACTTCTTGAACCCCACGGTCATCACGGGCGTCCGGCCCTCGGACCGCATCTGCCAGGAGGAGGTCTTCGGTCCCGTGGTCACGGTCCTGCCCTTTGAGACGGAGGAGGAAGCCATCGAGATCGCAAACGGCGTGAACTACGGGCTGAGCGCGGTGGTGCAGACCAAGGACGTGGGGCGGGCCCTTCGGGTCTCCAACGCCCTGGAAGTCGGCACGGTGTGGGTGAATGACTTCTTCGTGCGGGACCTGCGAGTCCCCTTCGGCGGGATGAAGGACAGCGGCATCGGCCGGGAGGGCGCCCAGTACAGCCTGGAGTTCTATACGGAAGCGAAAACCGTATGCCTCAGCAACCGGTAGAGGCGCTCGCGCAACGGCTGGAGGAGGCGTTGCACAGCCGCCGGCCCATCCCGCCCCTGAGCGAGGAGGCTGGATTGGTACGGATTCCGGATGCGTACGCGGTGCAGCAGCATTGGATGCGGCTGCGCCTCCAGGGCGGGGAGCGCATCGTGGGTCGGAAGATCGGGCTCACGAGCGTCGCCATGCAGGCTCAGCTGGGAGTGAACGAACCGGACTACGGGTGCCTGTGGGGCTCCCGGTATTTCCCGATCCGAGCCGGTCGGGTGGAGGTCCCTTACGACCTCTTCCTGCAGCCGCGGGTGGAGGGGGAGGTGGCGTTTTTGCTGGGCCGTTCCCTGCGGGGCCCCCACGTGACCCTGCAGGAGGTTCTGGCCGCGGCGGAGGCCGTCACCGCGGGCATCGAGATCATCGACTCCCGCATCGCCGATTGGCGCATCAAGATCACGGACACCATTGCGGACAACGCCTCCTTCGGAGGGTTCGTGGTGGGGCCGTGGTCGATCCGGATGCGGGAGGTGGACCTGCGCCTGGTGGGCATGATCCTCTGGCACAACGGCCGGGCGGCCACGGAGGGCCTGGGCGCCGCGGCCCTGGGTCATCCGGCCCGCTGCGTGGCCTGGCTCGCCAACAAGCTCGCGGAGTTCGATGAGGAGCTCCGGGCCGGGGACATCGTGTTCAGCGGATCCCTGGGCCGGGCCGTTCCGGTTCAACGCGGGGATGTGGTCACCCTGGAGATGGCCGGGGTCCCCTCCCTCTCCGTACGGTTCGTATAGGCGGCCAACTTGCACCTTCCTGAGGGCCCCCCTACCATTTATTGGGGATGGAACTGGGGGATTCGGTGCAGGTATTACCTCTGGGTCTCAGGACAGGGCCTCCCGCGGTGGTGGTGGAAGAGGTGAGCAAGGCCTTCTCCACCCGGAAGGGAACCCTGCAGGCCCTGGACCGGGTCAGCTTCGAGGTGGCCCAGGGGCAGTTCACGGTGATCGTAGGGCCGAGCGGGTGCGGGAAGACCACGCTCCTCCGGATCCTCGGGGGTCTTGAGCGGGAGTTCCAAGGGCGCGTGGTGCTGCACGCCAACAGCGGCGGGACTCCCTTCGCCATGGTGTTCCAGGAGCAGTCCGTGTTCCCCTGGATGACGGTCCGGGAAAACGTGGCGTACGGACTTGCCCTCCGCGGGATCCCCCGGGATCGGCGGTCCGCCCTCGCGGAAGAGTGGATCGAACGGGTACACCTGGGAGGCTTTGCGGACGCCTACCCCCACCAGCTCTCGGGCGGCATGAAGCAGCGGGTCAGCATCGCCCGGGCCTTCGCGGTGGATCCCGAGATTCTGCTGATGGACGAGCCCTTTAGCGCCCTGGACGAGCAGACCCGCACCCTCCTCCAGCAAGAGGTGGCCCGACTGTGCGAGGAGTACCGGAAGACGGTGGTCTTCATCACCCACAGCATTGACGAGGCCATTACCCTGGGCGATGAGGTCGTGGTGATGACGCGGCGGCCCGGGCGCGTGAAGGCCCGGGTGCCCGTTCCCTTCCCCAGGCCCCGGGACGTGGTGGAGATCCGGTCCAGTCCCGAATACGGGCGCATCTACCGACACATCTGGTCCCTGATCGCGGAGGAGGTCCGGAGCTAGTGGAGGAGCGGATCCTTCCCGCACAGGCGTTGGAGCGAAGGCCGGCCTCCGGAAGCTCAGGACTCGGGGCCCAGGCGGCGGCCCTGGCCCGCAGGGCTTTCCCCCTCCTGTGGCTGGGCGTCTGGGAGGTGGCCTCCCGGGTCGGCTGGATGGACGCCCGGTTCTTTCCCCCCCCAAGCCTCATCTTCGAGACCCTGGTCCGGGGACTGGGGAGCGGGGAACTGCTGCCGCACCTGGCAGCCACCCTGGCCCGGCTCGGGGTGGGGTTCGTGATCGGGGCGGTGCCGGCGGCCCTTTTGGGCATCCTGATGGGGCTTTCGCCGTGGGTGCGGGCCGCCCTGGACCCCGTGGTGGCCGCCCTGTACCCCATCCCGAAAAGTGCCCTGCTGCCGCTGCTGCTTTTGATCTTCGGGTTGGGGGAGGGCTCCAAGCTCACCATGTCCGCCATCGGGGTGTTCTTCGTAATGGTGGTGAACGCCATGGAGGGGGTTCTGGTGACGGGACGGGTGTACTTCGACGTGGCCCGCAGCTTCTCGGCCACCCGATGGCAGCTGATCCGCACGGTCGCCCTCCCCGGGGCCCTTCCCCTGATCATGGCAGGAGCCCGACTGGGGATCGGCCTGAGCCTGATCCTCGTGGTGCTGGCGGAGATGCTGGGAGCGCGCAACGGGCTCGGGTACGTCCTGTGGAGCAGCTGGCAGACCTTCAGCGTGCCGACCCTGTACGCGGTGCTCATGATCACCGCCCTGCTCGGGTACCTCTCCGTGCTGGCGGTGGACGCCCTGCGCAGGGTCCTGGTGCCGTGGCAGTAAACCGGGGCGGAGGTGTGGAAGATGCGGATCTGGCGGTGGGCAGTGTTCGGTTTGGCCTGTGTCCTGGCCCTCGCCGGGAGCTGGGGTTCGGCCCTAGGCCAGCGGCGGATGGACCGGGTGATGGTGGGGACCGTGGGCCATCCCTCCGACGCCGGGATGTACATCGCCATGGAGAAGGGCTACTTCGCGGAGGAGGGCATCGAGATCTCCCTGAACAACACCTTCCGCACGGGTGGGCAGACCATCCCGTTGCTGGCCACGGGGCAGCTCCACGTGGGCGGTGGGGCCCTCGACCCCGCCTTCATCAACGCCATCCACCAGGGGATCAACCTCAAGGTCGTGGCGGGCAAGGGCATCATCCGACGGGGAAACGGGTTCAACGTCCTGCTGGTGCGTCGGGAACTGTACGAGCGGGGCCTGCGGTCCATCGCGGGGCTACGGGGCCGGAAGCTGGCGGTGACGAACCTGGAAGGTGCGGTGACCTTCGAGGTCCAAGAGATGCTGAAGACCGCGGGCCTCTCCCTGCGGGACGTGGACCTGGTGGTCTTGCCGAATCCGGAGATGCCCGTGGCCTTGCAGAACGGAGCCGTGGATGCTGCCTTCGTAATCGAGCCCGTGGCCACCGTGGCCACCTACCGGCTCAAGTCCGCGGTGATCCTCATGACCGCGGACCGCGTGGTCCACGACTTCCCCATCGGGGTGATCTTCTACGGGCCCGCGATCCTCGCGCATCCGGACCTGGCGGTGCGGTGGATGACCGCGTACATCCGGGGACTGCGGTACTACGACGTGGCGATGCGGGATCCCTCCGTCCGGGAGGAGGTGATCCGCATCTTCCTCAAGTACCTCCCCTTCAAGGACGTGGAGGTGTACCGGAACATGATCTGGCCGGGCCTGCGGCCGGATGGCACCTTCAACGTGGGCTACGTCCGACCCCTGCAGGAGTTCATGCTGGAGCGGCGGGCCATCCGGGCCGTCGTTCCCACGGAGCAGCTCGTGGATTTCAGCTACCTGCAGAAGGCCCTGGACCGGATCCGGGAGCGAGGATCCCGCTGAAGTCCAACGGGGGAGGACGGACGTGACGTGGAAAATTGACGTCTTCTGTCACATTCTGCCGCAGCGGTACTACGACTACCTGGTGCGCCACGTGGCCGGGGAGGCATACATGCAGAAGCGGGTGCGCGGGATCCCGGCCCTTTACGATCTCGACGCTCGCTTCCGCCTCCTGGATGCCCATCCCGACTACGTCCAGGTCCTCTCCCTGGCGGCGCCGCCCTTGGAGGCCGTAGCGCCGCCAGACCGTTCCCCCGAGCTGGCCCGGGTGGCCAACGACGCCTTGGCGGAGCTGGTGGAACGGTACCCCGACCGGTTCGTGGGCTTCGTGGCTTCCCTGCCCATGAACGATCCCGAGGCCGCGGTCCAGGAAGCGGATCGGGCGATCCGGGAGCTGGGAGCCACGGGGGTCCAGATCTACACCAACGTGAACGGAAAGCCCCTGGACGCCCCCGAATACCTCCCCCTCTTCGAACGGATGAGCCAGCACGACCTTCCCATCTGGGTGCACCCCACCCGTCCCCCGGACCATCCGGACTATCCCACGGAGACCCGCTCCAAGTACGACATCTGGTGGACCTTCGGGTGGCCGTATGAGACCAGCGTCTTCATGGCCCGCATGGTGTTCTCCGGGTTGTTCGACCGGTTCCCGAACCTGAAGATCCTCACCCACCACATGGGCGGCATGGTGCCGTACTTCGAGGGCCGGGTGGGCTGGGGGCTGGACCAGCTGGGAACCCGCACGGACTCGGAGGAGGACCTGAGGGCTAAGGAAGCCCTGAAGAAACGCCCCCTGGAATACTTCCGCCTCTTCTATGCGGACACCGCCCTCTTCGGGGCGCTTCCGGCCACCGAGTGCGGGATCGCCTTCTTCGGGGCGGAGCGGGTGCTCTTCGCCACCGATTTCCCCTTCGATCCTCAGGGCGGAGCCCTGTACATCCGGGAGACCATCCGGGTGGTGGAGAACGTCTCGTTTTCGCCCGAAGCGAAAGGGGCGATCCTGGAGGGGAACGCGCGCCGGCTACTCCGCCTCCGGCTCTGACCCGACCCGTTCCGGCTCCGGGAGGAATTCCGCCACCAGCTCCGCCACGTCCAGGACGCGCACCGGTCGTCCCCGAGCCACGGACTTCACCGCGTCCTCCAGCATCTGGAGGCAAAACGGGCAACCCACAGCTAAGGCCTCCGCCCCCGTACCCACCGCTTCCCGCGCCCGGTGGAGGGCCACCCGCTCCGCTCCCCGCTCCTCCACCCAGGCCCGCCCTCCTCCGGCCCCACAGCAGAAGGTGTTCCTGCCTCTTCGGGGCATCTCCGCCAGCTTCAGCCCCGGCAGTCCCGCGAGGATCTCCCGGGGGGGATCTACCACTCCGTTGTGCCGGGCCAGATAGCAGGGATCGTGGTAGGTCACGCGAACCCGATCTTCCCCGGCCTCCCGCACAGGACCGTTCAATCTCCCCTGACGGAGTAAGGAAAAGAGGAGCTCCGTGTGATGCTGGACCTGCAGGTCCCCGCCCAGGTCCCGGTACTCGTTTTTCAGCACGTTGTAGCAATGCGGACAGGAAGTCACCACCTGCCGCACCCCGTATCGGGCAAAGGTGTCGAGGTTCGCGGTGGCTAGGGTACGGAACAAGAACTCGTCCCCCATGCGTCGGGCGGGGTCTCCGGTACACCGCTCCTCAGGGCCCAAAACCCCGACCCGCAACCCCGCGTGGTTCAGGATGCGCACGAGGGCACGGGCCACCCGCTGGGAGCGCTCATCCAGCACCGCGCACCCCGCCCAGTACACCACGTCCACGGCCTCCGCATGCCCCGCCTCCCGCAGCTCCCGGACCGGCAAACCCCGGTACCAGTCCCGCCGGCTCCACCGGGTCCCCGCCCAGGGGTGCTCCCGAGCCTCCAGGCTGCGGAGGGCCTCCCGCATCCCCCCGGGGATCCGGGCCTCTTCCATGACCAGGTAGCGCCGCAGGTCGAGGATCTTCGGAACGTGTTCGATGAACACGGGGCACGCCTCCATGCACGCCATGCACGTGGTGCACGCCCACAATGCCTCTTCCCGCACCACACGCCCCGCCAAGGGCTCTTCGGGCTTCCCCCTCCGCATTTCCTGGCGGAGGTCCAGGATGAGGTGCATGGGGGAGAGGGGTTTGCCCGTGGCGGATGCAGGGCAGACCGCGGTGCACCGTCCACACTCCGTGCACACGTCGAGATCCAACAGGTCCTTCCAGGTGAAGTCTTCAAGTTTCCGGACCCCCAGCGTCTGCGCCTCCTCCAGCGGGAGGGGACGGGGAGAGCCTGCTCGCTCCAGGGGCTGCAGGTACACGTTCAGAGGCGCCAGCAGGAGATGGAAGAGCTTCGAATGGGGAAGATAGGCCACGAACGCGGTGGCGAGCACGAAGTGGAGCCACCACAGGATCGCGTGGAGCCACCGCATGCTCCCCGCCGTCAGCCCTGCCTCCCGGAAGGCCTGGGCCACGATGAACCCCACCGGGCTCCACCGCCCCCAAGGATCCTCCGTGGCCGCGATGCGCAACCCCTCCACCACGAACCCCGTGAGGAGGATGGCCTCGAAGAGGAGGAGCAGGAAGGTGTCCGACCAGACCCCTCTCCGGAGCCGGGGCGGACCGCCCACGTGCCGGTAGATGAGGGCCGCACCCACCCCCACAACGGCCACCAGGCCCATCAGGTCCAGGGTGGCGGATTGGAAGTACAGATAGAACAGACCCCGCATGATGGGGATCCGCAGGTCGTGGTGGATGAAGACCACCACCGTCCCCAGGAAGAGCGCCAGGAACCCCCAGAAGAACGCGAAGTGGTAGAGACCCGGCAGCCGGTCCGCAAGGAGCCTCGCGTGTCCCAGCACGTGCCGCCCGACGAGCCGGAGTCGAGGCCAGACGGGCCGGAGTCGGCGGATGGGCTTCCCACGCCGCCACCACCGGTATTCCCGGTAGATCCCGTATCCGAACACCCCCGCCGCCACCGCGGTGAGCAGGTACATCACCCCCACGCCCGCGGGGGGGATGTTCCAGAAGACCTCCCGGGTGGCTTCACGCAGCGTCTCCGGCGGCATGGGCTCGTCCCCTCAGAGGTCCTGCGGATCCGCCCTCTTCCTCTCCCTCAGCCGCTCCACAAGCCGGGGGACGATCTCTTTCCAGTCCCCCACCACGCCCACCTCTGCCGCCTTGAAGATCGGGGCCTCCGGATCCGTGTTGATGGCCACGATGTGTCGCGCACCGCTCACCCCGGCGAGGTGCTGACTCGCCCCGCTGATCCCGACCGCGAGGTAGAGCTCGGGGGCGATTTTCTTCCCCGTCTGGCCGATCTGGAGGTGCCCCGGAACCCAACCGGCGTCCACCGCGGCGCGGCTCGCTCCCACCGCCCCTCCCAGCAGACGCGCGAGATCCTCCAGCACCCGGAAGCCCTCTTCCCCCCCGATGCCCCGCCCTCCTCCGACCACCACGCGGGCCTCCTCCAGGCGGGGCCCAGCCGCCTCCTGCTTGCGGTGCTCCAATCCCCGGACCCGGGAGACGGTCCGCACGGCCTCCTCCAGCGAGACGGTTTGGATTCCCTCCGGGCTCGGATCCCCGGACCGCACCGGCTGCGCGGAGAACGCTCGGGGCCGCACGGTCACCACGGTCACAGGGCGGTGGGATCTCACCGCGGCCAAGGCCTTCCCGCCGTACATGGGTCGGATCCACAGGAGAGCGCCCTCCGGATCCCGACGCACACCCACCACGTCCGGTATCGAAGCCGCCTGCAGCCGCCACGCGACCCGGGGACCGAGCTCCGCGCCCAGCGCGTCAGCCCGGAGCAAGAGGACGGTGGGTTGTACCGTCCGCGCTACCTCGGTTAGGGCCGCCACGTACCGATCGCCGGACAGGTCGTGAAGGACAGGATCCGCCGCCAGCCAGATCCGCTCGGCCCCTCCTCGCCAGGCCTCCCGCGCCACCTCCTGTGTGACGTCCTCCTCCGGGCCGAGGACGGCCACCTCCAGGACACCGCCCGCGGCCTGGGCCGCTGCGCGCCCGGCCCCGACCACTTCCGCCCAACCGGAATCCGAGGGGCTCGATAAGACCACCGCGAGGACCCGCATCTTCGCCTCCTCACACCACCTTCAACCGTTCCAGCTCCGCCAGCAGGGCTTCCACTTTCGCCTCCACCGTCTCTCCCTCGATCATCTGGCACCGGCCCTCCGTCTGCGGCAGCTCCAGATCCGCGAGCGTCGTCCACGGGGACATGGCCTCCGGCGGCAGATCCCCTACCCCCACGGTGGGAACGGTCTTCCGCTGGGCGGCCATGATGTCCCGTACCCGCGGCATGCGGGGAACGTTGCATTCCGCGTTGGTGACCGTCAGGAGGACGGGGAGTTGCGCCTCCACGACCTCCGTGCCCTCCTCCGTCTCCCGCTCCAGGCGGAGGGTACCCGGAGCTCCCGGACGCGCCCGGAGCACGTTGGTGACCACGGGGAAGCCCAACATCTCCGCGAGGAGGGGTCCCACCTGGCCCGCATCCGTGTCCGCGGCCTGCCGTCCGCAGACCACCACGTCCACGGGCCACAGGTGGGCACGGACGGCGGCCGCCAGAGCGGCCGCCGTCTGAACCCCGTCCGGTTCTCCCAGGGGTGCGGCATCGATCCGCAGCGCTTCCTGGGCTCCCATGGCCAGAGCCTTCCGGAGCACCTCGTCCGCGCTTGGACCTCCGAGGGTCAGGGCCACCACGGAGGCTTCCCCCACCGCCTCCCGCATTTGGAGGGCGACTTCCAGGGCGATCTCGTCGAAGGTGCTCATCACCCAACGGGGGTTAGCCACCGCGGGCCGCCGCGCCGCCCGGTCAACGACGAATTCCTCCGCGGGCAGCTCCGGGTCCAACACCTGCTTCACACACACCACGATGCGCATCCGTCCGCCTCCGCATCCGTGCCTATGGGCGTTCCTCCGTGCCCGGCCTCGTCCAAATCACGCCCTGCGCCTGGAGGCCCCGGATCTCCTCCGGGGAAAACCCCAGCTCCCGCAGCACGGGGACCGTATCCTCTCCCAGGTCCGGAACCCGAGTGTACCGGGCCCGGTTCCGCTCTAGACGCAGGGGACTCGCGATGGTCTTCACCCTCCCCACCGGGGAGTCCACCTCCTGAATCAGCCCTCGGGCCAGCACCTGCGGGTGGTCCAGGACCTCCCCGATGCTCCGCATGAGCCCCCACGGCAGGCCCGCGGCCTGCAGCCGCCGCGCCCACTCCTCCTGGTCGCGGGTCCTCAGGATCTGTTCCAGGAGGGGCTCCAGCACCTCCCGGTTCTGCCGGCGCTTCTCCACGGTGTGGAAATCGGGGTGGCCCACGAGATCCGGCCGCTCGATCACCTGCTCGCAGAACCGCCTCCAGTCCTGGTCGCTGGCCACCGCGAAGCAGATCCACTTCCCGTCCGCCGCCTGGAACGGCCCGTAGGGCACGATGTAGTGGTGGCGCATGCCCACGCGCCCGGGCTCTTGTCCACCGTACCAGACGTGGTAGGGAAAGTACCCCAGCCACGCCAGCATCGCCTCGAACATGGACACCTCCACGAACTGTCCCTGCCCGGTCCGCTCCCGCTCCAGCAGGGCGAGGACGATCCCGAGGGCCCCGTATAGCCCCGCAGCGAGATCCGCCACCGGCACCCCCACCTTGGCCGGTGCCTCCGGGTACCCCGTGACGGCCATCATGCCCGTCTCCGCCTGCACCAGAAGGTCGTAGGCCTTCATCTCCCGGTACGGGCCCTCCCGCCCATACCCGGAGATGGAGCAGTACACGAGCCGAGGGTTCCATGCCCGGACGTCCTCATAGCCGAGCCCCAAGCTCTCCGCCACGCCCGGAGCGTAATTCTCCACGAACACGTCCGCGTGCTGCACGAGCCGCCTTGCCACCTCCCGGGCCCCCGGACGCTTCAGGTCCAGCACCACGCTCCGCTTGTTCCGGTTCACCCACACGTATCCGGAGCTCAGCCCCCGCACCACGCTGTCCCACGACCGGATGAGATCTCCCCCGGGCCTCTCGATCTTGATGACCTCCGCCCCCATGTCCCCGAGGAGGCTCGTGCAGAACGGCCCCGCCACCGCCACTTCCAGGGCCACCACCCGCTTTCCCGACAGGACGCCCGGCATCACTCCTCCCGCGGGGTGGGGAACAGATCCCGACGGGGCGCATACTCCCGTTTCCAAACCATGACGCTCCGCGTGTACTCGATCACCACCTCCCCCCGCTGGTTAATCCCGCGGGTCCGGAATTTCACGATCCCGAATTGAGGCCGGGATCGGCTTTCCCGCTTCTCGATCACCTCCGACTCCGAGTACAAGGTGTCCCCCACGAAGACCGGTTTCGGGAGCTTGATCTCGTCCCAGCCTAAGGCGAACCCGTTCTCGCTCGTGTCCTGGACCCCCAGTCCCGCCACGATGGCCAGGGTCAGGGCGCTGTTGACCAAGGGCTTCCCGAACTCCGTCCGCTTCGCGTATTCCGTATTGAAGTGGATCTGGTTGGTATTGTTGGTGAGCAGCGTGAACCAGATGTTGTCCGCCTCCGTGATGGTCCGGCCGAGCCGGCTCCTGTAGACATCTCCCACCTCGAAGTCCTCAAAGAACCGGCCTTCCCAACCCGGCTTCACCGGCATCTCCCTCACCTCCTTTCCGGTCAGTCCTCCAGCCAGATCAGCTTCGCCGGGTTCTCCACCAGCATCTTCCGGATGTCCTCTTTGCTGATGCCGAAGGCCAACAAGGCCCGCAGGAAGACCCGCATCCCGTCCATGGTGTCCATGTGCATTACCTGCCCGAAATCGCTCCCGATGATGCACCGCTCCGGCCCGATCTGCTTGATGGCCTCGATGGTCTCCATGGGGTCCGCCACGGGCTGATACAGGCTGGGGATCATAGGCTGGCAGTAGGTCCCCACGTAGACGCCCAGGTCTGCCAGCTCCCGCATCTCGTCCAACAGGAGCTTGTTGAGCTCCAGAAGGGGATGATCCAGGACCGCCCGGACGCCGAGCTCCTTGGCCTTCTTCGCGAGGGGCAGGAGCTCCTGGAAATCCGTGTGCCCGAAGCCGATCCCCACCCGGTGCTCCACGGCCATCTTCATGATCTCCACCACCTCGGGGAGGACCTCCCCGTTGTCGTCCACCAGCCGCACCTTTCCGAGCTCCGGTCGGCCCGCGGACCGCCAGTACCCGTAGGAGGTAAAGGTGGGGAACCAGATCATCTTGCAGTTCGGGTACTGGAGGGCGATCCGAACGTACTCCGGGTTCATTCCGTGGCAGGTCCCCATCCCTCCGTAGACCTCTACCCGGTGCTCCAATTCCCCCCGGGCCACCAAGTCGTCAATGTACCGCTGCACCACGTAGGCCGCGTTGCAGCTGATGTTGTAATGATCCTTGAACACCACGGCTCGCATGCGGGCCTTGGCCGCGTCTATGGCGACCTGGATCATATCCTGGGATCGGTAGACGAAGTCCGGATAGGCGTGGATGTGCGTGTCGATGGCTCCCACCAGGAGCTCGTTCTCGATTCCGGGGTAGATCCTCCGGATCTCCGGGCGGTCCTTCAGCATCTGGTAGAAGTAGTCCTTCGCGTTCAGCTCCCGGACCCGCTTGAGGGTCAGGGTGCGTCCCACCATGATCTGTTCGGCCGCTTGCTGGTCATAGAGGTCACACATCTCCACACCTCCTCCTCGCAGGGCTTTCCACGGCTTCTGCTTTTTGCGCTCTACACCTTCACCGCGCTCCAGGCCCGGAGGAACCGAGCCGCGTCCTCCGCGGGAGGGTCCTCCGCGGGCACGTACGGGATGATCAGCCGGGTGACCCCGGCCTCCGCAAAGGGCTCGAGCCGCATCCGGACCTCCTCCACGGAGGCGGCCGGAATGACCGGCAGCCGGTCCATGTACTCGTCCGTGATGGCTTCCTGGGCGGCCTTGAACCCCCCTTCCCGGAAGGCCTCGTGTACCCGGTCCACCTCCGTGCGGAACCCCATCTCCCGCAGCATGTCGCGGTAGTACTCCGCGAGGTTGTAAAAGGTCAGGACCTGCCGGAGTCGGCTCCGGGCCTTTCGTTCGTCCGGGTGTACGGAAACGCGGACCTTGGCGATGATCTCCACGGAATCGGGGTCCTTTCCCGCGTCCTGCGCCCCCCGGCGCACGTTGGCCGCGATCTCCCGGATCTTCTGGGGCAAGGCCATGTTGATCAGCACCCCGTCCCCCACCGCCCCTGCCAGGTGGGCCATGCGCGGCCCCAGGGCGGCCACGTACACGGGAGGCGGTCCGTACTGGGGCTTCCACGCCAGACGGAAGCGCTGTCCCGTGGAGTAGTAGCGCCCCTGGTGCTCCACCCGCTCGCCCTGGGCGACCCGGCGGACGATCTCGATGTACTCCCGGATCCGCTCGAGGGGCTTGGTCAGGGTACTCCCGTGCCAGCCCGCGATGTTCTCGTTTCCCACTCCGAGGCCCAGGAGGAACCGTCCCCCGCTGAGATCCTGGAGGGTGGCTGCCTGAATCCCCAGGGTTACGGGGCTGCGCCCGTGGATGTGGTAGATGGCGGTACCCAGGAGGAGGCGCTGGCTCCGGCTGGCCACTGCTGAAAGGAGCACCAGGGGATCCGTGCTGTTGGACTCCCCTTTCCAGAGCGCCCCGAAGCCCGCCTGCTCCGCGAGGACCGCCAGCTCCACTACGTCCCGGGCCGGATAATGCGCCGCGGAGTTCAGCTCGATGTCGTATCTCATCTCCTCACCCCCAGGCTCTCCGCCAGGCGCAGAGTGGCCCGCGCCCGCTCCACGATGGGACGGTCAATGAGCTGGCCCCCCAGGGTGATGGAACCGACCCCCGCGGCCTCCGCCTGCTCGAAGGCCTCCACCACCTGCCGGGCGAACTCCAGATCGTTGGGGGAGGGCGTGAACACGTGATTCACGGGCTCGATCTGGGAGGGGTGGATGATGGACTTGCCTGTGAAGCCGAGCCGGCGCGCCATCCAGCAGTCCTGCCACAAGCCCGCGATGTCGTTCAGGTCCGGCCAAACGCCGTCCACCGCCTGGACGTGGGCGGCCGCGGCCACGGTGGCGAATGCGGATCGGGCGTACAGCAACTCCCGGGCCTCCTTCTCCCGCACCACGGGGAGACCCAGCTCCCGGGAGTAGTCCTCGGCCCCGAAGAGCAACCCCACCACCCGCTCACTCGACCGGGCGATGCGGTATGCCTCCAGCAACCCCAGGGGACTCTCGATGGCCACCAGGAACCGAAGACGTCCCACCGCCATCCCCCGCTCTGCCTCCACCCGGCCCACGCGCTCGTCCATCTCCTGCACCTGCTCCGGGCTTTCCACTTTCGGGAGCACCAACCCATCCGCCCCCGGGCGCACCGCGCACCAGAGATCCCGCTCCAAGTCGGGGTGCCGGATGCCGTTCACCCGCACGAAGCGCATGGGTCCTGTCTCCGTTCGGGGCCGCTCCAAGGCCTCCGCGATGCGCCCCCGCGCCTCCTCCTTGGCAGCGGGGGGGACCCCGTCTTCCAGGTCCAGCATGAGGGCGTCCGCAGCCAGGCCGAAGGCCTTGTCGATCATCCGCTGTCGGTTCCCCGGGACGAACAGCCAGGAACGTTTCAGCTCCATCTTCACCGCCCTCTCCCTCCTCTCAGTAGGATCTCGGCAGGCCCAGGACCCGATGGCCCAGGTACGCGAGGATCAGGTTCGGGCTCACGGGTGCCGTCATGAGCAAACGGGTTTCCCGGAACTTCCGCTCCACGTCGTACTCCACCGCGAAGCCGTACCCTCCGTGGACGTTCATGCAGACGTTGGCCGCCTCCCACGCGGCTTCTGTAGCCAACAGCTTCGCCATGTTCGCCTGGGCACCGCAGCTCTCTCCCCGATCAAAGCGGCGGGCGGCCTCGAACCGCATGAGATCCGCGGCCTCCGTGCGGGCGAAGGCCTGGGCAATGGGAAACTGGATCCCCTGGTTCGCCCCGATGGGGCGGCCGAACACCACCCGCTTCTTCGCATATTCCACGGCCCGCTGGATGAACCACCGGGCGTCCCCGATGGCTTCCGCCGCCACGAGGATCCGCTCTGCGTTCCAGCCGTCCACGATGTATCGAAACCCCTTTCCCTCTTCCCCCACCAGGGCGTCCTCCGGGACCTCCAGGTCATCGAAGTACAGTTGGTAGGTGGGGTGGTTGAGCATGGTCTCGATGGGGGTGATCCGGATCCGATCCCGGCTTTCCCGCAGGTCAATGAGGAACAGGGACATCCCCTCGGTTTTCTGAGCCACCTCCTCGTAGCGGGTAGTGCGGGCCAGCAGGAGCATGAGGTCCGACTGCAGGACCCGGGAGATGAAAATCTTCTGGCCCCGGATCACGTAGCGGTCTCCCACCCGGCGGGCGAAGGTGGTGATCCGAGTGGTGTCGGAACCCGCATCGGGCTCCGTCACGGCAAAGGCCTGGAGTCGGAGTTCCCCGTTGGCGATCCTCGGAAGGTATCGGCGCTTCTGTTCCTCGCTGCCGTAGCGGAGGATGGGCGCCATGGTGTACATCTGCGCATGGCATGCGCTCGCGTTCCCCCCGGAGCGGTTGATCTCTTCCAGGATCACGCTGGCCTCCGTGATCCCCAATCCCGCCCCTCCGTACTCCTCCGGGATGAGGATGGAGAGATACCCCTGCTCCGTGAGGACCCGGATGAACTCCTCCGGGTAGGCGCGCTGTCGATCCAGCTCCCTCCAGTACTCCTCCGGGAACCGCTTGCACAGCTCCCGGATGGACTCCCGCAGCAGGTCCAGGGACTCCGGAGCGCCTCGTTCCATGATCGCCCCCTCCTTTCCGTCTCACCTCAGGTACCAGCCATGCGGGTCGATGCGGGTCCGGAGGATCTCCAGCTCCTCCGGAGAAGGGGGCGGGGTGGTCTGGGGCTCCCCGGCCCAAGCCAGGGGGAAGCCCGTGGCTTCCCGCACCGCCTCGGGATCCACGCCCGGGTGCACGCTGATCAGCCGCATCTCCCGGGTGTCCGCATCGAACCCCAGCACGGCGAGATCCGTGATCACATGCACCGGCCCTCCGCGCAAGCCTGCCGCCTCTCGGCTGCGTCCTCCTTCGAGGAAGCCCGGGCTGGTGCGGTAGTCCACGCGTTCCGGAAACCTACGCCGTTCGTGGGGCGTGATGATGATCACCCGCCCCGCCAGGGCCGCGATGTCGCATGCGCCTCCGCTGCCCCGAAATCTGCGGACGGGCCGTCCATCCTCGCACACGTGCGTGGAGTTGATGTTGCCGAACCGGTCCACCTGGGCGCCGCCTAAGAACCCCACGTCAATCCGGCCGCCTTGGAGCAGGATCCCCAGGGTCTCCGTGAAGCTCGTGTGGCAGGTGGCGCGGTACCAGAGGCGTGGGTCCGCGATCCCGATCGCGGGATCCACCGGCTCGGGCTCCAGGACTCCGATCTCCAGGACCATTCGGAGCCTCGGGGCGTGCGTGGCCTTCGCCAGCAGACACGCCAGCTGCGGAAGTCCCAGGCCCACCAGCACGAGCTCCCCGTCCCGGAGCAACCGGGAGGCGGCCACCACCATCATCTCGCTCGGGCTATATCCCTGGCTCCTGCCCATGGTCTCAATACCCCCTCTCCGGATCCGCCACCAGATCCCGCAGGCGTTCCTCTCCCACACGGCTCAGGTATCCCTCGTGGTCGGAAGTTCCCAGGACGTACTCTTCCAGGTATTGGGCGAACCCCTCCTCCGTTTGTGCGAGGGTAGCGTAGCGCCGCAGGTGCTCGAAGTCGTAATCGTACTTCCGGTAGCAGGCGGTGGGGTAGGCGGAGAACCGGAGGGGAACCACCGCGTCCACGTAGAGGCCGCTCAGGACCGTTCCCTCCGGGGATCTCCGGAACTCCTGCTCGTCCACCAGCTCCTCTGTGAGCACGACGGTGCGGCGCGCGGCCCGGGCCTTCTCCAGGTTGTCCCAGGTGGGCCCCAGGATCCGGCAATTGCCCTGCCGGTCCGCCATCTGGACGTGGAGCACCGCCACATCCGGCCGCAGGGCCCGGAGCCGGACGATCCTCTGGCCCTCAAAGGGATCCTCCGCCACCTCTGCTTCTCCTGCCTCCACGAGGGGCTCCAGCATCTCCGATCCCAGGAGCGTACGGGTGGGAATGTAGGGGATGCCGAGGGCTCCCGCGTGGTACCGGAGGGTGATGGCCAGGCTGCTCTGCTCCAGGACCCGGACCCGGCCCAGCAGGATCGCCTCGTTCACCCGGTTCAGCAGACCCGCCCGATCCAGGGATCCGCCTCCAAAGATGAGGGTCTCCACCAGCCCCGCACCTACCAGGAGATCCGTATCCATCCCCCCTACAGCCTGACTGAGGGTCAGCCTTCCCCGTCGCTGCCGGATCATCTCGTGCACGAAGGCGATGGGGCAGCCCGAGATGGCAAAGCCCCCCAGGGCCACGTGCGCCCCCTCCGGGACGGAGGCCACCACCTCCTGCAGGCTGCGCACCTTGTCCGGATTCATCGCGGCCCTCCTTCCCCGGGTGGAGTCGCCACCCAGTCCGGTCTGCGGCTCCCGATCTCACGGAAGATCCGGGATCGCAGGGCGGCGAACGCGGCCGCGGACCGAGTCGTGATCTGATCTCGGGGCCGCGGCAGATCCACCGGCACGTCGTCCACCACTCGTCCCGGAGACCCGCTGAACACCAGAACCCGATCCGCAAGGTAGATGGCCTCGTCCACGTCGTGCGTGACGAGCAGGGTGGTAAACCGGAATCGGGTCCAGAGATTCAGCAACAGATCCTCCAGCTCCATCCGCGTGAGGGCGTCTACGGAGCCGAAAGGCTCATCCATGAGGAGGATGCGGGGTTGAAAGGCCAGAGCCCGGGCGATGGCCACCCGCTGCTGCATCCCCCCGGAGAGTTCCCACGGATAGTGGTTCCCGAAACCATCGAGACCCACCGCGGCCAGCATCCGGAGGGCCAGCCCCTCCCGGTCCAGGGGCGTGAGTCCTTTCCGCTTCCGCAGGGGGAGCATCACGTTCTGGATCACCGTAAGCCAGGGGAACAAGGACCGGTTGTACTCCTGGAACACCAGGACGACTCCGGGCGGCGGTCCGGTCACCCGGCGTCCTTCCACCCGGATCTCGCCCTGGGAGGGGGTCAAAAGACCACACACGCACTTGAGCAAGGTGGACTTCCCGCACCCAGAGGGCCCGACGATGGCCACGAATTCTCCTTCCGTCACGGAGAAGGAAACCCCTTGGAGCGCGGCCCGCTGGCGTTCCGAGAATTCCTTGCTCACGTCCACCACTTCCAGCACGATCCGGCTCATGGCTGCACCGCCCGGAACCGCCGATGCCAGCCCAGGATCCGGCCTTCCACCCGCTCGAAGGCGCCGTTCACCAGGTACCCCAACAGGCCCAGCAGGAGGATGCCCGCGTACATCTCCGGGACGGCAAACAGCCGTTGGGCGTTCAGGATGAAGTACCCCAGTCCATTGGTGCTCCCCACCATCTCCGCGATCACCATGGTGATGAAGGCCACCCCGAGGCTCGTTCGGAGACCGGCGAACAGTTGAGGCATGGTGGCCGGAGCCACCACGACCGTCACCACCTCCCGGGGGCTGTGGCCGAACATCCTGGCGGTCTCGATCATCACCTGATCCACGTTCCGTACCCCATCCCGGGCGTTCAGGAGGATGGGCCACAGACTGGAGAAGGCGATCACGAACACCTTGCTCGCGTCTCCGATTCCCATCGTGAGGAGTGCGAAGGGGATGAGGGCAGGCGGTGGAACGGCCCGGAAGAACTCCACGAGGGGCTCCACGAACCGATCCAGCCGTCTCCAATGCCCCATGGCAATTCCCAGGACCGTCCCCACGAGTGCTGCGGCGCCATACCCTTCCCCCATCCGCACCAGGCTGGGCGCCACGTGGGCCGAGAGGTTCTGGGCCCGCCAGACGGCCACGAAGGTTTCGACGATCCGGGTGACCGGGGGAAAGTACAGGGACCCGGAGCGACGGGAGAGGACCTCCCAAAGTCCCAGGAACGCCAGGAACACCAGCCACCCCACCCAGTTGACCGCCCGGACCCCGCGCCATCCTTGCGGCATCCTCACCCGCCCACCTCCTCCGCTCGTCCCATGGCTCCCCGGTACCACCCCAGGACCTGGCTCTCCGCAACCCGCAGCAGGTGGTTCAGCAGGGACCCCAGGATTCCCAACAACAAAATCCCCCCGTACATCTCCGGGACACGACCTCCCAGCTCCGTGGCCTTCACATAGAAGCCGAGCCCGCCGGTGCCCGCCACCATCTCCGCGGTGACGGTCACGATGAGGGCGACCGCGGAGCTCACCCGAACGCCCGTGGTGATGAACGGGAGGGCAGATGGAACCACGACCCGCCAGAGGACCTCCCACCGGGCGAACCCGAAGATCCGGGCGCTGTCCACGAGCACAGGATCCGCGTTGTAGACCCCGTACATGGTGTTGAACAGCAACGGCCACACCGCGGCGTAGCACGCCACCGCGAACCGCATCTCCTCCCCGATCCCCAGCAACAGGATGGCTACGGGGATGATGGCCACGGAGGGGATGGGCCGCAGCATCTCGATCAGCACCGCGCTGGCCCGCCGGATGACCGGGACCCGGCCCAGCAGGACGCCCCACGGCACCCCGATGGCCAGGGCCAGGGCGAGACCCCGCGCATAGGCGGCGAGGGTGGTCAGGGTGTGTCTGGGGATCTCGCCCGTTCCCAGTTCCCGTGCCAGGGCCAGGAGGATTCGGCTGGGAGGAGGGAAGAAGGCCACGGGCAGGATTCCGGTTCGGGAGACCGCTTCCCAAGCCAGCACCGCTCCCAGGATCGAGGCCCATCGGTCCAGTCCCTTCCCCCGGGTCCACACGGCGCTCATCCTTTAGCGCAGGCCTCGCACCAGGATGTCTTCGGGGGTGAGCGGCCTCCGCAGCAGCCCGTGTTTGACCGCCGCTTCCACCACCGGCCGCACGTCCGAGTCGAACACCGTGGAGAAGAACCCCGGGAGGGGCATCCGCTCTGCGAGATCTGCGGGGACCCGGGTGTACCGGGGGATCAGGGCCCGTGCCTCAGCGGGGCGACGGAGGATGAACTCGTTCGCCCGCCGGATGGCCCGGTTGAAGGCGGACGCGGCCTGCCGGTTCCGATCGAGCCAGGAGCGCTTCGCGAACCAGGAGGCCACCAGGACCCTCCGACCGAAAACCGCGAAGGGACGTGGGTCCAACACCCGGGCAACTCCCTGGGCCAACGCCACGCTCGCGAAGGGCTCGATGACCACCGCGGCATCCACCCGCTTCCCGCTCAGGGCCGCCGGCATATCCGGGAACGGAATTTCCACGAACCGGACCTGAGCCGGATTCACGCCCTGCTGGTCGAGCCACACGAGGGTCGCGAGGTAGGGGATGTTCGCCAGGGTGTTGACCGCCACGGTTTTGCCCACGAGGTCCCGCGCCCCGCGCACCGGGGAGTCCGCAGGGACCAACAACTGGTGGACGCGGTTGTGGGGGTCCACCTCGAACGCCCCCGGTGCGAAGAACACGAAGTCGAATCCCCGCTCCCGGGCCAGCAGGATGGAGACCACATTGGACCATCCCACATCCAGGCTGCCCCCTTCTACCGCCGGGGCGATCTGCGCGCCTCCCGCCATGGCGGTAGTCTCCACCCGCAAGCCTTCCTCTGCGAAGTAGCCCTTCGCATCCGCCACGAACAGCTGGAGGAGATCCACGATGGGGATGATGCCCACCCGGAGCCGTACCGGAGCCTGGGCGGGGATGGACGAGACGGAGCACACGACCAGGATCGTCACCACGGATCCGACCAAACCCATCTGAAAGGCCACACGTCTCATGGCTTTCCCCTCCTCCCGCTTTCGGTTTTCCGTCTTGTGCGATCAAGGTTCTCCCCCGCCGTTCCTCCCCCGGCGGCTCCTGAGGCTCCAGGCTGGGCAGAGCTCTGCGGCCGGCCGTATCCCGTGGCCAGGTAGAGCTCCAGGAGCGCGGGATCCCGGCCCAATTCCTCGGGGAAGTAGTGGCGCAGGATCGCCTCCCCCGCGGCCAGGATGTTCTCACGGACCAGGGTTTCCACGCGCACGGGGTCCCGGGCGCGAAACGCTGCCAGGATCTCCTCATGGGCCCGCACGGAAGCCTCTGCGCGGCCCGGAACGGAGATGGACATGTACCGGAGGCGGAGGATGGGCCGCCCCAGCCCGCGCAGGATCTCCTCCAGGGTCGGGTTCCGGGCGATCTCCGCGATCCGCTGGTGGAAGATCACGTTGAGGCGAAACAGTTCCGGAACATCCGGGGGCTCCAAGGCCTGGCGCATCTGGCGGACGAGGCTTTCGAGCTCCTCGAGCTCGGCCTGTGTGGCGACTACGGTGGCCTGTCGGGCGGCCAGGCCGTGGAGCCACGCACGGCAGAGATAGATCCCCGCCACGGCGCGGGCGTGGATGGTCGCCACCACGAACCCTCGGCGCGGGACGTGCTCCACCAAGTGTTCTCGCTCCAAGCGTCGGAGGGCTTCCCGGACAGGCGTGCGGCTGGTCTTGAACTGGGCGGCCAAGGCCTCCTCCCGGAGCCTGGTCCCTCCGGGCAGGCGGCCCTGGATGATCTCGTTGGCCAGGATCTCCGCGATCTGCGCGCTGATTTCGGAGCGCTCCAGGAGAACGACCTCGGACCGGATTAGGCGCTCCGCATCCCGGGCCAGCACAAGGCACCGCCTCGACAGGTCTCCACCGTAAGATGTCAATACAGAGTTTTGTATACAAAGTACATTCCTGTCAAGACCTCAGACCTCCCAGGGAGCCCTCAAGCCCAGCGGAACGACCCTCTCCTACCCTCGGGGTTTGCTGGGGTGGCCGAGGGGATTCGAACCCCCAACCCCCAGAGCCACAGTCTGGTGCTCTGCCGTTGAGCTACGGCCACCGTACCTCCGTAAGCCAGCGGGATTATACCACAGGGAGCCCCCCACGCCATCATCGGCCGGAGGGTCTTTCCCTTTGACGTGGATGGCGCAGGGATCTGGTCCAGGAACGAGGGAGCAATTCCTGGATCGTGCTCCGGTGCAGTAGAATGAGCAGGGCCGCGCCCGTAGCTCAGGGGACAGAGCGGCTGCCTTCTAAGCAGCGGGTCGCAGGTTCGAATCCTGCCGGGCGCGCCACCCCAAACCCGCACGGGATCGGGATTTTGCCCCAAGACTTCGGGCCTTGGCCCCGTACGCATTCCCGTGTGGCCTGAAGGGGACCGTTCCCCGCCGGGATGGGCAGAGGCCACCGAACCCCTGATGAGGCGGATGGTGCTGGAAGGAGTACCCGTGCCGACGGAGGGGATCCCGCGCGGCCTTGAGGAAGCGGAGGGCGGAGCACCCGGCAGTTGGCTTGCTGTCCGGCGCCCGCTTTCGGCAGCACCGGCCCGGTCAGGATCGGGTCAACGGGTTCCGGGACCCGCCCCGACGCCGCGGCTCCGTAGCCGGTCCGCCATCCGCTCCGCCATAGCCACCACGGTGAGATACGTATTGGCCCGCACCACCTTGGGCATGGCGGAGGCGTCAATGACCCGAAGCCCCTCGATCCCGTGCACCCGGCATTCAGAATCCAGCACGGAGAACCCGTCGCCCGGCCTCCCCATGGGCGCAGTACACGCCAGGTGCATCACGTCCCGGCACTCGGCCCGGAGGCCATCCCGGTCCGGCACCTTCGCCTCGCCCAAGGCCAGCTCCCGCAAGGGTTCCTGTGCCAGCAGTTCTCTCGCACGTTCCACCCCTTCCTCAAGCCTTCGCAGGTCCAAGGGATCTGAGAGCAGGCGCAGCTCGAAGTGCACGGGGGTTGTCGGGTCGGCTCCCGTGAGCACCAGCTCTCCCCGGGACCGGCACTCGTAGAGCATCACCGCGATTCCCCCGTCGGGCTCCCCGAACCAGTACGCATGGTTCACCGCCATGAAGAACAGATCCCGACGCCCTGTACGTCCCGCTCCGCTGTCGCACCGGCAAGCCACGTAGGAGGGGTAGTTGTCCCGGGAACGCTGGTGCTCCTCCCGGAGGGGAACCCGGATCCGGACCATCACGTGATCCTGGACCGCTTTCCCCACGGGAAGATCTACGGCCGTACGGATCCCCAGACGTCGCAGATCCGCGTCCGGACCGATCCCCGAGCGGAGGAGGATCATCGGGGAGATGGCTGCACCGGCACACAGCAACACCTCTCCCCCCTCGGAGACCCAGAACTCCCGTCCATCGAGCGTCCGGACGCCCCGGCACCGGTTGGTGCGCTCATCTAAGAGCACCCGCTCCACCGGGGCCTCGCACAGAACGGTGAGGTTCCGGCGTGCCTCCGCGGGCGCTAGGTAGGCATCCCGGACCGTCACCCGCTCCCCGTTCCGCACCGTGAGGGCTACGGGGACCACTCCGTCGGCAGACGGGGCATTGAGATCCGGGCTCCACGGGTATCCCAGCCGTCCCGCGGCCTCCCGGAACGCACGGCCCCAACTCCCCCACCCTTCCTCCGGCTCCCGCGCGATGGGAAGGGGACCCCCCCGCCCGTGGTAGGGGGCGTCCCCGAAGTCCAGGTCATCCTCCAATCGGCAGAAGTAGGGAAGAACCTCTTCCCATCCCCACCCCATACATCCCAGCTCCACCCACTCCTCAAAGTCCTCCGGCAGTCCCCGCATCCCGATGAGGCCGTGCACGATGGAACTCCCCCCAAGGCCCCGGCCGCGTGCGTAGGGCATGGGATCCTGCCCCTCTGCCCGCCGCGCCAGAATCCCGCGCCAATAAAAATCGGGATACACCTCGGGCAAAGGCGCACGGGCGCCCAGGATCTGATCCAGGCCGTATCCCCGCTTGCGGAAGACCCGAGGGAGCTCCTCCGGACGCCATCTCGGACCCGCCTCCAGCAACAGGACCCGCACCCGGTCGTCCTCAGAAAGCCGGGCCGCAAGCACGCACCCCGCAGCTCCTCCTCCCACCACCACGTAGTCCCAACCGTGTCCCTCCACCTCCGACCCCCTCATCCGTTCACCGGGCGATCCAAGCCCGCTCCGGAGTCCAGTGCGCCCATGTGACCCACCGCATGTGCCCGTTGTCCCGAACGGAGCTCTGGCGTACGTAGGCCCGCTTCAGGACCATCACGGGGACCATGGTGCGGTCCTGGAGGAGCAGCCGGTGCAGCTTCTGGAGCTTGTGCCGTTCCAGCTGCGTGGTGGACAGTGCCTCCTCCATGGCCTGTTTGACCGCCTCCGGCTTCTCCACACTCGCAAACGTGAACTCCCCAAAGAGGTACAGGCGCACTACGTTCGCGAAGTTCACCGCATGGACTAAGGGATGCATGATGAGTCCCCGCCACCCGCGCAGCTGGTACTCCGCGTAACGGCCGATGGTGGGGAACTCCAGGTCCACCCGGATCCCCACTGCCCGCAGCATGCCCTGAATCGCCACCGCGGTATCCCGGTCCACCCGCGGGTTCACAATCAGACGGGTGTCCAACCCGTCCCGATATCCCGCCGCCTGCAGCAGCTCCCGCGCCCGAGACGGATCGTAGGCTCCATACGTCTCGAGATCCGCACTGTACGCCAGGGACCCCTTCGGAGCCGCCTGTTTCGCGGGTTCGTTGAGCCCGAAGCCCCGCAAGCGCGCCAGGGCATCCCGATCGGTGGCCAGGCTCAGGGCTTCCCGCACCCGTCGGTCGCGGAAAGGGGAATCGGGGAGGGCGCTGTCCGGGATGAGGGTGAGGACGGAGGAAACCCCCACGTCCGCGGGATGGCCCTGGTCCAGGAGCCGCTGTACCACCTCGTTCGCGTCCATGCCCAGGATGTCCACCTGTCGGGCCAGAAACGCGGCCATGGAGGTCTGAGGATCCGGAATGCTCAGAATCTCCACGCCGTCCAGGTAGGGGAGAGGGCGCTGCCAGTAGTTTGCGAATCGGGTGTACCGGATGCGGACGGGCGTCTCCACCCGCTCGAGCCGGAACGGGCCGGTTCCCACCGGACGCCAGCGGGCGGCTTCTGCTCCGTTCTGCTCGATGAATCGCCGGGAGGCGATGAAGCCGCTGGTCACGGAGAGGACTTCCCAGATGCGGTTGTCCCAACGGTCCATTTCCACCCGTACCGTCGCCGGATTCACCGCCACCGCCCGGCGGCCCGGCACCCGTCCCTTGGAGATTTGCTGGTTGAGATTCCAGGCCACCACGTCCGCGTCCATCTCAGAGCCGTCGTGGAACCGAACCCCCTCCCGCAGATGGTAGACCACGGCCCGGTTCTGGCGATCCACTTCCCACCGAACTGCGAGGAAGGGGAGCAGCCGCCCCCGGGCATCCATGCGGGTCAGGGACTCAAACGCCGGATTCGCCCACAGCACGCCCGTGGTAATGATCTCCCAGGGGATCCCGATGACGCCCGCGGGGGCTTCGTCCCGGATCCGCAATACGCCTCCCCGCGAGGGGGCGGGGCCCCCGGAGGCACCGTGGATCCCGATCGCGAGGAACACCCCAAGCCCGATCAACACGACGGCCCGGCCCGGATGCGTCCGGAGTTCCCCCATCATCCTTCCCCCTACGCTCCCTAGTTTCTACCGGCGGATCTTCCCGCTCAGCCTCTGGACGAGCTCCTCCACGTTGGGGAACCCGCCCGAGGTCATCATGTCGAAGACGATCTCGCCGTCCTTCCGCACCTCGAACGTCCCCCCCGCTGCGGGCACGAGTACGAGCTCTTCGATCTCATCTGCCATGCGCTCCAGGATCCCCCGGGCGACCTCCAGGGCTTGGGGGAGGTAGTTGCACTCGCTACAGTACACGATGCTGATGGTCATCGGCCGAACCTCCTGCGGATTTAGCGGATTCTGGGGACCATGCCCCGGTACCTCGTCACCAGCCTGCCCCACTTCCGGGGCAGAGCGATCTGTCGAGTGACCCACCGGGCGGGCATGATCCCTCCTCCCAGGACGATGCCCACGACGTTCCCCGGTCCTCCCACTACCACCACCCGGAGGACCTCCTTCCGGCTCAGCACCTGCACCGCCACGTGTGCCTCCACGGCCCCGATCCGGGTGTGGCGTTCCCCCAGACGGCGCGCCCGCACCCAGTCCGGGTGCTGGTAGGCCGGCACCTGGGTGTAGCGCCAGATGAAGTCCACCACGTCGGGCTTCTGCCACCCGGCCTGTGCCAGGATCCGGGCAAGGTGCGGGGGAACCAGAAGGGCAGCTGTGGCGTTCTTCTTCGCCGGAGGGACGTTGTAGGTGAAACCGCGGAGGAGATCCTCCGGCTCGCTGCCGTATCCCAGGACCTGGACGAAGGTGTTCATGAAGATCACGCTCACCGCGCTCTGCTCGGAGGAAAATCCTTCCTCCACATGCAAGGGAGGCCAGGGACTCTCCTCCTCCCACTCCCCAACCACCATGGACCACTTCCCCGGATTCCCCAGAACCCCCATGTCCTCGATCCCGGGGCGCGCTCCCCCGATGTTCCGGATGACGAGGGAGAGGGCCCGACCGATGGCCGCGTTCGCGATGTTCCCCGGACTCAGCGCCCCGCTCCCGCAATTGAGCCCGATGTCCCGCCGCACCGGACCGTTCACCACCACAAACGGCGCCCACGACCCCGTGCTCACCTGATACGTCCCGAACCACGCATCCGGATCCACCAGGGCTTCCACCGCCGCAATGATCACCGGCAGGTGCGTGGGCAACGCCCCCGCCATCACCGCGTTCACCGCAATCTTCTCCACCGTCGCCTTCCCCATCCGCGGAGGAAGATGCGCCACCACATGATCCGCCGGCAGATCCGTCCCCCTCAGCATCTCCTCCACCGCCCGGACCGTCGGCGGCACCACCGGAAACCCGTCCGTCCACCCCATCCGGTAGAAGTACCGGTTCACCTCCTCCAATGTCCCGCGGTACACCACGCCGCGGGCTTCCCCGGGCTTCCACGCGGCCACGCGCGCAAGTGCTTCCTCCCACTCCTCTTCCCCGAGGGGTACCGTCAGGGCCCGGATCACTTCCTCGATGACCTCCGCCACCCCCCGCTCAATGGACTCCCCATCCGTCGCCTCGCACGGCACCCGCTCCAGCACCGTCCGCAGTGCCGGATTCCCCTTCACCACCGCCGCGGACCGCGCATCCGCCCCAAACCCCACGTTGCACAGGGCCACGGCGGGCTTGCCGAGTTTTTCAACCTCCACGAGGTTGTACACCAAGTACTTGGTGCACGACCCTCAGTCGCCCACCGCCCCGATGACCCCGTCTACCTCCCCCACCCACCGCCGGAGCGCCTCCAACTCCTCCCCCCACAGCTCCCGGTTGTGGGGGTGGTGGAAGCGGGAAAAGCGCAATCCTGGGATCCGAGCCCCAAGCTCCCGTTCCACCGCCTCGAGGATCCGGGGCGCTGCCCGCTTGTTGTTCACAAACAGGCCGATCACTCGGCCCTCCAGTCGTCCCAGGCGGGGCGCGATCCGCCGTGGCTCCGGGAGCTCCGCCTCCCCCACGGGGCTGAGCACCTCATAGCGATCCGTCATCTCTTCACCTCCTCTATGGATACACCTCGAAGATCCCCGCAGCTCCCATCCCTCCGCCCACGCACATGGTGACCATCCCGAACCCCCCGCCCCGAGCCCGCAGCTCGTAGATGAGCTGCGCGGTGAGCTTCGCGCCGGTGGCCCCCAAGGGGTGCCCCAGGGCGATCGCGCCTCCGTTCACGTTCACCTTCTCTTCCGGCATCTCGAGCTCCTTGAGCACTGCGAGCACCTGGGCGGCAAAGGCCTCGTTGAACTCGATGAGCTGCAGGTCCTCCATGCGCAGACCTGCAAGCCGCAGGGCCTTGGGGACCGCCCGCACGGGCCCCACCCCCATGACATCCGGATCCACTCCCCCCGTGGCGAAGCTCACGAACCGGGCGAGGGGACGAAGCCCTAGGTCTTCCGCCTTCGACCGGCTCATCACCACCACCGCGGCGGCGCCGTCGGAGAAGGGGCTGGAGTTACCCGCGGTGACGGTCCCACCCTCCTTGAAGGCGGGCCGGAGAGCCGCGAGCTTCTCGAGGCTCGTGTCCGGCCGCACCGTCTCGTCCCGGTTGAAGTCGAATTCCTCCACCTCCCCTTTCGAGGTGAGGCGCCGGACCCGAACCGGCACGATCTGCTCCGTGAACTTCCCGGCTGCCCACGCCTCTGCCGCCAGCCGATGACTGCGGTAGGCCCACCGATCCTGTTCTTCCCGGGAGATCCCCCAGCGCTCCGCCACTCGCTCCGCGGTCAGGCCCATGCCGATGTACGTCTCCGTCATCTCCGGGTGGTAGCGGGGATGGTATCCGGAAGCGGGGATGCGGCTCATCATGTCCACGCCGCCCGCCAGAACCGCTTCCGCCATGCCGGAAAGGATGGCCTGGGCCGCGAGGGCGATGGCCTGCAGCCCACTGGAGCAGAACCGGTTCAAGGTCATGCCCGTGACCTCCACGGGGAATCCAGCCCGCAGGAGTCCCAACCGCGCCACGTTCTGCCCCTGGCTGGATTCCGGGAACGCGCACCCCCAGACGACGTCGTCGAGGTGTCCGGGGTGAAGGTCAATGCGATCCACCGCAGCCCGCATCACCGCCGCGGAGAGGTCTACGGGGTGCAGGGTGGCCAATGACCCGTCCTTCTTGCCCCGGGCCACGGCCGTCCGCACCGCGCTCACGATCACCGCTTCCCGCATGGTCCCCTCTCAGTTCCGGAGAATTCCTCCCGTCTTCACGTAGTGCACCACCCGATCTTGGGTCTTCGGGGAACGGAGCAGCCGCACGAAGGTGTCCCGCTCCGCCTCCCACATCTCCCGTTCCTCCACCCACCGCGGAGGGCCCTCTCCGCCGGAGAGCAGGGAGGCGAGGGCGTAGGCCACCTCCCGGTCCCACTCCGTAGCTTGTCGGGCCTCCCACCGGGCCCACGCGGCGTAGCGCAGGTTCCCCAGGGTCTCGTCCCCCATTCCCCACAGAGGCCCGGGCAGGGGCGGAACATAGCTCCCAGCCAGGGTGAGCACGGTCGCCTTCGCCAGCGCCATCATCCGGTCTCGGCTGAGGGTCACCGCGTCGCAGGGGCGCAGCAGTCCCAAGCGCCGGGCCTCCTGCGCGCTGCGGGTGGTGGGGGCCGAGAGGAGCAGGCGGAAGGCCCGGTGCGCGGCCTCGTGCAGGTCTGCCCCGGCCTCCGGCTTGAGCTCCCCGGCCACCCCGTAGGGGAGCAGATCCTCCGTGAACCGTCGGAGCAGGAAGGTAGGGACACCGATCGGGAGGAATCCCAGCGCGTACTCCATCAGGGCCGCCTGCAGATCCGCGTGGGCCACCACCCGATCCGCGGCGAGCATCAGTGCGATCCCGGGTCCTGCAACCCGGCCCGCGGCACAGGTCACCACGGGGACCGCACAGTCCCGGATCCGAACGCATACCTCCTGGATCCGCCCCGCCCAGGCCCGGAGGGATTCCTCGTCCTCCTCACGGACCCGGCCGAGGATCCACCGGTAATCCCAATCCGCGGGGAGCCGCCGGGGGTCCTCCGTGCTGATGACGATTCCCTCCCACCTCCCCGTCTCCGCCTCCTCCACGGCCCGGTGCAATCCCTCCAGCGCCTGGGGCGTCAGGGAACCTGAGGGACTGCGAAGGTCCACAGCCAGGACCCCGTCTCCCAGATCCACCAGGCGGACCTCCGGAGCGTGGCTCCACACGGTGGGCGCTTGCCGCAGGGAGATCACCCCTTCCAGTCGGGGGAGGGGGCGATACTCCCCGGAGAAGTCCAAATAGGTCCCGTCCCCGTAGAATCCGCGTTGGGCACGGGTGAGGAGTTCCGGAACCTCTAGGCCCAGCTCTGCAAATCCTTCTTGGAGGGCCTGCCGCCCGAGGGCGTCCATCTGCCGGAACGGGCCCAGTTCCCAGCCGAATCCCCACTCCAGGGCACGGTCCACGGAGACCAGGTCATGGGCCACCTCTTCCGCTCGCATGAGGGCGAAGTGGTAGGTGCGCAGGAGCAGCTTGCGTACGTACCTCCCGTATCGGTCTGGAAGCTGCATGGCGGCCCGGAGCCGTTCGGGGAAGGGGAGGGCCTCCACCTCTGCGAGTCCAGGGATCTCCGGAGACCGCTGGGGACGGTAGGTCCCCGTCGCGTAGTCCCACGTGAGGAGCGCCTCTCCCTCCCGAAGGAAGAACCCGCCTCCCGTCTTATCTCCCAGCCGCCCCTTCCGGTGAAGCTGGTGCACCCAATCCGGAAGGCGGTAGTCGTCGCCGGTGTTCTCCTGGAGGGAGCGGGTGCCGAGGACGAGGATGTCGAGGCCGGTGAGGTCCACGGTGCGGTACGTGGCGGAGCGGGGTCGTCCCAGAAAAGGCCCGGTCAGCCGATCCACCTCTTCCAGGGTGAGCCCTTCCTCTTCCGTGATCCGGATGGCCTGCACGAGTCCGTAGATGCCGATGCGGTTGGCCACGAATCCCGGGCGGTCCTTCGCCACGATCACCCGGCGGCCCAGCACGCGCTCCGTGAATTTCCGCATGCGCTGGACCACTTCTGGATCCGTGTCCGGGCCGGGCACCAGCTCCAACAGGAGGAGGGCCCGAGGGGGGTTGAAGAAGTGGGTGCCCAGGAACCGACGCCGGAAGGCCTCCGGCCGCCCCTCCGTCAGGATCCGCATGGGAATGGTAGACGTGTTGGAGGAGACGACGGCGCCCGGCGAGATGACGGACTCCAACTGCGCGAACAGGGCCCGTTTCGGCTCCACCTCCTCCACCACAGCCTCCACCACCCAGTCGCACTCCCGCAGCCAGTGGAGGTGGTCTCGCACGTTGCCCACGGTGACCCACCGGGCGGCCTCCGGATCGTAGAACGCCCGGGACTTCAGGGCCCGCTCCACCCCCCGCTTGGCCAGGGCGTCGGGGTCCCCTTCCGAGGGAAGGTCCAGCAGGACCACCGGGATCCCCGCGGACGCCACCAGGGCCGCGATGCTGCTTCCCATCGCCCCTGCCCCCACGACGCCCACTTTGCGGATGCTCATCCGCCCCTCCTTCCGTCAAGATTCTGGCCACTTCCAGTCCTTGAATTGCTCCCGCAGCACCAGCTTGGCGAGCTTCCCCGTAGACGTCTTCGGGATTTCCTTCGTGAACACGAAGGCATCCGGCAGCCACCACTTCGCGAACTTAGGCCGCAGGTACTCGCGGAGCTCCTCCTCCGTCACCGTCTCCCCTTCCCGCGGCACCACCACCGCCAGCGGCCGCTCCATCCACTTCGGGTGCGGCACCGCGATCACCGCGGCCTCCTTCACCTTGGGGTGGGTCATGAGGGCGTTCTCCAGATCCACGGAGCTGATCCACTCGCCCCCGGACTTGATGAGGTCCTTGGTGCGGTCCACGATCTTGATGAAGCCCTCCGCGTCCCAGACGGCCACGTCTCCCGTGCGGAACCAGCCGTCGGGGGTCCAGGCCTCCGGAGCTTCTCCGCGAAAGTAGCTCCCCGCCACCCACGGTCCTCGAACCTGCAGCTCCCCCATGGTCCGATCGTCCGGCGGCACCTCCCCTTCGGGCCCCACGATGCGGGCTTCCAGAAGGGGGACCGGCATGCCCTGCTTGAGCTGCATGGCGACCTGCTGCTCCTCCGGCCAGGTCTCCATGTGGGGCTTGAGGTGGCTCTGGATCCCGATGAGGACCTCCGTCATCCCCCATCCGTGGATGAGGCGAATGCCCGCCCGCTTCATGCGCCGCAGCAGGGACTCTGGCGGCGCACTCCCTCCCACCGCCACCCGCAGCTCGCGGCGGAGGGGGTACTTCTCGGGGTTGCGTTCCAGGGCATCCAGGATCCCGAGCCAGACTGTGGGGACCCCGCCGGAGAAGGTCGCCCCTTCCGAGGAGATGAGCTCCAGGACACTCTCCGGGTCCAGGTGTGGGCCCGGCAGCAGCAGGCGCGCGCCGGCAAGGGGCGCGGAAAAGGGCAGGACCCAGCCGGCCACGTGGAACATGGGTACCACCGCGAGGATGGTGTCCCGCCGAGAGACCGCGAACGTATCCGCCAACATGGTGGCCATGGCCGCGAGCACCATGGCCCGGTGAGAGTACAGGGCCCCCTTCGGGCGTCCCGTGGTCCCCGAGGTGTAGCACATCATGGCGGGGGTGTCCTCGGGGAGGTCCGGATACGGGAAGGGCTCAAAGGGACCTTTGACCAGCTCCTCGTAGCTCTCGTACGGCTCGGGAACGGATTCACCCGAGAAAGGAACCACGAAGACCCGTTCCAGCCGCACTTCCTGTTTAAATTGCTCGAACAGGGGGAGCAGGACGTCGTCCACGATCAGGAAACGGTCCTCCGCGTGATTGACGATGTACGCGAGGTCGCTCGGATGCAGGCGCAGGTTGAGGGTGTGCAGGATGGCTCCTGTGATGGGAATGCCCAGGTAGCACTCCATGTGCATCGAATGGTTCCAACACAGGGTGGCCACCCGATCCCCGGGCCGAATGCCGAGTCGGGTCAGGGCGCGGGCAAGGGCATGCGCGCGCCGGTACAGATCCGCATAGGTGGTCCGGTGCAGGGACCGGTCCGGACGGCGCGTCACCACGTCCACATGTCCCCAGTACCGGATCATCCGTTCCAGCACCCGGGAGAGGGTCAAGGGATACGTCAAGGTCGCCCGCCACTCCGACACCATCTGCATTCTCGGTCACCTCCGCTCTCGGGTCCCCAGTTTACCCTCACCACCTCCCGGGCCGCAATGCGAGCCACGGGCGTCCGAAGATCCACGGCCGCTTAGAGGTCCTGCCCCAGGTACGCTCCGTCCCGCTCCAGGCGTTCCTGGAGCCGGGCCACGGGCAGACGTCGGACGGGGGTGCGCAGCTGGAGGGCGAGAGCCGCTGCGGTCCCCGCCGCTTGACCCATCACGAAGCAGGGACCGGAGACCCGGGCGGAGGACTGTCCCCCGTGGGTCATGGAGGCGCACCGCCCTGCCACCAGGAGGTTCTCCACCTTCTGAGGGACCAAGATGCGGTAGGGAAGGTGGTGGAAGCCCCGACTATCGGGGATGGGCGGCCACCGGAGCACCACGTCCCCTTGCACGTGTTCTTCCACGGGCCATCCGTTCACCCCGATGGTGTCCTCGAAGCTCGCACAGCTGAGGACATCCTCCTCCGTCAGCTGGTACTCCCCCAGAATGCGCCGCGTCTCCCGGATCCCGATCTGGGGGGGGAGGTCTACGATGTAGGCGTTCTCGAACCCTGGAAGATGCTCCCGGAGGAACGTGAAGATCTCCCATACTTGGCGTCGTCCCTCCACCTCCCCGTACGTCAGCTGCTCCACGTCCGTTCCATCTACCGCGCGGCCGTCCGGAAGCCTGATCTGGGTTACGTTCGCTCGCCATTCCAGGGGATTGCGCTGGGGACGCAGGATTGGGGCCCGGCGCGGAAATCTCCTCCCCGCCCGCTCCGCCTCCTCCATGATTCGAGGAAGCAGCTCCCACGCCGGTCCCGCCCGCTCCGGGTTCACCCCGTTGAGCCGAAACATGGTGGTCGGATACAGCAGGTTGCCCTGGCCGTCTCCTTTCTCGTACGGCACCCCCGCCCATGCCGCGAGGTCTGCGTCCCCGGAGCAGTCAACGAACACTTGTCCGCGCAGGGCGAACCGTCCTGACTTCGTCTCTACCAGTAGGGCCGCGATTTCCCGTTCGGAGGCCATCACCACGCCCACGCCCAACGTGTGGAAGAGAAGCTTCGCGCCCGAACTCAATACGAGGTCGTCCGCAGCGATCTTGTACGCCGCGGTGTCGTAGGCCTGTGCCATGATCCGGCCCCCCAAGGAGAGGTGTGGGGCGTTGAGGCCTCCCAAGCGCTCCATCCGGTCCAGCAGATCGTCCACCACCCCGTGTACCACCTGCCGGTGTTCCCCGTAGACGTTGGCGTGGAGGCCCGCGAAGGTGGTCACTCCCGCTGCGGTCCCCATTCCGCCCAGAAACCCATACCGCTCCACGAGCACCACGGAGCAGCCGCAGCGAGCCGCGGCAGTGGCGGCGGCGATCCCTGCGGGACCGCCGCCCAGCACCACCACCTCGAACTCTCCGTAGACGGGCACCCTCCGGGCTTCCTCCAAAAGGTAGGAGCGTCCCGCGGACTCGGTGCCTCCCTGAATCCTCATCTGGCCGGCCCTCTCCTGCCTCGACCTACGGCCGCGCCTTCCACGCCTTCGCCGGTTCCCAGTAGGGCCATGTGGCCTTGGTGAGGTGCCCCGTGTCCCGGACTTCCGGCCGCGCGATGTACGTCCGCATGCTGAGGTAGACGGGGATCACCGTGAGGTCCTGGAGCAGCACCCGATGCATCTGCTGCACCTTATGCCGTTGGACCGTCAGCGTGGAGGCGGAGTCCTCCACGAGCCGGTCCAGCCCCTCCGGCCGCCGCATGCTCACGAACCCCTCCGGGGAGTTCGTGAAGTAGAAGCGTACATAGTTGTTGAAATTCGGGAAGTAGCCGAAGTAGTGCAGGAGGAGCCCACGCCATCCCTTCCGCTGGTACTCGGCGTACCGCGCGATCTCCGGCGTATCCAGCTCGGTCCGGATCCCGACTTCGCGGAGATACCGCTGGATCACCACCCCCACTTCCCGAGGCAGGAAGGGAGCGGGCGTTAGGCGGCTGTCAAACCCGTTGGGGAACCCCGCCTGGGCCAGCAGCTCTCTCGCCCGGGCGGGGTTGTAGGTGGGTCCTCGGTAGTCCTGGAGCGCTGCGGGGCTTGCCGGGTGCGCGATCTGGTCCCAGGGTTCCCAGTTCCCGTACCCCAGGGCCCGCGCGATGGCAGCCCGATCCACCGCGTACGCCAGCGCCTCCCGCACCCGGCGGTCGGCAAACGGCGACTCCGGGTTTGCACTGTCGGGAACGATCATGAGGATGCCACTTCCCGGCGGTCCCGTGATGGTCCGGAACTTTCCCGTGCCCCGGAGCTCCGCGATCACCTGGGGATCCCCAAACCCCGCCACGTCCAGCTGCCCCGCGAGCATGGCGGCCTTCAGGGTCTGAACATCCCGGATGAACCGCATCTCCAGGCGATCCACATAGGGCTTCCCTCGATCCCAGTACTGAGCAAACCGCACGTAATCCGCGTACGAGCTCGGGTCATACCGCACGATCCGGAACGGACCCGTGCCCACCGGCTGCCACTGGGCCCGCTCCGGCCCCAACCGCTGGATGGTGGTGGGCGAGGCGATGAGGGCCGCGGATCCCCCCAGAGCGAGGAACACTCCGTTGTCCCACTTCTCCAGGTTCACCCGCACCGTGTACCGGTCCAGCACGTCCACGGATTTGATGTAGCCGGGAAGCCGCCGGACCTTGATGCTTTCCTCCAGGCTGAACTTCACCGCCTCCGCGGTCATCTCCGTGCCGTCGTGAAAGAGCACGCCCCGGCGCAGCCGGAGGACGAGGGCTTTCCGGTCCGGGGCCACCTCCCACCGCTCCGCCAGCCTCGGCGAGACCCGCCCGTACGCATCGACCCACACCAAGGTCTCGTAGACGGGCATGGCGGCGATGATGCCGAACACGGGCATGATCCACGGCACCCCGAAGGGGCCCCCCGGCGGTTCATCTGCCACCCGCAGCACCCCGCCCCGCTGGGGCTGCTCCGCGGGGCCCGCCAGACTCACCCCGATCCCTCGGGCGGCCAGAAGGACCGCCAGGATCACGCCGAAAGCCCATCCTCCCGTCCTTCGCATTCTGTTCACCTCCTGTTCACGAGATAAGGTACACCATCACGTCCGTCTGATCGGGATCCGGCGGGTGACGGTCTGCCAGACGAAGGTGGGGCAGACGGTGGATACCCCGGCGTTTCGGGCTCCCGCCACGATTAACGTAATCGCCTCCGGGGCATGCGCGAACCGCACGAACGCCTCATCCGGCAGCTGGGGATCCAGACCTCCCTCCTTCGCGAGCCGCCGCAACTCCCCCGCCCGGCGCCCGAAGTGCTCCCACAGGAACTCCCGCACCTGCTGTTTGCTCCACCCCGCCTGGGCGATGAGCTGCGCGTGCTCCGGCCCCATCACCACGATGGATCCGTGCCCTCGGGGGGAGGGGAAGTATCCTCCTCCGTAGGACATGGAGTCCGCGATGTTGAGGAGGATGTGCTCGGGATGCTTGGAGTCCCGCTGCTCCACGGGCATGGTCCCCCTCGCCCAGGCCACGGTGACCGTGCTCTCCTGCCGGGCAAATCCCCGCTCCACGTGCAGGGGTTCCCAGGGGCTTTCTTCTTCGTTTTCCGCGATGCAGAAGCTGTACTTCGCCGGGGTTCCCTGAGTGCTCTGGTCGAAGGCGTGGGGGCGGATCCCGAAAGCATTCATGACCACGAGCCGCAGGGCCCGGCCCACGGTGGCGTTGGACCGGTTCCCGGGACTAAAGACGTTGTCCGTGCTGTTGAATCCCAGCACCTGCCGGACGGGCCCGTTCACCACCACCAGCACCGCTTGGCCGGTGGTGCTCTGGAATAACCCACGGCTCACCGGCAGATCTCGGACCGCTTCCAGCATGGCCAGCACCACGGGGAAGTGCTCCGGCCTGCACCCCGCCATCACCGCGTTCGCGGCCGCAAGGCGCACGGTGCACTTCCGCCCCAGGTGCGGCTGATCGAAGACCACTTCCTCCGGGTCCCGGTCCACCTGCTCCAGGAACTCCTCCACGAACTCCTCCGCGGGAGGAACTACCGGCAACCCATCCGTCCACCCTTGCTCGTAGCAGTACTCGATGGCCTCCCGGGCTTCCCGAGCCGCCTCCCGGGTCGGTTCCGTCCGCAGTCCTCGACTCATCGTGCGCCCTCCTCCTGCAGCAGCCGCACCACTTCCGGAAGGGCCTGCTCCGCCCGGGCTCTCAACTCCTCGGGGGAGAGACTGCTGATGGGGTGCGGAATGGCCACATACGGATACCCCTCCAGTCCCTGGGCCCGGGCCATGGCGTCCGCGGTGCGTCGGAAGGCATCGGTGATCACCGCGGCAGCCGGAATCCCCCGCTCCTCGAACAGGATGCCGTCGGCCACACTGGCCGCGCTGCAGGACCCTCAGTCTCCGACTCCGGGGATCACGAAATCACACTGCGTCCCGAGCTCCTCCACCAGTTCCGGAGGTGCGGGGAGCGCGAAGTGCGGCTTGCGCCGCAGCACGACCTCCCGCACCCCGTGCCGGTCCCGGAGCAGGTCTCCCAGGGCCATCAGGAAGACGTCCGCGTTCCGCTTCCCGTTGTCCACGAGTCCCACCCGGGCCCCCCGCAGGATCCGACCGCTCCTTGGGGCCATGTGCCGCTTGACCTCCTGCCCTCCTCCGGTGGGATCCACCAGCACCGTCATTTCCCTCACCTCCCTCCGTTGGGATGATGTGTGATGGCCTCCGAGGGAGACTGCCGGAGCAGGAGGATCCGCCGCGGATCCAGCCGGAGGTAGACCGCCTCCCCGGGCCGCCAGACCGGGGGTCCGTAGGCCATCAGGGTTCCTCTTCCCCCGGCCAGGGCGATCCGGTACCGCATCACCGTCCCCTCGAACAGGGCGGAGAGGACCCTCCCTTCGACCATGTTCACATCCCCCGTCGGTTCGGATTCCACCCCCACGTGCTCCGGCCGAATCCCCACCCACACCCGCTCCCCCCAGGAGACACCGCCTTCCTCCAACTGCACCTGCAGCCGTCCCCAGTCCGTCTCCACCACGGCGACCTGGCCGTTCCTCGCCACCAGGCGTCCCTCGAACAAGTTCGTGGTCCCCACGAACTCCGCTACGAACCGGGTCCGGGGCCGCTCGTACAGCTGCTGCGGGGTCCCCACTTCCTCCACCTGCCCCTCCCGCATCACCGCCACCACGTCCGAAAGCGACAGCGCCTCCACCTGGTCGTGCGTCACGTACACCGTGGTAATGCCCAGGCTTCGCTGAAGCCCCCGCAACTCCTCTCGCACCTGCTCCCGCACCTTCGCATCCAGGTTGCTGAGGGGCTCATCTAGGAGCAGAACCTGCGGCTCGTACACCAGGGCCCGGGCCAGGGCCACCCGCTGCTGTTGGCCCCCGCTCAGCAGCGGCGCGGGCCGGTCCGCCAACCCTCCGAGTCCCACCAGCTCCAACGCCGCCTCCACCCGCTTCCGGATCTCTCCGGGCGGCAGGCGCCGCACCCGCAACGGATACGCCACGTTCTCGAACACCGTCAGATGGGGCCAGATGGCATACGACTGGAAGACCATCCCGATGTTCCGACGTTCGGGGGGGAGATAGATGCCCTGCGCCCGGCTGAACATCACCTGCTCCCCAAACCAGATCTCCCCGTCGTCGGGCCGCTCCAATCCCGCAATGCACCGCAGCACCGTGGTCTTCCCGCACCCGCTGGGGCCCAGGAGGGTCAGAATTTTCCCTTCCGGAGCCTCCAGGGATACCCCGTCCGCAGCCCGGACCCGCTGGCCGCGGAACTCGAACACCTTCCGCAGGGAAACCAACCGGATGGAAGCCACGACCGATCACCCCAGACCTAAATATACCCTCCGGTTTTCCCGCATCCCCCTTCCCGCCGGGGGAGGTCCTGAACCGGACGGCTCCCAGCTTCGTGAGTCCACTGCCCGCCTTTCGGCCGGCTCCCGGTCCGGCCTCACAGCTCTAGAGGGTGGCGGCAGGCTCCCGCATCCATCGGCGTGCCGCGGCGACCACGACCACACACAGGGTGCTCACCAGAATGCCCAGTGCCGCCATCTCTCCGACCTGTCCATCCTCCCACAGGTGGAACAGCAAGGGGCCCACGGGCTCCGCGCGCGGGGTATACAGGAGGACGGAGGTGCTGAACTCCTGGATGTAGATGGTAAAGAGGATGGCCCAACCTGCCAGGAATCCGGGCCGCACGAGCGGCAGAAGAACCTTCCGGAAGGTGCTCCAGAACCCCGCTCCGCACACCCTCGAGGATTCCTCGAGCTCCCGGTGCACCTGCACCATAGTCGAGGTCATGGCCCTCAGGCCATAAGGGAGAAACCGGGTGACGTAGCTGATGAGGAGGATCCACAGGGTCCCATAGATGGGCAGAGGGAGTTGCGCGTAGGCCCAAAGCAGCCCCACCGCAAGGGCCGTCCCGGGGAAGGCCCAGGGCACGAAGGAGAGTCCTTCCAGGATCCCGCTGAACCGCACCCTCCGGTGAACGGTGAAGTACGCCACCAGGGAGGCCAGGAGCATGGCCACGGTGGCCCCGCCCAGCGCCAGCGTGATGCTCACCTGCAGGGCACGCACCACCCGGTTGCTCTGGAGGAGGAACGCGTAGTGCCGAGGCGTCAGATGGCTCAGCATCTCCCAGCTCGGCACCTGATAGTAGGGGATCAGGGAGACGTACACGAGGACCGTGATGGGCACGATCACCAGCAGACCGAGAATCGTCAGCGCGACCCCGGAGGCCAGATACCGCCACCGGCCCAGGTGGATCACCCGGGGTCGGTATCCCCGTCCCGTGATGGTGGCATACCGCTCCGAGAGCGCGGTGAGCCTTCGGTACATCCCCACCAGGGTGAGGGTGATGGCCAGCTGGCCCACCGCGTACGTGGCCGCGAGGTTGTGGTTGGGAGGAAGAGTTGCCAGGGCCTCCCGGAAGATCCTCGTGCTCAGGACCTCAATTCCCACGGGCATCCCCAGGACCACGGGGATGTCCAGGCTCTCGATGGCCCGGGCGAAGTTCAGGGTGGCCGTGCCGATGACCGCGGGCGCCATGACGGGGATGGTTACCCGTCGGGTCACATCCAGGATGCCGGATCCCGCAATCCGCCCGGCTTCCTCCAAAGCCGGGTCCATGGCACGGAGTGCCGCGGAGAGGATGAGGAAAGCGAGGGGCGTGAGTACCAACCCCTCCACGAACATCATGCCCCCCAAGGAGTACCCGTTCAGGGCGGGAAGCCCGAGAGGCTGCAGGACTCCCCGATTGAGCAGGCCGATGCGGGGGCTCAGCACCAAGCTCCAAGAGGTGGCCACGAGAAACCGGGGGATCACATTGGGCGCCAGGCCGATGAGTTCGAACAGGCCTCTGCCCGGCGCGTCCGTCCGCACCGTGATCCAGGCGAGCACCGTCGCCAGGAGCATGGAAAACGCCGTGGCGCCGGAGGCAAAGAGAAGGGAATTTCCCAGGATCCGGTACGTCTTCGGGTCCGAGTAGGCCTCCTGATAGTGCGCCATGGTCCAGCGTCCGGAGACTCCCAGAGGCGCATCGCTGACGCTCCCGTAGAAGAGCATCAGCGTGGGGTACAGGGTGAGGAAGGCCACAAGAACACCTGTGGCCACCGCCACCCACGTACCCGTCTCCACCGAGGGCCACGGACGCGGGCCTGCCAACACCCGGCCGCTCATGTCGGGACCGTTGGCCGTGCCGTCAATGTCGCCCGACTACCGCCGCGCAAACACCCTCTCCAGCTCCCGCCGCCACTCCTGCAGCTTTTCGGCGCCCAGGGGCTGCGCCACCTGGATTTGGATCCGGTCCAGGTCCGGGATGGGCGACCGCACCCCCCGGACCAGGACCACCTCCCCCTCCTGCGCGAGGGCCAGAAGCGTGGCCCGGGAGTGGAGCGTCTCCATGAGGAGTCGCGCGGCGTTGGGATGAGGAGGTCGGGCACTCACTGCGAAGTGGGCACCCACGGCCATCATGGGGTTGATCCGTGCATAGTCGATGGGGGCCCCCTGGGCTCGGAAGAGCGGGACGTAGTGCAGCAGCGTGATCCCGATGGGGTATTCCCCGCTGATCACCTTCGGAGGGACCAGGGGGTCCATCCCGACGAAGGCGGGGCTCTGTTCCGCAAAGCCCCGGAGGAACCGGTCATAATCCCTCCCCAACACGTTGCGGAGCCAGTGCAACCAGAGGGCGATGGTGACGTTCCGCTGGGGATCCGCCATCACGATCTTTCCCCGCCACTTGGGATCTAGGAGGTCCAGGTATGATCGGGGCACATCCGCCGCGGGGACCAGCCGGGGGTTGTAGATCACCGCGTCCGCGATGACCCGGTAGGGGGGCGGGAGGGTGGGATCCCGCCAGGGAACCGTGAGCCCCTCGATGGGCGGCCACGGACCCCGACCGATGGCGCCCGCGTCCCGAAGCACCTGCATGGTCTCCGTGGTGCCCTCCGCCACGTCGAACAGCCAGCGGCCCACCCGGGTCTCCGTCAGCACCCGATCTAGGATGCCGCTCGCGGAGCTCCTCCACTCTTCCACCTGAACCCCGTATCGTCCCTCGTAGATCTTCTTGACCACGTTGAAGATGGGTTCCCGCATGGCCACGTACACGACCACCTTTCCCTCCCGCCGGGCCGCCGGCACCACGTCCGATTGCGCCATCAGCCCGGGTGTCCCGGCCAGGCCCAGAAGGAGGGCCAGGACCATTCCCGCCACCTGCCGCAGGTATCTCCGCATGGCTCTCACCCCCTGAGGGTTATTCGTGCACCCTTGCCTCCGGAACCCCCCGCGTCGCCGTCTGCCAGGCGAAGGTGGGACACACGGTGGACACCCCCGCGTTCCTCGCTCCCGCGACCACCAGGGTGATGGCTTCCGGGCCCGGCGCGAACCGCACAAAGACCTCGTCTGGGAGTCGCGGATCCAATGCCCCGTCCTTCGCGAACCGCCGCAACTCCCCCGCCCGGCGCCCGAAGTGCTCCCACAGGAACTCCCGCACCTGCTGTTTGCTCCACCCCGCTTGGGCGATGAGCTGCGCGTGCTCCGGCCCCATCACCACGATGGCTCCGTGGCCAAACCGCCAGGGGAAGTAGGCACCCGCGTAGGACATGGAGTCCGCGATGCTGAGGAGGATGTGTTCCGGCTGCTTGGAATCCCGCTGCTCCACGTGCAAGGTGCTCTGGGCCAGGGCCACGGTCACCGCGCTTTGCTCTCGGGCAAACCCCCGCTCCACGTGCAGGGGCTCCCAGGGGCTCTCTTCCTCGTTCTCCGCGATGCAGAAGCTGTACTTGGCCGGGGTCCCCTGGGTGCTCAGGTCGTACACGTGCGGCCGGATCCCCAAGGCGTTCAGGATCACCAGTCGGATCGCTCGGCCCACGGTGGCGTTCGCCCGGTCTCCTGGGCCCAGTACGTTGTCCCTGCAGTTGAACGCCAACCGGTTCCGGACGGGGCCGTTCACGATCACCAGGACCGCCTGGCCGTGCTGGGGCATGAGCACTGCCCGGTTTTCGACAAGGACCTGCAGGGCTTCCAGAGCCGCCAGGACCACGGGGAAGTGCTCCGGCCTGCACCCCGCCATCACCGCATTCGCCGCGGCAAGGCGCACGGTGCACTTCCTGCCCAAGTGCTCCTGACTCAGGACGACCTCGTCCGGATCCCGTTGGACCTCGACCAGGAACCTTTGGACGAGTTCCTCCGTGGGAGGTACGACAGGCAATCCGTCCGTCCAGCCCTGCTCGTAGCAGAACTCGATCAGGGAGGAGACCGCCTCGACCTCCCGAGGGGACGCTTCCTCCTCCAGCTTCGCGGGACCCGCCCCCAACCGCCCCGCGTCCCGGCCTTCCCCCACGCCCAAGACGCGCAGGATCTCGGGAAGCACCCGTTCTGCTCGGGATCGAAGCTCCGCGGGCGTGAGGCTGCTGAGGGGGTGCGGGATCACGGCATAGGGGTATCCGGGCGCTCCCAGGTCCCGGGCCCGGGCCTCCACGATCCCCCGGAAGGCCTCCGTGACCACCACCGCGGTTGGGATCCCCTGTTCCTCCAACGCGATCCCGTCGGCCACACTGGCCGCCGCACAGGCCCCTCAATCTCCCACGGCGTGTACCACGAACGTACACGCTTCGGAGAGCTCCCGGAGCAGCCCCTGGGGGGCCGGGAGGGTGGGGTTGGGCTTCCTGCGGATCCGGACCTCTGCAACTCCGAGGCGCTCCCGGAGCAGCTCCGCCAGCGCCTGTACGAACCGATCCGCATTGCGCTTCCCGCTGTCCACGAGCCCCACCCGGGCCTCCCGGAGCCCCCGATGACCTCTGGGCGCCAGGGCGCGCGAGATCCGTTCCTCCTGTCCGATGGGGGTCACGAGCCCTCGCATCCCGATCCCTCCCCCTGGACCTTCCCGCGGATCCGCCATCCACGTCCCGTCAGCGCACCGCCACCTCCACGGGAGGCGTCCCGTAGGTGTGGAAGGTGGCTACCGTGGGCATCCCCCAAGCCTGTCCCTTCTTGCGCTCCGCCTCGCTCCATACGATGGGTCTCCAGTCCGGGGCCAAGATCAGGCGGGCCCCCGGACACCCGATCTCCACCCGGTTTCCTCCGGGCTCGTACACATAGAGGAAGAACGTCTGCTGGACCGCGTGCTTGTAGGGCCCGTACTCGATGAAGATCCCGTGCTCCAGGCAGATGTCCGCGGCCCGCAGGACCTCCTCCCGGCTGTCCACCGCATAGCACACGTGGTGGAACCGTCCGCGCGCTCCCGTCTGGTCCTCCGTGATGGCCACCTCATAGCCTTTGTTGTTCGTGGTCACCCATGCGCCCTTCTCCGAGCCATCATCGAAGATGATGATCTCCGTGAGCCGGCATCCCAGGACCTCCTGCATCAAGATCCGGGTGGCGCGCACGTCCGCGGCGAACAGGTTAATGTGATCCAGCCGTCGCAGATTGGCGCCCCGCGCGGGGAACCGGGAGGCCTGGTTCTTCAACGCGGGCCTCGTCTCCTCCGTGGGCCGGTACCATTCCACCTCGTAGAAGATCTCCCCCAGGTGGCCGTCCGGGGTCCGGAACTGGTACGCAGGACCGTGTCCCCGATCCCCCTCGATCCACCCCACGCCGGAACCAGACCGTTCCAGAGCCTGGACCCGGCGGTTGAGGGCCTCCGGGCTTGTCGCGCGGAAGGCGAAGTGGCCCATCCCGGGCACCCTCGCGGCCGTAAGCTTCAAGGTATGGTGGGCGTAGTCGTCCCACCCGCGCAGGTAGACGGAGTCCCCGGACTGTTCGGTGATGGTCATGCCCATCACATCCACGAAGAACCGGAGACTCTCCTCCAGCTTGGGGGTGAGGAGTTCCAGGTGGGCGAGGTGGGCGAGATCACAACTCGGGGGACTGGGAGGAATCGTCGGGCCCATGAGGTCGCTCATAAATCCCTCCTTCGCCACGGGATGCGGAAATCCTCGGCGTACCTGAACGCAGTTCCACTCTAGGGGGATGCCTACGAATCTGTCAACACGCCTTGTCAACACGCCTGTTGACCGGTCCCACTCCTGTATTGTACTTTAAGTCAAAGAATTCTCCTGCACGGTGGGGGCAAAGAGGGAGGCGTATGGGCGAGCAGATCCGGTCGCCCTCGGAGCGGGCGCTGGCCGTGGTTCGTGGGGCGTACGATCTGCACGTGCATACCGGTCCGGACGCCCTTCCCCGCCGGTGCACCGACATCGAGGCGGCGCGGGGTTTTCTCCACCGCGGGCTGGCGGGATTCGCCATCAAATCCCACTACACCTCCACCGCGGCCCGGGCGCGCCTGGTGAACCTCATGGTACCCGGCATTCGGGCATTCGGGGCCCTCTGCCTGAACGCCGCCGTAGGCGGCATGAACCCCGTGGCGGTGGAGATCGCGGCCCGGGAGGGCGCCCGGATCATCTGGATGCCCACGGTGGACGCGGAAAACGAAGCCCGGGCCCACCGAGAAGGGCGGACGTCCGAGAAGGCGCCCTACTGGGCCCGCCTCCAGGAGGAACTGCGTCAGCAGGGGATCTCCTACGATCCCGTGCGGGTGGTGGACGGGTCCGGGAGGGTGCGGCCCGAAACCCGTGAGGTCCTGCGCGCCGTCGCGCGGCACGACCTCGTCCTCGCCACGGGACACCTGAGCCGCGACGAGATCTTCGCGGTGGTGGAAGCCGCCAAGCAGGAGGGCATCCGTCGCTTGGTCATCACCCACCCGGACTTCCCCACGCAGGATCTCCCCGTGGAGGATCAGCGCCTCCTGGCCCGGGAAGGGGCACTGCTGGAGCGGTGCTTTGCGACCGCGCATACGGGGAAAATCTCGTGGGAGGAGCTGTCCACGAGGATCCGGGAGGTGGGATTGGAGCATTCCTTGCTCAGCAGCGACCTCGGGCAACCCACCGCCCCCCCGCCCGAGGACGGCCTTGCCTTGATGGCGGATCGGCTCCTGGAGTCCGGATTTTCGGAGGAAGAGATCCGCATCATGGCGGTGCGCAATCCGCAGCGGCTCGTGGACGGTGAGTCCTGACCATGGAGGGAAAGACCTCCGTCCGACCACAACGGACAGAGGATTACTGCTACGAAGCCCTGCGCCGCGCCATCCTGGAGGGCCGGCTGCTGCCCAACCAGCGGCTCGTGGAGGTGGAGCTCGCTCGGGCGTTCGGCGTCGGCCGTGCCGCAGTACGCACGGCGCTGGTACGGCTGGAGCAAGAAGGGATCGTCCAGCGGGAACCCAACCGGGGCGCGCGGGTGCGGCTGGTGACCGAGCAGGAAGCCGTGGAGATCCTGGAAGCTCGCGCGGCGCTGGAGTGCCTGACCGTGCGATACGCAGCCCGTCGGGCAACCCCTGAAGACCTCCGGCAGCTCCAGGAGGTCCTGCGCCGCATGGAGGTCTGCCGGGATCGGGGGGACCCGCTGGGCTACTCGGAGATGAACCACGAACTGCACCGGATCCTGCTCCGCATCGCCGGACACGCGACCGCGGCCCGGCTGATCGACGTCCTGCAAGTCCAGAACGTGCGGTATCGCTACCGAACCGTGTTGATCCCCGGCCGGCTCGCCCAATCCCTGGAGGAACACCGGGCCATCGTGGAGGCGGTGGCCCAGGGCGATCCGGATGCCGCGGAGGCCGCCATGCGCCATCACCTCCAGCAGGTGATCGAGGCCATGCGCCAGGCGGCTCAGATGGACCGGTCCCGGCGGGTTTGGAATCTGGGCTGAAGGAGGGTACGCCGTGGAACCCAGTCGCAGACTTCTTGTCGTCAGCGCCCACGCCGCGGATTTTGTGTGGCGTGCAGGCGGGGCCATCGCCACCGTAACCACCCGGGGCGGAAGCGCCCTGGTAGTGGCCCTCTCCTACGGCGAGCGCGGGGAATCCGGGGAGCTTTGGCGGGAACCGGGGCAGACCATCGAGCGGGTGAAGGCCATCCGGCACGAGGAGGCGAGCCGGGCGGCGGAGATCCTGGGGGCCCGGTTCCAGAGCCTCGACCTGGGCGATTACCCCCTCGAGGTGGACCGGAACGCCCTGGAGCAGCTGGCGGAGATCTTCCGGGAGTTCGAGCCCGACTGTGTCCTCACCCACGCGGAGCGGGATCCCCTCAACCCCGACCATGCGGTGGCCTTCCAGGCCACGGAACGCGCCCGGCAGCTCGCCGCGGGCGCAGGTGTGGCCAGCGCCTTCCGCACCGTTGCGCCGCCCCGGGTGTTCGCCTTCGAGCCGCACCAGCCGGAGCTCTGTGGGTTTGTGCCGGACACCTTCCTGGACATCACACCCGTGTACGAGCTCAAACAAAAGGCCATGGAGGCCATGGCCTCCCAGAAGTACCTGCAGGAGTACTATGGGGCCATGGCGCTGCGCCGGGCCAATCACGCGCGGCGGCTGTCGGGCAATTCCCGCATCCGGTACGCGGAAGCCTTCCAGCGCATCCTGCCCATCGTGGTGGAAGCCCTATGAGCGCGGTCCTCCCGGTAGATCCCAAGGAACTGGCAGAGCTCGGCGTGGCCACGGTATACGAAGCGGGCGGCCGCGCGGGCCTCGTGGAGGGTCCTCTGATCCAGGTGGTTCCCGGGAGTCGGGCCGCGGGTCCGGCCCGCACGGTCCTGTGCGGCCAGGACGACAACCTCATGGTGCACGCGGTGATGGACCAGGTGCGGCCGCAAGAGGTCCTCGTGCTCACCATGCCGAAGCCCGCACCGGTTGCCCTCGTGGGGGAGCTGTTGGCCCTCCAGGCCAAGAGGCGGGGCGCCGCGGCACTCCTGGTGGATGCCGCGGTCCGGGACGTGGAAGCCCTTCGCGACCTGGGCCTCCCCGTCTGGACCCGGTACGTGAGCGTCCGGGGTGCCACCAAGGATGTGGTGGGGGCCATCAACGTCCCGGTGACCGTGGGGGGTGCGGAGATCCGCCCGGGAGACTGGGTAGTCCTGGACGCGGACGGGGCGGTGGTCATTGCCGCGGAGCGCCTCCCGGAGGTCCTGCAGGCCGCCCGGGCACGTGCGATGCGCGAACAGGATCTGCGGCGAAAACTCGAGGCGGGACATCTTACGTACGACCTCCACGGCCTGCGCGCCAAGGTAGAGGGAACCGCATTTCCCCGACCCCGGAAGCCGTAACGACCCATCCAGCGCTCTTAGCGGCCGCACGGGCGGGCTTTCGCCTCAGGAGGCCCGCTCGGTCTCCGCCCCCCGCACAGCCCGCCACCGGCGAATCAGGTCCTCCAGCAGGCGGGTATGGACCCTGCCCTCCTGGAACTCCGGAGTAGAGACCACAAACCGCAGGAAGGGAAGGGTGGTGGAGATCCCCTCCACCTGAAAGGCCTCCAGCGCCTCCTGCATCCGCCGGACGGCTTCCTCCCGATCCTGACCGTACGTGATGAGTTTGCCGAGGAGGGAGTCGTAGTAGACGGGTACCTCGTATCCCGCAAAACAGTGGGTGTCCAGACGGATCCCCGGCCCCTGGGGAACCTCCCAGACGGTGATCCTCCCGGGAGAGGGCCGGAAGGCGCGGGTCGCGTCCTCCGCGGTCAGGCGGCACTCGATGGCGTGCCCCGCAAACCGGACCTCCTCCTGTCGCCAGCGGAGGGGCTCTCCTGCCGCGATGCGGAACTGCTCCTGGACGATGTCAATCCCCGTCACGGCCTCCGTGACCGGGTGTTCCACCTGGATGCGGGTGTTCATCTCCAGGAAGTAGAACCGTCCCGCCTCCACATCCACCAAGAACTCCACGGTCCCCGCATTCAGGTACCCCATGGATCGGGCAAGGGTCACTGCCGCGCTCCAGAGGGAAGTCCGCAGGGAGTCGGAGAGATTGGGGGCGAGGGCTTCCTCGACCACCTTCTGGTGCCGCCGCTGGAGGGAGCAGTCCCGGTCTCCCAGGTGAAGCACGGTGCCCTGGGCATCCGAGAGGATCTGGACCTCTACGTGCCGGGCGTGCGGCACATACCGCTCCAGGTACAGGGTTTCATCCCCGAAAGCCGCCCGGGCCTCCCCCGCAGCCGCCGCGAAGGACGCCTCCAGCTCCCGGGGGTCGTGTGCCACCTTCATCCCTCTTCCCCCGCCCCCCGCAGCTGCCTTAAGCATCACCGGGAAGCCGATCTCCTCCGCCTTCCGCACCGCCTCCCCAGCAGACCGGACCGGTTCGGAACCCGGAAGTACCGGCACCCCGCACCGCTCCGCGAGCCGCCGAGCTTCCAGCTTGTTGCCCATGAGCCGGATCTGCTCGGGCCGGGGCCCGACGAATACGAGCCCGTATGCCGCGCACGCCTCCGCCAGCTCCGGGGACTCCGCCAAAAACCCGTATCCCGGGTGTACGGCATCGGCTCCGGTCCCGAGGGCAGCCGCGACGATGGCCCCGACGTTGAGGTAGCTGTGCTGGGCGCTGGCGGGGCCGATGCACACCACCCGGTCCGCCATCCGGGCCGGGAGGGTCTCCCGATCCGCCTCCGAGACGGCGAGGACGGTTTCCAATCCCAGCGCCCGGCAGGCCCGGATGATCCGGACCGCGATCTCTCCCCGGTTGGCGATGAGGACCCGGGAAAGGCCCACCTTCCTCTCCCCGGATCAGGCGGGACGGACCCGGAAAAGGGGCTGACCGAACTCTACGAACTGGCCGTCCTGGACCAGGATCTCCGTGATGACCCCTCGCACGCCCGCCCGCACCGCGTTGAACACCTTCATCACCTCGATGAGGCCCACGGTGGTGTCCTCCTCCACGAAGGTGCCCACCGTGACGAAGGGCGGGGCTCCCGGCTCGGGCTGGGCGTAAAACCGGCCCACGATGGGGGCGCGGATGAACACCGCCTCCTCCACCACAGTCGCCGTGGAGGAGGCTGCGGGGCCGTCCTGTTCCCTCCTCGGATCGGGCTCCGCTCCCCCCGGTCTGGCCCCACTGCGGGCGGTCTCCCTCACCCCGACCGGGGAGGGGGGAATTGCGGGGGATTCGGGAGCCACGGAGAGAGGGGGTCGCGCGTCCTCCCTCTTGGGCGGGCTCCCTTCCCGTTCCTCCACCTTTCCGCCCTTGCTGATGGTGAGTTTTAGATCTCCGACTTCCAGCTGCAGGAAGTCAAAGGACGACCGCTCCAGGACCTCCACCAGTTTGACGATCTGCTCGATCTCCGCCTCGGAGAGAAAGCCGATCCGGTCCTCCACCTCGCTCCCCCCTCGTATGCCCGTGCGGCGCAAAGCTCGGACAACAAATTGGCAGGGGCGCCGGGACTCGAACCCGGAACCTCCGGTTTTGGAGACCGGCGCTCTGGCCAGTTCGAGCTACGCCCCTGTGGCCGACCCCATGATATCACGAGGAGTGAAGGAGGGCCAGGAACTCCTGGTACCGCCAGGGAGCCCGCTTGATCATCTTCTGGACCAGCTGTTCCCGTTCCTCCTGGCTCTGGGCTCTCGAGAGGCGTTCCCGCAGTTTCCGAATCCGTTCCCGCCGGTGACGCCGGCGTCGCAGCTCCCGGTCCCGTTCCCGGAGGGGCATGACCCTACCTCGTCTCCCGGTGTGGGGTATGCTTGCGGCACCACCTGCAGTACTTCCGCAATTCCAGCCGATCGGGATCGTTCTTCTTATTCTTCTGGGTCACATAGTTCCGCCGCTTGCACACCGTACAGGCGAGCGTGATGAGCTCCCGGGCCATGCAGCATCACTCCAGGATCTTGGTCACGACCCCTGCCCCCACGGTCCTGCCCCCTTCCCGGATGGCGAACCGAAGTCCCTCTTCCAGGGCAATGGGGGCGATGAGCTCCACTTCCAGGTTCACGTTGTCGCCCGGCATGACCATCTCCACCCCGGTGGGGAGCTTGATGGTGCCCGTGACGTCCGTGGTCCGGAAGTAGAACTGCGGCCGGTATCCGCTGAAGAAGGGGGTGTGCCGGCCTCCCTCCTCCTTGGTGAGCACGTATACCTCCGCCAGGAACTTCGTGTGGGGCTTGATGGTGCCCGGTTTCGCGATGACCATCCCCCGCTCCACGTCGTCCCGCTCCACCCCGCGCAGCAGGATCCCGATGTTGTCCCCGGCCACGGCCTCGTCCAGGACCTTCCGGAACATCTCAAGCCCTGTCACCACCGTCTTCCGAGGCTCCGCCCGGAATCCCACGATCTCCACTTCCTCACCCAGCTTGATGCGGCCCCGCTCCACCCGGCCCGTGGCCACGGTTCCCCGCCCCGTAATGGAGAACACATCCTCCACGCTCATCAGGAAGGGCTTGTCCACGTCCCGAACGGGCAGCGGAATGTAGCTGTCCACCGCATCCATGAGCTCGTAGATCCTGTCCACCCACGGGTCGTCCCCCCTCCGGATGTTGGGGTTGCTCTCGAGGGCCTCCAAGGCCTTCAGGGCGGATCCCTTCACCACCGGCACCTCGTCCCCGGGGAACCCGTATCGGTTCAACAGATCCCGGACCTCGACCTCCACGAGCTCCAGGAGCTCCGGGTCATCCACCATGTCCACCTTGTTGAGGAAGACCACGATGGCGGGGACGTTGACCTGCCGTGCCAGGAGAATGTGCTCCCGGGTCTGGGGCATGGGACCGTCCGCGGCGCTCACCACCAAGATGGCCCCATCCATCTGCGCGGCGCCCGTGATCATGTTCTTGATGTAGTCCGCGTGTCCCGGGCAGTCCACGTGCGCGTAGTGCCGTTTTTCGGTTTCGTACTCCACGTGGCTGATGTTGATCGTGAGCCCTCGGGCCCGCTCTTCCGGTGCGTTGTCGATGTCGTAGTACCCCTTCGGCTGCGCCAGGCCATAGTGGGCCATGGCGTGCGTGATGGCCGCGGTCAGGGTGGTCTTGCCGTGGTCCACGTGTCCGATGGTCCCGATGTTCACGTGGGGCTTCTTCCGCTCGAACTTCGGCTTCGCCATACAGATCCTCCCTTACCGGAAATCCTGGCTGGAGCCCACGACCGGACTCGAACCGGTGACCTCGTCCTTACCAAGGACGCGCTCTGCCTCCTGAGCTACGTGGGCACACTCCCGCAACGCGCCTCAGGGCACAAACCGCTTCGGCCCGGGGGTCCGTGGGCCCAAACCCCCGACGATTATAGCAACGCCCCCCCTCGTGTCAAGGAAGGGTGCCTACGGGAAGTGCCTAAGGGTGACCTCGGGAAGGGGATCCACATCGAGGGGCCCGGGAGGGGCCCCGGCAGGAATCCCTTGCGCCTCCGGGAGGGGCTTCCTAGGATAGGGGGTGCTGTAACCCAGGCCGGTATCGGCGAGGAGGGAGCGCATGTGGTCGGTGCCGAAGGCCATCACCCTGACCTCGGGGTCCGGAGAGGGGAGCACGGAGGTCAATGCCTTTGACCGGGCCCTCCTCAACGCCGGGATCGCGAACCTGAACTTCCTTCGGGTCACCAGCATCCTGCCCGCCGGCTGCAGGATCGTTCCCATGCGGAGGATCCCCGCGGGGACCCTCATGCCCGCGGTGTACGCACGGATCACCAGCCACGTCCCCGGAGAGCGGATCGCAGCCGCCATCGGCGTGGGCTTCAGCGAGGACTCGTACGGGGTGATCATGGAGTACTCCCACCGGGGAACCGCGGAGAACGCAGAACAGATCGTTCGCCGGATGGTACGGGAGGCCTTCGAGAGCCGTGATCTGCGGTTGCGGGAGGTAGTGGTGGAGTCCACGGAGCACGTGGTGGAGCGCATCGGATGCTCCGTGGCCGCCGTCCTCTTCTGGCCCGAGTGAACGGCCGTGCGAAGGGCTTCCCCGCGCCCCCGTCCGACCGCGGCCCGGGTCAGGGTACAGGAGGAAGAAGCGATGGAAGAGTGGTTTCGGGATACCGGTGCGGAAGGCTTCGCCAACGCATATCGCATTGACGAAGTGCTCTTCGACGGACGTTCCCGGTATCAGCACGTTCAGGTGGTGCGCAACGCGTTCTTCGGACGGATGCTCCTGCTGGACGAGGCGGTGCAGACCACGGAGGCGGACGAGTTCATCTACCACGAGATGCTGGCGCATCTTCCCCTCGTCACGCACCCCGCCCCCGCCTCCCTCCTCATCATCGGCGGGGGGGATGGCGGAGTCCTGGAGGAAGCCCTCAAGCATCCCCTGAGGCGGGCGGTCATGGTGGAGATCGACGAGCTCGTGGTGGACGTCATCCGACGGTACATCCCGGAGATCCCGAAGGGCGCCTTCGAGGACCCTCGAGTGGAGCTCCGATTCGAGGACGGATTCACCTACGTCCGCCACACGGAGAGCCGGTTCGATGTGGCCCTGGTGGACTCCACGGACCCCCAGGGCCCCTCCGTACCCCTGTTCAGTGCGGAGTTCTACGGGGATCTGTACCGTCTGCTCACGGAGGAGGGCGTGCTGGCCGTGCAGAGCGGTTCTCCCCTGTACCAGCGCGATCTCATCGTCCAGGTCCGGCGGAACCTGAAGCAGCACTTCCCCATCGTTCGCACCTTCCTGGTCCCCATCCCCACCTACCCGGGAGCCCTCTGGTCCTTCACCCTGGGCTCCAAGGGACCGGATCCCCTGGCCATCTCCCCCGGGGTGATCGAGGACCGGATCGCGGGGATGAACCTCCAATATTACACCGCGGCCCGCCACCACGAATCCCTCACGGCCCCGCCCTTCCTGCGCGAGGTGCTTGAGGCTTAGTGCGGTTCCTGGGCACCCAGAGGGTCTCCCGCCCCCAAGCGGCGATTATCGGAGTCCCGTACGAGGCCACCCAGTCCTACCGTCGGGGTGCGGCGCGGGGACCAGAGGCCATCCGGGCCGCCTCGTGGAGCCTGGAGACCTATAGCCCTGAGCTGGATCGGGATCTCGAGGCGCACCTCGCGGTAGCGGATCTCGGGGATCTCCCCGTGGAGGGGCTCGATCCTCCCGAGATGTTGGAGGCGGTGGCTCTGGCGGTGGCCTCCCTGGACGCGGGTACGGTTCCGGTCCTGCTGGGGGGCGACCATACCCTCACCCTGGGCGCGGTTCGGGCCCTGCGCGCTCGCCATCCGGACCTCATGGTGGTTCAGGTGGACGCCCACGCGGATCTGCGAGACGCCTACGAAGGGAATCGGCTCTCCCACGCCTGTGTGATGCGGCGGGTATGGGAGGTGGTGGGCGACCGCCGGATCGTACAGGTGGGGATCCGGTCCGGAACCCGGGAGGAATTTGCATTTGCACAAGCACACTGCCGGTGGAGCCTGAGGGCCCTTGCCCTCCCGGACACGGTGAAGCACGAGCTCCGGCAGGTCCCTGTCTACCTCACCCTGGACCTGGACGTGCTGGATCCGGCCTTCGCACCGGGAGTCGGAAATCCGGAACCGGGCGGTCCCTCCTTCCAAGACCTCTGGGAGGCCCTGCGAGACCTCGGGCGCCTAAAGGTGGTCGGGCTAGACCTGGTGGAGCTGGCGCCATCCCTGGACCCTTCCGGGGTCAGCGCGGTGGTGGCCGCGAAACTCCTCCGGGAGATCCTCTTGCTATTCTTCAGCGGCGGGTGAGCTCGAAGCGCACCTGCTCGTGGAACCCCTCCAAGAGATCCAGGAATTCCTGGCGGGGAGGACTGGCGTTTGCCGCTGGGACGGAACCGAGGAGCGCGCGGATCTCGGAGAAGGGCATTCCGCGGTCCCGAAGGTCCTCGATCCGATCCGGGGACAGCCCCGTGGCCCGGTGGAGGGCGAGGATCCGGTCGGTTTCTCCCCCCGGATCCGTCCCCTGGGCGAAGGCCACCAGGACCGCGGTGGGAACGCTGCCCACCGCGGCGAACCGGAGACCCGCCCGTTCCCACACCAGAACCCGGAAAGGACCGGCAGCGTATAGGCGCGCCGCCAGATCCCCGAGGCGGATCGGGAACCCGCCTACTGGGAAGCCCAAGCGATGGGCGGGAGCCTGGAACAGGGAGACCGCGGTCACCCCGTCTCCGTACCAGAGGACCACGGCTTCTCCGCCGCCCAGACGGGAGATCCCGGCACCCCGGTATCGGAATCCCTCGGGCAGCTCCGCGGGTGCCACGGGGAGGAACCCCACGTGTGCGGCCAGGACCGAGAGGCGGCTGGCCCGCACCCCCTCTGTTCGGAGATCCACCACCCGGGCCCGGGCAGGGGGCCGGAACCGGAAGAGATCCGGAGGCAGATCTCCCCCGATGCTGATCCGGGTGAAGGTGGAGGCGAAGAACACCCCGCGCTCTGGATCCGACTCCTGCCAAGCAAGGATCAACCCCGTAGCCCGGTCAACCCAGATCCTCCGGGAAATCCCATGGCCCTTCGGCACGACCTCCACGAGGTAGGCAGGGCGGGCGACGACCCGGGTGGTCCCCAGGAGCCGCACGTGGTACCGCTCCGCCAGTGCGTCCAGCGCCTCGGGAACACGACGGCTGAGGGACGGACCCCGCACCACGAGGTGCAAGGAGGGCTCATAGTGCCAGCTCTCCTGACCGGTGTCCACGAAGATCCGCCCCGCGACCCTCTGGGGAGAGATGTACTCCATGCGGTACGCAGACGGACGGCGGTGCATCTCGAGCAGGGTGACGGATTCCACCCGCCCCCTCCGATGGGCCGCGAGGACCTTCGTCCCTTCGTAGTCCGCCTTCTGGGGCGCGGACCTCGCCCATCGGAGAACGGTGAGGGGGGAGGGAAGCCAGTTGCCCGCGGTTCCTCCCGCCGCGAGCGCCAACGCGGTCAACACCGCGCCGAGGCGGTTCACCGGTCCTCCTCCGGGAGGCGCTCTCCCACCAGGGACAGGTGGGCGTCCGTAAGGGTGATGCCCAGGTAGGCCCGATCCACGAGGGGATCCGTGGACACCTGGAAGGTGTGTTCCCACACGAGGCGTTCCATCTCAGCCTTCGGGTCCGGGACGCCGTCTCGTCCCGTGCGGAGGAGCGGGGCTATGCCGAGCAGCGCGACCGCCACGAGGCAGGCCGCCGCGAGCGCGAACCGGGTCGGCGCGTTCGCGAACAGCCCGCGAATCGAGGGCCCCTGGGCCGGCCACCCCCTGGTCCTCTCCGCCCCCCGCACGGCCCGGAGAAGGTCCGCGGCCAGATCCTCGGGGAGCCGCCGATCCGGGAGGGCCCGGAGCACTCCCCGCACCCAACGGAGGTCCTCCAGGAACGCCCGGGCTTCCGGATCCGTACGCAGGAGGCGTTCCACCTCCGCCCGCTCCTGGGGGGTCACCTCCTCGTCCAGGAAACAGGAGAGCAACCGTTCTAAGCGGCGGTTCACAGCCCTCCCTCCTCTGGCCCGGCACGGCCAACCCCTGCCGGGCGGTACACGGGAGCGAGGCGATCCCGGAGGAAGCGCCTGGCTCGGTGCAGGCGCGACTTAACCGTCCCGATGGGAATTCGCAGGACGTGAGCCACCTCCTCATAGGAAAACCCCTGGATGTCCACCAGGACCACCACCGCCCGGAGATCCGGAGCCAGGGCCCCCAGGGCGCTCTGGATCTCGGCATCCATCACAGGACTCACGATCTGCTCCTCGGGGTTGCTGGACTCGTCCGGCACCACCCGCTCCACCTCGTCTCCTTTGGGTGTGGTCACGGGGACGTCCAGGGACTCCATCCGCACCCTACCGCGCCTCCGGAGCTGGTCAATGAAGAGGTTCACGACGATCCGGTACAGCCATCCCTCGAGCGGAACCCCGGGTTCGACCCGGGAGAGCGCCCGGTAGACTCTCAGGAAGGCTTCCTGGGTCAGGTCCTTCGCGTCGGCCTCGTTCCCGCTCAGGCGGTAGGCAATGTTGTACACGTGCCGTCCGTAGCGGTGAACGATGGACTCGAAGTGCAGGGCTTCCTCCCCGGCAACGACCGGGCGGCCGGCCGGGGGGTCCGGTACCAGAGCTCCTTCAACGAGGTCTGCCACGTCCATGCCTACGGAGGACGGGGAGAACCGGTTCCGTCCCGACATGCGATTCCCTCAACGCGGCTTTCCAGAGCGTTGATTCCGTGGGATGCCGGAGTTCACCGGTCGGGAGACCCTGCTCATCGCCCTGGCGGCCGCGCTGGCGATGGGGGCCCTGTTGGCCCGGGCTCTGGCTCCCCACCCTCCGCCGGTGGTGATCCAAGCCCCGGAGCAGCCTTCTCCAGGTCCCTCCTGGGGAACCCCCCGGGCCCTCCCCCTCTTCGAGCTCACCGGGCCCCTCTCCCTCAACACAGCAACCCGGGAGGAGCTGGAACGACTCCCGGGGATCGGGCCGAAGCTCGCGGAGCGCATCGTCCAGGACCGGGCCCTGCGGGGCCCGTACACCCGGGTGGAGGATCTCCTGCGGGTGAAAGGCATCGGCCCGAAGCTCCTCGAGCGGATCCGAACCTACGTCCGGGTCCCCTGACCCCTCGCCTCCGCGGGTACCGGCTCGGTGACGAGGTTGAGAACCCGGCCCGGCACGTACACCACGTCCTTCACCCGCCGTCCATCGAGGTGCTGGCGGACCCGCTCGCTCCGGAGCGCCAGCTCCTGGGCCTGCTCCGCGGGGATGTCCGCAGGGACCGTGATCCGATCCCGGACCCGGCCGTCCACCTGCACCACCAGCGTGACCTCCGGCACCCGGGCCAGCTCTGGGTCGTAGCTGGGCCAGGACTGGGTGTGCACGCTGTATGCGCCCCCGATTCGCTCCCACAGCTCCTCGGCCAGGTGGGGGGTGATGGGGGCGAGCAACAACACGAGGGTCCGGATCGCCTCCGCCCAGGCCTCCGTACCCCGCAGCTGGCTGCGGATGCGGCCCAGGTGGTTCGTAAACTCCATGAGGGCCGCCAGGGCGGTGTTGAAGCCAAACTGCTCGAAGTCCTCCGTCACGCGCTTGGTGGTCCGATGGGTCCACCGCCGCAGGTCCAGCTCGGCCTCAGGATCCGCGCTCCGAACCGGATGGCGCACGTCTTCCGCGCTGCCCGTGACCAGGTCCCACACCCGCCGCAGGAACCGAGCGACCCCCTCGATGTCCCGGCTGCTCCAGGGCCCCCCCTCTGCCCACGGCCGCATGAACATGAGGTAAGCCCGCACGGTGTCCGCCCCGTACTTCGCAACCTGCTCGTCGGGGTCCACCACATTGCCCCGGGACTTGCTCATCTTCTCCCCGTCTTCTCCCAGGATCACGCCCTGGTTGAACAGGCGCAGCATGGGTTCCCGAAACCGCAAAAGCCCCAGGTCCGCCAGGGCCTTGGTGAAAAAGCGGGTGTACAGGAGGTGCATCACCGCGTGCTCGGCTCCTCCCGTGTACTGGTCCACGGGGCACCAGTAGTGCACCTCCTCCACGTCGAAGGGACCCTGATCGGAGTGCGGGGAGACGTAGCGGTACTGGTACCAGGAGGAGTCCACGAAGGTATCCATCGTGTCCGTTTCCCGCTCCGCCTCCCCCCCGCACCGGGGACACCGGGTCCTGCGAAACCCTTCGTGGTACTTCAGGGGCGACTCCCCCGTCGGCATGAAGTCCACGTCCTCCGGCAACAGCACCGGCAACTCCTCGTAGGGTACCGGGACCGTCCCGCACTGGGGGCAGTAGACGATGGGGATCGGGGTCCCCCAGTAGCGCTGGCGGCTGATGAGCCAGTCCCGCAGCCGGTAGCTCACCGCGGCCTTGCCCTTCCCTTGCTCCTCGAGCCACGCGATGACCTTGGGGATGCCCTCCGGGACCGGGGTTCCATCGAGCGGACCGGAGTTCACCATGCGGCCCGGGCCGTCGTAGGCGCGCCCGAGGGGTTCCTGCAACGATTCCCCTTCCGGCTGGATCACCACCCGGATCGGGAGGCCGAACTTCTGGGCGAACTCGAAGTCCCGCTGATCGTGGGCGGGAACCCCCATGATGGCCCCCGTGCCGTAGCCCACCAGCACGTAGTCCGCGATCCAGATGGGAATCCGCTCCCCTGTGGCTGGGTTCTCCGCGTAGGTCCCCAAAAAGACCCCGGTCTTCTCCCGCTCGGTCGAGAGGCGCTCGATCTCGCTCTGCCGCCGAGCCTGGTAGACGTATGCCTCCACGATCTCCCGGCGGTCCGGGGCCGTGAGGACCTCCACGAGCGCGTGCTCAGGCGCCAACACGAGGAACGTCGCCCCCCACAGGGTGTCCGGCCGGGTGGTGAAGACCGGGACGTCATGCACGCTTCCATCGGGAGCGAAGGCCCGGAAGACCACCTCCGCGCCCTCGCTGCGGCCGATCCAGTTCCGCTGCATCGTCATGATCCGTTCCGGCCACGAGATCCCGGAGAAGTCCAGGAGCTCGTCCGCGTACTTCGTGATCCGGAAGAACCACTGCTCGAGATCCCGCTTGACGACCGGGGTGTCGCACCGTTCGCACCGACGGTCCGGTCCCACCACCTGCTCCCGCGCCAGGGTCGTGTTGCAGGTCGGGCACCAGTCCACGGGAGCCTTGGCCCGGTAGGCGAGTCCAGCCTCGTAGAACTTCAGGAAAAACCACTGGTTCCACTTGTAGTACTCGGGCTCGCAGGTCACGATCTCCCTGGACCAGTCCCACATGGCGCCCATGGATCGCAGCTGGGCCCGCATGCGCTCGATGTTCTGCATGGTCCAGGTGCGGGGATGGATGCCGTGCTTGATCGCCGCGTTCTCCGCCGGGAGCCCGAAGGCGTCGAACCCGATGGGGAAGAGCACGTTGTAGCCCTGCATCCGGCGGAAGCGGGCCGCAGCGTCGCTCGGGGCCATGGCGTACCAGTGGCCGATGTGGAGGTCCCCACTGGGGTAGGGGTACATGGTGAGGAAGTAGAACTTGGGCCGGTCACTCCGCTGGGGCGTGCGGTACAGCCCATCCTGCTCCCACCGGGCCTGCCACTTCGCCTCGATGGCCTTCGGGTCGTACCGAGGGGGCATCGCCTCACGCTCCTTCCACGTGGGTGAGCCAGCTGTGCCGGTCGGGGACCTCTCCCCGCACGATGGCGAAGAAGGCGTCTTGGATCCTCCGGGTCACGGGTCCAGGCTCACCCTGCCCGATGGTCTGCCGATCCACGGATCGCACGGGGGTGATCTCCGCCGCGGTCCCCGTGAGGAAGACCTCGTCCGCTACGTACAGCATCTCCCGGGGGATCGGAACCTCCCGTACCTCGTACCCCAGCTCCCGGGCCAGGGTGATGGCTACCTGCCGGGTGATGCCGGGAAGGATGGACTGAGCGAGGGGGGGCGTGTAGAGGACCCCGGAGCGCACCAGAAAGAGGTTCTCCCCGCTGCCCTCGCTCACGTACCCCTGGACGTCCAGCATGATGGCCTCCGCGTAGCCGTTGTCCACGGCCTCCATGGTGGCGAGCTGGGAGTTCACGTAGTTGCCCGCGATCTTGCCCATAGCGGGATGGGTGGAGGGGGCCATCCGCCTCCAGGAGGAGATCATCACGTCCACGCCCTTCTCGAGGGCCTCCCCCCCCAGGTACGCTCCCCACTCCAGGGTCAGGATGGCTACCTCCACGGGCGACTTCCGGGGGTCCAAGCCAAAGGCCCCGGCTCCCCGGTACACCAGGGGCCGGATGTAGCAGGACGCGTGGCCGTTGGCCCGGACCACCTCCAGGATGGCCCGGCGGAGGGTCTCCTTGGGGTAGGGAACCACCATGCGGAAGATCCGACAGGAATCGTACAAGCGGTCGAGGTGAGCGTCCAGACAGAACACCGCGGGACCGCGGGGTGTGGGGTACGCCCGGATCCCTTCGAAGACGCTGCTCCCGTAGTGTAGGCTGTGGGCTGCCACGTGGACGACCGCGTCCTCCCAGGCCACGAGCCGCCCGTTGTGCCAGATGTACCGTCCTCGCTCCATCCCCGCACCCCGCTTTGCCTTCGCGAATTCAAAAAACCCCCGGCCCGAGAACAGGTCGGAGGCTTCGCGGGAACCCCGTTCGAACCATTTCTGGTGGAGCCAAGGGGACTCGAACCCCTGACCTCGTGCATGCCATGCACGCGCTCTCCCAACTGAGCTATGGCCCCACCGCTTCTCTTCTTCCCGGGCGCTCCGCCCGGACGTGGACCTGCCCAGGTCCCTAGTATAGGAGAAGGGACGCGGGCACGTCAAAAGCCCCTCTCCCGGCTACGGGCCCCCGGACGCTCCGGAGGGTAGGATGGCAAAGGCTCCGGTCATGCCCCGGGCTGCGTGTTGGCCCACGCTGCAGATGAAGCTGTACTGGCCCCGCCCCCGGACCACGAACTCGACCTCCGCCTGCTTGAGGGGCTCCACGAAGACGAAGGGACGTCCGTCCGCGGTGGTGCCCCGGCGGAACTCCCCCCGGACCGTCAGCTCCACCTGTTCGAAATATGCCGAGGCGAGGTTGTGGGGGCGCTGGGGATCCTCATTGACCAGCTGCAGCACCACCCGCTCCCCTTCGTTGAGCCGGATGATGTTGGGGTCGAACTGGAAAGAGGTCATGGAGATCCGGATCACCCTTCGGGGCGGGGCGGGAGCCGCGGAAAGGGCTACGGTTGCTGCCCCTGCGGCCAACAGGGACAGAAGAACCAGGCGTACCTTCATCGCTTCACCTCCGGCAGGGATGGGATCATCACCATCCCGCCATCTTCCTGTAACGGGAGCTTCACGGCTTTCTAGCCGCCCAGGTAGGCCCGCTTCACCTCGGGGTTCTCCCGGAGATCCTCTGCCCGCCCCTCCAGCACCATGACGCCCGTCTCCAGCACGTACCCCCGATGCGCGGTCTCCAAGGCCATGAAGGCGTTCTGCTCCACGAGGAGGATGGTGGTCCCCTGTCGGTTGATCTCCCGGATGGCCTCGAAGATCTGCTCCACCAGCGTGGGCGCAAGCCCCATGGAGGGCTCGTCCATGAGGAGCAACCGCGGGCGAGCCATCAGGCCCCGGGCGATGGCCAACATCTGCTGCTCCCCCCCGGAAAGGGTACCCGCCACCTGGTGGAGACGTTCCCGAAGCCGTGGGAAGAGTGCGAGGACCCGCTCGAGATCCTCCCGGATCCCCAGCGGGTCCGTCCGGGTGAAGGCGCCGAGTTCCAGGTTCTCCAGGACGGTGAGCTGGCCGAAAACGCGACGGCCCTCCGGTACCTGCACCACCCCCCTCCGGACGATCTCATGAGGCGGAAGCCGGCTTAGCTCTTCCCCCCCAAACCACACGGAGCCACTTCGCGGCCGCAACAGACCGCTGATGGTCCGCAGGGTGGTGGTCTTGCCCGCGCCGTTTGCCCCGATGAGGGTGACGATCTCCCCGGCCTCCACGCGCAGGGAAATGCCCTTGAGGGCGTGGATCGGGCCGTAGTACACGTGCAGGTTTCGGAGCTCAAGGAGCGCCATGGTCAGCCCGCGGCGATCCCGAGCCGCCGACGGCCCAGGTACGCCTCGATGACCCGGGGGTCGTTCTGCACCTCCGTGGGGGTGCCCTCGGAGATCTTCTCGCCGTAGTCCAGGACCGTCACCCGATCGGAGATGGTCATCACCACCCGCATCTGGTGCTCGATGAGGAGGACGGTGATGCCCAGCTCATCCCGCAGCCTCCGGATGAACCGGATCATCTCCTGGGTCTCCACGGGGCTCATGCCCGCGGTGGGCTCGTCCAGCAGCAGCAGTCTGGGACGGGTGGCCAGGGCCCGCGCCAGCTCCAGCCGCCGCTGGTCCCCGTAGGGGAGGTTTCGGGCCAGCAGGTCTCCGCGGCCGGCCAGGCCCACGAACTCCAACAGACGCCGCGCTTCCGCATGGGCCCACCGCTCTTCCCGACGCACCGCGGGGCTGGCCAGCACCGCCCCGACCCACGTGGACCGCAGGTGCATGTGCAGCCCCACCAGCACGTTCTCCAGGGCCGTCATGTTGGCAAAGAGGCGGATGTTCTGGTAGGTCCGGGCGATCCCCAGGTGGGCGATCTCGTCCGGGCGCAGCCCGTCGATGCGCTGGCCCGCGAACCAGATCTCCCCCTCATCGGGGCGGTAGAACCCCGTGACACAGTTGAACAGGGTGGTCTTGCCCGCCCCGTTGGGCCCGATCACGCTGTGGATGGACCGCTCCTCCACCTCCAGATCCAGCTCCCGGATGGCCACGAGTCCCCCGAAGCGCTTGGTCATGCGGCGGGTAGCGAGGATGGGCATCCCTCAGCAGCCTCCCTCCGGAGCGGCCTCCGGAGCGACCACAGCGGCTTCCTTCTCCTCCTCCAGCGCGTGCAGCTCCCGCCGCTGGACCGCCGCGGGAAGGAGGCCCTCCGGCCTCAGGAGCATCATGGCCACCAGGGCCGCCCCGTAGACCAGGAACCGGAACTCCCCGAACTCCCGGAGCAGCTCCGGCAGCCCGATGAGGACCGCCGACCCAACGATCACTCCTGGGATGCTGCCCATCCCGCCCACGATGATGAGGGCGAGGACCTGGATGGAGATCAGCAGCTGGAAGCTGTGGGGGAACACCGAGCCCACCATCACCGCGAAGATGGCACCCCCCACCCCGGCGAAGGCCGCGCCCAGCCCGTACGCGAGGAGCTTCACGCTCACCAGGTTGATCCCCAGCGCTTCCGCCACGTCCTCGTCCTCCCGGATGGCCATCCAGGCCCTCCCCAGGCGGGAGTCCTGCAGCCGCCACGCCACGTACGCCACCACCGCGGAGGCCACCACGGTGAGGTAGTACAGGTGCTGCGGCCCCGAGAGCTCGAACCCTGCCAGCACGGGCTTGGGAATCGCCAGCACCCCCTGCGACCCCCCCAGCCACGGTCGCAACGCGTCGGACAGAACCAGCAGCCGCACGATCTCCCCGAAGCCGAGGGTGGCGATGGCCAGGTAGTCCCCCCGGATGCCGAGCACTGGGATGCCGAGGATTATCCCAGCGATCAGGGAGACCACCACAGCCACGGGCACCGCAGCCCAGAAGGACCAGTGCGCGATCCCGTGCTCCCCCACGGAGGTCAGCAGGCCCACCGTGTACGCCCCAATGGCGAAGAACGCCACGAACCCCAGATCCAGCAACCCGGCGAGGCCTACCTCCAGGTTGAGCCCCTGCCCCATCAGGGTGTACAGCCCCACGATCACCAGCACCTGGGCCACGAACGGGCCGCCTGCTAGGGGAAGGGCCGCCAGCAACGCGACCCCCACTAGGCCCCAAAGGACCCGCTGCGCCCTTCGAGGAAGGCGGAGCACCGGTGTCGGCCTCGCCCGCAGCACGGGCCGCACCGCTGCCACGGCCGCGGAGACCACGGACACGACGGCGGCCCCCTGGGCGGTCGGGCCTCCCCCCGCCACGAACAACCAGTCTCGGATCGGAGCCAAGCCCTCGGGCTGGAGGATGAGGACTACCAGATCCTGGAACAGGCCCAGGCTCACCCCAGCTCCCAGCCCCACCAGCACGGGGCCGACCACCCGAGTGGGGAGCGCAGCCCCGGAGGCCCCCACGAGGCCCAAAAGTCCACCGACCCCTACCGCCCCTATCCACGCCACGTGGACCGGCCGGCCGCCGGACAGCAGCTGGAACAGCACGGGCGAGGCGTTGATGAACATGCTGCGCAGGTCCACCTGGGACCGCAGCCACACCAGAAACCCCACGCAGAAGCCCGCCGTAGCCCCACCCACAAACCCCGCCCCAAGCCGGCTCGCCAGCCCTCCCCGGGACCTGCGGGCAGCCACCCACCCGCTGGCCAGGAACACCCCCAGCAGCAGCGCCTGCCCCGCGGACACCCACCCGTCCACCACCCACCGGGCGTGCAGGGCCTCCACGAGCCCTGCGAGGCTCAGGAAGCAGGCCACGGCGCCGAAGACGAGTCCCACCCGCCACACGGCTAGGCCCTCTTGGCGGCCAGCCGCTCGCCCAGGATCCCCTGGGGACGGAAGATGAGGACCATCACCAGCATGGTGAAGGCGATCACGTCCTTCAGCTGGTAGGGGGCGGGGATGCCCAGCCCGTCCAGGAACAAGGCGGGGCCCACGGACTCCACCACGCCCAAAAACAAACCGCCCAGCATGGCACCCGGGATGTTCCCGATGCCTCCCAGCACCGCCGCGGTGAAGGCCTTGATGCCCGGGACGAACCCCATGAAGAAGTGCACCTGCTTGAACACCAGGGCGTACAGGATCCCCGCGGCGCCCGCCGCCGCCCCGCCGATGGCGAAGGTGAGCACGATG
>Ga0079995_1047081_pt1 | contig 166617 bp, 159 predicted proteins | sample FaiFalFF_MnMetaG_2_FD_69198 | JGI IMG/M metagenome (GOLD analysis project Ga0079995, IMG submission 69198) | Freshwater microbial communities from Yellowstone National Park, Wyoming, USA - Fairy Falls C (FF_Mn_C) (SPADES assembly) (version 4) | ecosystem: Environmental > Aquatic > Freshwater >... | reverse complement strand
AGTCAAGCCCCCTTATGCCCTTGCACTCGACGCACGGTTTCCAACCGTGCTGAGGGGACCTTTGGGCGCCTCCGTTACCCTTTAGGAGGCGACCGCCCCAGTCAAACTGCCCACCTGACACTGTCCCGGAACCCGATGTAGGGCCCCGGTTAGGACGTAGCCTTACCGAGGGTGGTATTCCAAGGGTGGCTCCACGGAGGCTGGCGCCCCCGCTTCTCCGCCTCCCACCTATCCTATACACGGCAAAACCACATCCAATATCAGGCTGCAGTAAAGCTCCACGGGGTCTTTCCGTCCAGCTGCGGGCAACCCGTATCTTCACGGGTGGTACACCTTCGCCGAGCCCCTCCTCGAGACAGCGCCCAGGTCGTTACGCCTTTCATGCAGGTCGGAACTTACCCGACAAGGAATTTCGCTCGCCTTCATCCGAGCATTTCTGCCCGGGGCGGACTATCTCTTCATCCAGACCCCTCAAAGCCTGGATGCCCGGCGTATAGTCTCTGAGGATCCCCGGACTCAGGCAAGTCCGGGTTTCCTGCGGGTTGCCCAATCCCTGCCATTTTTACGGAGTCGAGTGACTCTCGTAGGCGAGGGCTCTCAGGGGTTCCCCGCATACAGCCGGGTATTGCCCCTCGGCTTGCGCCGAGGGCAGGCAGCGCCTCTTCGGCGTTACCTTAGGACCGTTCACCTTGTTACGACCCGATGGAATCGGGCGGCGGGGTTGGGTACCCGCTCTGCGTGTCGCCACGCAGGTCGGACTGTCTCATCTCCGGAGTATGGAGCTCCGGAGTCCGGCGTACAGTCTCTGAGGATTCTCCGGTCCGAAACCGCGCCAGGATTTCGGATTCCTCGTAGCGACGTTTCCTACCGTCGTTCATTCGGCGCCGGATCTTGAGGATCCGGCGAATGCCCTCTTCGCTCTCGTGCTCCCCTCGCAGCACGATCTCTGCGATCTGACAGAACTTGGAGAAGTCCCGCTTCTTCTTCGCGGATAGGAACCGGAACCGCTTGAAGAAGGGGATCACGTGGTCCCGGATCGCATTCAGGTTATTCACCTCGTAGTCCCAGACCCCATCCGCGCGCTGCCGGATGGTGCCGCACTGGAGATAGCGCTTGAACAGGGCCAGGATCACGCGATCCTGCTGCGAGATGTTGAAGCACAACGAGACCTTCCAGGGCCTTTGTGGGTCGCCACGAGGCCGGAAGCGGACGTTGAAGCTCCCCTCGCCGTCTGCAAACCCAGCAAGGTAGTAGCCGATATGAGGCGGAATCTTCTTCACGTCCAGCATTCCGATCACCGGAGCCTTTCCTGCTGATGGTCCCCACCTGACGCATTGTCACGCACCCCCTCACAGCGGGGGCTGCGTAGCGCAGGATCCCCGGGACGTCCCAGCATATAGCCGGATTTTGGTAACGTAACTACAGCGGTCCTGGCTATAGTTACGGCCGCCGTTCACCGGGGCTTCGGTTCGGAGCTACGCCTTGCGGCCTCACCCCTCCCCTTTACCTTCCGGCACTGGGCAGGCGTCGGCCCCTATACATCGCCTTGCGGCTTAGCAGAGACCTGTGTTTTTGTTAAACAGTCGCCTGGGCCGATTCCCTGCGACCCCCTCGGGCTCGGTGCGCGAGACACCTCACCCTACCGGGGCACCCCTTCTCCCGAAGTTACGGGGCCAATTTGCCGAGTTCCTTGAGGAGGGTTCCCTCGCGCCCCTTGGCACGTTGTGTGCCTGCCTACCTGTGTCGGTTTGCGGTACGGGCGCCCAGGGATCTGGCCACGAAGCTTTTCTTGGCAGTGTGGGCTCACCCACTTCGCGGGCGTCTCAATCCCGCTCGCACTCCCGTCTCGGCCTTATCGGGGCCCCGGATTTGCCTAGGACCCCAGCCTACCCGGTTGGCCCGGCACGACCGGTCGCCGGTAGGGCTACCCTCCTGCGTCCCTCCGTGGCTCATAGCGATCCCTGAGCGGGGCCGGAATGTCGACCGGCTGTGCATCGGCTACGCCTTTCGGCCTCGCCTTAGCTCCCGCCTAACCTTACGCGGACGAACCTTCCGTAAGAACCCTTAGGCTTACGGGGGGCGGGATTCTCACCCGCCTTTTCGCTACTCATGCCTGCATTCTCACTTCTGCCTCGTCCACCGGTCCTCGCGGTCCGGCTTCACCCTACTGCAGAACGCTCCCCTACCGCTCGGCGCGAGCCGCGCCCGCGCCGAACCCGTGGCTTCGGTGCCCAGCTTAGCCCCGTTACGTTTTCGGCGCAGCACCACTCGACCGGTGAGCTATTACGCACTCTTTAAAGGATGGCTGCTTCTAAGCCAACCTCCCGGCTGTCTGGGCGGTGCCACTTCCTTTCCCACTGAGCTGGGACTTGGGGACCTTAGCCGACGGTCTGGGCTGTTCCCCTCTCGACGATGGAGCTTATCCCCCACCGTCTCACTCCCGGCGAGCACGCCGCGGCATTCGGAGTTTGGTTGGGTTCGGTACGGATTCTTCCGCCCTAGCCCATCCAGTGCTCTACCTCCGCGGCGCTCCGCACCGGGGCTGCACCTCAATGCATTTCGGGGAGAACCAGCTATCTCCGGGTTCGATTGGCATATCACCCCTACCCACAGCTCATCCCACGGTTTTGCAACACCGACGGGTTCGGGCCTCCACGCGGGATTAGCCGCGCTTCACCCTGGCCATGGGTAGCTCACCCGGTTTCGGGTCTGCCGCGTGCGACTGGCGAGGTTCCCCTCGCCCTCCCCTCCGGGAGCGGCGCCCTGTTCAGACTCGGTTTCCCTACGCCTCCGGCCCGAAGGCCTTAGGCTCGCCACACGCGACAACTCACAGGCTCATTCTTCAATAGGCACGCCGTCAGGCCTTCCGGCCCTTGCGGGCCGGCATAGCCCTCCGACTGCTTGTGGGCACACGGTTTCAGGTTCTATTTCACTCCCCTCCCGGGGTTCTTTTCACCTTTCCCTCACGGTACTCGTGCGCTATCGGTCGTCAGGAGTATTTAGCCTTGGAGGGTGGTCCCCCCGGCTTCCCACGGGGTTCCACGTGTCCCGTGGTACTCGGGAGCGCGGCCCAGGAAGTCCCCTCCCTTTCGGCTACGGGGCTTTCACCCTCTCTGGCCCGCCGTTCCAGGACGGTTCGCCTAGAGAGGGGATTGGTAACTTCCCGACCGGTCCGCAGCCCGGTCCGACCGCGTCCCACAACCCCCCGCGGGCAACGCCTGCGGGCTTGGCACCCGCGGGGTTTGGGCTACCTCCCCTTTCGCTCGCCACTACTCAGGGAATCTCGGTTGATTTCTTTTCCTCCGGGTACTGAGATGTTTCAGTTCCCCGGGTTCCCTCCACACCGCGTATGGATTCCGCGGTGGGTGACGGGGCATGACCCCCGCCGGGTTTCCCCATTCGGAGACGTCCGGATCACAGCTTGCTCGGCAGCTCCCCGGACCTTTCGCCGCCGGCAGCGTCCTTCGTCGGCTCCTGACGCCAAGGCATCCACCGTGCGCCCATTCTCGCTTGACGGGTTCCCCCTCAGGAGCAGCTGGAAGGAGCCTCGTCTTTGCGGCCCTTGCGTTCGGCTCTCGCTATACAGTTGTCAAGGTTCGCCCCGCGGTGCGGGGGTATCACGCCGCGGAGGAGGTGAAACCACCTCCTCCGCGGGGACCCAAAACCGAGCGTGGCAGGAACGGCCGCGACCTGCCTCCGCGACCCAGGGGGCCCGGAGGCGTGTGCTCCTTAGAAAGGAGGTGATCCAGCCGCACGTTCCCGTACGGCTACCTTGTTACGACTTCGTCCCAGTCACCGACCCCACCTTCGACGGCTCCCTCCCTTGCGGGTTGGGCCACCGGCTTCGGGTGGAGCCAGCTCCCATGACGTGACGGGCGGTGTGTACAAGACCCGGGAACGTATTCACCGCCGTGTGGCTGACCGGCGGTTACTAGCGATTCCGGCTTCACGCAGGCGAGTTGCAGCCTGCGATCCGAACTGGGACCGGGTTTTTGGGATTGGCTCCCCCTCGCGGGTTCGCAGCCCATTGTCCCGGCCATTGTAGCATGTGTGTCGCCCAGGCCATCAGGGGCATGATGACTTGACGTCATCCCCACCTTCCTCCGGCTCATCGCCGGCAGTCCCTCTAGAGTGCCCGGCCGAACCGATGGCAACTAGAGGCGGGGGTTGCGCTCGTTGCGGGACTTAACCCAACACCTCACGGCACGAGCTGACGACAGCCATGCACCACCTGTGCCGGCTCCCGACTTTACGGGTCCCTCCCCTTTCGGTTCGGTACTTCCGGCATGTCAAGGCCTGGTAAGGTTCTTCGCTTTGCATCGAATTAAACCACATGCTCCACCGCTTGTGCGGGTCCCCGTCAATTCCTTTGAGTTTTAGCCTTGCGGCCGTACTCCCCAGGCGGCTCACTTAATGCGTTAGCTTCGGCACCGAGGGAGTGACCCCCCGACACCTAGTGAGCATCGTTTAGGGCTGGGACTACCGGGGTATCTAATCCCGTTCGCTCCCCCAGCTTTCGGGTCTGAGCGTCAGGGACAGCCCAGGTGGCCGCCTTCGCCACTGGCGTTCCTCCCGATCTCTACGCATTTCACCGCTACACCGGGAATTCCACCACCCTCTGCTGCCCTCAAGCCGGGCAGTTTCCCGCGACGTCCCACGGTTGAGCCGTGGGCTTTCACACGGGACTTACCCGGCCGCCTACACCCGCTTTACGCCCAGTAAATCCGGGCAACGCTCGCCCCCTACGTCTTACCGCGGCTGCTGGCACGTAGTTAGCCGGGGCTTCCTCTGGAGGTACCGTCACCCACCCCCGAGGGGTGGGCTTCGTCCCTCCTGACAGGGGTTTACAACCCGAAGGCCTTCATCCCCCACGCGGCGTCGCTGGGTCAGGCTTGCGCCCATTGCCCAAGATTCCCAACTGCTGCCTCCCGTAGGAGTCTGGGCCGTGTCTCAGTCCCAGTGTGGCTGACCACCCTCTCAGGCCAGCTACCCGTCATCGCCTTGGTGGGCCGTTACCCCACCAACAAGCTGATAGGCCGCGGGCCCATCCCGAAGCGGAAGGGCTTGCGCCCAACCCTTTCCTCCCCCAGGGATGCCCCCGGAGGAGGGTATCGGGTATTAGCCCCGGTTTCCCGAGGTTATCCCCGTCTTCGGGGCAGGTTACCCACGTGTTACTCACCCGTTCGCCGCTAGAGCTGAAACCGCGGGTTGCCCCGCGGCCAACCCCCGCTCGACTTGCATGTTTTAGGCACGCCGCCAGCGTTCGCCCTGAGCCAGGATCAAACTCTCCGTCGGAAAGTTCAATCCCTGACTCACCTCGGGCCGGGCTCTCCCGGCCCGGGGGATCCTGCAGGTTCCGGCCGCGTCGTTCCTGCCACGATTCGGTTTTCAAGGTCCGCGCCGGTTCCACCGGCGGATCTTCAGACTACCACGCGGCCTCCGCCCGTGTCAACGGCACCGCGCCTCCGCCTACACCCGCCTCGGAAAACCGGGTGGGGGGAATCCGCCTGCACGTCTGCGGCGGACCCGGCCGCGCAGCCATCCCGTATCCTACCAGCAGGCCGACGGCTGTCAAGCGGCCCGGGCGCAGAGTTCAGCTGCCCGGCGCGCCCGCCGCCGCCGTGGGTGCCGTGGTCTCCACCCAACGCCCTCCGGCTCTCGCGGACTGGTCCAGCTTCCGCCGCTCTTCCTCCCGCAGCTCCCGGCGGAGCAACTTCCCGACCTTGGACTTGGGGAGCATGTCCCGGAACTCCACGGAGTCCGGGACCTCGTACGGGGCCAGCCGCTCCCGACACCACCGGAGGAGCTCGTACCCAGAGACCCCCCGCAACCCCTCCTTTAGGACCACGAAGGCCTTGATCCGTTCCCCCACCTCCGGGTCCGGGACCCCGACCACGCAGGCCGCCACCACCGCGGGGTGTTCCTGCAGGACCGCTTCCACCCGGGCAGCTGCCACCCGGTACCCGCGCTTTTTGATCAGGTCCGCGGACCGGTCCAGGAAGAACAGCCAGCCCTCCCGGTCCATCCGCAGAACGTCCCCCGTCCGGTACCACAGTTTGCCCTCGCGGCTAGCGAACGCCAGTTCGGTCTCCTGCGGCTTGTTCCAGTAGGAGCGGGGAAGGTTGGGGCCGGAAACCCACAGTTCTCCCGGCTGTCCTGGCTGCACGGGCTGGAGTGTCTGGGGGTCCACCAGCCGGACCTCCCGGGAGCGCACGACCCGGCCCACGGATCCCTCCGGGTAGGGGGACCCAGCCGGGATCAAGGAGATGGCCCCGCAGGTCTCCGTGGCTCCGTATCCCTGGTAGAGCTCGCACCCAACTCGGGCCTTCCACCGCCGGGCGACCTCCAGGGGGAGGGCGTCCCCCGCGGAGAAGCAGTACCGGAGGGAGGAGAGGTCGTACACGTCCAGGCGGTCATGCTCGAGGATGGTGCGGTACAGCACGGGTGTGCCGAACAGGCTTGTGGCCCGGTAACGCTGGACGTGATGCAGCAAGGCATCCCAGTTCATCCGGGGCAGCAGCAGCACGGTCTCGCCGTGCAACACCGCGCCCAGGCCCACGACCTGCCCGAGGATGTGGTACAGGGGCGCGCCCTGGACCACCACGTCGGACCCCAACGGCACCACCGGCACGCTCACCTCCCGCTGGATGCCGACGCTCTCGAGCAGGGCCGCCTCTGAGATGGGCACCCCTTTCGGGCTCCCCAAGGTACCGCCGGTATACAGGAGCTCGCACAGGCCTTCCTCGGCCGCCTCCTGCCCGGAAGCCGTGCGGAAGGGCCGCGGCGCCTCCCTCAGCAGCTCGCGGAAGGCCCGGACCTCTGGGGACCGGGCCACCCGCCCCGTGGGCAAGCAGTCCAGGGCCCGCCCCACAGCCCGCTTCCACCAGGGGAGGAGGTCACCGAGGCCCGTCACCACCAGCCCCCGCAGGGGGACCTGCCGTTGGACCCGGAGCGCGTAGCCGAACAGGGTGTCCGCGCAGACCAGGAGCGAGGCGCCCGCGTCCTGGGCGATGTACGTCACCCCTTGGGCCCCGTACTGCGGGGACACGGGCACGGCCACGGCCCCCACCCGACGCAGGGCAAGCCAGAGGACCAGCCACTGCGGACAGTGCGGGAGGTACAGGACGACCCGCTCCCCCGCCTCCACCCCGAGCCGGGAGAGGCCCCGGGCCAGCCGGTCCACCAACTCCCCCAACTCCGCGTACCGGTAGGTTTCGCCGAGGTACACGAGGGCGACTCGGTCCGGGGCGTCCCGCGTGACTTTCCGCAAGGCCTCGTACACCGCCGAGTCCTTCACGCCCGCGCCTCCCCCAGGGCCCCAGCCCAGCCGCCGCCGAGGTACGCAGCCTGCACCTCCGGCCGCGTGGAGAGGTCGTCCCGCGTGCCCTCCAGGACCAGGACCCCGCTCTCGATGACGTAGCCTCGGTCGATCACCGGCAACACCACCCGAGCGTACTGCTCCGCCAACAGGACCGCCACCCCACGCCGCCGGATGCCCTGGAGCACCCGGACGATCTCGCCCTGCAGGGCCGGGCTCAAGCCCAGAAGCGGCTCGTCCATGAGCAGCCACCGAGGGTTGGCGGCCAAGGCCATCCCGATGGCCACCATCTGCTGCTCGCCCCCGCTCAGCATCCCCGCGGGCTTCCTCCACAAGCGCCGAAGCGGGGGCATCAGGTCACACGCGAAGGCGATGCCCTCCTCCACCTCTCGGCGAGGACGCAGGTAACCGCCCAGCTGCAGGTTCTCAGACACCGTGAGATCCCGGAAGACCGGGTGGCGTTCCCGGCACAGCACCAGACCCCGCCGGACCCGCTCCGGCACGTCCCACGCCGTGATGTCCGTCCCTTCCAGGCGGACCCTTCCCGCCAAAGTCACCCGAATGCCTCCCCGTCGGGCCTCTCTGTGCCTGTACACCAGGGTGAGCCCCGCCACCGTGTTCAGGAGGGTGGTCTTTCCGGCACCGTTGGAGCCGAACACACCCACCAGCTCCCCCGGCCCCACCCGCAGGCTGACCTCGTTGAGGGCGAGGGCGTTTTCGTAGTAGACCACCAGCCCCTCCACTTCAAGCAAGGCCCGCCACCTCCTGGCCCAGGTAGGCCCGCCGGACCTCCTCGGAGGCCATCACCTCCGCGGGGCGCCCTTCCGCGATCTTGCGTCCGAAGTCCAGGACTACCACCCGGTCCACCACCTGGAACAGCTCCGCCAGCCGGTGCTCCACCAGCACCAAGGACCGTCCCTCGTCGCGGAGCCGGGTCAAGAGGGGGATGAGGCTCGCGGTCTCCGCTGGGCTCATGCCGGAAAAGAGCTCGTCCAGCAGGAGGACTTCCGGGTCCAGCGCCAGACAGCGGGCCAGCTCCAGGCGCTTCAGGTAGCCGTGGGGGAGCTCCGCGGCAGGCTTGGCCACCGCGGGGGCGTCCCGCTCGAAGCCCACCTCCTCCAGGAGATCCAAGGCCACCTCCTCCCTGCGTCCCCACCCGGTCCCCAGCCGCTCCCTGGCGCGGGAAGAGCAGAGGGGAATGACCAGGTTCCGGGAAGCGGGCAAACGGTAAAAGGGCCGCGGCGTCTGAAAAGACCTGGCCATCCCCAGGTTCACCCTCACGTCCACGGGGAGGCCGGTCACGTCCACGCCCCGGAACAGGACGCGGCCCCGGTCGGGCGACACGAACCCCGTGATCACGTTGACCAGGGTGGTCTTGCCAGAGCCGTTGGGCCCGATCACTCCTACCGCCTCTCCCCGGCGCACCTCCAGGTCGACACCCTGCAGGGCTTGAACCCCGCCGAAACGCTTGCTGACCCGCTCCACGGAGAGGACGGCGTCCACGCGTTCCGTCACACAGGGACCCAGCGTTCGAACTGGTAGTAGCGGCGCCGGGCCAGAGAAAACAGCCCCTCCGGGACCGCCACCAGGGCGGCCACCAGGAGGGCGCAGTACGCCACCACGCGCAGGGTCCCGAACGCCCGCAGCAGCTCCGACACCGGGACCAGGAGCGCGGCACCCACCGCGGCCCCCGCCATGGTGCCCGGACCTCCCAACACCGCGGCGGTCAGGGGGAGGACGGAGTAGTCCAAGGCGAAGGCGGACATCCCCACCACGTGGTAGTGGGTGGCCAGGACGCCCCCTGCCAGGCTGGTGGGCAGGCTGCCCACGGCGATGGCGGCCAACTTCCACCGGCCCACGGAGATCCCTGAAGCCCGCACGCCCACGTCGTTGTCCCGGATGGCGTGGAGCACGAGCCCGTAGTCGCTGTCCAACAACCGCTGCAGACCGAACACCGCGGCCAGCAGTGCTGCCACCAGGAGGTACTGCCGCGCCGCCAGGGAGCCGAGTCCGGGGACTCCCACGATTCCTTCGGTGCCCCCCAGAATTTTGGTGGCCTCGATGATGCGGGAGAACAGCAGGGGCAGGGCGAAGGTGACCAGGCTGAAGTACACCCCTCGAAGGCGCAGCACGGGGGCCAGGAGCAGGGCGCAGGTCAGGGAGCCAGCCAGGCTACCCACGAGCACGGCCACCAAGGCCGGGGCCCGGAGCTCCAGGGCTACCAGGGCGGTGAGGTAGCCTCCGGCTCCGAAGAACAGGCTGTGGCCCAGGGACACCAGGCCCACGTTCTCCAGAAAGGCCCAGCTCACCGCGGCCAGCATCATGGCCAGGGCTACGAGGAAGACCGTCTGCCAGTACTCCCCTGTCCAGGGCCGCAGAAGGGGAAACACGAGGAGGAGGACCGTGGCCGCCAAGCGCGGACCTGCCCGGTACAGGAGCTCGCCCCACCCGGCGAGGACGAACACGTCCTCGGACCGCACCTTGATGCCGCGGTCCAGGCGCTCGCGTCGGTACCCGGCGGGTGCTGTCCTCACACCCGTTCCTCCAGTTCCTTGAGCCGTCCCAAGATTCCCGAAGGGCGCACCGCGAGCACCGCCACGATGGCAGCGAGGTAGATCACCTCGCTCCAGTGGGGGCCTAGCACCACGCTGGCAACCACCGTGGCCACGCCCAGGAGCAAAGCCGCCAGGACCAGCCCCGCGGTCCGCTCCGTACCGCCCACCACGGTGAGGGCCAGGGCCACCAGCATGGCGTCATAGCCCAGGTTGATGGAGATGAGCCCCAGGGGGAGCACCAGCACGGCCGCCACCGCCGCCAGGGCGCTGCCCAGGGCCACGCTCACCGTGGCCATAAAGTCCTCCCGGATCCCCAGGCTCAGGGCGGTGTACTCCTCCTGCGCCATGGCCCGGAGGGCCAGGCCCGTCCGGGTGGCACGGCCGAACCACCACAGGAGGAGACCCAGCCCCGCGGCCGCCGCCACCACCGCCAGCCGGTGTGCGTCTACGGCCAGCTCACCCAGGGTGACGGACCCGGCCACCACGGGAGGGAGGTTGAACTCGTAGGTCACCAGCCCCATCCACCGGAACAGCTCCAGCATGGCCACTCCCGCCGCGAAGGTGGCGATCACCTCCGCCAGCACCAAGCGGCGGACGGGCCGGATCACCAGCCAGTACAGCAGGACCCCGACCACCGCGGCGACCGCCACGCCCCCCGCGGCGGCCAGGAGGTGAGGCCAGCCCAGCTTCCGCAGCAGGTACCAGCACACGAACCCGGACAGGATGTAGACGCCGCCGTGGGCGAAGTTGGGGATCCCCGACAGCCCGAAGGTCACGCTGAACCCCAGGGCCACCAGCAGCAGCACCGCGGCCTGGACCAAGCCGTACAGCAGCACGCTGAGGACTTCCGACACTTAGCCCCCGCTCACCGGCCCAACCCCGCGGGCAGCCGGATCTCGTCCTCCGCAGCCAGCTCCGGGAACACCACCACCCGCCGCCCAGGAGCGCGCCACTGGAAAGCCAGGCTGATGGCGGTCTCCTGGGGCAGCCCTCCGTACACCACCTGGTGCTTGTCGTTGAACCGGATCCGGCCGATGACGCCCTCCATGTCCGTCTTTCGGATCTCCTCCGCCACGCGGTCCGGGTCCAGGGTGCCCGCCCGCTCTATGGCTGCAGCCACCACGTACACCGCGTCGTACGAGGGGCCGGGGCCGTGTCCGCTGAGCTTCATCCGCATCTCCTCGCCGTACTTCTGCCCGTAGGCCCGGTTGAAGTGCACGGACTTCGGCAAGGCCCGCACCGCTAGCGGCCCAGGCTCCGCCACAAACTGCACCATCCCGTCCACCGCCCCTTCGAAGGCCTGCCACGCGGTGGCCGGGACCGCGGGGCTGATGAACCCCACCACCGCCACGGGCAGCTGGGCTCCCTTCACCTGCTTGAGCAGCACTCCCGACTGCGGCATGTCGAACACGGGCACCAGGATCTGGGTCCGGCCGGTACGGGCCCGGAGCACGCTGGCGGAGAAGTCCGTGGCACCCGTGGGGTACGCGTCGCTGGAGACCACCGTCCAGCCCGCCTGCCGGGCCCAGGTCTCCAGGAAGCCCACCGTGGCCTTCGCCCACAGCACGTCCTGGTGGACGAACTGGATGCGGGAGACTCCGTGGCGGGACTTGACGTAGCCGAGAACCCGGGCCAGGTTGCCCGCGAAGTACTCGCTCTGCAACCCCATCCGGAACAGGTACCGGTACTTGGCAGGGTCGCTGGCGATGCGCGCCTCGAAGGCAGGCGTCATGGCGATGGTCACCACGTAGGGGACGCGGTAGCGGGCCACCACGTCCATGGCCGCCAGCAACACCTCCGAGCGGAACGCCCCCACCACCACCGCGTGGGGCCGCCGCTCCGTGAGCAGCTTCTCCAGAGCTGCCAGGGCGTCGTGGATGGGGATGCCCGGCTCGTGCTCCCGGGTGTCGATGGACACCACCTGGAGCGGCCTGCGCACCGCCCCCACCCGCACGCCGCCCTTGGCGTTGATCTCCTCCGCGGCCAGCTGGACGGCCCGCAAGGAGTCCGCTCCCTCGATGGACCCCAATGCCGTGGGCACGCCGAGGACCACGGGTTCTACGGGGGCCGTCCGGGCTCCCGGACTCCACACCCCCAAGGCCAAGGCCACCGACGCCAAAACCCACAGCACACGTCCACGCAGCATCCCCCTCACCTCCCTGCAGTTCTACTTGCGCTCCCTCCGGTCGTCCCGGCGACCGGTCCACACCCCTTCGGGGTCGTACTCCCGCAACACTCGGAGCTCCTCGGGGGACGGCTCTGGGGTGGGGCAGGCGCCCTCCGCCACCCGCACGCGCCAGCCCGTGTGTTCCAGCACCTCTTCCAGGGACTGGGGAGGGTGCCAGTGGTGCAGCACCGCCTCGCAGGTGACGGGGTCGAAGCGGAACACCGCCCGGTCCGTGATCACCGCGCTGGGGCCTCCCCGGGGGAGGCCTACCCGCTGCCGCCAGCCCGGCCCGTCCCCGTAGCCCGGCGAGGTCCGGAAGTCCACCCGCTCCACCAGCCGGCGTCGGTCGTGCGGGAGGATCACCACCAGACGCTTGGCCAGAGACGCGATGTCCGCGGCCCCTCCGCTCCCCGGCAGCTTCACCTCGGGCCGGTCCGGGTCCCCGATGTACGAGCTGTTGACGTTGCCGAAGCGGTCCACCTGCGCGCCGCCGATGAATCCCACGTCCACGTCACCCCGCTGGAGAAGCCCCATGACGTTGCTCATGCGGGTGCACCACACCGCCCCCACGATGTTGGGGGTGTCGGACATGGTGTACAGCAACTCCGGGGTCGGGCTGTCCCGCACCACGCCGTTCTCGAACACCCCCACGGACCGCGGGGCGTGCAGCCGCTTGGCCACGCAGTAGGCCAGAAGAGGGAGGCGCATGCCCACGAACACCACTTCCCCGTCCCGGATCTCCCGGGAGGCGGCCACCACCATCAGTTCGCCCACGGTCCAGTCCCGCACGGCCTCACCACGCATAGTCCACGGGCGCGGCGGGCGCCGGCTGCACCCGCCGCAGGGCGTCCCACCGGGGGCCCAGCCGCGCCAGGTACGCCTCCCGGTGGGGCACTCCCCACACCCACTCCGCCAGCCACTCCCGGAACCCTTCCTCCGTGCGGCTGCGCCGGTGGTACTCCTCGTAAAACGCGTGGTCGCGGCGGTAGTAGCCCGGCACCGGGGACGGATGGCAGCCGCCCGGACAGTGCACCACCGCGGAGACCTTGAACCCGGGCACCAGGACCCGGTTGGGGTCGCTGCGGATCACCTCGGGCTCCACCACCTCCTCCGCCAACAGCACCACGTGACGGGAAGCCAAGGCCGCCTCCTCCGTCACCCCCAGGTTCCCCCACAGGTGGGCGTTGCCCTCGGGGTCGGAACGCTGCACCGCCAGGATGGCCACGTCCGGCTGGATGGCCCGCACCAGCAGGAGGCGCTCGCCGGTCCAGGGGTCCGCGGCGGTGTGGAAGGCCTCCCGCCTGCGAGGCACGTCACTGCCCAGCAGGGAGCGGGTGGGCAGGTACGGCACGCCCAAAGCACCCGCCAGCAGCCCCAGGGACACCGCGAAGTTGGAGTAGTCCCACACCTCCACCCGGCGGGGCACGCCCTGCTCCGTGGCCCTGCGGTACGCGTGGCCCAAGCCCGCGGACACGTTGCCCACCCAGGCCGCCATCACCCGGGCCACGCACCCGGCCCCGATGAGCTGGTCGAACAGCACGTCGGAGATGGGCCCCACCAGGGTGAGGTCCCGGCGGCCCTGCCGGATGATCTCGTGCCCCGCGGCGAAGGGGATCATGCTCTCCAGGCACGTCCCCATCACCACCGTAGCCCCGTCCGGGACAAAGTGCGCCACCGCCTCCGACAGGGAGACCAGCTTACCGTCCCGTCCCACCCGCCACTCCCTCCTTCGAGGCCGGAGGGGCGGAAAGCCGCGCACCTTCTGCGGCAGATCCCCGCCCGCGGGCCGCGAGCTGTTCCACCAGGGGCACCACGCCCTGGCGGAACAGAAGGAACAGCACCACCAGCAGGGCCCCGTACGCCAGCACCGTGAGCTGGCCGAAGGGCCGCACCAGCTCGTCCACCACGCTGAACAGGGCCGCTCCCACCACGGGCCCCAGGAGAGTCCGCACTCCACCCAGCAAGAGGGCGACCAGGACCGGGATGTCCACGTGGCCCACCGCGTACACCGACGGGCTGATGAACCCGTTGAGGTCCGCGTACAAGGCCCCCACCAGGCCGATCAGCCCGGAAGCCGCCGTGGCGCACGCCACCTTGTACCGGGTCACGTCGATCCCCGACAGTTCCGCGCTCACCTCGTCCTCGCTGAGGGCGTGGAGGGCCATCCCGTGGGGTGAGCCGAACAGCCAGCGGTAGCCGCCCAGGGAAGTCACCAGGACCGCCCAGAGGACGTAGTACGCGCGCCGGGGGTCGTCCCCCAGCCCCACCCCGAACCCCCGCGTCACAATACCCGTCTCCCCGTTGGTCAGCTCCCGCAGGCCCAACAGGAGGTTGTGCATCATCAGGGAGACCGCCAGGGTCACGATCCCCACGAACAGCACTCCGAACCCGCGTCGCACGCCCACGTAGCTCAGGAACCCGCCCGCAGCCGCGGCGGCCACGGTCGCCAACCCTACCGCCAGCACCGCGGGCAGCTTCAGGTCCCGTACCAGGAGCACGGAGGCGTAACCCCCGAGGCTCGCGAGGGCCCCCACGCACAGGAACAGTTGGTTGGTGTGGCCGAACAGGAGGTTGAAGGCCACCGCGTAGCAGCCCAGCACCAGCATGAGGGTGGCCAGGCGCATCTGGTAGGGGCTCCCACCCACCGCCAGGGGGACCGCGGCCAGGACCACGGCCGCCGCGGCCACCGGAAAAACCCTGCGGGCCCACCCGGTGCTCACGGCCAGTACGCCAGAAGCCCCTCGGGCCGCACCAGGAGGGTGGCCACCGCCACCGCCAGCAGGGCGATCCACGTGAGGTAGGTCCCCACCCAGTAACTGAGGGCCGCGTTCACCACCCCCAGGAGCAAGCTCGCCAAAAAGGTGCCGGTGAGGCTGCGCACCCCTCCCACCACCGCCACGATGAGGCTCAGGATGGTGAACTCCGGCCCCATGTCCGGTCCCAGGAAGGAGAAGAAACCCTGGCCCACCGCCGCCACCCCCGCCAACAGGCCGCTCAAGAACAGGGTCACGGTCCGCGCTCGGTCCACGTCCACCCCGCACAGCCACGCCCCCGCCTCGTTTTGGATGACGCAGCGGATGGCCTTCCCCAGCCGTGTCCCCTTGAGGAAGGCCAACAGCAGGCCGAAGGTGGCCAGGCTGAGGGCGCCAACCGCCAGGCTGGCGGTGCGCACGGTGATCCCCAGCACCTCCACAGAGGGCTTGGCCAGGCGCAGGCTCAACGCCAGGTTGGGGTAGCGGAAGGTGTAAAAACCGTCCAGGGCGAAGGACGCTCCCAGCGTCAGGATCAGGGCCAACAGCAGGCGCTCTTCCCCCCTTCTGCGGTAGGCGGGCTGCAGGAGGGTCCGGTCCATCCCCAGGGCCAGGAGCCCTGCAGCCAGCACACCCACCAGGCCCGCCACCGCGGGGTGCTGGCGGGCCTGCACCAGCAGGGCCGCCACCAGGCCCCCTGCCACCGCCACCTGTCCGTGGGCCAGGTTCAGGACCCCTCCCAGGCCGTACACGAACACGATCCCCACAGAGAGCAGGGCCAGCTGCAGGCCCAGGACCAGCCCGTCCAGGATCACCCCCACGGGTCAGGACCCTCCCAAGTACGCGCTGTGCAGGTGGGAGCTCCCCCGCAGCTCCGAGGAGTCCCCTTCGAACGCCAGGCTCCCGTTCTTCAACACGTACACCCGGGAACACAGGCTCAAGGCGGCCCCCACCTGCTGCTCCGCCAGGAGGATGGTAACCCCCTGGTGCCGCAGGAGGTCCAGGCGGCGGTACAGCTCCGCCACCAGGCGGGGCGCCAAGCCCGTGGACGGCTCGTCCAGCAGGAGGAGCTTGGGCCTGCCCATGAGGGCCCGGGCGATGGCCAGCATCTGCTGTTCGCCCCCCGAGAGGGTACCGGCCCGCTGCGACTTCCGCTCCGCCAGCCTGGGGAACAGGTCGAACACCGCGGCCAGGCGCTCCCGGAGGCCGTCCGGCCGCGCGTACGCACCCAGCTCCAAATTCTCCAAGACCGTCAGCTGGGGGAACAGCTCCCGCTCCGCGGCCACGTACGCGATGCCCTGCCGCACCACCTGGTGGGGACGCAGCCCCTCCAGGGACCTGCCTTCAAACCGCACGGAGCCCCTCCGCGGCCGCACCAGGCCCACCAGGGCCCGGAACAGGGTGGTCTTGCCCGCGCCGTTGGGGCCCAGCACCGCGGTGGCTTCCCCCTCCGCCACCCGCAAGCTCACACCCCGCACCACGGCCACGTCCCCGTAGCCCGCCCAAAGGTCCTGCACCTCCAGCATGGGCCTAGCCCGCCTCCGCAGCCTGGAACTCCACGCCCAGGTAGGCCTCCACCACCGCGGGGTCTCTCGCCACCTGCCCCGGCGGTCCCTGGGCGATGACCGCCCCGTGGTCCAGCACCACCACCCGCTCCACGGTACCCAGCACCGCGTCCATCACGTGCTCCACCCACAGGATGGCCACGCCCCGCCCCCGCACCAGGCGCAGCAGCTCGGTGCACCGCTGGATCTCCACGGGGTTCAGCCCGCTCATGAGCTCGTCCACCAGCAGCAGCCGGGGCCCACCCGCCAGAGCCCTGGCCAGGTCCACCAGCCGCTTCTCCTGGGTGTTGAGTTTGCCCACCAGTTCTCCCCGCCGGTCCACCAGCCCCACCAGCTCCAGGGCCTCCGCCACCCTGCGGTCCACCTGGGCCGCGGTCGGGGAGTCGGAGGACCCGAACAGAGCTCCCACCCGCACCGTCTGCTCCACCGTCAGGTTGGGAAACAGGCGCGGGATCTGCAGGACCCGCCCCACTCCCCGGCGCGCCACCGCGTGGGCGGGCAACCCCGCGATGGACTGGCCGGCCAGCTCCACGGTCCCCGCGTCGGGCCGCAGGAGGCCGCTCACCACGTTGAGGAGGGTGCTCTTGCCCGCCCCGTTGGGGCCGATCAGCCCCACGAGACCCCCGGGCTCCACCTCCAGGTGCACGTCCCGGAGGGCCACCACCCCCCCGAACCGCTTGGTGACGCCACGGCAGCGCAGCAGGGCCTCACTCCGTGGGGACATACGGCTGCACCAGGCCGCTGCGGAACTGGTACTTCTGCGCCCACCCGCATCCGGGGCACACCCCGCCCGCGGGCTCACCCCGCTCGATGGTGAAGAACACGATCCGGACCTCCTTCATCTCCCCCCACTCCGTGTACGACAGGGGCCACGCGTAGCCGGGCTGCACGAAGCGGCCCTTCCGGATCACGTCCGCGATGGCCCGGGGGTCGGTGCTCCCGGCCTTCTTGGCCGCCTCGGCCACCATCTTCACCATCACGTAGCCGGAGAAGCCGCTGTTGTCGAAGTACCGCCGGTACAGGCTGTAATACTTGGCGGCCAGCTGCCGGAAGGCCGGGGTGGTGAAGTCCACGCAGGAGTAGTCCAGGAACCGGCCGAACACCGCCTCCCCACCGCGCTGCACCATGAGCTCGGGGGGCAGGACCGACCCGATGGCCTGCTGGCGCATCCCTAGCTCCGCCGCCTGCCGCACGATGACGGGGTTGCCCGGCGGGTGACCCGCGATGACCAGCAGCTGCGGGTCGAAGGCCTGCAGGCGCCGCAGGTAGGGGGTGAAGTCCGCGGCGGTGACGGGGGCCACCTCCGTCTGGACCCGGACCCCCGGCAGGGAGGCGACGTACCGCTCCATGGACTCCCGGATGGCGTGGCCCCACGCGTAGTCCGCGATGATCTGGCCCACCCGGGCGTACTTGGCGTGCTGCACCATGGCCGCGATGGCCTGCACGTACATGGGTGCCGCGGCCAGGCACGTGCGGAAGGTGTAACGGCTGCTCTTGCGCAGAATGGCGTGGGAGCCCGCCATGGTCAAGAACAGGGGCACCCGCAGGGACTCCGCCTCCCGGCTGGCGGCCAGGGCCACGTCGCTGCTGATCACCCCGCCCGCGGCGCTGATGCCTTCCCGCTCCGCCAGGGCCCGGAAGGCGCTGATGGCTTCCGCGGGGTTGTTCCGGTCGTCCCGCTCCACGAACTCCACGGGCCGGCCCAGCACCCCGCCCGCCTCGTTGAGCTCCGCCACCGCCATGCGCATGCCGTCCCGGGCGTTCACTCCCCAGAAGGCAAACGGACCGCTCAGCGAGCTCAGGAAGGCCACCTTCAAGGGCCTGGGCTGCGCCCCGCCCAGGCTTCCCAACAGCGCCACCGCCAGCGCCACCGCCACCACCGTGAGAAGGCTGCGACCCCGCACCTGCCACCACCTCCTTCCGGTTCTCGCGAACACCGAGGCGTACCTTACCACGCGGTCAACTCCCGCGTCATGAAGCACCCAGACCAGAAACCCTGGTGCAAACCGCCCCCGAGCTACGGGCCTCCCACCGCGGCCCGGGTCTCCTGCTCCCGCAGCTTGAACCGCTGAATCTTCCCCGTGACCGTCTTCGGGAGGTCGCTGGTAAAGGTCACGAAGTGGGGGTACTTGTACCGGGCCAGGCGCTGCTTGCACCACTCCTGCAGCTCCTGGCTCAGGGCCTCGGAGGGGCTGACCCCGGACTTCAGCACCACGTACGCGCGGATCCGGGTCAGGCCTTCCACGGGCACTCCCACCACCGCTGCCTCCTGCACCGCGGGGTGCTCGATGAGGGTGTTCTCAATCTCCACGGGGGACACCCACAGCCCGCCCACCTTGATCATGTCGTCGCTGCGCCCCTCGTACCAGTAAAAGCCGTCCTCGTCCACGCGGTAGCGGTCCCCCGTGTAAAACCAGCCCCCGTGCAGGCTGCGCTTGGTCTTCTCGTGCTGGTGCCAGTACAGGGCCAGCTCGCTGTCCCCGCGGACGTACAGGTCCCCCACTTCCCCGGGGGCCACGGGCTGCCCGGTGTCGGGGGAGAGGATCTTCAGCTCGTACCCCGGCACCGGCTTGCCGGAGGACCCGGGCTTGAGGGTCTCCGGGGTGTTGGAGCAGTAAATGTGGAGCATCTCCGTGGACCCCACCCCGTCCAGGATCACCAGCCCGAACCGCTCCTTCCACCGGTGGAAGATCTCCGCGGGCAGGGCCTCTGCGGCGGACACGCACAGGCGCACGCTGGAAAGGTCGTAACGGTCCGCCTCCGGGAAGTTCAGGATGGCGTTGTACAGGGTGGGCACCCCGAAGAACAGGGTGGGCCGGTACCGCTGGATGGTCTCCAGCACTCCTTCGGGCGTGGGCCGGCCCGACCGCAGGACGGTACTGGCTCCCGCCCAGTACGGGAAGCTCAGGTTGTTGCCCAGCCCGTACGCGTGGAACAGCTTGGACGCGGAGAAGGTCACGTCGTCCTGGGTGATCCGCAGGACGTGGCGGGCGTAGGTCTCGCACGTGTACAGGATGTCGTGCTGCAGGTGGACCACGCCCTTGGGCCTCCCCGTGGACCCCGAGCTGTACAGCCAGAAGGCCATGTCGTCCCGGTGCGTGTCCGCGGGGCTCAGCTCGCCCTCGTGGGCGCTCACCAGTTCCTCAAGACTCCACGCGCCCTCCGCCCTGCCCCGGGAGACCACCACCGGAGGCGGCTCCGGGGCCGTGGCCACCGCCTCCCGCACGGTCGGGAGCAGGGGCAAGTCCGTGACCACCACGCGGGCGCAGCTGTCTTGGAGGAAGTACGCGTAGTCGTCTGCGCGCAGCAGGGGGTTGGTGGGGATGGGGACCGCACCCACCCGGATGGCCCCCAGGAAGGCCACGGGAAAGGCCGGGCTGTCGTCCAGGACCAGCAGCACCCGCTCCTCCCGCCGGACCCCCAGGGCCCGCAGCGCCCTCCCGAAGGCACACACCTGACGGTACAGCTGCGCGTACGTGAGTTCCTGGTCCTCCCACCGGAGACAGACCTTTTCGCCCAGCCCCCGCTCCAAGTTGCGGTCCAGCAGGGTGCTGGCGTTGTACCGTTCGGGGACCTCCACGGTGACCGTCAACCCGGCTCCCCCCCGAGCGCCCGCACGACCACGGACTTGGTCTCCATGTAATAGTCTAGCGCTTCCAGCCCATGTTCCTTCCCGAACCCGCTCTGCTTCGTCCCGCCGAAGGGGAGCTCGTCGTAGATGCGGTTCACGGAGTTGACCCAGGTGTAGCCCGCCTCCAGCCGCTCCGCAGCCACGGAGGCCCGGTGCAGGCTGCGGGTCCAGATGGAGGAACCCAGCCCGTAGGGAGAGTCGTTGGCCCGGGTGATGGCCTCCTCCAGGTCCGCCACCCGCCACACGGGCAGCACGGGCCCGAAGACCTCCTCCTGCGCCACCCGGGACGCGGGGTCCGGGTCCAGCAAGACGGTGGGCTCGTAGAAGAAGCCCTTCCGAAAGGCGGGGCCTTCGGGCGGACGGCCTCCGAAAAGCAGGCGGGCCCCGCGGTCCAGGGCGTCCTGCACCTGTTCGGAGATGCGCTGGCGCTGCCGGGCGGTGTGCAGGGGTCCCATGTGGACGCCCTCCTCCAGGCCCGGGCCGACCCGGAGCCGGCGGACCTTGGCCAGCAGCTTCTCCAGGAAGGCTTCCGCCACCGCCTCGAACACGTACAGGCGCTTCACCGCCACGCACGCCTGCCCGCAGTTGAAGAACCGTCCCACGCTGGCGGCGCTGGCGGCGGCGTCGAGGTCCGCGTCGTCGCACACGATCATGGGGTCAGACCCGCCCAGCTCCAGGGTCACCCTCTTCACGCCCTCCGCGGCCAGGGCCATGATCCGCTTGCCCACCTCCGTGGACCCGGTGAAGGCCACCTTGCGCACCAGGGGATGGCGCACCAGGGCCTCCCCCGCCTCCGGCCCGGTGCCGGTGACCACGTTGAACACCCCGGGCGGGAGGCCCGCTTCGCACAGCAGCTGAGCAATGCGGAGGGTGGTGAGGGGGGTGGTCTCCGCGGGCTTGGCCACCACGGTGTTGCCCGCCACCAGGGCGGGGCCCAGCTTGTTCCCCAACAGGGTGGTGGGGAAGTTCCACGGCACGATGGCCGCCACCACCCCCAAGGGCCGCTTGAGCACCAGACCGTAGGCGTCCTCGTCCAGGTTGGGGACGTAGCCGCCCCGTAGGTTGCGGCCCAGCCCCGCGTAGTGGACCAGGGTCTCCACGAACCGCCGGATCTCCAGCCGGGCCTCCCGCAGGGGCTTGCCCTGCTCCAAAGTCAGGCTGCGGCTCAGCTCCTCCAGGTGGTCCAGTACGTGGTGGGCGGCCCGGAGCAACAAGTCCCCGCGCCGCGCCCCCGGAACCCTGGACCAGCTCTGGAAGGCTTCGTGGGCGTTGCGGACCGCCAGATCCACCTCTTCCGGCCCTGCCAGGGGGACGGTGTCCAGCACCTCCTCCGTGGCGGGGTCGAGGACGGGAAACCGGTCCCGGCCCGTGCGGACGAACTCCCCTCCCACGAAGATCTCCGCCACCGGCTCACCCCCTCAGGTTGCTAGACCACCCCAAAAATCGCTACGCGATTTTTGGGGACCCCGGTCTCCCTCCATGAAACAGGTTTTCCCAGGACACGCTCCTAGCCGCGGAACCGCGGTGGGCGCTTCTCCAAGAACGCCCGGATCCCCTCCTGGGCGTCCTCGCTGCGGAACAGCCCTTCCACCAGCTCGCGCTCCAGCCGCAGCCCGTCCTCCAGGGGCCGGTCCACGCCCAGGCGCACCGCCAGTTTGATGGCCCCCACCGCCCGGGCGGGGCCCTCCGCCAGCTTGCGGACGTACTCCGCGGTCTCCTCCGCCAGCCGGTCGGCCGGGGTGAGCCGGTCCAAGATGCCGTACGCGTAGGCCTCCTGGGGAGACAGGGTACGCCCCGTGACCATGAGGTCCAGGGCCCTGCTCCAACCCACCAGCCGCGGCAGGCGCTGGGTGCCGCCGTTTCCGGGCAGCAGGCCCAAAGTCACCTCGGGAAGGCCGAGGCGGTACTCCCCCTCCGCCCCGAACCGGAGGTCGCAGGCCAAGGCGATCTCCAGTCCGCCCCCCAGGGCGTGGCCCCCGATCTGCGCCACGAACACCTTGGGCACCTGCGCCAGCCGGGCCAAGACCCGGTGGGCGTGCCGCACCAGGTCCATGTTGCGTTCCGGGGGGTTCTCGGAGAAGGCCTTTACGTCCGCCCCCGCGGAGAAGAAGCGGTCCAGGGCGCTGCGCACCACCACCGCCCGGACCTCGGGGTCCGCCTCCGCCTGCTGGACGCAGCGGTCCAGCTCCTCGATGAAGGCCGCGTCGTAGCTGTTGGCGGGCGGGCGGTTCAACGTCACGTACCCGATCCGGCCCTCCCGCGTGAACTCTACCGCCATCTCCCTCCCTCCTTCGGTGCTGCCGTGACCCGCGGCTTCGAACGCTGCCCGGGAAAAGCCCCCCGTGGGAAGACGGACCGGGGTCTAGCCGAGCCCGCCCACGACCACGGACTTCAGCTCCACGTAGTAGTCCACCGCCTCCACCCCGTGCTCCTTGCCGAACCCGCTCTGCTTGGTCCCTCCGAAGGGCAGCTCGTCGTACCCGTAGTGGACCTGGTTCACCCACGTCATCCCCGCCTGCAGCTCCTCCACGGCCTTGTGGATCCACCGCACGTTGAAGGTCCAGATGGACGACCCCAGCCCGTACGGGGAGTCGTTGGCCAGCCGGATGGCCTCGTCGATGTCCCGCACCCGGAACACCGGCAACACGGGCCCGAACACTTCTTCCTGGACCACCCGCGAGTCGTGGGGGACGTCCACCAGCACCGTGGGCTCCAGGAAGTGGCCGCGCTCCCGCCCCTCCGGGACGCGCCCGCCGTACGCCACCCGCGCTCCGCGCCGCAGGGCGTCCTGCATCTGGTCCAAGACCTCCTCCCGCTGGCGCGCGGTGTGCAGGGGGCCGAGGCGGATCTTGGGGCGGGGCGGCTTCACCCAACCCTCTCCGGGTTCGTAGCGGCTCACCCCCGCCAGGAGTTTTTCCAGGAAGGCCTCGTACACGTCCTCGAACACGTACACCCGCTTGGCCGCCAGGCAGCTCTGGCCGCAGTTCCAGTACCGGCCCACCAGGACTCCCCGCACCGCCTGGTCCAGGTCCGCGTCGGAGCACACGATCACGGGGTCCGAACCTCCCAGCTCCAAGGTCACCCGCTTGAAGGCGGGGCCCGCGATCTCCATCACCCGCCGGCCCGTGGCGGTCTCGCCCGTGAAGGCCACCCGCACCACGTCGGGATGCGCCACCAGGTGTTCTCCCACCACCCGCCCCGGTCCCGTGACCAGGTTCAGCACCCCCGGGGGGAGGCCCGCCTCTTGCAGGAGGCCCACCACCCGGGTGGCCGCCAGGGGGGTGGTGCTGGCGGGCTTGACCACCACGGTGTTGCCCGCGATGAGGGCGGGGCCGATCTTGGTCCCCATCAGGGTCAGGGGGTAGTTCCACGGCACGATGGCCGCCACCACCCCCAGGGGCCGCCGGACCACCAAGCCAAACGCGCTGCCCAGGGAGGAGGGGAGGGGGACGTAGCTCCCCCGCAACTTGCTCGCCAGGTCCGCGTAGTACTCCAGGCCGTGCAGGAGATGGTTCAGCTCCGCGAGGGCCTCGTGGGTCGGTTTCCCCTGCTCCCGCACCAGGAGGTCCGCGATTTCGTCCTGACAGGCCCGCACGCGCTCTGCGCCCTTCCGCAGCAACGCCGCCCGGTGTTCCGGGTCCGTGCGGGACCAGTCGCGGAAGGCGGCCTTGGCCGCGGCCACGGCCCGGTCCACGTCTTCCGGGGTAGCCTGCGGGACGGTGTCCACCACCTCGCCCGTAGCCGGGTTCAGGACCTCCACCTGGGAGCGGGAGGAACTGTCCACCCACTCCCCCGCCACCAGCATCTTGGCCATGCCGTCACCTCCTCAGCGCCCTTTCAGGTGCCGCGCCTCGGCCCGCACAGCCCCCGGACGGGGTTTCCGGAAATCGCACAGCCGCCCTCGGGGTGGCTACCGGCGGATCACCTCGAAGGGGCTGCGGCACCGCACGCAGAGGTAGGCGTGGGTGAGCAGCTGCGGCCCGAACTCGCCCACCCGCTCCACGTCCTCCGAACCGCACCAAGGGCACCGCACCGCCCCTTCGGGCTCCGGACCCGCCTGCTCCGCGTGTCCTCCCGCGCCTCCACCGGCACCCTCCCAATCCCAGACCACGCGCGCCACCGGTCTAGACCGGCCCGGTCCGCCTTCCCGCGGGTTTTCCACGACGGGCTCCTAGCCCGCGCCCGCGGCCTGCGGGGTACGCAACCCCACCGCCTCCAGGTGCGCCCGGACCTTCTCCAGGAATCTCGCCCGCAGCTGCCCACCGTCCGCGTCCACCACCGCCGCCGCCTTCAACGCCCCCAGCCCTTCGGTGGCGCCCCGCAGCCAGTCCAGCAGTTCCCCTACGCGTTCCGCCAGCAACGCCTCCGCGGCCGGGCGGAAGGCTCCCCGCGCCAGCGCCCGCAGCCTGCCCCAGGCGAACACCGCGTGAAAACGCTCCTCGTCCACGATGCGGCACGCCCGCCGGGCCAGCTCTCCGTGGGCGGAGGACGCCGCGCTTTCCAGGGCCGTGGTCAGGGCGGTGTCCGTGACCGCCAGCCCCACCACCAGCTCCGGCCAGGTTTCCCAGTTCCGGGTCAGGAAGGCGGGGCAGAACACCTGGGCCCGGTCGTGCTCCCGTTCCAGCCCTCCCAGGCTGAGGGGGGAGGGCAGGTCCGCCAGCAAGGGGTACAGCACCCGGGCGTGCCCCAACTCCTCCTGCGCCACCGCGGCGCAGGCCACCGCGCTCTCCAGCTCCGGAGCGCCCACGGACCACTCCGCCAGCCGCCGGCCGAGGAAGAACTTGCTGTCCGCCAGGCAGACCACAAAGCGCGCGAGGGCCTCGGCCACCGGCCCTGGCTCAGTCCACACGGCTCGCAACCCGCCCCTCCTCGACTTGTCCCGTCCCCGGGCGCACGACCCAGTGCACCTCCTCCACGGGCACCAGCACCAGCTCCACCCACCCTTCTCCGAAGCGCGCCTGCGCCTGGCGGCGTGCGGAGTCTGGGTCCGGCGCGTCCAGGGCCCCCTGTTCGGTCAGGGGCTCCGGGTAACTCTTCCGGCCGAACACCCAGTACCTCACCGCGGGCTCACCACCCGGAGCAGGCACTCCCGGGGGACCACAAAGAGCTCCGACCAGCCCCGCTCGTCGTACAAGGTGTAGGCGAACACCCCCGCTTCCTCGGGGCTGGCGGCGCGCACCGTACCCACGTGGCGCACGGGTTCTGACCCGTGCCGGGCGAACACCTCGTACAGGGTAGGCCGGGCCTCTTCCACCTACACCACCCCCACGTCCCGCAGCCGCCGCCGCCCCTCCGGCGAGATGTGGGCCCGGGACCACGGCTCGAAGACCTGCTCCACCACCACCTCCCGGACGCCTTCCAGGCTGAGCACCGCGCGGCGCACGTCCTCCTGGATGAGCTCCACGCACGGGCAACCCAGGGAGGTGAAGGTCAGCCGGATCCGCACCACCCCTTCTTCCACGTCCACTCCCCGGACCAGCCCCAGGTCCACCACGCTCACGGGGTATTCGGGATCCAGGACGCCCCGGAGAACCTGCAGGACCTGCTCCGCGGTGGCCACGGCGGTTCCCTCACGCCACCGCCCGGCGCAGCTGCCGGTAGCCCCGCTGCAGCTGGGCCACGAACTCTTCGTTGGCGGGACCCCGCCGCCGCCAGCGCTGCAGGACCTGGTCCCAGGACACCGGGCCGTCCTCAAAGCGCCACCGCTTGTTCTCCTCGTCGAACTCCGCGGGGAAGGGACAGTCGATGACGTACTCTGCCCGCTCCGCGTCGTAGTGGGCGGGCACCTGCAGTCCCAGCCGCTGGCAGAGGGGCACCGCGGTGGCCATCCACTGCTGCCGCAGCTGGTCGTTGGTCGACCCCTTGAGCCCGTACTCCATCTGTTCGGTGTGCCGCTTGAGGTGGTCCGGCAGCCCGAACCACTCCAAGGTCATGACGAACATCCAGTCCACGGCCCGCTGCAGCTCCTCCCGGGTGCGGGGGTCCGAGGCCAGGATCTCCATCCACCGTTCCCCGTGGCGCAGGTGGAAGTTCTCCTCCCGGTCCACCTTCACCAGGGCCCGCTTCCAGGGTCCGTAGCTGGTGTGGCGGAAGATGTCCCCCAGCAGCACGAAGCCCGCGCGGTCGTAGAAGGCGTTGGCCACCACCAGCTCCGTCCAGCTGTCCAGGGGCACGTCGAAGGCGTACGGGTACTTGAAGTCCTTGGGGTCCCGTTCGTACACGAGGGCCTCCGTGTCCACCCCCAGGTCTTCCAGGAGGCGGTACGCGATGTGGGCGTGGCCCAGCTCGTCCTGGATGATCCCGAGGGCGGAGACGTAGGCGTTCAGGGTCGGCGCGTGCCGGGCCGCCCGGAGGTAGGCGGGGGCGCTCACCAGCTCGGTGTCCGCGGACACCACGAGGGTGCGCTTGAGGCCCTCCAGGTACCGCTCCGTGGCGTGCTCGGGCCCTTCCACCAGCCTGCCCTCCCGGAGGCGCTGCAGGAGGGCCTGCTCGGGGACTGCCAAGGTCCCACCTCCCCGTTAACCGGCTGGTCAAATCGTAGCGGGTATTGACCGCTTGGTCAAGAGCGGCCTGGCCTCCTTGCAGGAGTCCAACTGGTGCACCGGGCGCATTGACTGCGCGGTCAGCCGCGGCTGCCATAGGGGCGGTGGAGGCTACCTTCAACCTGGGAACGCACCTCCTGGACCGCCACGTGGCAGAGGGGCGCGGGGACCGGGTGGCGGTGTACTACGGGTCCGCACGCCTCACGTACGCGGAGCTCCAGAGGCAGGCCCACGCGGTGGCCGCCGCCCTGGCCCGGCTCGGGGTGGAGCCGGAAAACCGGGTGGTGGTGTGTCTGCCCGACTGCCCCGCGTTCCTCGCCACGTACTTCGGCACCCTGCGGATCGGGGCCGTACCCGTCCTGGTCAACACCTACGCCCGGCCGGAGGACTACGCGTACTACCTGAACCACAGCCGGGCCAAGGTCCTGGTGGTACACCACACCGTGCTCCCCCGCATCCGGGCGGTGGCGCACGCCCTGGACTGGCTGCGCTCCGTGGTGGTGGTGGACCCCGCCACGGACGAACCTCTGGAGGGCTCCGTGCGGGCCCCGCGGTTGGAGGCGGTGCACGCGTACGGGGACCTCCTGGCGGGCTCTGTCGCGGCCCCGGAGGCGGCCCCCACCGGCCCGGACGACATGGCCTTCTGGATGTACAGCTCAGGGACCACGGGCCGGCCAAAGGCGGTGGTCCACCTGCACCACGACCTGCTGCACTTCATGCCGCCGCACTGCCAGCAGGTGGTGGGCCTCTCGCCCGAGGACAAGGTGTTCTCCACCTCCAAGCTGTTCTTCTCCTACGGCCGCAACAACTCCCTGGACGGTCCCTTCCTGTACGGCGCGCAGGTGGTCCTCCACCCGGACCGACCCGAGCCGGGGGCGGTGCTGGACCTGGTCGAGGAGCACCGCCCCACCGTCTTCTACAGCGTGCCCACCTTCTACGCGGCCCTCCTGGACTACCTCCACCGCACGGGACGGTCCGTGGACCTGTCCAGCGTGCGCTGCTGCGTGTCCGCGGGGGAGGCCCTGCCGAAGGCCGTGTTCGAGCGGTGGCGGGAACGGTTCGGCTTGCCCATCTTGGACGGGGTGGGGTCCACGGAGGTGGGCGCCATCTACCTGTCCAACCGGCCCGGCTGCCTGCGCCCGGGCTCCAGCGGCAAGATCCTGGACGGCTTCGAGGCCCGGCTGGTGGGGGAGGACGGGCGGCCGGTGCCCCGGGGAGAAGCCGGGGTGTTGTGGGTGAAAAACGACGGGGTGTTCGCGGGCTACTGGAACGACCACCACCGTACCCTGGCGTGTCTGGTGGGGGAGTGGTTCATCACGGGAGACCTGTTCGTGCAGGACGAGGACGGCTTCTACTGGTACCTGGGCCGCGCGGACGACCTGCTGAAGCCCTCCGGCTTGTGGGTGTCGCCCCTGGAGGTGGAAGGGGTGCTCCTGCAACACCCCGCGGTACGGGAGGCGGCGGTGGTGGGCGCCCTGGACGAGGCGGGACTGGAAAAGCCCGCGGCCTTCGTGGTGCTGCGGGAAGGTTTCTCCCCGGGTGCTCACCTGGAGGAGGAGCTGAAGGCCTTCGTCCGCCAGCAGCTGCCCTCCTACAAGTGCCCCCGGTGGGTGCACTTCACCTCCGAGCTCCCCCGCACCACCACGGGGAAGCTCCAGCGGTACCGGCTGCGGGAAACCTTGCGGGCCCAGCCCTCGGGCGTCCGGTGAGCGGCCGCGTGCCGCCCACCGGGGTCCCCGAAATCCCAAATCGCGTGGCGGCCGTCATCCGGAGGTGGCGCATGTACCAGGACATCGTGGTAGAGTCCCCCGAGCCTCACGTGGGGTTGGTGCGCCTCCACCGACCCCAGGTGCTCAACGCCCTGAGCAGCCGGCTGCTGGACGAGCTGGTCCGGGCCCTGGACGCCTTCGAGGAGGACCCTGAATGCCGGGTGGTGGTCCTCACGGGCAACGACCGAGCCTTCGCCGCGGGTGCGGACATCCAGGAGTTCACCGGGGTCTCCTTGGTGGAGGCCATGGCCGGACACCGCGCCGGGGCGTGGGAACGGGTGCGTCGGTTCCCCAAACCCCTGGTGGCCGCGGTCAGCGGGTACTGCTTGGGAGGAGGGTGGGAGCTGGCGATGCTGTGCGACCTGGTGGTGGCGTCGGAGACCGCCCGGTTCGGACAGCCCGAGATCAACCTGGGCATCATCCCCGGCGCGGGAGGGACCCAGCGCCTGCCGCGCCTGGTGGGGAAGCACCGGGCCATGGAGCTGGTGCTCACAGGCCGGCAGCTCACGGCCCAGGAGGCGTACACCTGGGGAGTGGTGAACCGGGTGTGCCCCGTGGAGACGTACCTGCAGGAAGCCCTGGCCCTGGCGCGGGAGGTGGCGCAGAAGGCCCCCATCGCGGCACGGCTGGCGAAGGAGGCGGTACTGCGGTCCATGGACACCAGCCTGGACGTGGGGCTGGACTACGAGCGCAAGCTGTCCGCCCTGGCCTTCGGCACGGAAGACCGGCAGGAGGGGGTCCGGGCATTCTTGGAGAAGCGCAAGCCTACGTTCCGGGGCCGCTAAACCGCGTGGCCGCGGCAAATCCGGGACACCTGGGACTGCGTCCCGGAAGAGGCCCCCGACGGGCCCGGGGGCCCGGCGAAAGGCGAGGAGGGAGACACGGTGAACGGAACGCACGGGATCCGCAGGGTGGGAGTCTGCGGGGCGGGCACCATGGGGGCGGGGATCGCCCAGGTCTGCGCCCTGGCCGGCTTCCCCGTGGTCCTGTACGACGCCTTCCCCGAAGTCCTGCCCAAGGCCGTGGCCCGTATCGAGCAGGACACCGAGCGACAGGTGCAGCGGGGAAGGCTCCGGGCAGAAGAGCGGGCCAGAGGTCTCGCGTACCTGAGCACCACCTCGGACCTGGCGTCCCTGTCGGGTTGCGACCTCATCGTGGAGGCCGCCCCAGAGGACCTGGCCTTGAAGCAGGACCTCTTCGGCAAGCTGGCGGCCACCGCACCCGAGGCCATCCTGGCCACCAACACCTCCTCCCTGTCCGTGGCGGAGATCGCCTCCACCACCCCGAGGCCTGAGCGGGTGGCAGGGCTGCACTTTTTCAACCCCGCGCCGGTGATGGCCCTGGTGGAGGTGGTCCGGGGCCCGCAGACCTCGCCCGAGGTGGTGGACCGGCTGGTGGCCTTCACCCGGGCCCTCGGCAAAACCCCCATCGTGGCCCAGGACAGCCCGGGCTTCGTGGTGAACCGCATCAACCGGCCCTTCTACAGCGAGGGCCTGCGGCTGGTGGGGGAGGGCCTGGCGGACTGCGCCACCGTGGACCGCGCGGCCCGGGAGGCAGGCGGGTTCCGCATGGGGCCCTTCGAGCTCATGGACCTGGTGGGGGTCGACGTAGGCTACGCGGTCTCCCGGTCTTTCCACCAGGCCTTCTTCGGCGAGGCCCGTTTCCGGCCCCACCCCCTCCAGCGGCAGATGGTGTTGTCAGGCCGTCTGGGCCGCAAGACGGGCCGGGGATTTTACGACTACCAGCAGCCTCCGCCAGAACCCCCTGCCCTGCCCACCCCGCACCCTCACCCGGGCCCCTACGGGGTGGCGGGGGCCACCCCCTTCGCCGCCGAGCTCGCGGCCCGGCTTCGCCAGGGCGGGTTCGAGGTGGCCGAGCTCCCCGAACCCCCGGACGGGCCGCTTTCCGTGGCCGCGGTCTTCGAGGCGGAGGTGGAGGACCGGAACCGCAAGCGCGCCTTCCTCGTGGCCCTAGACCGCCACCTGGGAGAGGACGCGGTGTTGCTGGCCGCGTGCACGAACGCCAGCGCGGCGGAGTGTGCCAGCTGGACGCGCCGGCCCGGCCGCGTGGCGGGCTACGTCACCCTGCCTCCCCTGGCAGACCGCCGGCTGGTGGAGTGGACGTCCCACGAAGCGGCCCAGGCGGACCCGACTCCGTACCTGGCAGCCCTGGGGCTTCCCCTGCTCCGGATCGGGGACGCCCCGGGGGGAGTGTTCCCCAGGATCCTCGCGGCGGTGGTGAACGAGGCGGCCTTCGCCGTGGCCGAGGGCGTGGCGAGCCCCCAGGACGTGGACCTGGCGATGCGGTTGGGCGTGAACCACCCCTACGGTCCCTTCGAATGGGCGGAACGGGTGGGGGTGCGGGCGGTGGCAGGTGTGCTGGAGGGTTTGCGGGACTACTATGGAGAGGAGCGGTACCGGACGGCGCCGAGGCTCAAGCGCGCGTGCTGGCTCGGCCGGTGGCCGGAACCGTAGCCATACTCGGCAGAGGAGGGAGGCGCCATGGCCCAGCAGGTGACGTACCGCGCCGCGTCCGACTTCTACGCCGTGGAGGAGCTGCTCACGGAGGTCCAGCGGTCCGCCCGGGACACCGTCCGCCGGTTCGTGGACCGCGAGGTCCTGCCCCACATCGGGCGCTGGTGGCTGGAGGGCCGCTTCCCCACGGAGCTGATCCCCAGGCTGGGGGAGCTGGGGGTGCTGGGCGCCAACCTCCCCGAGGAGTACGGCTGCGCGGGACTGGACAACGTGAGCTACGGGCTGCTCATGCAGGAGCTGGAGCGGGGAGACTCCGGGATCCGGTCCTTCGCCAGCGTGCAGGGGGCCCTGGTGATGTACCCCATCTACGCGTACGGGTCGGAGGACCAGCGCCGGCAGTTCCTGCCCCGCCTGGCCCGGGGAGAGCTGGTCGGCTGCTTCGGCCTCACGGAGCCCACCGCGGGAAGCGACCCCGCGGCCATGAACACCCGGGCCCGCCGCACCGCCCGCGGTTGGGTCCTCTCGGGCACCAAGATGTGGATCACCAACGGCTCCATCGCCCACCTCGCCGTGGTGTGGGCCAAGGACGAGTCGGACACCGTACGCGGCTTCCTCGTGCCCACGGACACCCCCGGCTTTTCCGCCCACGACATCCACACCAAGGCCTCCATGCGGGCCTCCGTGACCAGCGAGCTGGTCCTGGAGGACGTGGAAATCCCAGAAGACTTGGCCCTCCCCGGCGCCGTGGGTCTGGGGAAAGCCCTGGGTTGCCTCACCCAGGCCCGCTACGGCATCGCCTGGGGCGCCGTGGGCGCCGCCGTGGCCTGCTTCGAAGAAGCCCTCAGCTACGCCCGGGAACGGGTGGCCTTCGGTCGGCCCATCGCCGCCACCCAGATCATCCAGGAGCGCCTGGTGGACATGCTCACCAAGATCACCACGAGCCAGCTTTTGGCCTACCGCCTGGGCCAGCTCAAGGACGCAGGGCACCTGCACTACGCCCAGGTGTCCCTGGCCAAGCGCCACAACGTCCGCGCGGCCCTGGAGGTGGCCCGGGAAGCCCGCCAGGTCCTGGGGGCGTACGGGATCACCACCGAGTACCACGCCATGCGGCACGCGGCCAACCTGGAGTCCGTGGACACCTACGAGGGGACCTACGACATCCACACCCTGATCGTGGGGCGGGAGATCACAGGGCACGAAGCTTTCGGGCGGGCCTGATGGAGTTCTCCCCGGAGCTGGAGTGGGTAGCCCGCGGGGTCCGCCGCCTGCGGCTGCCCGTTCCCTTCCCCCTGCGCTGGGTGAACCTGTACGTGCTGGAGGACGGTGGCGGGCCGGTCCTGGTGGACGCCGGCTACCCGATCCCCGAGGCGCGGGCCTTGCTGTGGGAAGCGCTCCACCGGACCGGGCTGCGGCCTGAGGTGCTCCTCGTCACCCACGCCCACCCGGACCACTTCGGCCTGGCCGCAGAGCTGCAGGAGCGCTTGGGTTGCCCGGTGTGGATGGCCCGGGAGGAGTGGGTGGCGGCCCAGACCTACCAGCCCGGTACGCCCGCGTGGGACCAGCTGGCCGCGGAACTGCGGGCGGAGGGCATGCCGCCGGAGCGGGTGCGGGCCACAGTAGACTCCGGGCAGCGCATCTGGGCTCACACCCCGCCCCCCTCCGTCCAGCGTTTCCTGGGGCCTCACGAGGAACTGGACCTGGGAGGGGGCTGGCAGGTCCTGGTCACCCCGGGGCACGCGCCGGCCCACGTGTGCCTGTTCCAGCCGGAGACCGGGACCCTGGTGGCGGGCGACCACCTGCTCCCCAAGATCACCCCCAACATCGGGCGGTGGCCCGCGGGGAGCCCGGACCCTCTGGACGACTTCCTGCGGAGCCTGGCGGGGCTGCGGGGGCTACCGGTGCGGCGGGTTCTGCCCGGGCACGGAGACCCCTACTCCGAGTTCGCGGAGCGTCTCCAGGAGCTCACGGACCACCACCGGCAGCGGCTGCAGGCAGTCTTGGAAACGGTGCGGGAAGCACCCCGGACCGGCTACGAGGTGTGCGTGGCCCTGTTCGGCAGTGACCTGGACAGCCACAACGAGCGCTTCGCCATGGTGGAGACCCTGAGCCACCTCACGTACCTGGAAAGGCGCGGCCGCCTCCGGCGTACCGAGGACGGCCGCTACCGGGCCAGCTGACCGCGTGCAGACGCACCAGATCCGGTCCACCGGCCCTACACCGAGCCTCACCCGGAAACGCCCTCCGACGGATGGACCGGGGTCCCCAGCCCTTCCCCGCCCCGGAGGTAGGTGAACAGGGCGTGCTTGCAGCGCTCCCGGGTCTGGGCGTAGGTGGCCTCCGGGTCGGGCTCCTGCAGCCACTGCAGGAACAGCCCGTCCACCAGGGCCCGCATGACCGCCGCGGCCTCCTGCACGTCCCGCACCCGGAAGGCGCCCTCCCCCACTCCCTCCGCGATGATCTGGCCGTACACCGCGTCCACGATCCCCCGGAAGGTACTGCTCAACTCCTGGAACCGGTGCTGGCGGGCCGCGCTGCTCAGTAGGTCCGTGTACACCAGGTAGAAGTCGCGGTTGGCCTTGGGGTCTACGAAGATGGCGTCGATGGTGGCGCGGATCTTCTCCTCCGCGCTGCGGGCACGGCGGACGGCGGAGAAGATCCTCCGAGCTACCCGGGCCAGGACCCACCGCAGGGTGGCCAGGACCAAGTTCTCCTTGGTCCCGAAGTAGTACAGCAGGATCCCCTTGCTCACCCCCGCGCGGTCCGCCACCCGTTGCAGAGACAGTTGCCGCAAGCCCCCTTCCGCCAGCACTTGGTAAGTGCAGCGGAGCAGGCGCTCCCGCTTGGGGGACAGCTCCTCCTCCAGAGCCGCCAGGGGCAAGGGCCCCACGGGAGCCGAGCCTAGGAGGGTTTGCTCAGGCGTGCGGCCAGCTGCGTCAGCCGTTGGTGCTCCCCTCTCCCCTGCTGGTGTTCCACCCCATCATAGCAGCGGCCCACCTCCCCGTCATCGGACTCCGCCAGGACCGCCTCCCCCAGGGGGAAGAGGACTTGGTTTTCCTTGGCGATGTGGGCGCGCAGCAGGGCCACGTACTCCCGGACCAAACCCACCACCTCCGCGGCCTTGCCCTGGCCGGCCTGGTAACGGTCCGTGGCCTCCGAGATGCGCCGCACCAGCTGCCGGCCCTGCTCGTGCTCGGCCAGCATCACCCCGATGGGGCCGCCTTCCCGCGGCACCCCCCGCCGCTCCAGGCACGGAAACAGACAGTGCTCCTCCTTCCCGTGGTGGCACCGGTCCACGAACCCTTGGCTGAAGGCCACCGCGTCCCGGAGGTACCCCACGTCCAGGGGCCCGCCCCCCTCTACCGCTTCCGCGTGCGCCTCCAGCCCGTCCAGGACGCCCAGGATCACCTCGTGGTCGCGGACCAGCTCCTCCGTGGACCGCATGCTACACCATGGTCAGGCCGCCCGACACGCTCAGGGTCTGGCCCGTGATGAAGGACGCCCGGTCGGAGGCCAGGAACACCACCGCCTCCGCCACCTCCTCGGGCCGCGCCATGCGGCGGAGGGGAGTCGAGCGCACGATGGCGTCGATGAGCTTCTCGTTCCCCGCCTGGATGATCTGCTGCAGGAGGGGGGTATCGGTGATGCCCGGGGCCACCACGTTCACCCGGATGTTGTGGCGGGCCACCTCCCGGGCCAGGGCCTTGCTGAAGGCGATCACCGCCCCCTTGGCCCCCGAGTACACCGTCTCGCCCGAGGAGCCTACCCGCCCGGCGTCGGAGGCGATGTTCACCACCACCCCGCTGCCCCGCTGCACCATGTGGGGCAGGACCACGTGGCAGGTGTTCAACACCCCCCGGAAGTTGATGGCGATCACCCGGTCCCACAGGTCCTCCGTGCTCTCGAGGAAGGGCACGATCCGGTCCCAGCCCGCGGCGTTCACCAGGACGTCCACCTGGCGGAAGTGGTCCAGGACCTGCTGCACCCCCTGCGCCACCTGCGCCCGGTCCGTGACGTCCATCCGCACCGCCTGTGCCTCGCGGTCCTGGCCGCGGATTTCCGCCGCGACCTGCCGGGCGCCCTCCTCGTTGATGTCCGCCACCGCCACCCGCGCACCCCGGCTAGCGAAGGCCAGGCAGGTGGCCCGGCCGATCCCGCTCGCCCCCCCCGTGACCAGCACCACGCGCCCTTGAAACTCCATGCGCCCTCCCCGTGGTCTGCGTGGGAGCGTGTCCCCAGGGAGCGCCCGTCCGCCGGGACCGGAGCCGCCGGAAAACCGCCTAGCGACGTTTCGCGCGGTCTACCCGACCCCCGCGGGCACGCCCAACCGGAACAGCTCCACCGCGTTGTCCCGTACCACCTTCCGGTACACCTCCGGCTTCAGGCCCAGGGCCCGCAGCTGCTCCAGGCTCTGCTTCCAAGGGAGCCCGTTGGTCCCCCACAGGACCCGGTCCTGCCCCAGCCGGCTGTTCATGAACTGCACCAGTTCCGGCTTCAGGTATTTCGGCATCCAGGCGTCGATGCCGATCCACACCGTGTCCCATTTGTAGCACACGGACAACAGCTCCTCCACCCACGGCCACCCGGTGTGGGCCCCCACCACCTTCAGGGTAGGGAAGTCGCACAGGATCCGGTCCAGGTACATAGGACGGCCGTGCTCGGAAGGCATGCCCTCCAGCACGTGGCCCACCTGCATGGACACGGGGACGTCCAGCTCCACACACTTGGCGTACAGGGGGTACATGCGCCGGTCGTGGAGGGGGATGTCGAACCCGTAGATGTGCACGTACACGCCCCGGAACCCGTACTGCCGCACCGCCCGCTCGATCTCCTGAAGGCTCTCCGAGATGCGGTATGGGTTGTAGCCCGCGAGTCCCACGAACCGGTCAGGGGAGCGGGTGGTGTACTGCAGCACCTCCTCCAGCTGCGTGTCCATGTACATCCAGTGGTTGCGGTAGGACCACATCTTGCACTGGGTGATGAACACCTTCTCCACCCCGGCCTCGTCCATGGCGCTGAGCATCGCCTCCAGGCTGGGGAAGCTGGGGAGGCTGCCCCCCAGGGCCCGCTCCATGCGGCACACCAGCTCCCCTTCCTTGGCCTTGTTCCACCGGCCGATGAACTCCGGGGTGGCCACGTAGTACATGAAGTCGATGGCCTTGACCTCCTCCATCCGCTCACCTCCCCTCCCGCTCGCTCGCCGGAACAGGCTCCCGCGAACGTTCCTAGGCACTCGCCCGTTCCGCGGTCCTCCGGAGCCGCTCCTGGGCCAGCTGCGCAGCCCCCAGGGCCGCCGCGTACACCCCTTCTTCCTCCGGGGGCACCACGAAGGTCACCTTGAGGTCCTGCTCCAGGCACCGCCGCATGAGGGGCACCCGGGTGAGCCCTCCGGTGAGCACGTACTGGGGCTCCCCCCGCAGCCGTTTGACCAGCTGACCCGCCCGGCCCGCCAGGGCCACGATGGCCCCCGCGCACACGTCCTCCGCGCTCCGGCCCGCCACCAGGTGGTTGATCACCTCGCTTTCCGCGAACACCGCGCACACGCTGCTCACCACCGCGGGCTCCTGGGCGGCCTCCGCCAGGCGGGCAATGTCCGCGGCGGTGTAGCCCATGTACCGCATGGTCTTCTCCAGGAAGGCACCACTTCCCGCGGCGCACTTGTCGTTGAGGCGGAACGCCCGCACCCGCCCCCGCTCGTCCACCCGGATGGCCTTCACGTTCTGCCCCCCGATGTCCAGGATGGTGCGGGCCTGGGGGTACAGGCGGTGCACGGCCCAAGCCTGGGCCGTCAGGTCCGTCACCGCCAGGTCCCGGAAGGGGACCATGTGGCGGCCGTAGCCCGTGGCGGCCACGTAGGCCACGTCCTCCCGCCGCAGCCCCGCGGCCTCCGCGGCCTGCTGCAGGCCCCGCTCCGCGGCCCGGGCGAAGTTGAACCCCGTGGGCAGGAGGCTGCGGCCGAGGACCCTTCCGTCCTCGCACAGGACCACCTTGGTGTACGTGGCCCCCACGTCGATCCCTGCCACCACCATGGCTACTGCCCTCCCGCCGCGGCGCCCACCTCCGCCCGCTTCCCCAGGAGCACGTGGTCCAGGGCGAACAGGGCCGCGCCGATGGCGCCGCAGAAGTGGGATTCTTCACTCACGTTTACGGGGACCCCGCTCAGCTCCCGGATGAGGTGGACCATGGCCACGTTCCGCGCCACCCCTCCCGTGAAGGTGAGCTCCGCCTCGATCCCCACCCGGCGCAACAGGGACAGGCTGCGGGAGGCGATGGAGGCGTGCACCCCCATGAGGATGTCCTCCACCTTCCGTCCCCGGGCCAACCAGCCCAGGATCTCGGACTCCGCGAACACCGTGCAGGTGGTGGTGATGGTCACGGGGTTCCGGGCGGTGAGGGCCAGGCGGCCGAGCTCCCCCAGGGGGATCTCCAGGGCCGCGGAGGCCGCGCCCAAAAACCGCCCGGTGCCCGCGGAGCACTTGTCGTTCATGCAGAAGTCCAGGACCTCGCCCCCGGGCCCCACCCGGATGGCTTTGGTGTCCTGACCTCCGATGTCCAACACCGTGCGGGTGTTGGGGAACAGGAAGCTCGCTCCCCGGGCGTGGCAGCTGATCTCCGTGACCTGGGTGTCCCCGAACTCCACCTTGAAGCGCCCGTAGCCCGTGCCTACCGTGTACTCCACGTCCTCCTCGGACAGCCCCGCGTCCCGTAGGGCGGCCTCGAAGGCGGCCCGGGCGGCTTCGTTCAGCCGGGCCCCCGTGTCCACCAGGGCACGGCCCAGGATCTGCCGCTCCGGGCTGAGGATCACCGCCTTGGTCTGGGTGGAGCCCACGTCCACCCCGGCCACGACCTTCTTCGCCCCCCACATGGTCCTGCTCACCTCCCCGCCGCAGCCTTGTGTGCCGCCAGAGCCTCGAAGAAGGCGTCTACCCGGTTCTTGATCTGGGCGTCCGACCACAGGCGCGGGTCCACCAGGTCGGACTGGATGAACAGCCCCGGCACGTTCCGCTGCACCCGCATCCACTCCCGCACGTCCGGCAGGCCGGTGCTCGTGGTCCGGCAGCTCTTCACCCCGTGGAAGCAGATGCCGTCGACCTTCCACTCCCGCACCACCTGGTCCAGCCACTCCTGCTGGTAGAACATGGCGCCCGTCCAGCCCCAGTAAGTGGCCCGCACCATCTGCTCCGCGAAGCTCTCCAGGGGGTGGTCCAGGTCGTAGCGGAAGCCCGGGGTGAACCCGCCCCCGGCGAACACCATGTAGGTGCTGTGGACGAACACGCCGCCCCAGGAGCTGAACAGCTCCACGAACCTCCGGAAGTGGCTGTAGCAGGCGGTGCCCACCAACACCAGGCGGAACCGCTCGTCGGGGACCGCGGCCATGCCCAGCCGGATCCGCTCCCGCATCTCGTCCAGGGCCAGCTGGAAGTACTGGGTCCCCTCGGGGGTGCCCCGGTACAGGTTGGCGATCCCCTGGTAGGTGACCCCCTCCAGGGGTGCGTTGAACGGGGCAGGCACGTGGCGGTTGGTGTCGCACACCGCGTGGTACAGCTCCGCCATGCGGTTGGTCTCCTCCAGGTGCTGGCGGAAGCGGTCCACGTCGAAGCGCTTGCCCGTGACCTGCTCGCACAGGCCGATGAGTTCCTGGAGCTGGCCCAGCACGTAGCGGCAGTCGTTCTCGAAGGTCTCCTGGAACTCCCGGGTACCGGGCCGCAGGGACTCCCGCCCCCGCCAGCCCGGAAGGTCCAGGGTGAACACGGGGCAACCGTACAGGTGCTCCCAGATCTCCGACCACTTGATGTACGTGTTGCACACGTTGTTGGTGACCACCAGGGCGGGCCGGGGGACGCGGCCGTTGGGGTGCTCCCCCTGCTTGAGCTGCACGCCCACGTCCGCCTTCACGTACCCGCAGATGTCCGGGGAGTACCCGTAGTCCTCCGCCAGCTGGATGTAGGCCTGGGACTGCCCCCGGATGGCGGTCTGCAGGGAGGTGATCTCGGGGGCGTTGATGACGAAGTCGAAGGTCAAGAGGAGCTCCGAGAGGGGAGCCATGACGAACACGTACGCACACGGCCGCCCGGTCTCCGCCGCCTCCGTCATTTGCTTCCACCACAGGTCCATCAGCCGCCGACCTTCCCGGCGGCTGACGCCCAGGATCTCCTGCGCTGCAGTGCTCACCACCACCCCTCCCCTCACGCGAACTGGAACAGCAAGGACTCCGCGAAGGTCTCCACTTCCATCCCGACCTGCTCGAACACCGTCATGGTCTCCTCGAACTCCAACACCAGGTGGGGGATCCCCGCGGCGTCCAGAGCCCGGCTGTAGTTGACCTGCTCCTCCAGGCCCGGCTCGCACATCTTGGCGGCCGACACGATGGCCGCCTCCGCCCCCGACTCCCGGATGCGGCGCAGGAGCATCTCGGCCTTGGGCTTGCGGGGGTCCCGCTGGACGGGGCTGTAGCTGCTGCGGTTGAGGTAGCTGTCCGCCAGGTTCCACCACGGGTCCCCCTCCAGGGGGACGTCCTCGGTGATCCACCGCAGGCCGATCATGAGGTCGTCGTCCACGATGTAGCAGGCGTTCTGGATCACCGCCAGCATGTCCAGGGGAGGCTGCTCGCAGAACCCGCCCTCCAGCACCACCCGGATGCGGTCCTGCTTCTTTGCGGGCCGGTGGGGCAGCAGTTCCAGGACCCGCCGCAGGAGGGCGTTGTGTTCCTCCCTGGGCATGAGCCCCGCGGACCGCACCAGGAGGTAGCTCTCCACCGCGGACAGCAGCCACGGGGTCTCCCGCTTGATCCGGTACACCTCCCGCAGCAGCCGCCGGTTCTCGTTGAACAGGGCGATGCTGGCCCGCAGGGCGTCCTCGGTGACGGCCCGGCCCGTCACCTCCTCCACCACGCGGCCGATGCGCCGGTACTCCCCCGCCAGGTAGGCCACGGCGTGGGCGCTGCTGGCGTTGTGGGGGTGGTAGAGGGTCTCCACCCGCATCTGGGGGAAGCTGCGGACCCACACCCCGCACCCGTTGCGGGCCGCGTCGCAGATGTTGGGGATGACCATGAGGCTCAGGAAGTCCAGCCGCCCTGACAGGGCCAGCTCCAGGGAGCTGCGGACGATGGAGCACACGAAGGCCGCGATGCGGGCGTCCGCTTGCCGGACCTGCACCGTCCCTCCCGCCCCCGCGACCTTCACGGGCAAGGCTCCCGCCGCGTGCGCCACTTCCTCCGGGAAGAACACCTGGAAGTGCCCCACCACCTTGCCCTGCGGGTTGGCCTCCAGCCACCGCCGTACCGCGGGGAAGGAGGGGTCCTCCACCAGGGCCCTCAAGTCGTCGAAGATCCGTTCCAGTTCCATGGCCGACCCCTTGTCCGACCGGTCAGTCAAACCGTACCGGCCTGCTTTTCCGCAACCAATCCTCCGGGTGCTTCATTTTTTCTGGTCCGTCTGCTCCATGAAGGCGTGGCGGGGGAACAGCCCGTCCTTCAGCGCCCGGGCCACCGCCTCCGCACGGGTGTGGGCGCCCAGCTTGCGCATGAGGTTCTGCACGTGGTTGCGGACGGTGGCGGTGGACAGGAACAGGGCCCGGGCGATGGCCTGCGTGTCCATCCCCTGGGCCAGCATGCTCAGCACCTCCCGCTCTCTCCGGGTCAGGGGTTGGCTCGCGGAGGATCCCGACCCGAACCCCTCCCGCTGGGTCAGGAGCTCCACCAGCTCTTCCACCCGGCGCTGCTGGGTCACGTCCCGGAACATGTGTACGACCCACTGGTCGTCTTCCTCAGGCCCCACCCGGACCACCAGGCTGCTCTGGTTCACCCACACGTACCGGCCGTCGCGGCTGCGGTAACACACGTCCCGTGGAGGGATGGGTTCCCCCGTCCGGGCCATGACGAGCTCCGGACAGCCGGGGCAGCACACCAGGTGCCCGCTGCGGTCGTGCCCCGTGACCACCCGGTAGCAGGGCCGGCCCAGCACCTCCTCCTTGCGCCACCCCAACAGCCTTTCCGCGGCCTCGTTCCACAGCACCACCCGTTGGCGGCCGTCCACCACCATGACGGCCTCCCCTGCTCTCTCCAGAGCCTCCCGCAGCACCCGGGCCGCGTCCGCCACCCACCGGGTGCCCGGGGAGGTCTGTGCTCGCCCCACACCCATGGCCACCGCCTCCTCCCTCACCGGTGCTGCCAAGCCGGCTTGCGTTTTTCCAAAAACGCCCGCAGGCCCTCGTGGGCGTCCTCCGTGCGCATCAGGTCCGCGTACACCCGCTCCGCCTCCTCCAGGGCCTGGGCGAACTGCCGCCGGAAGGAGCCCAGGGCGGCCCGCTTGGCGAGCCGCAGGACCGGCGCGCTGTGGCCGGTCAGCTGCTCCACCCGCCGGCGCACCGCCGCCTGCAGGTCCTCCGGGGGGACCACCTCCGTCACCAGCCCCAGGGCGCGGGCCTGCTCCGCGGTCAACACGTCCCCCGTGAGCAAGAGGGCTAAGCCCGGCTTTCCCAACAGGCTCAGGAAGCTGGCCGCCGCCACAGGGGGGAACACCCCGACCCGCACCTCAGGCTGGCCGAAGGTGGCTGCCTCGCTCGCCACCACCACGTCGCACAGGGCCACGAGCTCGCACCCCCCGCCCAGGGCCGCCCCGCCCACCGCGGCCACGGTGGGGACATCCGAGTTCACCAAGCTGCGGCACAGCCCGTGGAAGACTTCCAGCATCTCGGAGGCGTGTTCCGCGGTGTGCTCCGCCACGTCGACCCCGGCGCAGAAGGACCGGCCCTCCGCGGCCAGCACCACCGCCCGGGCCGTGGGGTCCTGGAAGGCCTGCTCCAGGGCTTGGTGCAGCTCCCGCATCATGGCGATGGTGAGTACGTTGTGGGGCGGGCGGTTCAGGGTCACCCACCACGCGCCGTCCTCCCTCCGGACCTGCACGGTCTGCTGGCCGCTCACCGCGCCACCTCCTCCCGGCCCCGGGCCACCTCTCTGCCCACCACCAGGGCCTGGATCTCCGAAGTCCCCTCGTAGATGCGCAGGGCCCGGACCTCCCGGTACAGCCGCTCCACCACGCTGCCCGAGACCACACCCCAGGCCCCGTGCAGCTGCACGGCTTGGTCCACCACCCGCTGGGCCGCCTCCGTGGCGAACAGCTTGGCCATGGAGGCGTCCCGCGAACCGCGGCGGGCGTCGCGGTCGTGGGCCCATGCGGCCCGGTACACCAGCAGGCAGCTGGCGTCCAGCTCCGTGGCCATGCTGGCCAGCTTCCACCGCACCAGCTGGAAGTCCGAAAGGGGCTGTCCGAAGGCCACCCTCCGCCGCGTGTACCGCGCCGCCTCGTCCAGGGCTCGCCGGCCGAACCCCACCGCCGCCGCGCCCACGGTCGGCCGGAACACGTCCAGGGTCTGGAGGGCGATCTGGAACCCTTGCCCCTCCTCCCCCAACCGCTGCGCCTCCGGGACCCAGCAGCCGTCCAGGGTCAGGGTGCCCAGGGGGTGGGGGCTCAGGGTGCGGATGCGGGCGCTGACCTCCAGACCCGGGACGTGGCTGTCCACTGCCGAACAGGGCGATGGGCGCGCTGCCCAGCCCCTGCATGGCGAAGGCGAAGTCCGCGAGGCCACTGTGATACGCCAGGACTTCCCGGGCCACGCACAGGCTGCGCACGTCCAGCCGCGGGTGGATGCCCCCGTACGGGGCGGGAACGCAGTACCGCAGCCAGCCCGCCTGCCCCAGCCGCTCCACCAGCTCCCGCGCCACCGCGTCCGGATCCTGTTCTTCCTGCTCCGCGAGGTGCGCCACTTCCCGTTCCGCCCACCGCCGGAGGCCTTCCGCCAGGTCCCGGTGGGACGGGTCGAAAAACGGCCAGGTGAGGTGCTGCAGGTCCACCGACTTCAGTCCCCCCGGAACTCCGGAGGCCGACGCTGCGCGAAGGCCTCGTAGCCCCGCCCGAAGTCACGGGTCAACATGCACAGGGCCTGGGCCTGCGCCTCGGACTCGACGGCCTCGTCCAAGGACATGTCCCACTCCTTGTGGAGCATGCGCTTGGTCATGGCGTGGGCGAAGGTGGGCCCCGAGGCCAGCTGCCGTGCCAGGGCCCGGGCTTCCTCCAGCAGGGCCTCGGGCGCCACCAGGCGGTTGAAGAAGCCCCACCGCTCCGCCTCCTCCCCGGACATCTCGCGGCCCGTGTACAGCAGCTCCGCGGCCCGCCCCAGCCCCACGATCCTCGGCAGGAGCGCACACGCGCCCATGTCGGAACCTGCCAGACCCACCCGGTTGAACAAGAAGGCCACCCGGGCCCGGGGCGTCCCCAGGCGCAGGTCACAGGCCGCGGCCACCACCGCCCCGGCCCCCACACACACCCCGTCCACCGCCGCGATCAAGGGCTGCGGGCAGTGCCGCATGGCCACCACCAGCTCCCCCGTCATGCGGGTGAAGGCCAGCTTCCCGCGCACGTCCATGTCCAGCAGGGGCCGGATGATCTCGTGCACGTCCCCGCCGGAGCAGAAGTTGCCCCCGGCGCCCGTGAGGACCACCGCCTTCACCTCCTCCACCCGCCGGAGGCGCTCGAAGGTGTCCCGCAGCTCCGCGTAGCTCTCGAAGGTGAAGGGGTTCTTCCGCTCGGGGCGGTGGAAGGTGATGGTGGCCACCCCGTCTTGGAACTCCCACAGGAAGTGGTCCAGGCGGATGTCCGCAGCCCTCATGGGTTCCCTCCTCCCACCGCGGGGCTCTTCGCGGACCGCTCCCGGTCCGCCAGCACCCGGCGCAGCACCTTGCCCACCGCGGACTTAGGCAGCTCCTCCACGAACTCCACCTCCCGCACCCGCTTGTACGGGGCAAGGCGTTCCTCCGCGAAGCGCAGCAGCTCCTCCGCGGTGACCTGCCCTCGCCGCACCACAAAGGCCTTCGGGACCTCCCCCAGTTCGGGGTGGGGCTTGGGGACCACGCACGCCTCCCGCACCGCGGGGTGCTGCCGCAGGACCTCCTCCAGCTCCGCGGGCGCGATGGAGTAGCCCTTGTACTTGATCATCTCCTTGCGGCGGTCCACCCACCACAGGTAGCCCTCCTCGTCGAACCGCACCAGGTCCCCGGTGCGGAACCACCCCTCGGTGAAGGCTTCCCGGTTCGCCTCCGGGTTGTTCCAGTAGCCCACGGTGACCATGGGCCCCCGCACCTGGAGTTCCCCCACCACCCCCGGCCCCAACTCCGCCCCCGTGTCGGGGTCCACCACCCGCTCCTCCAGGCCCGGCACGGGAGGTCCCACGGAGCCGCGCTTCACCGTCTGCGGCGGCACCGACACGTTCATGGGCCCCGCGGTCTCCGTCATGCCGATGTGCTCCGTGGCCGGGCAGCCGAACACCTCCTCCGTCCGCTGGGCCAGCTCCCGGTCCAGGGGGAGGGCCGCGGTGTTCACGAACCGCAGCCCGCGGTAAGAAAAGCGCATCCCCTCCGCGGCCTCCACCAGCTCCCGCAGGGCGGGGGGGACTGCGAACAGCTCCCGGGCCCCGTGGGCTTCCACCAGACGCAGGACCTCCCGCGGGTCGAAGCGGGGCACCAGCACCTGGTAAGCGCCCACGCACACCCCTGCGTTGAACAGGGCCAACAGCCCCGCGCAGTGGCACAGGGGCAGGAAGTGCACGTACCGGGACCCCTCCCGGAGGAGGCCCGCGGCGCGGCTGGCCAGCAGGTCTGCCACCACGTTGCGGTGGGTCAGGGCCGCTCCCTTGGGCAGCCCCGTGGTCCCGCTGGAGTACAGGATGCAGGCCAGGTCCCGGTGGGGGTCCAAAGCCACGGGCTGTGGGTCCTGCCAGGGCTGAGCAGCCTCCTCCAACTCCTCCAGGCTCAGGGTGTAGCGCAGGGAACGAGACAGGTGGGTCTCCCGGAGCCTGGCGCCCCACTCCCGGGACGCCAGCACCACCTGGGCCCCCGTGTCCTCCAGGCACCGTTGGACCTCCGGGACTTTGGAAAGGGGGTTGAGGGGGACCACCACTCCACCCGCCCGGAGCACCCCGTAGAAGGCCGCGGGGAACTGGGGGCAGGCAGGCGACAGGAACACCACCCGGTCTCCCTTCTCCAGGCCCAGCTCCTGCAGCGCCCGAGCCACCTTCCCGCTCTGGGACCACAGCTCCCTGTAGGTGATCACGCGCTCCGCGGGGCTCCACACCAGCGCCGGACGGTCCGGTTCGGACCGCGCCCACCGCTCCAGGAGCTGGCAGGAGGTGAGGTTCGGCACCGCCGGGGGCGGCTGGTGGGGTGCCGGAAGACCACCGCGGGTTCACCTCCTCAGGAAGCCAAGGCCTCCAAGGCGCGCCGCACGTGGACGGGGGCCACCCGCCGCCGGTACAGAACGGAAAAGTCCGCGTTGTCCATAGGGCGCACTGCCCGGTACACGGCCTCACACACCCGCTGCAGGACCTCGGGCTCCAACCGCTGCCCCACCGCCAGGGACGCCGCCTCCTCCAGCACCAGGGGCCGGGAGGCCACCCCACCCAGCACCAGCCGGCACGCCCGCACGGTACCGTCTGGCTCCAGTTGAAGGCTGGCCCCCACCCCCAGGGCTGCGAAGTCCAACGCCGCCCTCCGGCGTACCTTGCGGTACGTGCTGCGCAGGCCGTCCGCGGGCGGGAGCAGCACCTCCGCCACGACCTCGTCGTGGGACTTGTCCAGGTAGCGGATCCCGTCGTCCCGGTACAGGGCGTCCAGGGGCACCACCCGCTCGCCCCGGGCTCCCACCAGGCGGACTTTGGCTCCCAGGGCGATGAGGGCCGGTGCCCCGTCGCTGGCGCTCACCGCCCAGCACCGGTGGCCACCGGGGGCTACGCGGCAGGGCACCTCCTCGGCCCGGAAGGGCCCCGGGGCTTTCATGCACCAACCCAGGGACGCCCGCCAGTGCTCCGTCTGGTCGTAGTAGTTGCACCGGGTGTCCAGGCACAGGTTGCCGCCCAAGGTCCCCATCCGGTGCAAGAGGGGGTTGCTGCACACCGCCACCGCCTCCGCCAAGGCGCGGTACGCGGAACGCACCGCGGGCTGACGTGCCACCTCCGCCAGGGTCAGGCCCGCGCCCAAGGACAAGCCCTCCCGGGCGCTTCCAGACCAGCCCCGCAGTTCCCGGAGGCCCCGCAGGCTCACGAGGTACCGGGGCAGCAGCTGGCGGCGCTTCATCTTCGGCAGCAGGTCCGTACCGCCCCCCAAGGCCGCGGCCTCCGGCCCCAGCTCTTCCAGGCACCGGGTCGCCTCCTGGAGGGTGGCGGGCCTGAGGAGCTGGAAGGCGGGAAGGCGCAGCACCGCGACCTCCTTCACGCGGACCGCACGGCCTCGTCCCACTCCTGCGGCCTGGGGACCCGCTGGGGAGCGGGGAAGGAGAAGGCAGGGACCTTCACGGGGCCCACCCGGGCGGGCCGGCCCTTGCGCTGTTCGTCCAGGGCCTTGAGGACCTTTTCAGGCGTGACGGGGACTTCGTCCACCCGCACCCCTAAGGCGTCCGCCACCGCGTTCACCACCGCGGGGATGACGCACAGGAGGGGCCCTTGGCCCACTTCCTTGGCGCTGAAGGGGGCCCGGGGTTCGTCGGTCTCCACCAGGAAGGTGATGACCTCCGGCATCTCGTACACGCTGGGGACTTTGTAGTCCAGCCAGGAGGGACCCCGGTGTAGCTCCTTGCGGAATGCCTGCTCCTCCATGAGCGCCTCGCCCAGGGCCATGTGGACGCTGCCCTCCACCTGCCCCTCCACCAGCACGGGGTTGAGGGCCCGGCCGATGTCGTGGGCCACCCAGACCCGCTCCACCTTCACTTCCCCGGTCTCGGGGTCGCACCGGACCTCCGCCACGCAGGCGGAGAAGGTGTAGGCAGGAGACGGCCCCACCCCGGAGCCCTTGTACGTCCCCAGCTTCTCCGGCGGCCGGTAGCTCCCGGAGGCGGAGAGGCAACCGAACTTCGCCTCCGCCCACCGCGCCACCTCCGCGAAGGGAGCCCCCCGCTCCGGGTCCCGCTGGTCGTAGACTCGGCGCCCGCGGAACACCAGGCGGTCCCGGGGCACCCCCAGCCGCTCCGCGGCCACTTCCCGCAGCATGTCCTGCACCTTCGCGGCGGCCTGGTACGCGGCGTTGCCCACCATCAAGGTGACCCGGCTGGAGTAGCTGCCGAGGTCGATGGGCGTGAGGTCGGTGTCGGAGGTCACCAGGTTCACGTCCTGCGGCTGCAGGCCCAGGACCTCCGCCACGATGGTGGCCACCGCGGTGGCCGACCCCTGACCGATCTCCGTGGCCATGGTGTACACCGTGACCCCGCCCCCGCGGTCCACCCGCAGGTGTACCTCGGAGTGGGGCATGTCGCTGTAGTAGATGGACACCCCGGCGCCGGTGAGGTACGCGCTGCAGGCGAACCCCAGCCCGTGGCCGTACGGGAGCCGGCCCCGGCGCTCCCGCCACCCGCTGGCCTCCACCACCTTCTCGATGCACTCCCGCAGCCCGTTGCTGGTGATCTCCAACCAGTTCACGGTGAGCTCGTTGGGTCCCGTGAGGTTGCGCAGGCGAAGGTCCACAGGGTCCAGGCCCAAGTCCTGGGCGAGCTTGTCCAGGTGCACCTCCAGGGCACAGCGGGCCTGGGGGGTCCCGTGGCCCCGCTTGGGCCCGCAGGGAGGCTTGTTGGTGAACACCCGGACCCCCTGGAACCGGTAGTGGGGGATGCGGTAGGTGACGGGCTGCTGGGTGCCCGCGTACAGGAGGGTGGCGGGGCCGAAGGAGCAGTACGCACCGCCGTCCAGGTACGCCTCCACGTGCATGGCGGTGATGCGGCCGTCCCGCTTGACCCCCGTGCGGATCCGCAACAGCTCCGGGTGACGGCCCCGGTGCGCGTAGAACACCTCCTCCCGGGTGAGGGTGATCTTCACGGGCCGGCCGGTGAGCATACTGAGCTTGGCGGCACACACCTCGTGGTGGAAGATGTCCAGCTTGCCCCCGAACCCCCCGCCCACCGCGGGGACCACCACCCGCACCTGGTGCTCCTCCAGGCCCAAGGCCTTCGCCAGCCCCCGGTGCAGGTAGTGCGGCCCCTGGTGCGAGCTCCACACGGTGAGCTTCTTCGCCCCGGGGTCCCACCACGCCAAGGCGCTGTGGGGCTCGAGCGGCGCGTGGGTGTTGCCCTCGAAGAAGAACAGGTCCTCCCGGACGACCTCGGCCTCCGCGAACCCGCTTTCCACGTCTCCGAACTCCAGAGAGGCCAGGCGGTGGACGTTGCCGAAGGGGCCGTAGTCGTGGATCCGCGGCTCGGGGTGGGCCAGGGCTTCCTCCACACTCATGCGGGCGGGGAGGGGTTCGTAGTCCACCTCCACCAGCCGTGCCGCCTCCTCCGCGGTGGCCTCGTCCACCGCAGCCACCGCGGCCACGGGCTCCCCCACGTAGCGGACCTTGTCCACCGCCAGAGCCGTCTCGTCCTGCCCCACCGGGAACACGCTGTAGCGGACGGGAACGTCCGTGCCGGTGATGGCCGCCACCACCCCGGGCAGCTGCAGGGCCCGCTCGGTGTGCACCGCCCGCAGCCGGGCGTGGGCCCGGGTGCTGCGCACCAGCTTCCCGAACAACATCCCCGGCAGGGAGAGGTCGTCCACGTACTGCGCCCGGCCGCTGACCTTCGCCCACCCGTCCACCCGGGGCAGGCGCTGGCCCACCACGGAGAAGACCTGCTCGCGCTCCTTCACCGCCGGCACTGGGACGCCCTCCCCGTCTGGGCTTGCAGGGACTCCGCGGCCGCCCGGACGGCCTGTACGATCTTCTGGTACCCGGTGCAGCGGCAGAACACCCCGGCCAGGGCTTCCCGCACCTGGTCCGGGGAGGGGTCCGGCACGTGGTCCAACAAGGCTTTGGCCACCAGGACCATGGCCGGCGTGCAGTACCCACACTGCAGGGCTCCGTGTTCCACGAAGGCCTGCTGGAGGGGGTGGAGCGCGCCGTCCCGGGCCAGCCCCTCGATGGTGGTGATCTCGCAGCCCTCCACCTCTTGCGCCAGCACCAGGCAGGAGAGGACGGGTTCGCCGTCCACCAGCACCGCGCAGACCCCGCACTCGCCCAGCTCGCAGCCGTGCTTGGTCCCCACCAGCCCCAGGTCTTCCCGCAGGACCTCCAGGAGGGTGCGGTGCGGGGGCACCAGGACCCGGTGTTCCCGTCCGTTGACCGTGAGGTGCACCGCGCGGTCCATCCCCACCCTCCGTTGAACTGACCGGTCAGACTAGTCCCGGTGTACAGCCCCCTTGGCTCAGCTGCAATCCGGCGGAGGACCGATGACCTAGGTCGTACAGCCGAGCTCCCGCAGGAAATCCTCCAGGCGTACCCGGTCCCAGCCCATGGGCCGCAGGCGCTGGAAGGGCTTGCGGGCTTCCTCCCCCGCGCACAGGGGGGGCTTGGTGGCGTCGATCAGCACCTTCCCGCCCACTCGGTTCCAGTAGGGGCCCCCGGGGGGGACGAGCTCCCGGGCGGTGGGGTCCATGGGGTGGGCCCGCACCCCTGGGATCACCACCACGTCCGTCTCGGGGTTGGTGCGGGTGTTGATGGCCCACAGCACCTCCCACGGCTGGAACACGTCCACGTCCTCGTCCACCGCGATGGCCACCTTCGGGTGCAGGACGGGGCTGCTCAGCACCCCCAGGAGGACCTGTTTGGCCTCCCCCCAGAACCGCGGCGTCATCTGGACCACCACCCCGAAGATCCCGGGCAGCACCACCACGTTGTGCAGCTCCACGTGGCCCGCGATGCTCCGGATGTGGTTGTAGATGGCCACCGCCAGGGGCACCTTGTGGAACACACAGCCCTCCACCTCCGAGCCGTTCTGAAGGGCCTTGTAGATGGCGTCCGCCCGCAGGGTGATGCAGTCCACCTCCACCACGGGGTTGTGGCCCATCCCGGCCACGTAGTAATCGTGGAACTCCGAAAACGGCCCTTCCAGCTCCCGCACGTGGGGCAGGACCCTGCCTTCCAGCACGATCTCCGCGTCGCAGGGAACTTCCAGGTCGTTGGTCTCGCACCGCACGACCCGCACGGGCTCCCCCAACAGCCCCCCCGCCAGCTCCAGTTCGTCCAGCTCGAAGGGCCCCGTGGTGGCCGCGGCCATGTAGTGCAAGGGGTGGTGGCCAATGTAGATGGCCACGGGCATGGCCTCGTCCGCCGCCTCGTACGCGTCGAAGATCCGACGGGTGTGGCGGGGCACCATGAGGATCCCCAGCTTGCGGGGCCCCTTCACCTGCAGGCGGTGGAAGGCCACGTTGCGCTTGCCCGTGACGGGGTCCCGGCACACCACCAGCCCCGAGGCGATGTACGGGGGCTCCTCGCTGCCCGCCACGTGCACGGGGAGGCGGGTCACGTCCACCTGGTCCCCCTTCCACACCACTTCCTTCACGGGGCCCGAAGCCACGAGCTCCGTGGGCACCCGGCGACGGGAGCGCTCCGCGGCGGTGGGGACCAGCCCCTGGAGGGTGGTGCCGAAGGCCAGGGCCGCGTGCCGCAGGTTGGCGGGCGCCTGGCCCAGGGCCCGCCACCCCGGGTACCCCGTGAGGTTTTCGAACAAAAGCGCCTTCTCCCGGGACTGGTACAGGAGGGCCCCCATCTCCGTGCGGGGATCGACCGGCCTGCGCACCCGTACCAGCTCGCCGGCGTCCTCCAACTGGCCGATCCACGTGCGCATGTCCGCGGGCATGGTCCCCTCCTGCAGCGAGGCGAGCGGGGGTCTACAAGACGCCCGCCCACCGGGACAGCACGCGTTCCCGCAGCTCGCGGCTGGAGGAGGCCACGGGCGGGAAACGGTCCTTCCACTCGAAGGGACGGGTGGCGTCGATCACCGCTCGGGAGTTGAACCCCTTGCGGTCCGGTGGGATGCGTGGGTCCAGGGGTCCGCTCCAGCACCGGCGCACGATGTCGATGGATTCCTCCGGGTCGGAGCGGGTGCACACCGCCCACATCACTTCTTCCAGATTGGTGACGTCGATGTCCTCGTCCACCACCACCACGTACCGTCCCAGGTAGTTGCCGGGGTGTGAACTCAGGGCGGCCAGGGCCGCCTGCTTGGCGTGCCCCGCGTAGCGCTGCCGCACGCCCACCACCACCAGCAGCCTGGACCCTCCTGCCTCGTGACACCACACCCCCGTTACGTCCGGCACACCCGCCCGCTCCAAGGCTTCCTCGATCAGGGCGGAGCGCAGCACCGCCCGGTAATAAGTGAGCTCCGTGGGCGGCTTGCCGGGTGGGGAACCCAGGAGGATGGGGTCGTTCCGGTGGTAGACCGCCTTCACCTCGATCCAGGGCTCCGGTCGCGCGGAGGAGGCGTAGTACCCCGTCCACTCCCCGAAGGGGCCCTCGGGCTCGAATCGGTCGGGGTACGCGAACCCCTCGAAGGCGATCTCCGCCTCCGCGGGGAAGGGGAGGCCCGTGTACCGACCCCGGACCACCTTCACCGGCTGCCCCAGGACTCCCCCCACCCACGCCAGCTCGTTGAGTCCGTACGGGAGCTCCAGGCTGCCTGCCAGGAACACCAGCGGGTGGTGGCCCGCACACACCACCACGGGGCACGGTTCCTGGCGGCTGAAGTACTTGTCCCGGTGGATCCGGCCGTGCTTTCCCGGAGAGACGTAGAAGAACGCGCTGCGGGCGTCCCGCACCATGACCCGGTACGTACCCGCGTTCAGGGTTCCGTCGTCGGGGTCCCGGGTGATGTTGACGCTGCCCGTCCCGATGTAGCGGCCCCCGTCTCCCTCGTGCCACCGGGGCACAGGAAACCGCAGCAGGTCCACCGCCTCCCCTTCCAGGACGTTTTCCAGGACGGGGCCCTCGGAGACCTCCACGGGGGGGGATGGGGAGGATCTCCCGGCTGCGCTTCCGCCACAGGCGGACGAGGTCTTGGTCCGTGACCTCCGTGGGAAGGCCCAAGGTCAGGGCCAGCCGGCGCGCGGACCCCAAGCTGTTGACCAAGACCCGGTAGCCCCGGGGATAGCCGGGGATGTCGTCGAACACCACCGCGGGGCCGGGTGGGTTGCGCCGGCGCTGGACTTCCTCCGTCAGCACCCCGATCTCCAGGTCCCAGGAAGCGCCCCGGACGACCCGGAGTTCACCCAGGGCCTCCACCTGCGCCATCCACCCGCGGCAGTCCAGGGAAGCCGTCGTTTGCGGAACCGCAGCCGCCATGCTTTCACCCCTCCCTCCACGATGTCGGATGCTCTGCCAGCTCCAACCACTCCCGGTGGCCGAACCCCAGCCGGTTGTCGGTGAACCCCACCCGGACGGGCCGCAGGCGGTACAGGGCCACCTTGCCCGCCACCGCGGTGAAGTACGGCCCCTCCGGGCTGAGGAAGGCCGTGGCCCAGGGGTACTTGCCCAGGTACAGCTGGAGGGCTGCCTGCCGCTGGGATCCCTCCAGGATGTCCACGGGACCCTCCAGCTGGACCCCCTGGATGTCCTCCCACCGCTCGTAATCCTCCGTGACCGCCCCGCTGGCCCACCCGCTCCGGGCCAGGTTGCGGCCATGGCGGGTTTGGGGGTCGGAGAAGAAGTACAGGGAAAGGCTGGAGTCGGAGGCGTAGTAGACGGGGCTGGCCCACGGGCCTTCGGGCCCGTGGGTGCACAGCACCAGGACCCGGTGGGCTTCCAAGTAGCCCCGGACCAGGTCCCGCAGGCTTGCCGGCTGCCTCACGGGTCCTCCTCCAGCACAGCCAGGGTGGGAGGGGGTCCTTCCAAGCCCAGTGCCGCCCACCGGCTGCGCACCCGCTCGTAGACCTTCCGCGACAGTTTCGTGCGGGGTGCGAACTGGGCCAGGTAGCGGTGCTCCTTGCACGCGTTGATGAGAGCCTTGGACCCGTACGGCCGCTCCTCCGGAGGATTCTGTGTGGGGTCCAGCCACGTGGACCAGGTCTGCCGCAGGATGTCGATGTCCTCCGCGGGGTTGCACCGGGTGGCTAGCGCCCACAGGACTTGGTCCGTGTCGCTGGGGTCCACGTCTTCGTCCACCGCGATGATCCACTTGGTGTAGTAGGCCCCTCCCGGGCACTGGGCGGCGAGGGCCAGGACCTGCGGGGCGTGGCCCGCGTACCGCTGTTCCAGGGAGACCACGGTCACCCCGAACCCGCCCGCGGCCGCGGGGTGTGCCCACACACCGCGGATGCCCGGAACTCCGAGGCGTTCCAGATCCTCCCAGATGCGCGCGGACCGGGCCACCGCGAACAGCATGGCCTGCTCGTTGGAGGGGTAGTCCGCCATGAGGGCGTTGGTGAGGATGGGCCGGTGACGGTGGTACAGCCCCGTGACCTCCACCAGGAAGGCGTGGTCCTCCGGCCTCCCGTAGTACCCCGTGAACTCCCCGAAGGGCCCCTCCAGCCTCGTGGCGCCGGGCCGGATGACTCCCTCCAGGGCCACCTCCGCCTCCACCACCGCCAGCTCGCCGGCCTCCGCCACCCGGTCCAGCCACTCCCGCAGGTCTTGCGGTACAGAGCGCTCCACCCTCGCCTCCTACCGCCCCGTCCGGCTCAACAGCTCCACCCAGCCCCGCATCACGGACTTCCCGCGGGCGATCTGCTCCTCCGTGAAGAACCTGCGGAGGTCCACCCGGTGCACGGGGTAGACGGGCCGCTGGAAGTCCTTCTCGTACCCGTAGGGGACGGTGGCGTCGATGGCCAGCCCGCCCTCGAACCGGATGTTCATGGCGGTCCACGCCTGCTCGCCCGCGGTGAGGCGCTCCGCGGGGACGAAGGTCTGCCCCGCGCCCCCGGGTACGGGATGCAGGATGTCGCTGCGGGGGTTGACCCGGGTGGTCAGGGCCCACAGGATCTCGTCCATGCTGTAGATGTCCACGTCGGAGTCCACCGCGATGGCCAGCCGCATGCCGAAGCTGGTGGCCATGGTGGCCACGAGGAAATTGCGGACGAATCCGTCGTCCAGGCGGTTCCGCTTCTTCACCTGCAGGATGCACCCGCCCCAGTCCGTCATGCAGTAGGGGATGTGGACATCCTGGATGAGCCCCGGCTGCAGGCGCTCGCAGAGTTCGAAGATGGCCGCCTCCCGCACCGTGGTGTCGATGTTGTTGTCGTCGAGGGTGTGGACCCCCAGCACGTAGAACAGGGGCTTGGTCCGGCGCTTGCGGGTGATGGCGGTGACGTGGAAGGTGGGGGCCCGGTAGGCCTTCCCCATGTACCCTGCCCACTCGGGGTGGAAGGGGTACTTCCCCTGCACCCCCGCGGCCTCCGCCTCCGCGGTCTCGAAGCGCTTGTCCCGGGGGTGCAAGGTCCCCTCCAGGACCAGGTCGCAGTCCGCCAGGGCCCAAGCGTCCACGGTCCGGGCCTTCACGATCCGCAAGGGGAAGCCCTGGACGGCCCCCGCGGCGCCCAGCTCGTCCGCCCCCATGGGCAGGATCACGTAGTCGAACCCGCTGCCCGCGATGAGGGTGGCCGCGGGGGGCACGCCGAAGCACACGGTGAGGGGGATCGGGCGGTCATCGTGGTAGTGCTCGGTGATCACCTGCCACATGTGAGAGCCCGGGGCCGCCTGGAAGGTGCACACGTTGCCCCACCGGGCGTTCATGCGGTTGTAGCCGATGTGGCTGCCGCCGCGGAAGTACGGCCCCACCACCACGCTGTTCCCGCTGCCGATGGTGCGCTCGCTCTCCAGCTCCGTGTGCCGGATAGCCACCACGTAGCGATTCACCTCAAGGTCCGTGGTGATGACCTCCTCCTGGCAGGGCGCCTCGTCCTGCGGCACCTCCACGGGGGGAAGAGGGTGGGTGATGGCGTACGCCAGCTTCCGGGTGCGGTCTTGCGGCCCGTCCCAGCCGAACAGCCGGTCCACCACCTCCATGTTCGCGAACAGGTTCGTGACCACCTCGTAGTCGGGGTAGCCCTTGACGCGGCGGAACAGGATGGGGTAGCTGCCGTCCAGGTGCTTCTGGATCCCCGTGATCTCCAGGTCGGGGTCCACCTCCACCTCCGTCTCCAGCAGCAGGCCTTCCTCCCGCAGCCACTCCACGGTGTCCCGCAGGGACTGCAGCCTCGGTGGCGTCTTCACGCGCATAGACACGTCCCTCCCTCCTTTCCTTGGGGTTCAGGTGAACACGCCCTCCGCCTCCAGCTCCCGGACCTCTTCCTCCGAAAGCCCCAGCACCTCCCGGCACAACCACCCGGTGTGTTCGCTCAGCAAGGGGCTGCGCCGGACTTGCGCGGGGCTTTCCGACAGGCAAAAGGGCGGCGCCACGTAGTGGAACCGCTCCAGCACCGGGTGAGGCAGCTCCCGCCACGCGAGCCGGTGCGCCAGTTGGGGGTCTGCGAAGAGGTCGGAGGTGCGTTGCACCGGCGCCGCGGGTACCCCCGCCGCCTGGAGCCGCTCCGCCAGCTCCGAGGCCTCGTGGGTCCGGGTCCACTCCGCCAAAAGGGCCTCCAGCTCCCCCCTCGTGCTCCTTCCGGGCCGCCAGGCTGGAGAACCTCGGGTCCTCCGCCCACTCGGGGTGTCCCGCCACCCGGCACAGGGCCTGCCACTGGGCCTCCGTCTCCACCGCGACGGCACACCAGCGGTCCTCCCCCCGGCACGGGAAGACCCCGTGGGGGGCGGCGTGGGGGGACCGGTTCCCCACCCGTGCCGGAAGGGTGCGGTTGGCCTCGTAGTCCAGGAGACAGGGCACCACGAACTGCACCCCCGCCTCGTACTGCGACAGGTCCACGTACACGCCGCGACCCGTCCGCCGGCGGTAGTCCAGGGCCGCCAGAACCGCCACCAGCCCGAACCCCACCGCGATGAAGTCGATGTACGGGCCGAACAGGAGCATGGGCTCGTCGCCCGGGTAGCCGGTGAGGTGGGTGAACCCCGCCTGGGACGTCAGCTGGGACCCGAAGCCCTTCTGGGTGGCCTTGGGCCCCGTCTGCCCCATGTTGCAGGTGCTCAGGTACACGATCTGGGGGTTCTCCCGGCACACCTCCTGGTAGTCCAGTCCCAGTCGGCGCATCACCCCCGGGGCGTAGTTCTCGATGAGCACGTCCGCCCACCGGACCAACCGGCGGGCCAGCTCCCGCGCCCTGGGGTGTTTCAGGTTCAGGGTGACGCCGAACTTGGTGTCGTTGCAGAAGGCGAACCAGCCGGCCCCGTCCGGGTCCGGCCGGTTGTCCTTGAAGGGCGGGTAGTTCCGCCGCAGGCCGTCCGGCCGAGTGCGGGACTCCACGTGCACCACCACCGCCCCGAAGTTGGCCAGGTACTTCCCCACCATGGGCCCCGCGGCGAAGGCCCCGAACTCCACCACACGGAGCCCCTCCAGGGGAGCGGACACCTACACCACCCCCTCCTGCCGCAGGTCCTCCAGCTCCTGCCTGGAGAGTCCGAGCTCCCCGTACACCTCCCCGTTGTGCTCCCCCACCCGGGGGGCGGGCCGCCTGAGGCACCGGCCCCCGGTGGAGAAGCGGGCGAAGCACCCGGGGAAGTGGAGCACGGCCTCCAGCTGCGGGTGGTAGATGGGCTCCCAGAAGCCCCGCGCCTCCAGCTGGGGGTCCCCGCGGATGTCCCGCGGGTCCGCCACCGGGTAGCCCAAGATGCCCCGGCGCAGGGACTCCTCCGCGAACTCCGCCTTGGTCCGCTGCGCCAGGAAGGCCGCGATGGCTTCCTCCAGCTGCTCGATCTCCTCCGGAGGAGCGGTCACCACGTCGAAGGCCCCCCAGTCGCGGCCGCGCAGGGACTCGGGCAGGGCCCCGCACTCCTCCATCCACCGGACCATGGCGGCGTTGGACTCCCGGCCCGCCTCCCCGGAGTACAGGATGAAGTTTACGTAGCCGTCCCGACAGCGGTAGACGGCCCGGAGCCGCGCCCCGTGGACGTTGCGGCCCACCAGGAAGTTTCCCGCCCGGCGCAGGTCCACCCCCAAGAGGCTGTAGTAAGCGGGGGCGTTGGCCAGGGCGCTGAGCAGGCTGGCCTGCGTGGACACGTCCACGTGCTGGCCGCGGCCCGTGCGCTGCCGGTGGTGGTGCGCCACCAGCGCTCCCGCGGCCGCGTACAGCCCACCCCACAGGGGCGCTTGCGGGACCGACACCCGCAGGGGCGGTCGGTCGGGCCGGCCCACCAGGTGCATGAGGCCGCTGGTGGCCACCACCACCAGGTCCGGACCCTGCCACCCACTGCGGGGTCCCTGGCAGCCGAAGGGGGTGATGGAGACCCACACCACCCGGGGGTTGCGATCCCGTAGCTGCGGGTAGCCCACCCCGAGCTCCTCCAGGTAACCGGGGCGGAAGGACTCCACCACGAAGTCCGCCCGCTCCACCAGGGCGCAGAACAACTCCCTGCCCCGCGGGTGCTCCAGGGACAGGGTCACGCCCCGTTTGTTGGCGTTGTAGGCGAGCCACGGGAGGGCCCGCTCCGGGTGCGGCCTGCCCCCGGCGAAGGGCCCGTGCCACCTTCCCGGGTCGCCCCCGGGCGGCTCTACCTTCACCACGTCCGCCCCCAGGTCTGCCAGCACCCGGCCGCAGAACCAGCCCCCTTCGTCCGTCAGGTCCAGGACGCGGTAGCTGGCCAGCACCGCCGGCGCGTCGCTCACCACACCTGCTCCACCCTCCGACGCCGCGCCAGCCGCTCCACCCGCTGGGCGAAGTACGCCAGGTGCTCCCGCATGAGCGCCCTGGCCCGGTCGGGGTCGCGGGAAGCCACCGCGTCCAAAATGGCCTGGTGATCCTCCACGGCCCGGGCGGCCATGCCGTCGTCCGGCAGCAGGCGCGCCAGGGCTTCGTGGAACAACGCCCAAAAGGACGCCAAGGCACACACCAGCACGGGGTTCCCCGAAGCCTCCGACAAGGCGGTGTGGAAGCGCACGCTGTGGGGGATGAAGTACGGGTCCTTCCGCTGCCGGGCCTGCCGGGCCTCCTCCACCGCCGTCCGCATGGCCTGCAGGTCCCCGGGCCGCGCCCGCTGCGCCGCCAGGGCCGCTACCTCCGGCTCCAGCAGCAGCCGCGCCTCCGCCAGGGCCCGCAGGGAGGCCCGGTTCACCCGTAGGAGGTTGGCCAGGGAAGCGGTGACCTGCTGGGGTCCGGGGACGGAGACGAAGACCCCGCCCCGCGCTCCCAGTCTGATGCGCACGAAGCCCTCCGCCTCCAGCACCCGCAGGGCGTCCCGGACGGTCACCCGGCTCAGGCCGAACTGCCTGGCCAGCTCCTTCTCCGAGGGGAGCCGCTGCCCCGCCCGCAGCTGGCCCGCCAGGACCATCCCCTTGATGTGCTGGACCACCACGTCCGAGGCCCGGGTGGGCCGCGGCGGCTCCGGAGGTGTACGCACCAAGGCAGAGGGCGCCATGCAAAGGTAAGATCGTTCAGACCCTCGCGGCGCGCCATCGGTCCGCCAGCCGAGGGCATCGGGTGGAGAACGGATGCGGTTGACAGGCGGGGACGGGGGCTCCATGATGGGTCCGGCATGGGGGGAGGTTTGGAGACAGAGGGGTCCCGGCGCCTGGTGGTGGCCATCACGGGCGCCAGCGGCGCCATCCTGGGGATCCGGCTGCTCCAGGCCGCGCGGGAGCTGGACATTGAGACCCACCTGGTGGTCAGCGCGTGGGCGGAACGCACCATCGAGCACGAAACCGGCTACCGGGTGGAAGAGGTGCTGCAGCTGGCGAGCGTGGTGCATCCCCGGGACGATCAGGCCGCGGCCATCTCCAGCGGCTCCTTCCCCACCCGGGGGATGGCGGTGGTGCCGTGCAGCATGAAGACCCTGGCGGCCATCGCCTGCGGGTTCGCGGACGACCTCATCCACCGCGCCGCGGACGTCACCCTGAAGGAACGGCGTCGGCTGGTGTTGGTCCCCCGGGAGGCGCCCCTGAGCAGCATCCACCTGGAGAACATGCTGAAGCTGTCCAACCTGGGCGCGGTCATCCTCCCGCCCGTGCCCGCCTTCTACACCCACCCCCGCAGCGTGGACGACGTGGTGGACCACGTGGTGGCACGGGTCCTGGACCAGTTCGGGTGGAGCTGGGGCCGCCTCCGCCGGTGGGAGGGAAGGTTGGAACGCAGATCCGGTTAGATCCCCCGGAAGCTCCCTCCGCGCGGTGACCTCTGGGGTGGTTCCGTGGCCCTGTGGGTGAGTGCCCTGGCCGCGAGCCTGCTGGCCTCCGCCCTGGCGTGGCGCGCAGGAGCCCTCTCCTCCGACGGCGCCGCGGCCGCGGTGGTGGTGGGCACGGTGGTGGCGGGAGGAGGAGGGTGGCCGTGGGCCGCCCTGTTGGTGCTGTTCGTGGCCGCGGCCTCCCTCGCCAGTGCCTTGCCCCCACAGGTTCAGGCACCCCGCAGGTCCGCGCGGCAGGTCCTGGCCAACGGGGGCGTGGCGTGCCTGGCCGCGGCGGCGGGCGCCCTAAACGTGGCGGCCGCGGCACCGGCCTTCGCCGCCGCGGTGGCCGCGGCGTGGGCGGACACCTGGGCCACGGAGTTCGGGACCCGCTACGGCGGCAGACCCCGGCGGCTCTGGGGCCTGCGCCCCGTGGAACCGGGAGCCTCGGGTGGGGTGACGGCCCTCGGCACCGTGGCGGGGCTGGTGGCGGCTGGCGGCTGCGGGGCCGCGGCCGCGGCCCTCGCGGTGGCGCCTGCGGGGTTGACCGCGGCCGCGGGAGCCGCGGGGATGCTGGTGGACTCCCTGCTCGGGAGCACGGTGCAGGAGGAGTTCCGCTGCCCGGGCTGCGGCCGGGTGGGGGAGACGCCCGGGTGTGTGTGCGGGGCACAGGCTGCGCGGGTGCGGGGCGTGCCCGGCTGGGGAGGGGGATGGACGAACTTCGTGGCGACCGCCGCGGCGGCGTCCGTGGGCCTGGGGTGGACGCTCCTCGCCAGCGTACCATGATGCGGGGAGAGTTTGGCGGAGGAGGAGCATGGAGTTGGAACGTGTGCCTCTGGGCCTGACCTTCGACGACGTACTCCTGGTCCCGCGGCGGTCTCCGGTGGAGAGCCGCGCGCAGGTGGACACCCGCACCCGCCTGGCGCGGGACGTGGAGCTGGCCATCCCCATCGTGAGCGCCAACATGGACGCGGTGACGGAGAGCGAGATGGCCATCGCCATGGCCCGGGAGGGCGGCATCGGGGTCATCCACCGGTTTTTGCCCACGGACCAGCAGGTGGCGGAGGTCCGGCGGGTCAAGCGGGCAGAGAGCATCGTCATCGAGCAGCCCTACACCATCGCGCCCCACCAGACCCTCCGGGAGGCCACCTCTTTCCTCGAGGAGCACGGCTCCGCAGGGCTCCTGGTGGTGGAGGACGGCAAGCTGGTGGGCATCATCACCGCCCGGGACCTGCTGTTCGAGGAAGACCTGGACCGGCCCGTCCGGGAGGTGATGACGCCCCGGGAGCGCCTGGTGACCGCGCCGCCGGGGATCAGCATGGAGGAAGCCAAGCGCATCCTGCACGCCCACCGCATCGAGAAGCTGCCCCTGGTGGACTCCCAGGGCCGGCTGGTGGGGCTGGTGACGAGCCGCGACATCCGCAGCCGCATGCAGCACCCCCACGCCACCAAGGACGAGCGGGGCCGGCTGCGGGTGGGCGCGGCGGTGGGCGTGCGGGGCGACTACCTGGAGCGGGCGGAGGCCCTGGTGGAGGAAGGGGTGGACCTTCTGGTGGTGGACGTGGCGCACGGGCACGCGGAGGCGGTGCTGCGGGCGGTCCGGACCCTGCGCCGGCGCTTCCCCTCCGTGCCCATCGTGGCCGGCAACGTGGCCACCGCGGAGGGGACCCTGGACCTCATCGAGGCCGGCGCGGACGCGGTGAAGGTGGGCGTGGGCCCGGGGTCCACCTGCACCACCCGGGTGGTGACGGGGGCGGGGGTGCCGCAGCTGTCGGCCATTTTAGAGTGCGCCCGGGCCGCCCGGGAGCGGGGCGTGCCCATCATCGCGGACGGCGGGATCCGGAGCTCGGGGGACATCACCAAGGCCCTGGCCGCGGGCGCCAGCGCGGTGATGCTGGGGAACCTCCTGGCGGGTACGGAGGAAAGCCCGGGAGCCACCCTGATCCGGAACGGGCGCCAGTACAAGACGTACCGGGGCATGGCCAGCGTGTGGGCCACCGCCCGGCGCCGGTCCCTGGACAGCCCCGTGGAGGAGGAAGAGATCGGGCAGATCGTGGCGGAGGGCGTCGAGGCCCTGGTGCCCTACCGGGGCAAGGTGGCAGACGTCCTGCGGCAGCTGGTGGGCGGCCTGCGGAGCGGGATGAGCTACTGCGGGGCCCGTACCATCCCAGAACTGTGGGAGAAGGCGCGGTTCGTCCGCATCACGCCCGCGGGGCTGCGGGAGAGCCTACCCCACGACGTGGAGCTCCTCTAAGACCACCCCAAAAATCGCTGCGCGATTTTTGGGGACCCCGGTCTCCCTCCGCTGGACGCGTTTTTCCGGGACACGCTCCGAGGTCCTGCCGGCGCGGGCGTGGCACGCGTCTTGCATAGACGCTCCCGCGATGCCGGCAAGCGGACCCCGTGAGGACCCCGGGGAGGTCCGGAGGCGGAAGCTCCGGGCCCGCGGGATCCTGGTGTCCGCTTTGGGCTACGCCACCGGCCTCGGGGTCGTGGTCCTGGCGGGACGCTTGTGGGGCTCCCCGGTCCCGCCGAGCACCCTGGTGGAGCTGGGGACGGCCACCGTCGCCGCGGTGGGAGCCCTGTACCTCATGGCCGTCACCGGGGCCACCCGCTGGGTGAAGGGGTGGGACCCGCACTTCGTGTACCTGCCGATGCTGGTGACGGTGGGGCTTCTGGCCCTGTACATGCGGGCGTCGCCCGAGACCCGGTGGATCCTGGTGCACGGGTGGGTAGCCTCCCTGGCCTTGGTGGCAGGGTTCGCGGCCTTCTGGCCCCTGGTGGGCCTTTCCGCCCTGTGGCTCGCCACGTACCTGTGGGTGGCCAAGAACAGCCCGGGCTTTTACCTGCGCCAGGAGCTGGTGGTGGTCTTCGCGGTGGCCTTCGCCTCCGTGATGTGCAGCCTGGCCTCCGAACGGTTCCGCAGACAGCGGGAGGAGGTCAAAAAGCTCGCCCGGCAGCTGGAGGACGCCAACCGCCGGCTGGCGGAACTGGCCCTGCGGGACCCCCTCACGGACGCCCACAACCGCAGGTTCCTGGAGGAGTTCTTGCAGCACGAGGTCGGCCGGGCCGAGCGGACGGGCTGGCCCCTGGTGGTGGCCATGGTGGACCTGGACGACTTCAAGGTGTACAACGACACCCAGGGCCACCTGGCGGGGGACGAGGTCCTGCGCCGGGTGGCCCAGGCCATGCGGTCCTGCGTCCGGCGCAGCGACCTCGTGGCCCGGTACGGCGGAGAGGAGTTCACCGTGGTGTTGGTGGAAACCCAGCCCGAGGACGGCGCCCGGGTACTGGAGCGCATCCGCAGCTGCGTGGCCTCCCTCCCCATGCCCGGCGCGGAGGTTCTGCCGTGGGGTGCCGTCACCGTGAGCGTGGGCGCTGCCTGCTACCCGCAGGACGGGTCCACGGCCCACGAGCTGCTGCGCCGTGCGGACGACGCCCTGTACCGTGCCAAGTCCAAGGGCAAGAACCGGGTGGAGTTCGCCCGGCCCCTGGCCTCAGGAGATTCCCCGGACCCCCCAAGCCGGCAGGCCCAGCCGGCTCCCTCGTAGCCTCCCGAAAACCCCGGTTGCAAGGGACCGGGGTCCCCAAAAATCGCTCTGGGATTTTTGGGGTGGTCTACCCCGCCTGGCTCTTGAACACGGGCAGGATGCCCATGTGGTGAACGTCCGGCCGCTCCTCCCCCTCCAGCAGGAGGGCCGCCTTCGCCACCACCCTTCCCCCCGCCCGCTCCACCAGCTCCGCCATCGCCTGCAGGGTCTCGCCCGTGCTGACGATGTCGTCCACCAGCCCCACCGCCCGGCCCCGGAGCTTCAAGGCGTCCCTTCCGTCCAGGAACAGCTCCTGCTCGGTCTTGGCGGTGATGGGCTTGTAACGCACGGACAGCGGGCTCAGCATGAAGGGCCGGATCTCCTTCCGGCACACCACGTAGGGCCGGAGCCCCAGGTAGGTGGCGATGGCGTGGGCCAGGGGAATCCCCTTGGTCTCCGTGGTCACGAACAGCTCGCACCCCGCCAGCCGGTCGCTCAGGACCCGCGCCGCGCGGTCGATGACCTCGGTGTCCCCCAGGCTGTAGTAGTAGGCGATCCAGGTGTCCGGCGCCACCTGGATCAAGGGCAGGGAGCGCCGGGTCCCCGCGATCTCCAACTCGTACGTCATCTGCCCGTCAAACCGCAACACGTACGCCATCCGTCTCCCTCCCACCACCGACGCATCCTACCACGGGTTGCCTCCGCCGCCCAAGAATCGCCCCCCGCTCCTGGGCACCCGGCCCGTGGGCAAGCTCCTAGTGGCGGAAGTGGCGGACGCCGGTGAACACCATGGCGCAGCCCGCCCGTTCCGCCGCGGCCACCACCTCCGCGTCCCGCACGGAACCTCCGGGCTGGACCAGGGCCACCACCCCTGCCCGGGCCGCCTCCTCCACCCCGTCGGGGAAGGGGAAGAAGGCGTCGGACGCCAGGACCGCGCCCCGGGCCCGCTCCCCCGCCTTCCACACCGCCATCCGGACGCTGTCCACCCGGCTCATCTGCCCCGCCCCCACCCCCACCACCTCCGTGCCCCGGGCGAGGACGATGGCGTTGGACTTGGTGTGCTTGCACACGGTCCACGCGAACTCCAGGCTCCGCCACTCTTCCTCCGTGGGCTGGCGGCTGGTCACCACCCGGAGGGCCTGGGTGTCCCAGCCGATCCGGTCCACCTCCTGCACCAGCAGTCCCCCCGCCACCGTCCGCAGCTCCACCCCCTGGGTGTCGGGAGCCGGGCACAACAGCCTTAGGTTCCGCTTCCTCCGCAGCACCTCCAGGGCCTCGGGCTCGAACCCCGGGGCCACCACCACCTCCAGGAAGATCTCCTGCAGCCTCGCCGCGGAGGCACCGTCCACGGGCCGGTTGCACGCCACGATCCCGCCGAAGGCGGAGACGGGGTCCCCCCGCAGCGCCCCCTCCACCGCCTCCTGCAGGCTGGGGGCGGTGGCGCACCCGCACGGGTTGGTGTGCTTCACCACCACCGCCGCGGGACGGGAGAACTCACAGGCCAGGGCCCACGCCGCCTGCGCGTCCAGCAGGTTGTTGTACGACAGCTCCTTGCCGCCCAGGGGCTCCGCGGCCGCCAGGCTCCGCGGCGGACCGAGGGGGTCGCGGTACACCGCCGCCCGTTGGTGTGGGTTCTCCCCGTACCGCAGCTCCCGGACCTTGCGCCACGCCCGCACCATCCGGTCCCCGAAGGGTTCCACCCCCGCCCGGGAACCCAGGACCTGGGCGATGACCGCGTCGTAGTACGCGGTGTGCTGGAAGGCCACAGCAGCCCACCGCCTGCGGGTCTCCAGGGGGATCTCCCCCTTCTCCCGCAGGGCCGCCAGGGCCTCGGGGTACTGCGCGGGGTCCGTGAGCACCGCCACCCGGGAGGCGTTCTTGGCCGCGGCGCGCAGGAGGGTGACCCCGCCCACGTCCACGTGCTCCGCCAGCTCCTCCCAGGAGAGGTCGGCCTGCGCCGCCTCCTCGAAGCGGTACAGGTTGCAGGCCACCAGGTCGATGGGCTCGATCCCGAAGCGCGCTAGCTCCTCCAGGTCCTCCGCCCGGGGGCGGGCCAGGAGGGCTGCGTGGACGGCGGGGTGCAGGGTCTTCACCCGGCCGTCCAGCAGCTCCGGAAACCCCGTGAGCTCGTGCACGGGGATCACCGGCAGCCCCGCCTCCTGCAGCGCCCGGGCGGTGCCGCCCGTGGACACCAGCTCCCATCCCAGCTCCCGGAGCCCCCGGGCGAACTCCACGATCCCGGTCTTGTCCGTCACGCTCAGCAACGCCCGCGGTGCCACGGTCACCTCCTCGACTGTGCCAGCTCTTCGAACCGCACCTCCCCCGTCACCACCCGGCGGATGGCCTCGGGGTACAGCCGGTGCTCCTGCTCCGCCACCCGTGCAGCCAGGGTCTCCACGGTGTCGTCGGGCAGCACGGGCACCCGGACCTGCGCCACCACGGGGCCCGCGTCCACCTCCGCGGTGACGAAGTGCACCGTGCACCCGCTCTCCCGGACCCCCGCCTGCAGGACCGCCTGGTGCACCCGCTCCCCGTACATGCCTTTGCCTCCGAAGGCGGGAAGCAGGGAAGGATGGATGTTCAGGATGCGGCCCCGGTACCGTTCCACGAACTCCGCGTCCAGGATCCGCAGGAAGCCCGCAAGACACACCCACTGGGCGCCGTGCCGTTCCAGGACCTCCGCCAGCCGCACCCCGAACTCCTTCGGGTCCTTGCGCCACGGCACCACGTACGCGGGCACCCCTGCCTGCCGCGCCCGCTCCAGGGCGTAGGCCCCCGGCCGGTCCGACACCACCACCACCACCTCCGCGGGGTAGTCCGGGTCCCGGCTGGCGTCCAGGATGGCTTGCAGGTTGGTACCCTTCCCCGACACCAGCACCGCCAGGCGCGCACGGGGCCGCCTCACAGCCGTTCCTCCAGCACCACCCGGACGTCCCGGGTGCCTTCCACCACCTCGCCCAGCCGGTACACCTGCTCCCCGCAGCCGCGCAGGACCTCCTCCACCCGTGCCGCGTGCTCCGACCGCGCCACCACCACCAGCCCGATCCCCATGTTGAACACCCGGAACATCTCCGCCTCCTCCACGGGACCCCGCCGCGCCAAGAGGCGGAAGACGGCAGGGACCGGCCAGGTGACGCGGATTTGGGCCGCGCAGCCCTCCGGCAGCACCCGTACCAGGTTGCCGGGAATCCCCCCGCCGGTGACGTGGGCCAAGGCCGTCACACCCTCCCGCACCTGGTCCAGCAGCCGCAGGACGCTGGTGGCGTAGCACCGGTGGGGCCGCAACAGCTCCTCCCCCCGGGTGCACCCCAGGTCCGGCTCGTACAGGTCCAAGTCGGTCCGGGCCCGCACCAGCACCGCGCGGGCCAGGGTGTAGCCGTTGGTGTGCAGCCCGTGGGAGGCCAGCCCCAGGAGCACGTCCCCCGGCCGCACCGCTCGGCCGTCCACCAGCTCCCGGGCCTCCGCCACCCCCACCGCGCAGCCCACCACGTCCCAGGCGCCCTCCGCGTACACGCCGGGCATCTGGGCCGTCTCCCCGCCGACCAGGGCCACTCCGTAGCGGCGGCAGGCGTCCACCACCCCTTCGAGGACCGCCTGCAAGGACTGGGGATCGAGCCGTGCCGCGGCCACGTAGTCCAGGAAGAACAGGGGGCGCGCACCGTGGCAGGCCACGTCGTTGAGCCCGTGGGCCACCACGTCGTGACCCAGGGTGCGGAAGTCCTCCGGCCTTCGGGCCAGAAGCGCCTTGGTCCCCACCCCGTCCACGGAGGCCACCAGCACGGGCTCCCGCAAGGCCGGGACCCGCACCATGCCGCCGAACAGCCCCCACGGGCCTACCACGTACTGGGTGAAGGTGGAGCGCACCCGGTCCGCCAGACGGTCCAGCACCGCCTGGGTGGCCTCCGGGTCCACCCCCACGTCCCGGTAGGTGAGGGTCCGCGTCACCGCACCGCCTCCAGGGCCGCCCGGCCCGCCTGCGCCTCCTCCGGACGGCCCGTGGGGTACTGGCCGTCCAGGCACGCCATGCACAGGTCCCCGCGGGCCAGCCCGATGGCCTCCACCAGTCCCTCCTGGCTCAGGTAACCGAGGGAGTCCGCCCCGATGCGCTGGCGGATCTGCTCCACTTCCAGCTCCGCGGCCACCAGCTGTCTGCGGCTGCTGGTGTCCACCCCGTAGAAGCACGGCCAGCGGATGGGAGGCGACGAGATGCGCACGTGCACCTCCCGAGCCCCGGCTTCCCGCAGCACCTGCACGATCTTGCCGCTGGTGGTGCCCCGCACGATGCTGTCGTCCACCAGCACCACCCGCCGGCCCTCCACGAGTTCCCGCACAGGGTTCAGCTTCACCCGGACTCCCAGGTCCCGGCGTTGCGGGTCCGGCTCGATGAAGGTCCGCCCCACGTACCGGTTCTTCACCAGGGCCAGCTCGAAGGGCAGTCCGCTCTCCTCCGCGAACCCCAGGGCCGCGGAGGTCCCCGAGTCCGGGACCGGCACCACCACGTCCGCGTCCGCGGGGTGCTCCCGCGCCAGCACGCGCCCCATGGACCTGCGCGCCCGGTGCACGTTCCGGCCGCACAGGGCGGTGTCCGGCCGGGCGAAGTAAATGTACTCGAACACGCAGTGCGCACGGCGGGAGGACGTCAGCACGGTCTGGGCATGGACCTCCGCTCCCCGCACCACCACCAGCTCTCCGGGCGCCACGTCCCGCACGAAGGTGGCGCCGATCTGGTCGAAGGCGCACGTCTCCGAGGCCACCACCCACCCGTCCTCCAGCCGGCCCAGGCTCAAGGGCCGGATGGCGAAGGCGTCCCGGAAGGCGAACAGGGCGCCGTCCGCCAGGCACACCACGGTGTACGCCCCCTCCAGGCGCTCCATGGCGGAGCGGATGGCTTCCTCCGGCGTAGCCCGGGAGGTGGCGATGCACCACGCCAGGACCTCCGTGTCGGACGAGCCCCGGAAGCGCACCCCCCGGCCCTCCAACTCCCTCCGCAGGCTCGGAGCATTGGTGAGGTTGCCGTTGTGGGCCACCGCCAGGGTGCCCCACGGGGAGGGCACCGCCACCGGCTGCGCGTTCTCCAGCACCGCGGAGCCCATGGTGGAGTACCGCACGTGGCCGATCCCGAGGCTGCCGGGCAGGGCCGCCAGGCGGTCGTCGAACACCCGCGCCACCAGCCCCATGCCCTTGTGCAGGTGCAGCCCCTCGGGGCTCCAGGTGGCGATCCCCGCGCTCTCCTGACCCCGGTGCTGCAGGGCCAGAAGCCCCAAATACACGAGGGGAGCCACCCTGCGCCCGGGCCACGAGATCCCGAAGACCCCGCACTCCTCCCGGGGACCTTCCCGCCAGAGTTCCCTCATCGGTACGCCTCCCACGCAGCCTTGAGCTCCTCCACGGGCGCGGAGAACTCCAGCCCGGCCAGGCTCACGTGCAGGCGGTCTCCGCCCACCCGGCCCAACAGGCGGATGGGCACGTGCGCCCTCGCGCACAGCTCCGCGAACTCCTCGTACCGCCCCGGCGGCACAGAGAGCAGGACCCGGGAGGGACCCTCGCCGAACAGGGCCAGGTCGGCTCGGGTGCCGAAGAACTCGGGGCTGAGGGTACACCGTGCCCCGAGCCCTCCCATGGCGCACGCCTCCGCCAGGGCCACCAAGAGCCCTCCCTCGCTGAGGTCGTGGCTGGACCGCACCAACCCCTCCTGGGCCGCGGCGGCGAGGGCTTCCAGGAGCCTCCGGTGCAGCGCCAGGTCAGGCCGCACGGGCGCCCCCGCCACCCTTCCGTGTAGGGCCCGCAAATACTCGCTGCCGCCCAGGGAGACCCGGTCAGAGCCCGCCAGCACCACCAGGTCTCCCTCGGCCTGGAAGCCCGCGGGGACCACGTGCGCCACGTCGTCCAGCACTCCCAGGGCCACCACCACCGGGGTGGGGTAGACGGCACCGGCCTCCGACTCGTTGTACAGGCTCACGTTCCCGCCCACCACAGGAACCTCCAGGGCCCGGCAGGCATCCGCGATCCCGTCCACCACCCCCGCCAGCTCCCACGCCACCTCCGGCCGCTCGGGGTTGCCCAGGTTCAGCCCGTCCGTGACCGCCACGGGCCGGGCGCCCACGCACGCCACGTTCAGGGTGGCCTCGCACACCGCGCCCGCGCCCCCGGCCCACGGGTCCAGGTAGCTCACGCGTCCGTTGCCGTCCACGCTCAGGGCAATGCCCCGGGGCGGGGCTTCCAGCAGCCTCAGCACCGCCGCGTCTCCCCCGGGAGGCACCACGGTACGCACCTGCACGGTGTGGTCGTACTGGGTGTACACCGCCCGCTTGCTCACCACGGAGGGGGAACGCAGCAGCCGCAACAGCGCGGCCACGGGCTCGAGCTGCGGGAGGTCTGAAAGGTCCGTCTCCCGCAGGGCACGCCGGTTCGGGGGTTCTTCCTCCCGTACCCGGTACGTGGGGGCGCCGGTGAGGGCCTCCGGGGGCAGCTCGGCCACCAGGCGGTCGCCCTCGTACACCCGCAGGACCGGCTCCGGGGTGACCTCCCCCACCACCTCCGCCCTCAGGCCCCACCGCCGGTACACCCGCAGGACTTCTTCCTCCCGACCCCGCTGCACCACCAGCAGCATGCGCTCCTGGGACTCCGACAAGAGTACCTCCACGGGCGTCATCCCGCCCTCCCGCCTGGGTACCCGCTCCAGGTGGAGGACCATCCCCACCTTTCCCCGGGCGCTCATCTCCGCCGCGGCACAGGTGATCCCCGCGGCCCCCATGTCCTGCAAGGCCACCACCGCTCCGGTCTGCAGGGCTTCCAGGGTGGCCTCGATGAGCAGCTTGCCTGCGAAGGGGTCGCCGATCTGGACCGCTTTCCGGTCCAGCTCCGCGGAGGAGCTGGCGAGCTCCTCGGAGGCGAAGGCCGCACCTCCGATGCCGTCCCGGCCGGTGCGGGCGCCCGCGTACACCACGGCGTTGCCGGGCCCCGCGGCCGCGGCCCCGAACACCCGGGAGGACGGCACCAGCCCCACGCACGCCACGTTGACCAAGGGGTTGGCGCGGTAGCAGTCCTCGTACAGGATCTCCCCACCCACCACGGGCACGCCCACGGAGTTGCCGTAGTGGCTGATGCCGGCCACCACGCCGTCCCGCAGGCGCCGGGACTCGGGATCCTCCGGGGGTCCGAACCGGAGGCTGTCCAGCAAGGCTACGGGGCGTGCGCCCATGCTCAGGACGTCCCGCAGGATCCCCCCGACCCCCGTGGCCGCGCCGTGGAAGGGATCCACCGCACTGGGGTGGTTGTGGCTCTCCACCTTCAGGGCCGCCGCCAGCCCCGGGGCCACTTCCACCACGCCCGCGTTGTCCCCCGGCCCCCTCAGCACGCGCGGGCCGGAGGTGGGCAGGCGGCGGAGGTACGGCCGGGAGTGCTTGTAGGCGCAGTGCTCCGACCACATCACGCCGAACATGCGCAGCTCCGTGGAGTTGGGCTGCCGTCCGAGGAGCTCACACACCCGCTGGTACTCCTCCCGCCGCAGCCCCGCGGCCTCCCACTCGGGCACCTGCGTGGACGCCCTCACCGCCGCCTCCCCACCCCGGAGTCCTGCAAGTCCAAAGCGCGGTGGGCCCGTTCCGGACCCGCCGCCCTGTCGCGCCGCCACCACAGTTCCACGCTCTGGAACAGCCGCAACCCATCCTCGCCCCCCAGCACCGCCTCCGAACACCGCTCGGGGTGCGGCATCAAGCCCAGCACGTTCCCCTGCGGGTTTTTGAGGCCCGCGATGTGGTGGCACGAACCGTTGGGGTTGGCCTCCGGTACGGTGCGGCCGTCCCGGTCCACGTAGCGGAAGACCACCTGCCCCGCCCTCTCCAGGTCCTCCAGGACCTCCCACGGCGCGGTGTACCGGCCGTCCCCGTGGGCGATGGGCATCCGCACCACCTCCCCCGGCGCGTACAGCGCGGTGAAGGGGGTGTCCGTGCGCTCCACCCGCAGGTGCACCCACGCACATCGGAAGGTGGCGTCCCGGTTCCGCAGGAGGACGCCGGGCAGGAGGCCGGCTTCCAGGAGCACCTGGAAGCCGTTGCAGATCCCCAGGACCAGGCCCCCGGCCCGGGCGAAGCGGCGCAGCGCCCGCACCACGGGGCTGGTGGCCGCCACCGCCCCGGGTCGCAGGTAGTCCCCGTAGGAGAACCCCCCCGGCAGCACCACCACGTCGAAGCCCGACAGGTCTTCCTCCTCGTGCCACACGAACTCCGTAGGGTAGCCCAGGACGTGGCGGAGCACGTGCACGCAGTCCCGGTCACAGTTGGACCCCGGGAACACCACCACCCCAAACCGCGGGCCCCCTCCGCCGGGACCTTCCTGCCCTGTGCTCATCGCGCCTTCGCCTCCTCCACTTCGTACCACTCGTACTCCTCCACCAGGGGGTTGGTGAGGAACCGGTCGCACAGCTCCCGCAGCCGCTCCCGCCACCCCTCCTCCGGCACGGTGAGCTCGAAGGCCTTGCCCACCCGCACCTCGAAGGCCTGGAAGCCCAGAGCCCGCAGCCCCGTCTCCACCGCCTGCCCCTGGGCGTCCAGCACCCCGGGCTTCAGGAACACCACCACCCGCACCCGCTTGGTCACAGCTCCACCTCCCGGCCCGTGATGCGGCGGAACACCTCCAGGTACCGGGCCCGCAGCTCGGCCACCAGGTCCTGGGGCAGCTCCGGCCCCGGCGGGGTCTTGTCCCAGCCCACCGCCTCCAGGTAGTCCCGCAGGAGCTGCTTGTCGAAGGGCTCCAGCTGGCCGCGCCGGTAGGCTTCCCGGTCCCAGTAGCGGGACGAGTCCGGGGTCCCCACCTCGTCGATGAGCAGGAGGGTGCCGTCCCGAAACCCGAACTCGAACTTGGTGTCCGCCAGCAACAGCCCCCGGGGCTCCACGTACTCCGCCAGGACCCGGTACAGCCGGACGCTCAGGTCCCGCAGCTGCCCTGCCAGGTCCGGACCCACCGCGGCCACCACCGTCTCGTAGGGGACGTTCTCGTCGTGGCCCGCCTCGCGCTTGGTGGCCGGAGTGAACAAGGGCTCGGGCAGCCGGGAACCCGGCTGCAGCCCTCCAGGCAGCTCCACCCCGCAAACCCGCCCCGTGGCCTGGTACTCCTTCCACGCGGAACCCGCCAGGTAGCCCCGTACCACGCACTCGAAGTCCACCCGCCGCGCCTTCCACACCAGCATGCTGCGGCCCCGCAGCCCCTCCAGCTCCTCCTCCCGCCGCCCCACCGCCTGTGCCAGGGCGCTCAGGTCGGTGGCCACCAGGTGGTTGGGCACCGCGGAACGGGTACGCTCGAACCAGAAGGCGGACAGCTGCGTGAGGACCTTTCCGCGGTCGGGCACGGGCGTGGGGAGCACCACGTCGAAGGCGCTGATCCGGTCCGTGGCCACCACCAACAGGAATTCGCCCAGGTCGTATACGTCCCGCACCTTGCCCCGGCAGAACACCGGCAGGTCCAAGGCCGCAGCCCTCACCGCGCCACCTCCTGCGGTCGGGGCACCCCGACCCGCTCCAGGATTTCGTCCGCGTACCGCAGGTACGGGGCGGGGTCCAAACACTCCCGGAGCTGGGCCTCCTCCGCCACGGCCCGCACCGCGGGGTCTTCCAGCAGGTGCCGGACCAAGGCGTCGGGGGCGGGAGAGAGCTCCTCCCACACCGCCGCCGCCGCTCGTTGTACCGCGGCGTAGGCGTCCTCCCGGGACATGCCCAGCTCCACCAGACGCAACAGGACCCGGTGCGAGTACACCAGCCCTCCCGTAGATTCCAGGTTGCGCCGCATGCGCTCCGGGTCCACCCGGAGCCCCGTCAGCACCTGCCTGGTCTTGCGCAGCATGTAATGCAGGAGGGTGGTAGCGCCTGAGAGGACGATGCGCTCGTTGGAGGAGTGGGTGATGTCCCGCTCGCCCCACAGGGCTTGGTTCTCGAGCGCGGTGACCGCACAGCCCCGGAGCATCCGGCTCAACCCCACCACCCGCTCGCTGGTGATGGGGTTTCGCTTGTGGGGCATGGCGGAAGACCCTGTCTGTCCCGCGGCGAAGGGCTCCTCCACCTCCCGGATCTCCGTGCGCTGCAGAGACCGGACCTCCGTGGCGATGCGCTCCAGGCTGCCGGCCACCACGGCCAGGGCCGTGACGTAGTGGGCGTGCCGGTCCCGCTGCACCACCTGGGAGGAGGCGGGGTCGGGGCGCAGCCCCAACCGCTGGCACACGGACGCCTCCACCGAGGGAGGCAGGTGTGCGTAGTTGCCCACCTCCCCGGACAGCTTGCCCACCCGCACCGCCTCCCGAGCGTCCTCCAGGCGCCGGCGGCCCCGCTCCAGCTCCGCGATCCACGTGGCCACCTTGCAGCCGAAGGTGATGGGCTCCGCCTGCACGCCGTGGGTCCGCCCCGCCATGAGGGTATAGCGGTGGCGGTCCGCCAGCTGCCGGGTGACCTCCAGCAGCCGGTCCAGCTCCTCCAACAGGAGGTCTGTGGCCCGCACCAGCAACACCGCGGTGGCGGTGTCCACCACGTCGGAGGAGCCCAGGCCCCGGTGCAGGTAGCGGGCGTCCTCCCCGAGGCCCTCGGAGACCACCCGGAGGAAGGCCACCACGTCGTGGTGGGTCTCCCGCTCCTCCACCTCCCGCACCCGCTCGGGGTCCGGCACCCGAGCCCGCTGCCGCACCCGCTGCGCCACCTCCCGGGGCACCCAGCCCAGCTCCGCCTGGGCGTCCAGGGCCGCCAGCTCCACCTCCAACCAGGTGGCGAGCTTGCTCCGCTCGCTCCACAGCTCCGCCATCTCGGGGGTGGTGTAGCGGGGGATCACAGCACGCCTCCCGGCGTGTACACGGTGTGCTCCCGGCGCGGTCCCGTCCCGATCATGGTCACGGGAGCCCCGCACAGTTCCTGCACCCGTTCCACGAACCGACGGGCTTCCGGGGGCAGGTCCCCGTAGCGGGTCACCCCGTGGGTGGAGGTCTTCCAGCCCGGCAGTTCCTCGTACACCGGCCGGACCTGTTCCAGGACGGGCGTGGGCGGAACGGTGGAGAGGCGCTGGCCCCGGTGCTCGTACGCCACACACACCCGCACGGGGTCGAACCGGTCCAGCACGTCCAGCTTCATCAGGGCGATCTCCGTGCAGCCGTTCAGGCGCGAAGCGAACCGGGCCGCCACGCCGTCAAACCACCCGCACCGCCGCGGCCGGCCCGTGGTGGCCCCGTACTCCTGTCCCAGCTCGCGCAGCCGGGACCCTTCCGGGCCCCGGTCCTCCGTGGGCATGGGGCCGGAGCCCACCGCGGTGGTGTACGACTTCACCACCCCCACCACCCGGGTGATGCGGTGCGGCGGGATCCCCGCGCCGGAGCACGCCCCACCCGCCAGGGTGGTGGAGGAGGTGACGTACGGGTAGATGCCCCAGTCCACGTCCCGCATGGTCCCCAGGTGCCCCTCCAGCAGCACCGGGTCGTCTGCCTCCAGGGCCTGCTGGACCACCTCGAAGCCGTCCGCCACGTACGGCCGCAGCCGCTCCGCCCACGTCTGGCAGGCGCGCCGCACCGCCCCAGGGTCCAGGACTGGCTGCCCGTGCACGCGCTCCAGGTAGGCGTTGTGCCGGCGCAGGGAAGCCGCCAGCTGTGCTTCCAGCATCTCCGGGGAATACAGGTCCGCCACCCGGAGTCCCACCCGGGCCACCTTGTCCGTGTACGAGGGCCAGATCCCCTGCCGGGTGGTGCCGTGGGCTTCTGAGCCGCGCGCTTCCTCCTCCAGCACGTCCAGCTGCACGTGGTACGGCAAGGTCAGGTGGGCACGGTCGGACAGCAACAGTTCCCCCCGGGCCAGGCCGCGCCGCTGCAGGTCGTCGATCTCTTGCAGGAGAAGGTCGGGGTTCACCACACACCCGGGGCCGATGAGGTTGCGGCAGCCCGGGTGGAAGATGCCGGAGGGCACCAGGTGCAACCGGAAGGTCCCCCACTCGTTCACGATGGTGTGGCCGGCGTTGGCGCCTCCGTTGAACCGCACCACCAGACGGGCGTGCTGGCTCAGGGCGTCAATGACCTTCCCCTTGCCCTCGTCGCCCCAGTGCAGGCCCACCACCGCGGTGACCGGCATCAGGGTTCCACTCCCGCGGCCTGCAGAACCCGCAGCCCGATGTCCGTGCGGTAGTGCATCCCTTCGAACCCCACCCGCTGGAAGACCCGGTACGCGGCCTCCCGGGCGGCGCGCACGTCCGCCCCCAGGCCCACCGCGTTCAGCACCCTCCCGCCCGCGGTCACCAGGCGGCCGTCCTCTCCCGCCACCCCCGCACAGAACACCAGCTGGTCTGGCCCGACGGGCTCCTCCAGGCCCCACACGGGTCGGCCGGTCACCGGGCGTTCCGGGTAGCCCTCCGCCGCGGCCACCACGCACACCGCAGCCCCCGCCTTCCAATGCAGCACGACCTCGTGCAGGCGTCCCGAGCACGCTCCCAGCAGGACCTCCGCCAGGTCCGACTCCAACAGCGGGAGCAGCACCTGCGCCTCCGGGTCCCCAAACCGCGCGTTGAACTCCAGCACCCGCGGCCCCTCCCGGGTCAGCATGAGGCCCGCGTACAGCACGCCCCGAAACGGAGCTCCGTCCTCGCACAGAGCTCTGGCGGTGGGCTCCAGGACATCCCGCCGGATGGCCTCCGCCACGGACGCGGGGACGTGGGGGAGGGGTGCCACCGCCCCCATTCCGCCCGTGTTGGGGCCGCGATCCCCGTCCAGCAGCCGCTTGTGGTCCTGGGCCAGCACCATGGGCACCACACACTCGCCGTCCACGAAGGCCAGGGCCGAAACTTCCTCTCCTTCCAGGTACTCCTCCACCACCACCCGGCGGCCTGCTTCCCCAAACCTGCCCTCCACCATCAGGGACCGTACCGCCTCCTCCGCCTCCGAGACCTCCTGGCACACCAGGGCCCCCTTGCCCCCTGCAAGCCCGTCCGCCTTCACCACGCACCGCCCGGCCCGGGAACGCACCCACCGCAGGGCGTCTTCCGCCCGGTCGAAGGTCCGGTACTCGGGCTGGGGCACCCGGGCGCGTTGCAGCAGGGCCTTACAGTACGCCTTGGAGGACTCCACCCGGGCCGCGGCCTGCGTGGGACCGAAGGCCGGGATCCCCGCGACCTGGAGGGCGTCCACCAGGCCCCGGGCTAGGGGCTCCTCGGGCCCCACCACCACCAGGTCGGCCTGCACCTCTTTGGCCGCCCTCACCAACCCCGGCACGTCGGCGACGCCCACGGGCAGCCGTCTGGCTTCCTTCATCCCCGGGTTGCCCGGTGCGCAGTACACCTGCTGCACCAGGGGACTGCGGCAGAGGGCCCACACTAGGGCGTGCTCCCGGCCGCCGGAACCTACCACCAGGACCCGCACCCTCGGCTCCCCATACGTTCGGTTTTTGCGAACTTCCCGCCCGCTCCACCGCAAGAGTAGCAGCTCTTTTGACGACCCGGAAGGCCGGTAGCCTCGTTTCGTTCGCAGATCCGGAACGTGACGCAGCCGATACGCGGGCCGGCTACCGTGGCGCTGGGCTTGTTGCGGCTCCGGCCCGTTTCGGGGACCCGACGGGGGTGTGTACGGGAGAGCTGGAAGCGTTGGCGCAGGGGCTCTTCGCCGGGGTGGCCGTGGGGTACGACCGGACAGCCTGGTGGCTCAGCTACGGCCAGTACCCTCGGTGGCACCGGTTCCTGGCCCGCCGGATCCCGCCCGACGCCCGCTTGGTGCTGGACGTGGCCACGGGCACGGGCGCGGTGGCTGTGCTCCTCGCCCGAAGGGGCCACCGGGTGGTGGCGCTGGACCTCACCGAGGCGATGCTGGCGCAGGCGGCCCGGCGCCTGGAAAGCCTCGGCCTGCAGGACCGAGTGCACCTGGTGCGGGCGGACGCCCAGAAGCTGCCCTTTGCGGACGCGGCCTTCGACGCCCTCACCTTCACCTTCCTGTTGCGCTACGTGGCCGACCCGCGCGCGGTGCTGCGGGAGCTGGGACGGGTGGTGCGGCCGGGAGGGTGGATGGCCTCCCTGGAGTTCGGGTTGCCGGGGCTTCCCTGGCGGTGGGGTTGGCAGCTCCACACCCGCGTGGTGCTGCCTGCAGGCGGCAGGCTCGTCTCGGAGGGCTGGTACCGGGTGGGTAGGTTCCTCGGTCCGAGCATCGAAGCCTTCTGCAGGACCTTCCCCTTTTCCCGACTCCGCGGCTGGTGGGAGGAAGCAGGCTTCCTGGACGTGCGCCGGAAGCGGTTGAGCCTGGGTGCCGCGGAGGTGGTGTGGGGACGCAAGAGGTGAAGCCTGCCTTCTACGCCCTCGGACCCGGTGGGTGGAGGGACTACGTCACCCTGCTGCACCTGCCGTACACCGCGTGGCACCTGAGCTACGTCGCCTTGGGGGCGTCGGTGAGTTCCCAGTTCCACCCGGACCGGCTGGCACAGGCGCTCGCCGCGTTCGCGCTGGGTCTCGGGGTGGCCGCCCACGCATTGGACGAGTACCGCGGCCGACCGCTTCGCACCCGGATCCCGGACCGCGTGCTGCTGGCCATGGCGCTTGTCTCCCTCGCAGGAGCCGTGGCGGTGGCCATCCACGCCGCCCTCACCACCTCTCCCTGGGTCCTCGGGTTGGCGGCCGCGGGGGTTTTCCTGGTGCTGGCGTACAACCTGGAGTGGTGGGGAGGGCGCCTGCACACCGACCGCTGGTTCGCCCTGGCGTGGGGCAGCTTCCCCGCCTTCGCAGGACACTGGTCGCAGGCCCTGCGGGTGGAGCCCGCGGGGCTCGTGGTGGTGGCCGCGGCGTACGCCCTGAGCCGCGCGCAGCGGGAACTCAGCCGGCCGGCCCGTACCCTCCGCCGCCGCGTGGTCTCCGTCTCCGGAGAGCTCCGCTACCGGGAAGGCGGCGCCGAACCCTTGACCGCGGAGCGGCTGCGGGAACCCCTCGAGGCCGCCCTGCGCCACCTGTCCTGGGCCCTGCCCCTGCTGGCCCTGGCCTCGGTGCTCGCCCGGGCGCGGCTGACGTGAGCTTGCCAACGTAGGTTGTCGGCGTTAGCATGCCCCGGGAGGTGCGGGGTATGGCCACGGGAACCACCCTCTACCTGCGCGGGGTGCCGCGGGAGCTGGTGCGGGAGGCAAAGGCGGAGGCCGCTCGACGGGGGCTCACGTTGACGGCCTTCGTGGCCGAGGCGCTGCGCCGCGCTCTGGAGAGGACAGGGCCTGGTCCGGAGGTGCGCCCTGCGGACGAGCTCGCGGAGAGCCTGCGCTGGTTCGAGCAGAACCGGGCGCGCCTGCTCCGCCGCTACCGGGGCCAGTACGTGGCCATCCACCGCAACCGGGTGGTGGACCACGACCGCGACTTCGACGCGCTGGCCCGGCGCGTGTTCCGTCGGTTCGGGCCCCGGCCGGTGTGCATGCCGAAGGTGACGGAGGGTGAACGCGTGGTGCACGTGCCGTCCCCTCGGCTTGCGGGAGCGTAGCGTTGGCCCAACCCCGTGGGCGTAGGCCCCTCACGTTCCCCTACGACCGCCGCCGCAGCCCCCCTGCGCCCGTCCTGCCCGTCCGGGTGGGCGTGCCCGGCGCGGAGCCCGCCGCCGCCCTCCTCGCCCTCGTGGACAGCGGCGCGGACCTCACGGTGCTTCCGGAAGGCGTGCCCGCGGCTCTGGGCCTGCCCGCGGTCGGCCAGCTCACGGTGCGGGGCGTGGCAGGTTCGGCGCAGGCCACGGTCTACGCCGCGGCGCTGGAGGTGGCCGGACGGCAACGCGTGGCGGAAGTCGTGGCCCTGGGAGGGGAGGCGCTCCTCGGCCGCAACGTCCTCAACGCCTGGGCGCTCACCCTGGACGGCCCCGCGGAGACGTTGCGCCTCCGCCGCTAGACCAACCCCAAAATCGCTGCGCGATTTTTGGGGACCCCGGTCGCCCTCCGCGGGAGGGGTTCTTCCGGGAGACCCTCCGGGATCTCCACGTCCGCCTCTCCGGAGCGGTCCGGAGCCGCGGCAACCCCGCCGCCGCCTGCGCCCCTCACGGCACCAGCATCAGCTTCAGGCACGCCACCCGGCCTCCGGCCAAGTCCTCAAAGGCCGACGGGCCTGCCTCCAGGGGCCTGCGTTCCACGATTTCGTCAGGGACAGACGCGACGAGGCGCAGGGCGCTCTGAAAGTCCTCGTCCGTGTAGGTGTAGCTCCCCTGCAGGCGGCGCTCCCCGAGGATCACCGGATACAGGTCCAGCGTGGTGGCGTTGTCGTGGAGCCCCAGGAGCACGAGTGTGCCGCCCTCGGCCAGCCGTTCCACGCCCGTACGCCGGCTCCCCTCCGACCCCACCGTGTCCACCACGAGCTCCCACTGGCCTCCTGGGTCCTCGCCCACCTCCACCCCCAGGCCGCGGAGGAAGGCACGCCGGGCCGGGTTGGTCTCCACCACCACCGGTTCCGTGCCCGCCCGGGCCAGGACCCACGCCACCAAGTACCCGATGGCACCACCCCCGAGGACCAGAGCGCGGCGCGCACGCCCGGGCTCTGCCAACGCCACCGCGTGGGTGGCCACCGCGAGGGGTTCCGCCAGGGCACCTTTCCAGACCGGAAGCCCCGTTGGCAGCACGTGGAGCTGTCGCACCGGCACCGCCACGCGCTCCGCAAACGCCCCGGGCCGGTCCAGTCCGATGAGCGCACGGGCCGGACACAGGTGGCGCTGGCCCTCACGACACCGCGGGCAACTGCCACAGCTGACCAGAGGGTTGACGGCTACTGCTTTGCCCCGCCACGCCTCGGGACCTTGCTCCACCGTGCCGGAGAACTCGTGCCCCAGCAGCAACGGTGGGACCCGTCGCCGCCGCATTCCCGGACTTCCCCGGTAGCCCTCCAGGTCACTGCCGCACACGCCGCACGCCGCCACCCGGACCACCACCTCGTCCGCCGCCACGGGGTCCGGGACTTCCCTCAGGACCATCCGGCCGTAGTCTTCGAAGTACAGCGCACGCACGCTCATCTCCCCCTGTCCCCAACCGTTCGCTACGCCCGGCACCGGTCCCCTCCCCTAACGTCTTGCGGGGACCCCGCGCACCACAACGCGCTAAGATTCGCGGTCCGGCCACCGCGTCCTCCAGGGCCGTCACCTTGCGGTCACGGAGAGGTGGACCTGGGCACTTGAAAACTGGAGGCAACAGCCTCAGAGGGGAGCCACAAATGCCGAGGAGCAGACCCCCTTCTCCCGGAGTTCCGGGCGCTTCACGGTGGGAAGGTGACTCCGTCCAGGACCCGCCACACGCCTCGGGTGCGGGCCTCCGCGTCCGCCTCGGGGTCGATCTGCTTCCCTGCCACCGCCGCCAGGGTGGGAGTTCCGGTGGCGCGGCGCAGGAGCTCCGCGCGTCGCGCCGCCCGCTCCACGTCGTGCACCCTCACCTCCCCCGAGACCTCCACCAGCAGGTAGGTCTCCTCACCGTCCCGGCGGCCTACCACGACCACGTCGGCCAGGAGCACGTCCTGTTCCCCGTCTTCCGTGATGCGGCCTGCCCGGACTGCTTCGTCCAGGAGCTGCTGGAGCCGGGCAGGCGGGACGGGGTGGACCCCCTTGAGGATCCGCTGGAAAAAGGCGTGTGGGCGTTCGCGGTAACGGCGCTCGAGGTCGCTGCCCACCAGGTCTCCCACCCGCCTCTCGAGAGCGTCGAGCCGACCCTCGGTCCGTCTCTGGGCGGCCGCCAGCTCGCCCACCTGCTGCTCCGTCTGCCGCTGCGCCTCCGCCAGCTCCTCCACCCGCTGCTCTGTCCGCCGCTGCGCCTCCGCTAGCTCCTCCACCCGCTGCTCTGTCTGCTTCTGCGCCTCCGCTAGCTCCTCCACCCGCTGCTCTGTCCGCCGCTGCGCCTCCGCTAGCTCCCTTACCTGCTCCTCCGTCCGCTTCTGCGCCTCCGCTAGCTCCTCCACCCGCTGTTCTGTCCGCCGCTGCGCCTCCGCTAGCTCCCTTACCTGCTCCTCCGTCCGCTTCTGCGCCTCCGCCAGGGCCCTGACCTCCGCGGCGATCTCCCTCACCAGCTCGGGCAGGCGCAGCAGCTCCTCTCCGAGGAGGGACGCGCGCAGGGCGCTCTTCCACTCCGGGTGCCGCTCGAGCAGCTCCAGCAAGTCCTTCAGGTCCTGGACGCTGAACGCCATCGTCTGGATTTTACAGGCCCGTTTCCGCCGCGGCACGGGGGTGGGGCGCGGGCTGACCCAGCAGCCGTCGCAGGGTCAGGGCGTTACGCACCGCGTGGCCACCCACGTCGTTGTTGAAGAACACGAAGCCCCCGTGGCCGGAGGCCAGCGCGCCGGTGATCCACCGGGCGTCCGCCCGCAGGCTGGCGTCCGGGTAGCTGCCCGCGTACGCGTCCCCCGGGCCGTGGCGCCGCAGGTACCACCAGCCCACGCCGTGGGGCACACGGACCACGGGACGGTCCAGCCGCCGCGGCCTCATCCCGGGAGGGAGTACCTGGAAAGGCCAGTCCGCGCACGCCACCGCCGCCTGGTGCTCCGCCAGCAGCCCGTACACCGCGTCCGTGAACCAGGAGAGGTCCCGGAACTCGAAGGCGTGCTGGACCGTCCTCGGAAGGACCCGCAGGAACTCCCGCAGCCGCGAGGGGTCCGCCCGGAACCGGGGCGGGAGCTGCCACAGCACGCACCGCAACCGGTCCCCCAGGGGGCGACAGGCGTCCAGGAGGACCCGCACGGGCTCCTGCGGCTCCCGCAGCCGTCGGACGTGGGTGACGTAGCGGCTTCCCTTCACCACGAAGGCGAAGTCCTGTGGCGCCCGCCGCGCCCACCCCTCGAAGGTCTTGGGAGCGGGCAGGCGGTAGAAGGTCACGTTGAGCTCCACCGCGTCGAAGACCTGCACGTAGCGCTCGAACCAGCGGCTCTCCGGCAGGCCCTCCGGGTAGAGGACACCCACCCAGTGGGGGTACGTGTAGCCCGAGGTCCCCACCCACGCCCGGGCCAAGGGCCGTCCTCCTCAGGTGACCCGGAGGCGGGCGAACCGGCGCTTGCCCACCCGCACCACCAACCCCGTGTGCACCTCCACCTTGTCCTCCGGGTCCGTCACCCGCCGACCGTCCACGCTCACCCCGCCCTGGGCGATGAGCCGCCGCGCCTCGCTGTTGGAGTGCACCAGGCCTGTCCGGCGGAGCAGGGCCACCACCCCCAGGCGGCCGCCCGCCTCCAGCTCCCGGGCCGGCACGGTCACCTCCGGAATCTCGGAGGGCAACTCCTCCCGGGCGAAGACCCGGTCGAACTCTTCCTCCGCACGCTCCGCGGCTTCCCGACCGTGCCACACGGCCACGATCTCCCGGGCCAGGCGGCGCTTCACGTCCCGGGGGTGCAGGCGCCCGGTGCGTAACCCCTCCTCCACCGCCCGCACCTCGTCCAAGGGGACCTCGGTGCACAGCTCGAAGTAGGTGACCATGAGGGTGTCCGGGATGGACATCACCTTCCCGTACATTTCGTGGGGCGGCTCGTTGATGCCGATGTAGTTCCCCAGGGACTTGCTCATCTTCTCCACCCCGTCCAAGCCCGGCAACAGGGGCGTGAGCAAGACCACCTGCGGAGGCTGCCCGAACTCCCGCTGCAGGTCCCGGCCCATGAGGTTGTTGAACTTCTGGTCCGTCCCTCCCAGCTCCACGTCCGCGTGCAACGCCACGGAGTCGTAGGCCTGGCAGAGGGGGTACAGCAGCTCGTGCAGCCCGATGGGGGTGCCCTCCCGCCAGCGGGCGGTGAAGTCGTCCCGCTCCAGGATGCGTGCCACCGTGGTCTTGCTGCACAGGCGGACCACGTCCGCCAGGTTCAGGGGCGCCAGCCACTGGCTGTTGAACACCACCCGGGTCCGCTCCGGGTCCAGGATCCGGCTGTACTGCTGCCGGTAGGTGGCGGCGTTGCGTTCCACCTCCTCCCGGGTGAGCATGGGGCGGGTCTGCTTCTTCCCCGTGGGGTCCCCGATGAGGGCGGTGAAGTCGCCGATCACCAGGATGGCCTCGTGGCCCAGGTCCTGGAACTGCCGCAGCTTGCGCAGCACCACCGCGAACCCGATGTGGATGTCGGGGGCCGTGGGGTCCAGGCCGAGCTTCACCCGCAGGGGCCGGCCCTCCCGGAGCTTCGCCAGCAGCTCCTCCTCGCTGATGATCTCCGCGGCTCCGCGCCGCAGCAGCTCCAGCTGTCGTTCCGGTTCCAGGAAGGCGCTCATGGGATCACACCGTCGGCGGAAATCTTCAGGGCACCGCAAACAGGAGGCTCAGCGCCGAGCGGTCCACCGTGACCCCGAGCCCCGGGCCGGACGGCACGGTCCCCCACCCGCCCTGGCTGCGCGGGCCCGCGGCCACGTGCTCCAGGTTCCAGTCGTTCATGAAGGAGGCCGCGAGGAAGTGGCGGGGCGGCGTGCTACTAGCCAGGTGGGCGGTGGCCGCGGTCACCAGGTCCCCGCCCCACATGTCCTCCACCACCAACTGCAGGCCGAAGGCCACCGCCAGGTCCCTCAGGAAACGGGCCGCGCTGAGGCCTCCCACACGGCTGATCTTCAGGTTCACCGCCGCGGCTCCTCCCTCCCGCACCGCGCGCACAAGGCTGCGGGCGTCGGTGACCACCTCGTCGTACACCATGGGGAGGGTGGTGCAGCCCCGGACGGTGCAGCACTCCTCCAGGCTCCCACAGGGCTGCTCCAGGAGTACCTGCGGGTACCGTTCCAACAGCCGGGCCGCCACCGTGGCCTGCGGTACGGTGTAGCCCCCGTTGGCATCGGCCAGGATCCAGGACTCCCCCACGGCCGTGGCCACCGCGGCGACCCGCTCCGCGTCCCGCCCAGGCTCCGACCCCAACTTGAGCTGGAACACCCCGACCCCCTCCGCCCGCCGCCGTTCCGCGAACTCCGCCATCTGTCCGGGGCTGTCCAGGGACACGGCCACGTACAGGGGGAAGCGGTCCTGGTGTACCCCTCCCAGGAGGGCGGCCACGGGCAAGCCCGCGACCTTCCCCAGGACGTCCCAGCAAGCCACGTCCACCGGGCTCTTGGCGTACGCGTGGCCTGCTAAGGCCGCGTCCATGCGCGCGTGCACCTGCGCCAGGTTCCGGGGGTCTGCGCCCACCACCGCGGGGGCCAGCTCCCGAAGGGCTGCCCGGGCGCCCTCCGCGGAGGCCGGAAGGTAGGTGGTCCCCAAGGGGCAGACCTCCGCCCACCCGTCTACCCCCTCGTCGGTCACCAGCCGCACCACCGTGCTGGGGAGCCGATCCACCACGCGGCCACCGGACATGGTGTACCGCCCGTGGGCGTAGGTGAGCTCGTACCCGTAGACCTCCACCGCGCGGATCCGCACGCCGACCCTCCTCTTAGCCGGGGTACGCCACCACCGGGTTGCGGAGCACCCCGATCCCCTCGATCTCTGCCTCCACCACGTCCCCCGGGCGCAGGGGGCCCACGCCCGCGGGCGTACCCGTGGCGATGATGTCGCCGGGCTCCAGGGACATGTACCGGCTCACGTACTCGAGGATACGGGGCACGGACAGGATCATCTCCGAGGTGCAGGCGTCTTGCCGCACCTGCCCGTTCACCCGGAGGGTCACCCTCAGCCGGTCGGGGTTGGGCACGGAGCCCGGGGTAGCGACCGCCGGGCCCAGGGGGCAGAAGGTGTCGAAGCTCTTGGCGCGGTCGAAGGGCCTGCGGCGCTGGATGTCCTCCCGCTGCAGGTCCCGGGCGGTGACGTCGTTGAGCACCGTGTAGCCGCCCACCAGGTCCAGGGCGTGCTCCGCGGGAACCCGCACCCCCCGCCGTGCGATCACCACCGCCAGCTCCACCTCGTGGTGGACCTCCTGACTTTCCGGAGGGATCACGATGGCCTCCCCGGGTCCCACGATGGAACTCGGCGGCTTGAAGAAGAGGGGAGGGTCCTCCGTCGCCTCGTTGCCCAGCTCCCGGGCGTGCTCCACGTAGTTGCGGCCCAGGGCCACGATCTTGGGCGGATGAGGGAGCGGTGCCAGCACGGTGAGTTCCGAGAGGGGGCGCACCTGAGCCCCCAGGTCCACGCCCTCCGGGACCTGTTGGGCTTCCAGCTGGCGCACCAGCTCCTCCATGCGCTCCACCACCTCGCGCCGGCTCAACAGCTGCGGGATGCTGCGGATCCCGTCCAAGAGCACCGCGTAACGTGCCAGGCCAGCCCAGAAGTCCCTGCGCCGTTTCGGGGAACCCCCTTCCCCCGTCCCCGAGGGCTCCTCGGAACCCGTTCCGATGAGGATCGCCACCGCTTCGCGCTCCCCGTCCTTCACCCTCGCCAGCCGCATCCTCGCCTCCTCACCCGGTGAACTCCACCACCGTGGCACCGTCGCCGCCGTCCTCCGGTGCAGCCAAGGCGAAACGCACCCCGGGGTAGTCCCGCAGGGCTTCGTGCACCGCCCGGCGCAGGGCTCCCGTGCCCTTGCCGTGCACCACCACCACCCGGTCCAGCCCCGCCAGCAGGGCGTCGTCGAGGAACTTCTCCAGCCGGGCCACCGCCTCGTGGGAGGTGAGGCCGCGCAGGTCCAGCTTGGTCTCCACCCGCGGCAGGAGCGCTCCCCTGCCCCCCACAGGGCTCCGCGCCGTTCGGGGGCCGGGCGGTTTCTGGGGGCCCCCGGGCGCCAAAAGCTCCTCCCGGGACACCCGGACCTTGGCGGAGCCCACCAGGACCTCCGCCTGGTCGTCTGCCACGTCCACCACCACGCCGTCCGCACCCAGGGAGGCCACCCGGACCGCCTGTCCCACCTCTACCCGGTCCAGGGGCGGAGCTGTGGGCTGCCTTCGGGCTACCCGGAGGGAGCGGGCCAGCTCCGCCAGCTTCGCCCGGGCTTCTTCCGCGGCCCGCTGCCGGCGTTCCGTCCGTAGGGCCGCCAACAGGGCTTCCACTTCCCGCCGGGCCTGCTCCACCACCCGCAGGGCCTCCTCCCGGGCCCGCTCCAGCATCCTCTCCCGGTCCTCCTCCAGCCGGCGCAGGCGGTCTTCGTAGCTGGCCCGCAGGGCCTCAAGCTCCGCCCGCAGCCGTTCCGCCTCCTGGCGGTCCCGCTCGGCGGCCCGGCGGTGCCGCTCCACCCCTTCCAGCACCGCGTCCGTCTCCACCTGCTCCCGGGTCAGGAAGGACCGCGCCCGCTCCACCACCGACTCCTCCAGACCCAGGCGCCGGGCGATGAGGAAGGCGTTGCTGCGGCCCGGGGTACCGAGGCGAAGCCGGTAGGTGGGCTGCAGGGTCTCCGCGTCGAACTCCACGGAGGCGTTCTCCACCCCCTCTCGCTCGTAGGCCAGGGCCTTCAGCTCGCCGTAGTGGGTGGTGACCACGGTGCACGCCCCCCGCTGGTGCAAGGTCTCCACCACCGCCCGGGCCAGGGCGCACCCCTCCGCGGGGTCCGTGCCCGCGCCCACCTCGTCCAGGAGCACAAGACACCCTGGTCCTGCCTGCCGCACCACCTCCACCACGGTCCGCATGTGGGAGGAAAAGGTCGAGAGGTTCTGCTGGATGCTCTGCTCGTCCCCGATGTCCGCGAACACCGCCCGGAAGCAGCCTGCCCGGCTGCCCTCCGCGGCGGGGATGGCGAGCCCCGCCTGCGCCATGAGGGTGAGGAGGCCCACGGTCTTCAGGGTCACCGTCTTGCCGCCGGTGTTGGGGCCCGTGATGACCAGGGTCCGGAACTCCTCGCCCAACCGCACGTCCACGGGCACCAAGGGGCTTCCGTCCCGGCGCGCCCGCTCGACCAGGAGCGGGTGCCGGGCGGACCGGAAGTCCAGGACGGGACGGTCCACCAGCAGGGGACGGCTGGCCCCCAGCTCCTCCGCCAAGGCCGCCTTGGCCAGGGCGAAGTCCAGCCGGCCGAGGACGGCGGCCAGCCGCTGCCAGTCCGCGCCGCGGGCTCCCACCTCCCGGGAGAGGTCTGCCAAAACCCGCTCCACCTCCCGGGCCTCCTGGCCCTGCAGCTGGCGAAGCTGGTTGCCCAACTGGAGGGCCACCAGGGGCTCCATGAACAGGGTGGCGCCGGTGGCGGACTGGTCGTGCACCACCCCGGGGAACTGGGCCGCGTACGCCTGCTTTACGGGTACCACGTACCGGTCGCCCCGGACCGTGATGAGGGGGTCCTGCAGCATCCGAGACCACCGGGGGGACCGGACGATCTCCTCCAGCCGGCTGCGCAGCCGCTCCTGGGTGGCGCGGATCTCCCGCCGCACCCGGGCCAGGGCGGGGCTGGCACCGTCCAGGACCTGGCCGTCTTCGCTGAGGGACCGTTCCAGTCTCGCCTCCAGGAGTTCGAAGGCGGGCAGGTCGCGGGCCAGGGCGGCCAGCAAGGGCAGGCGCTCCGCCCGGGAGGCCACCGCGGCCTTGGCCAGCCTGCCCGCGCGGGCAGCGTGCCACACCTCCACCAGGGCCCGGGCTTCCAGGGTGCCGCCCAGGGCCGCCCGGTGTACCGCGGGGCGGAAGTCCACCACCCCGCGCAGGTTCACCCCTCCCTCTCGCAGCAGCACACGTGCTTCCGCGGTCTCCTGCTGCAGTTCCTCCACCCGGGAAAACTCCACCTCCGGAGCCAGGCGCTGCGCCAGCTCTTCCCCCAGGGGGGTGCTGCACAGGGCCCGCAGGCGCTGCCGCACCCAGTCGAACTCCAGGACCCGCAGGGTACGTTCGTCCACGCCTCCAGGATACAGGAGGAGGTCTCGGAGAAGTCGCCGGTTTTTCGGGACGCCCTCCGCTACCGGTTCCGTCCTCCCCGCGGCGGCCTTTCCGAGCCAGGCGCTTAGACCGCGAGGGCAGCTTCCAGGGCAGGGGCCACGTCCACCAGGCTGCGGCACCTCCGGGCGACCTCGCACGCGTGCTTTCCCACCACCACCAGGGGTACGGGGTTGGTGGTATGCGTGCCGTCCCGGGACTCCGCGCCGCCGTGGTCGCTGGTCAGCACCAGCAAGCACTCGTCCAGGTCCAGGGTGCGCAGGACCGCGCCCAAGGCCCGATCCAGCTGCTCCAGGACCGCGTCCACGGACCCCGGCCACCGGCCGTGGGCTACCAGGTCCAGGGCGAAGAACTCGAAGGCGGTGAAGGCGTGGCGCGCGGCGAAAGACCCAAGCCGCCTTCCGGCCTCCTCCGGTGTCACCACCGGCACCGGGTATCCGCGCCGGGCCAGGGCCTCCCCCGTGAGGTCCGCGGCCACCGCCTGGCCCCGCCGCAGGTCCTCCAGGTCCCGCAGCCGCACCCCGGCCGCCTCGGCGGCCCAGGCGAAAGCACCTCGTGGCCTCCGTACCTCCGAGAAGAAGGTGGGCGGGTACGCGTTGGCCAGGGCCACGGAAAGACCCCGGGCTCGGAGGCGCCGGAACACGCTGTCCTGTCGTAGCACCGCCCGCAGCCGGGCGGTGGGGAAACCCGGCACGTGCCGGCCTTCCAAGGCCGCGGCGTTGCAGCCCGCCAGCAGGGCCACCTGCCCCGTGCCGCTCTGCGGCCGCCCCGGCACGCCCAGGGTGGCGTCCAGGGCCACCGCGGAACAGTACTCCCCGCAGGCCGGGAAGGAGGCCGCGCACAGGGGCCCGCCCAGCAGAGACCGAAGGGTGGGGGTGTCGGCCTGCAACAGAGGGTTGTCCTCCGGGTCTTCGGGGCCCAGGCCCAGCCCGTCCACGAACCAAAACACCACCCGCGGCACCGTCACCGGGACACGAAGGGGCTTTCCGGGTCGAAGAACCGCCACGGCCGGTCGGTGGCACGGCGGATGCCGATGCGCGGGGAGCTGGCTACCCGCAAAGGCGGCGTGCTCGGCGCCAGGTACAGGGGACCGGGCTGCGTCAGGTCCCAGCCGTTGAAGCGCCGGTCCACGGAAAGCCCCCGCGCGAGCCTCCCCGGCCCGCTCAAGAGCCTGCGGAGGTCTGGGACCCCGCGCAGCGCCTGCATCACCGGGATCCCCGCCAACGGCTCCGCGGCTCGCAGCAACACCGCCCCCGCCGTTCCCTCCGGCTCCGTCACCACGTTCACGCAGTAGTGGTTGCCGTAGGAGAAGTACACGTAGGCCCGCCCCGGAGGGCCCCACATGATGGCGCTGCGGGGCGTACGGCGGTACGCGTGGCTCGCGGGATCCTGCGGGCCCAGGTACGCTTCCACCTCCACCAGCCTGGCCACCAGGACCGCGGGCTCGGAGCTTCCCTCGGGGACCTCCGAGGGCGGCAGGACGCGCACCAGCAGGGCCCCCAACAGATCCCGGGCCACCTGCAACGTGGGCCGCGCGAAGAAGGACCGGCTGAGGGCAGACGGCAGGACCGAGGGGACTTGCACGGTCATCGGCGCTTCTGGCGCAGCCGGCTCAGCAGCTTGTCCAAAGGCAGGGTGTTCACCACGTCCTTCGGTTCCAGCCACCCCCGGCGGGCGGTCCCGACCCCGAACTCCATGAACCGGAGCTCCGCGGGGCTGTGGGCGTCGGTCCCGATGGCCACCTGCACCCCGTGCTCCTTGGCCAGGCGCAGGTGGGCGTCCTTGAGATCCAGCCGGTCCGGCTGGGCGTTCAGCTCCAGGATGGTCCCCGTCTCCCGGGCGCCCTCCACCAGGCGCTCCACGTCCACGGAGTACGGGTCCCGCTGGCCCAGCAGCCTGCCCGTGGGGTGGCCGATCATGGTCACGTAGCGGTTCCGCATGGCCCGCAAGATCCGGTCCGTCATGGCCTGGGTGTCCATGCGGAACCGGCTGTGCACGGACGCGATGACCACGTCCAGCTCCCGCAGGACCTCGTCCGGGTAGTCCAGGCTGCCGTCTGCCAGGATGTCCACCTCGGAGCCGATGAGGACCACGATCCCGTCCAAGCGCTCGGACAGGCGGCGGACCTCCCGGGCGTGGGCCCGCAGGTCTTCCACACTGACCCCGCCCGCGAACTTCAAGGACTGGGAGTGGTCCGTGATGCAGATGTACTCGTAGCCCAGCTGGCGCGCGGCCTGCGCCATCTCCTCCGCGGTGGCCTGGCCGTCGCTCCACTTGGTGTGCATGTGCAAGTCGCCCCGGATGTCCTCCCGGGTCACCAGCCGCGGCAGCCTCCCGCGTTCCGCGGCCTCGATCTCTCCCTGGTCCTCCCGCAGCTCCGGGGGGATCCACGGGAGCTTGACCGCGGCGTACACCTCCTCCTCCGTCCGTCCGGCCACGCGCCGGTCGTCCTCCGTCCGGAACACCCCGTACTCGTTGATCTTCAGGCCCATGCGCACGGCCCGCTCCCGGAGTTTCACGTTGTGGTCCTTGGAGCCCGTGAAGTACTGCAGGGCCGCCCCGAAGCTGGCCCTCTCCACCACCCGGAGGTCCGCCTGCACCCCCTGGCGGAGGACCACGCTGCTCCGGGTGGTCCCCCGGGACAGTACCTGCGCCACCAGGGGGTGGTGGGTGAACACCTCCATGGCGTGCTCCGGACGGCTGCTGGTGGCGAGGATGTCGATGTCCCCGATGGTGTCCCGCATGCGACGGAGGCTGCCCGCCACGCTGACCTCCCCCACGCCGCGGGCCTGCCGCAGGGCCGCCACCAGCTCCTGGGCCACGGGCAGGACGGTGCCCAAGGGGAGGCGGGTGGACTGGCGGCGGACCTGCTCGATGCCCCGGAGGATGTTCTCCTCGGTCTTCTTGCCCATGCGGGGCAGGCCCCGGAGCTTGCCCTCCCGGGCCGCCCGCTCCAGCTGGTCCAGGGTGGTGATCCCCAGGTGCTCGTACAACAACAGGGCGGTCTTGGGCCCGAGCCCCGGCACCCGCATGAGGGTGGTGATCCCGTGGGGGAGCTCCCGCAGCAGCTCCTGGTGGTACGCGATCTTTCCCGTGCGCAGGTACTCGGAGATCTTCTCCGCGAGACTCTTGCCGACCCCGGGGATCTGGTCCAGCTCGCCGCGGTCCGCCACCGCCTCCACGTCCTCCGGGAGGTTTTCCAGGGACCGCGCGGCCCGCCGGTACGCGCCCACCCGGAAAGGAGACTCCCCCTTGATCTCCAGGAGGTCCGCGATCTCGTTGAACACCGCGGCGATCTCCAGGTTCTTCATGGGAGCGGGACGCTAGAACTTCTCGCCCCCCGGACCCAGAGCAGGCAGGCGTACGGGCAGGAGGGGCGCCAGGGCACGGTGCAGGGCGACCTGCCAGCCGGCCAGGTACGGCCCCACCACGGACCGCTCCACGTCCCGCTGGACCGCGGGGGCAAAGGGTGCGCTCAGCAGGAAGGTCACCAGCACCATGGCCAGCAGCAGCCCCTTCACCACCCCACTGATTCCCCCGAGCACGATGGCGCCCCCGGTGGCGGCCTTGCGCCCTGCGATCCACGCGGTGAGGTAGTTGCCCACCACCACGAACACCAGGAACAGGACCGCGAAGGCCACCGTAGCCGCCCAGTCCGGCCACGGGAAGCCGGTCCCGAAGAAGGTCTCCGCCGCGGGTCGGAACAGCAGGCTGGCCCCCAGGTAGCTGAGCAGGACGAACAGGGCCTCCAGCAAGGTGCGCACCGGGCCCCTCTGCAGGCCCAAAAGCACCGTGAGCAGGAGCAGGGCCAGGGTCACCCAGTCCAGCCAGGTCGGCGTCACGGGCACCTCCGTCTGCGGGTGTGCTTTCCCCGCGGGGGCCGGGGGCTCCTGCTGTCCAGCTGCGAGCAGCGTGTCCCGGAAAAACCCCTCCAGCGGAGAGGGACCGGGGTCGTCTAGCGGAACCCGGCCCCCAGGGCTTCCTCGAGGGCACGCCGCACCCGCGCCACCAGGGCGTCTACCTCCTCCGACTGCAGGGTCCGAGCCGGGTCCCGGAACCGCATCCGCACCGCTACGCTCTTCCGCCCCGCGGGGACGGGCGGCCCCCTGTACACGTCGAAGGGCTCGCAGGCCTCCAGCAGGTCCCCCGCCGCCCCCCGCACCACCTGCACCACCTCGCCCGCCAGGACGGGCTCGTCCACCACCACCGCCAGGTCCCGCTCCACCGCAGGCGTGTACGGCAGGGGGCGGTACTGGGGCGTGGCCCGGGCAGCCCGCAGGAGGGGTTCCAGGTCCAGCTCTGCCACGTACGCCCGGCCCCGCAGGTCGTAGCGGTGGCACACCTCCGGGTGCAGCTCCCCCAGCCAGCCCACGCACCGACCTTCCCACCACAGGGAGGCGGCCCGGTAGGGGTGCAGCCACGGCACGGAGTCGGGACGTACCTCCCAGCCCTGCGCGTGCAGCGCCGCCAGCACCGCCTCCACCGTGCCCTTCAGGTGGTGGAAGTCCACCTGGACAGCCTCCGCGGGGAGGTTCCAGCTCCCCTCCAGGGCTCGGCCCATCCGCGCGATCCCGACCGCCTTGCGCTCCTCCCGGCCCGAACCGCAAACCCGGAAGACCCGGCCGATCTCGAAGACGTGGACGTCGGAGTTTCCGCGCACCCGGTTGGTCCGCAGCACCCCCACCAGCGAGGGCAAGAGCGTGGTACGCAGGTGGGTGTGTTCCTGGGTCAGGGGGTTGCGCAGGGGGATCGCCTCGCGCAAGGGGTGGCCCGCCGGGATCCCGACCCGCTCCAGCTCCGACGGGTGGAGGAGGGAGAGGGTCAGGACCTCCCACAGGCCAGCCCGCAACAGGGCCTGGCGGACCCGCCGCTCCGCCTCCAGCTCCGGCTCCATGGCCCCTACCCCCACCGTCTCCACGGGCAAGGTCTCCGGGATGCGGTCGTACCCGAAGATGCGGGCCACCTCCTCGATGAGGTCCTCCTCCCGTTCCACGTCCCGACGGTGGCTGGGCACGGTGACCGTCCACCGGTCCGGCCCGCGCTCCACCCGGAACTCCAGCCGCTCCAGGATGTCCGCGGCTTCGTCCTCGGGCACCTCCACCCCCAGGACCCGGTGGAGCCGGCGGGGCCGCAGGAACACCCGACGGGGCGGCTGCGGGTGTGGGTAGACGTCCAGCTCCCCCCGCAACACCCGTCCCCCCGCCAGCTCCTGCACCAGCTGCGCGGCCCGGGCTGCCGCATAGCGCGCCCGCTCGGGGTCTCCTCCCCGTTCGTGGCGGGTGCTGCCCTCCGTACGCATCCCCAGGGCCCGCGCGGTCCGACGCACCGCCGCGGGGTGGAACCACGCGGACTCCAGGAGCACCCGGCGGGTTTCGGGCCGGATCTCCGTGTCCAGCCCTCCCATGATCCCCCCGAGAGCCACCACCCGCTCCCGGTCTGCGATGACCAGGGCCCCGGGGTGCAGCCTGCGCTCCTGGCCGTCCAGGGTCACCAACACCTCGCCCTCCCGGGCGCCCCGCACCACCACCCCGCCTCCCACCAGCCGGTCCAGGTCGAAGGCGTGCAGGGGCTGTCCGGTTTCCAGCATCACGTAGTTGGTGACGTCCACCACGTTGTTGATGCTGCGGATGCCACACCGCTCCAGGCGTTGGACCATCCACCGGGGAGAGGGACCCACCCGCACGTCCACCACCACGCGCCCCACGTACCGGTGGCACAGCCCGGGCTCGGCCACCTCGGCCCACGCCACCTGCGCCGCGGGAGGGTCAGACTCCTCCAGGGTCACCACGGGCCGCCGCACCCTGCCCCGGCAGACCGCGGCCACCTCCCGGGCGATCCCCAGCATCCCCAGCCAGTCCGGGCGGTTGGTGGTGGTCTCCAGGTCGAAGACCCAGTCGTCCCCGACCCGCTCCACCGCCTCCACCCCCAGGCCCAGCATGGGGAACCGTTCCTCCCACGCCGCAGGGTCCTGCGGGGTGTCTAGCTCCACGAGTTCCATCAACCAACTCCACGGCACCCGCATGGCGTGCCTCAGAACTGGCCCAAGAACCGGACGTCGTTCTCCCAGAACAGCCGGATGTCGTCGATCCCGTACCGGACCATGGCAGGCCGGTCCACGCCGCACCCGAAGGCGAAGGCGGTGTACCTCTCCGGGTCGATGCCCGCCATCTCCAGCACCCGGGGGTGGAACATCCCGCAGCCCCCGATCTCCAGCCACCGGCCGCGGAAGGACACCGCGATCTCCGCGCTGGGTTCGGTGAAGGGGAAGTACGAGGGCTGGAAGCGGACGCGGGTCTCCGGCCCCCACAGCTGCCGGGCGAACTCCGCCAGGACCCCCTTCAGGTCGGAGAACCGGATTCCCTCGCCCACCATGAACCCGTCCACCTGGTGGAACACCGGCATGTGGGTGCTGTCCACCACGTCCCGGCGGTAGCACCGGCCCACGGTCACCACCCGCATGGGCGGGCGGCGCCGGGGCATGATCCGTACGTCCACCGCGGTGCACTGGGTCCGCAGCAGGTGCTCTTCGTCCAGGTAGAAGGAGTCCTGGGCGTCCCGGGCTGGGTGGTCGTCGGGGATGTTTAGGCGGCGGAAGTTGAACTCCTCGGTCTCCAGCTCCGGTCCCTCCACCACCTCGAAGCCCATGGACCGGAAGATCTCCCGGATCTCCTCCATCATGCGGCCCAGTACGTGCTCCCGGCCCACGGGGGGACGGCGGCCCGGCAGGGTCACGTCCACAGCCTCCGCCCGCAGCCGCCCTTCCCGGTCCCGCATCTCCAGCTCGACCAGGCGCTCCGTCAGGCGGCCCTCCAGCCACGCCTTCAGCTCGTTCAAGGCCGCCCCCGCGGCGGCCCGCTCCCCGGGCGGGAGTTGGGGGAGGGAGCGGAGGAGGGCGGTGAGGTGGCCCTTCCGGCCCAGGTACTTCCGCCGCACCGCCTCCGCCTGTTCCGTGTCGGAGGCCGCCTCCAGGTCCCTCAAGGCCTGCTCCCGCAGCCGTTCCACCTGCTCCCGCATGGGGCTTTCCTCCACACGCGGGCGCGCCCCGCGGCAAGGGCCGGGGCGCGCCTCCGCGGCACGACCTTCGAGCGCCTACCTCCTGAAGTCGAGGGGGACCGGGGTCCCCAGAAATCGCTGCGCCAGTTTTGGGCCGGTCTCCGCGGGCCGCCCTGTGGCTCCGCGGAGCCACGCTCCTCCCGCGGCTCCGGAGCGGACGCCTGCGGCCCCGCCGGGGCTTTCCCGCCTCAGTTCCAGAGGAACCTCGCGTACGCGTGCGCCCGGCGCAACCTCCGGTAGACCACGTACGCCCACGCCGCCCCGGTCCTCTGGAACACCTTCCAGAAGAACTCCGACGTCCAGAACATGGCGTCCTCGCGCCGCCCCGGCGCTGCCCGCAGTATACCAAGGCCGCGCCCTCCAGACCATCGGCACACGCCCACGCGAGCGGGACCGCCTCGGCCCTTGACCCGGTTGCCTGTTTTCAGGTGCTCGAAGCCGGCTTCCCCGGGGTCCACGCACGCCGAGCCTCGTACAGGAGGACCGCAGCGGCCGCGGTGACGTTCAGGGAGTCCACCCCCGGCGCCAGGGGAATCCGCACGGTACGGGCTTTCGGCCAGGCGTGCCGGACCCCCGCGGCCTCGCTGCCGAACACCAAGGCCACGGGCGGGTCGTAGGACGCCTGCCGGTAGTCCACCTCCCCCTGGGGGTCCGCCACCCACACCCGGGCGGCGCCGCAGACCTCTTCCGGCGTGGCCGAGGCCACGGGCAGGGCGAAGCACGAGCCCGCGCTGCCCCGGATGGCCCGCGGGTGGAAGGGATCCGTGGTGCCGGGCAGCACCGCCACCGCGTCGAAGCCCGCGGCGTGGGCGGTGCGGACGAGGGCCCCCAGGTTCCCTGGGTCCTGAAGGCCGTCCGCCACCGCCAGCCACCGCCAGCGGAGGGCCGACAGGGGCACCACCTCCGGGAGCCGCACCACCGCGGCCACGGGCTGGGGGGTCTTCACGTCGGAGAGGGCGTCCAGAACCGCCTGCGAGACCTGCCGCACGGGAACACCCAGCTGCCTCCCGCGCCGGGCCACGGACTCCACCTCCGGCCCCGCCCCGGCAAGCACCAGGAGCTCTTCCGCGCGGCCGAGCTTCAGGGCCGTTTCCACCAGCCGGAGCCCCGTCACCACGGCCTTGCCCGCCCGTTGCCGCTCCCGGCGATCCAACAGGGCCCGCAGGGCCCGGACGTGTGGGTTGCGGGGGCTGGTGATCAACCCGCACCGGCCGGGCCGGTTACGGCTGGCCCGTCACCCGCCGGACGATCTCCGCGAAGGCTTCCCGGTCCCGCACCGCCAGGTCCGCCAACACCTTCCGGTTGATGGCCACCCCGTGGGTGCGGAGGGCGTGGATGAGCCGGCTGTACGACAGGCCGTGCTGCCGGGCCGCGGCGTTGATGCGGGCGATCCACAGCCGGCGGAAGTCCCGCTTGCGCTGGCGGCGGTGGCGGTACGCGGCCGCCAGAGCCCGGATCACGTACTGGTTGGCCAGCTTGAACCACCGGCTCTTCTTGCCCCAGAAGCCCTTGGCGAGCTTGAGGATCTTCTTGTGGCGCGCGCGGACGGTCTTCCCGCGCTTCACCCTGGCCATGGCGAACCCTCCTTCCCCCGGAGCTTCCGGGACGCCCCGCGCCCACGGGCTCCGGGCCCTTCCTCACAGCCCACAGCGCCTCACCCGTACGGCAACAGGCGGCGGATCCTCCCTGCGTCCTGGGGGCTCACGGGCACCTCCCGGGCCAGGTCCCGGCGCCGGCGGGGGCTCTTCTTCTGCTTGAGGTGGCCGCCGCCCTGACGGCCCCGCAGGAGCTTTCCGCCGCCCGTGGTGCGGATGCGTTTGCGCGTGCCCTGGTGCGTCTTGGCCTTCCGCATGGTGTCTTCCTCCGTCCTGAGACCAGCCCAAAGATCGCTGCGCGACTTTTCGGCGACCCCGGCCCCCCTCCCCTGGAGGGGTTTCCGGGACACGCTCTTAGCGCCGGGCCGGACTCAACACCATCACCATATTCCGCCCCTCCATGCTCGGGGGGCGTTCCACCTGCGCGATCTCGGACACGTACTCCGCCAGCCGGTCCAGGATCTGCCGGCCGAGCTCCGGGTGGACCATCTCCCGGCCTCGGAACCACATCTCCACCTTCACCTTGTGGCCCTCCTGCAAGAACCCGTAGATGAGCTTGGCCTTGGTCTGGAAGTCGTGGTCCCCGATCTTGGGCGTCATGCGCATCCGCTTCACCTCGGTCGTCCGCTGCTTGCGGTGCGCTTCCCGATCCCGCTTGCTCTGCTCGTACTTGTACCGCCCGTAGTCCATGATCTTGGCCACGGGCGGGGTGGCGGTGGGTGCCACCTCCACCAGGTCCAGCCCCAGCTCCCGCGCCCTCCGCAGGGCCTCCTGCACGGGCACGATCCCCAACTGCTCCCCGTTTGGTCCGATGAGGCGCACCTCGCGGATGCGGATGCGCTCGTTCACCCTCGGCTCGCGCTCTATGCTATCCCCTCCCTCGCCACGCCCCGGACCAGGAAAATGAAAGCGGGCGCAGAAAGCTTCCACGCCCGCGGACCCTCACCAGCAGGACCCGGCTGGCCGAGGCCGCCGGGTGAGAAGCGTGGCGCTTCTGCTTCGGCGCTGTCACCATAACACGGTGGGGGATGGCCGTCAACGCGACTTTGGAGAAGCTGGGGGCGGGGACCCTCCGGAGGCTGGAGGAGGTGGGCCAGGCCGCCCGGTTCGTGGGCCGGGTGGCCGCGAGCCTGGTGCGCCTGCGGTGGGAGGGCTCCCAGGTGGTGCTGCAGATGGCCCGGGCGGGGGTGGACTCCGTGCCCCTGGTGCTCCTCACGGGATTGTTCTCCGGCATGGTGCTGGCCTACCAGACCGCCAACCAGCTCCTCCGGCTCGGAGGGGAGGCTTTCGTGGGCGGCCTGATCGCGGTGTCCATGGCCCGGGAGGCCGCTCCCGTGTTCGCCGCGGTCACCGTGGCGGGGCGGGTGGGGGCGGGGTTCGCCGCGGAGCTGGGGACCATGGTGGTGACGGAGCAGGTGGACGCCCTCACGGTGATGGGGACGGACCCCCTGGAGTACCTGGTGGTGCCGAGGGCCCTGGCCCTGCTGGCGATGCTCCCCGTGCTGGTGATGCTGGCCAACGCCGTGGGCTCCCTCGGGGGCTACGTGGTCAGCGTGGCCGTGGGCGTACCCGGCTCGGTGTACGTGGAGTCGGTACGGAGGTTTCTGGACCTGCACGACGTGGTGGGGGGGCTGGTAAAGTCCGCGGCCTTCGGGCTGCTCATCGCCCTCGTGGCGTGCCACAAGGGGCTGCGGGCCTCCGGAGGCGCCCTGGGGGTAGGACAGGCCACCACGGGTGCGGTGGTGGCGGCCATCGCGGGGGTGCTGGCCGCCAACTACTTCCTCGACGTCTTGCTGTTCTGAGCCGTGGAGCTGTCCGGACGCGTGGAGGTGGAGGACCTGCACAAGAGCCTGGCGGGGCAACCGATCCTGCGGGGCCTGGACCTGCGGGTGGAACCCGGGGAGGCGGTAGCCATCCTCGGGCCCAGCGGGTGCGGGAAGACGGTGTTCCTCCGTCACGTGGTGGGCCTGCTGACCCCCGACCGGGGGGAGGTGCGGCTGGACGGGGAGGCGGTGCACCGGCTGTCCCCCCAACGCCTGCGCGAGGTCCGGGCTCAGGTGGGGGTGGTGTTCCAGGGGGCAGCCCTCTTCGACTCCCTCACCGTGGGGGAGAACGTGGCCTTTCCCCTGCGGCGCCACCGCCGGCTGCCGGAGTCCCGCATCCGGGAGATCGTGGCGGAGAAGCTGGACCTGGTGGGCATGGGCGGCACCGAGGACAAGATGCCCGCGGAGCTCAGCGGCGGGATGCGCAAGCGGGTAGGGATCGCCCGGGCCCTGGCCCTGGACCCCAAGATCGTCCTGTACGACGAACCCACCGCAGGCCTGGACCCCGTCACCGCGCGGGCCGTGGACCGGCTCATGACCACCGTGCGGGTCCAGACCCGCACCACCACGGTGCTGGTCACCCACGACCTCCTGACCGCCTTCGCGGTGGCGGACCGGATCGCGGTGATGGACGCGGGGCGGTTCGTGGTCACGGGGCCCAAGGACGCGGTGCGCGCTTGCCCGCACCCCCTGGTCCAGGCGTTCCTGCACAGCTCGGGGCTGGGAGGAGTTTCCCCGGAGGCGGACGGTGAAGCCTGAGGCGCGTGTGGGTCTGGTGGTGGTGGTGGCCGTGGTGCTGTTCGCGGCCCTGGTGGCGTTCTTAGGCCGCGGAATCCTCCGTCCGCCGGGCTACGAGCTCGTGGTACTGTTCCCTGACGCGGAGGGCCTCAGCCCCGGTAGCCCGGTGCACCTGGCAGGGGTCCAGATCGGGACCGTGGAGGCCCTGCGGTTGACACACGACCACCGCGCGGAGGTCCGGCTGCGCATCCGGCCCGAGGTACGCCTGCCCCGGGGGTCTGCCTTCCGGGTCGCCACCAGTACCCTGCTGGGGAACCGGTTCCTGGCCGTGACTGCCGGCCCCGGGCCGGACTCCCTGGCCCCCGGCGAGGTGGTGGAGGGCCAGCCTCCCTACTCCGTGGACGTGGTGTTCCAACGGGTGGACGAGCTGGCCTCCGACCTGCGGCAGGCGGTGGCGGACGTACGCCGTGCGGTGCAGGCCGCGCAAGGCCTGGTGGAAAACCTGGACGCCACCGTCACCGCGGTCCGCGAGGTGGTGACGGACCCGCGCCTGGTGGGCGCTTTGGTGCGGGCCGCAAGACACGTGGAGAACGCCGCGGCCCAGGTGGAAACCACGGCAGGGCAGGCGGGGCGGGACGTGCGGGAGACCGCCCGCGGGCTTCGGGACCTGGCGGACGACCTCCGAGAGGCCGCCCGGGAGGTGCGGCGGTTCGTGGAGGACACCAGCGGGAAGGGAGAGCTCAGCGGCCGCATCCGCCGCACCGCGGAGTCCGTGGAGCGGCTGGCTGGGCGCTTGGACGACATGGCCCGCACCCTGCAGGAAGGCCTCCTCCGCGAGGACCAGATGCGGGAGGTGCGGGGCTTGGTGCAGGACGCGCGGCGCGCGGTACGGCAGGCGGAGGAGGCAGCCCGGGAGGTGGGGACTGCGGCGCGCCGGGTGGGAGACGTGGCGGAGCGGGCGGGCGCGGGGTTGGAGCGTCTCGGCGGCATCCTGCGGGGTCCCGAGGGCGTCCCCCTGTTGCCCAACCTCCAGCTCACCTACGAGCTCGGCTACGACACCCGCACCCGGTTCCGCCACGACCTGGACCTGTGGGTGACTCCCAACGAGCCCCGTTTCTACCGCCTGGGCCTGCACGACGTGGGACAGGCCAACTGGGTCAACCTGCAGGTGGGCTTCCGGCTGTCGGACCAGCTGAGCTGGCGGGTGGGGATCGTGCAGTCGCAGGTGGGGGTGGGGCTCGACTACCGGCTGGGGGAGCAGTGGCGGCTGTCGGTGGAGCTGTACAACCTCAACCGGCTGACCCTGGACGTGGCGGCCCGCTACGGGTGGATGCCCCACTGGGCGGTGGGCCTGCACGCCCGAGACGTCCTGCAGTCGCCCTCCTACGGGCTGGGGATCCAGTACCGCTTCTAAAAACGCCGGGGGTGCCGGAGATCCCGGCACCCCCAAGACCCCAGCACCGCCCGCTTTAGCGCTTCTTGCTGCGGGCGGCCTTCTTCGCCGTCTTCTTGGCGGAGGTCTTCTTGGCGGTGGCCTTCTTGGCCGCCTTCTTCGCCGCCATGGCTCGGTACCTCCTTTCCTGTGGTTTGAGGTTTATCTACGCGCGCCGGGCCGGAATTCCTGCTAGACCACCCCAAAAATCGCTACGCGATTTTTGGGGGGGGAACTTCCGAGAGTTTTCAACCTGCCACCGCCGCCCGGACCGCCTGCACCGCGCGCTCCACCTCCGCGTCCCCCACGTGCCGGTGGGTGACGAAGCGGAGGGTGTGCCGGTCGAAGGCCAGCGCCAGGACTCCCCTGGCCTTCAGGCGCTCCACCACCGCAGGTGCGTCCTGCACCCGGGCCAGGACGATGTTGGTGTGGACCCGTCCCAGGTCCACCTCCACCCCCGGGATCCGGGCCAGTTCCTCCGCAAGCCACCGAGCGCGCCGGTGGTCCTCCCGCAAGCGGTCCACCATCTCCCCCAGGGCCACCAGCCCCGCGGCCGCCAGCACCCCCACCTGCCGCATGCCGCCGCCCGTGGCCTTGCGCCACCGCCGGGCCTCTTCCACGAACTCCTCCGACCCGCACAGGACGGAACCCACGGGCGCGCTCAGCCCCTTCGACAGAGACACCATGACGCTGTCCGCGGCGGAGGCCAGCTCCGCCGCGGGGACTCCCAGGGCCACCGCGGCGTTGAACAGCCGGGCGCCGTCCAGGTGCACCCGGAGTCCGCGGGTGTGAGCCCACCGCACGGTGGCCACCACCCGGTCCGGGGCGTACGCCACCCCGCCTGCGCGGTTGTGGGTGTTCTCCAGCCACACCAGCCGGGGTCGCGGACGGTGTACGTCCTCCGGGAGGAAGCTGGCCTCGAGTTCCTCCGGGGTCGGGTGGCCGTCCGCGGTCTTCAACGGGTGGGGGACGACCCCCGCCAGACTGCTCATCCCTCCCGCCTCGTAGTGCAGGACGTGCGCCTCCGCATCCACCAGGACCGCGTCCCCGCGGCGGCAGTGGGTGAGCACCGCCACCAGGTTGGCCATGGTCCCGCTGGCACAGAACAGGCCTGCGGCCTGCCCCACGCTGCGGGCCACCGCCGCCTCCAGCTCCGCCACCGTGGGGTCTTCCCGGAACACGTCGTCCCCCACCCGCGCCTGGGCCATGGCTTCCCGCATCCGGTCCGTAGGCTGGGTGACGGTGTCGCTCCGGAGGTCCACCCAGGGCCCCACGGCTACTCCCCCTGCTCGCCCCGCGCCGCCTGGTACAGGCCGATCCCCCGGCCCGCCACCGCGGAGGCGAGGTAGCCCAGGAGGAACAGGAAGATGGCCTTCAGCACCAGGCTCAAGGCCATGCCCATGTCCGGGCCCCCGGGAGCCGGACGGGACAGCTGCCCCATGGCGCCGCCCGTGAGCTCCGCGTAGGCCGCGTAGAACACGAACAAGAGCAGCGCCACACCCAGGACGAACACCGCGAGCCCCAGCAGGCGGCCGCGGGCGTCCGGTTCCTTGGTTCCCTTCTGGTCCATCTCCCACCTCGCTGTGTGTGGTCAGCCTACCCGGGCGTGGTCCAGGGCGTGGGGACACAGAGGACACGTGTTGACTTCCGGCAGCCGGGCGATGCTCTCCAAGACGAGGTCCCGGAGCTTGGCGTTGTTGGCCGCGAACTGCCGCATCACCTCCTCCGCGGTCACGGGTTGCGCCGCGGGGTCGCCCTCCACCCCCACGTCGTAGTCCGTGACCAAGGAGATGTTGACGTAGCACAGCCCGAGCTCTCGGGCCAGGTGCGCCTCCGGGTACTGGGTCATGTTGATGACCTCCCACCCCTGGGAACGGAACCAGCGGCTCTCCGCACGGGTGGAAAACCGGGGACCCTGGATCACCACCACCGTCCCTCGCTCGTGGAGAGGAAGCCCTTGCTCCCGCGCCACCTGGGCGACCAGCTGCCGCAGGGTTGGGCAGTACGGGTCCGCGGCGCTCACGTGGGTGGTCACGGGGCCGTCGTAGAAGGTGTCGGCTCTCCCAGAGGTGCGGTCCACGAACTGGTCACACAGGACGAAGTCCCCGGGCTTCACGTGGGGCTGCAGGCTGCCCACCGCGCACGGCCCGAACAGCCACCGCACGCCCAGCTGCTTCATGGCCCACACGTTGGCGCGGTAGTTGATGCGGTGGGGCGGGATGGCGTGGGTCCGGCCGTGCCGTGGGAGGAAGGCCACCCGTTTGGTCCCCACGCGCCCGATGGTCACCACGTCGCTGGGAGGGCCGTAGGGGGTCTCTACCTTGTGCTCCTCCGCCTCCTCCAAGAGCCGGTAGAAACCCGAGCCCCCGAAAACGCCGACCTCCGCCTGCATCTCGTTCCTCCCCTGCGTGGGCTCTTACAGGGGGAGGATGTTCGACGGAAATCCACGGGAGCCCTTGCGCGAGACCACCGCAACTTTCTCCGTCCGGGATCCGCTCTCAGTGGAAGCGCTCGTGCTTCAGCCGTGCCACGTACAGGCGCGCGCGCTGCTCGGTCTCCGGGTCCGCGGGCGAGCCCGCCCAGGGCTTCCAGCGGTCCGCCTCCGCATACCACCGGTCCGCTTCCCCGGACTCCGCGCGCCGGCCCACGGCCGCGGCCAGCAGGCCCGCTACCGCGGGGACCTTGCGAGCCACCAGCTCCAGCAGGAACAAGACCAGGCTCCCGGACACCAGAGCCGGCCACGTCTCTCGGTACCCGGCGGCCTCCGGGGGAGGTGCCAGGGCTTCTCGCGGGCTGTGCAACACCCTCCCGCCGCCCGCCTCCGCCACCCGGGCCAGCAGGGCGGGGTCGGGCAGGGGGTCCTGCAGCTCGGGAGGGTACGGGACCGCCACGGGCAGGCGTCGACGCCCCACCACCTCCTCTCCCCGCCACGCGGTCACCGCCACCACGTACAGACCGTGCCCTTCCAGCACCGTCTCTCCCTCGTACCAGCCCGGGGCGGTCTGCCGGAGGCTCACGCGCCCTACGGTCTGAGGACCCGCCACCGTGGCCTCGACCCGGAGTCCGTCCAGGTACTGCCCGGCCTCGTCCCGCGCGTCCGCCCGCAGCCGCAGCCGGCTTCCCCGCAGTTCCAGCCCCACGTCCAAGGGCCCCGGGTCCAGGCGCGCCACCCACCGCACCACCTGGGACCAGAACCTGGCGAAGGAAGCCCACGACTGCCACTCCACCGACCACCGGGGCACCGCGTCGGAGGTGAAGGCCACGGCCCTCCCCAGGCCGTACGTCCAGCTGGCGAGGATGGGGTCCTGGTGCGGCGAGAGCAGCTCCACCTGAGCCGTGGGCTTGGGGGAGGTGGCCACGTAGCCCCGGAGGGCCGGGACAGGCCCGATGCCCCGGAGCACGTCCCCGGGCCGGCGCTCCGGCACGAAGTGCTCCTCCACCAGGTACGACCGCGCGGCCAACAACGCCTCCGTGACGAAGATCTGGGGCAGGGAAGAGGGATCCCGAGCCAGGTAGTGCCGCCCTCCTCCCCAGCTGCTCAGGTTGCGCATGAACGCCACGTCCGCGTCCTTGCCCACGGAGACCGCGCTCACGGTGATGTGTTCCGCCCGCATGCGCCGCACCCACCGCTCGAAGTCCCCGGGGTCCGTCTGCCCGTCGGAGAGCACGATGACGTGCTTGACCCGGGCCTCCACCCCCCGCAGGGCCTGGTAGGCGGCCCGCAGAGCCGGGAGCATGTCGGTCCCCCCGCCCGCCCGCAGCCTCGACACCTGGGCCGCGATCCGCTCCCGTTCCCGGGCCGGCACCAGGGGGACCAGCCACCGGTAGCTCTGGTCGAACTGGATCACCCCGAGGAGGTCCCGGTCCTGCAGGAAGTCCACCACGGACTGCGCCACTTCCTTGGCCATCTCCACCTTGGCCGTCTCCGTGCCCACCCCGCCCATGCTCCCGGAGGTGTCCAGGACCAGGACCAGGGCCATACTGGGGAGCGCCACCCGGTGCTGTACCTCCATGGACACGGGCAGGACCTCCTCCAGGGGCGTGCGGCTGTAGCCGCCCACCCCGAACGCGTGAGGCCCTCCCACCACCACCAGGCCTCCTCCCTGGTCCCGCACGTAGTCCCGCAGAGCCTCCATCTGCGGCCGCGTCACCTGCAGGGCGGAGACGTCCTCCAGCACCACCGCCCCGTACCGCGCCAGGTCTGTGGCGGTGCCGGGGAGCTGGTAGGGGGGGACGCGGCGCACCCGGATCCCCTGGGCGCGCAACAGTTCCGCCACCCGCCCCGTCCCCGCGTACAGCACCTCGGGAGGTCCGGACACGGGCACCACCACACGGCCCGTGTTGTTCTCCGCCAGCCCGTCCTGGGGCGCCCGGACGTGCACCCGCACGTCCACCCAGCCGGGCCCCGAAGTTGTTACGGAGAAGGGGACCGTGGTGCGGCCGGCTTGCAGGAGCACCCTGCGGCGCGCCTGCAGCGTTTCGCCCACCCACACCTCCACCTCCGCGGGCTGGGGCACCGTGGAGCGCACCCGCACCCACAGAGGGACGCGCTCGCCCGCGGCGGCTTCCGGGGGTGCGGCCAGGTGCTCCACCACCACCTCCGGGGAACTCGGCCGCAGCAGGGGGAAGGTGTCCACCTGGACGCCTGCGGCGCGCGCCTCCCGGGCAGCTTCCACGGCGGTGCCCGCGTGGTCGCCGCCGTCGCTCAACACCACCACGCGCCGTGCCCCTTGGCCGCCCAGCAGAGACGCACTCAACCGGATGGCCGCGCCCAGGTCCGTGTCGTACGGCCTGGGCCTCTGGGTGGGGCGGAGCGCCCCCACGGGCGCGGGAGCCTGCTCCGCCACCGCCTCCCCCCCGAAGGTCACCAGCCCCACCCGGTCCTGGGGGCGGCGGGAACGCAGGGCCTCCCGCACGAAGTGCTCCGCCTGCGCCAGCTGTTCGGGGGAAACGCTGTCGGACCTGTCCACGGCGAACACCACTTGGACCGGCGCCGCGCGGTCCACCACCTGCAGCCCGCTCAGGGCCAACACCGCGAGGGCCACGCTGGCGGCCCGCAGGGCAGCCAGGGGGCGGCCGCGGGCCTGCCGGCGCCAAACCCACGCCACCAGGGGCAGCAGCAACAAGGCCCAAGGCCAGGACACCCGCATTCAGGCCTGCCTCCGGCAGAAGACCCACCACTCCGCCACCAGCAAGGCCAGGAAGGCACCCACCAGCCACCCTCCCAGGTCCCGCCGGGCAGCCTCCGGTACCCCGGACGCGGGGGGAGAGGAGACGGCGCCCTGCGACCGGGCGGAGGGGTACACCGCCCACACCCGGCGGACCGGTCCGGCTTCCAGGGTGTAGAAGCCCGCGCGGTCGAAGGGCGGCAGGAAGAACCGGCCGCCCTGGGGCCGCAGCCGTACCGTGCCCTCGGGTCCCCTCAGGACTCCTTCCCGCGTTCCCGCGGAGGGGACGGAGGTGCTGGCGCCCGCCTCCAGCGCGGACGCCAAGGGCCCGGCCAGCCACTGCAGGGTGTTGGCGATGAAGATGGGAAACCCAGGCCTTAACCCCACGTCGGACTGGGAGGGCGAAAAGGCCAGCAGCACAGCCCGCAGCCCTTCCCTCTCGTAGGCCCACGCCAAGGGCAGGTCGCCCTGCAGCACGACTTCCCCGCCCGCCACCTCCACCGCCCGGGCACGGTCCACCCGCACGCCCGACAAGTCCACGAACCGCGTCAGAGGGTGGGTGCGGCTCTGCCACGCCACCGTGTCGGACCGTACCGACCCCGCGTGCAGGGGAAGGTTGGACGGCAGGCTGTCCACCAGCAGGTAGTTCCCGGGGGGCAGGGCCACCCCCGAAACGCGGTGCAGCACCACCACGGAGAACTCCCCCCAGACTTGCGGGTCCGGTACCGCCTGCCTCCGCACCGGACCGGCCACCACCTCCACCGCCCGCTCAAGGAAAGGTTCTGGCGGGCCAGTCACCAGCACCCGCGGGCGCGGGAAGTGGGTCCCCAGGGCCGGGTACCGGTCCGTGGCAGCGAGGGAGTCCTGCGGCCGAATCCGGGCTTCCACCAGCAGCCCCGCGGCCACCTCCGCACTGGCCGCCGCCTCCTGCCCGGGCTGAAGCGCCACGGGGACCCGCACCGCGGGACGCCCGTCCACCAGCACCGAGACCGGCACCTGCCGTGGCCCGGAGGTGCGGTTGTGCACCCGCACCGTGACCCGCATGCGGCCTGGTGTGGTCGGGCTCGCCACCACCCCCGTGATGGCCACGTCCTCCAAGGGCCCCCCGAACACCTGGGACCGCGCGTGCGCCGCGGGCCGGTCGGAGAACGCGTGCACCTCCGCGGAAGGGCTCAAGGACCGGGCCAGGGCCACCGCGGCCTCGAGGTCCGAGGGGCCGTCCGTGGGCCGCAGACCGTGCAGGGCCCTCAGGGCGTCCCCCCGCTCCGCGGTGAGGGGCTGGACCAACCGGGGTGCCCAGGCTGCGGCCACCACCGCCACGCGCCGGGCCTTGGCCGACCTCAGCAGCTCCGCGGCCGCCGCCCGGGCGGCTTCAAACCTGCTGGGACGCACGTCCGTGGCCTGGAGGGTCACCCCCAGGTCCACCACCGCCACCACGTCCCCCTCTCCTCGGACGGGCCGCTGAGGCCGGGCCAACCCCAAAGAGGCCGCGAGCACCGCCAGCACCTGGATCAGCAGCAGGACATTCCCCTCGAACCGGCGCAGGGGGCGGCTCCGGACGCGCTCCCGCAGGGCGCGCCGCCACAGCAGCACGCTGGAAACCACCACGGGCACCCGCCGCGGCCTGAGCCAGTACAGCAGGACCACCACGGGGATGGCCGCCAGCCACCACAACGCGGAAGGGTTTCCCCAGGACATCAGCCCACCAGGCCCGCCCGCCTCAGGTACCGCAGCACCAGGTCTTCCACGGGGAACGCGGTGGTGGCCCGCACGTACGGGATCCCGTGGCGGCCGCAGTACTCCCGCACCCCTTCCAGGAAGGCGTCCCGGCGCGCGGTGAACTCGCGCACCAGGGAGCCGTCCACGGTGACCTCCACGGACTCCCCCGTCTCTGCGTCCATCAACCTCAGCTCCCCCCACCCCGGAGGCCGGAGGTCCTCCTCCGCCAGGAGGTGGACCACGAACACCTCCAGCCCCGCGTGCCGCAGACGGTCCAGGAAACCCTGGGCCCCCGCGGGGTCTAACAGGTCGCTGGTAACCACCACCAGCCCACGGTGGCGTGGGGCGAAGGCGCGCACCGCTTCCGCCAGCCGCGTGGGGCCCTCGGGCCGCTGGGACTCGAGGAACCGGAAGAGGTGGTGCGCGTGTGCCCGGCCCCGCCGCGGCGGCAGGAGGTCTAACTGGGTGCCGTGGAGGGCCACGGCCCCCACCCGGTCGCCGCCCGCCAAACCTACGTAGCCTAAAGCCGCGGCCAGCCGTTTGGCGTACTCCAGCTTGGGCGGGCTGCCCACGGCCATGGAGCCGCTGGCGTCCACCAGGAGGTGGACGTCCGTGTCCTCCTCTTCCTCGAAGAGCTTGACGAACAGCCGGTCCAGGCGGGCGTAGATGCTCCAGTCCACGTAGCGCCAGTCATCCCCCACCTGGTACGCGCGGTGGTCGGAGAACTCCACACCCCGCCCCAGGGTCCTGCTCCTCCGCTCGCCCGCGCTTCCCCGGGTCCTCCGCCGCGCCACCAGCCGGAGGCGTTCCAGCTTTTCCAGGAACGCGGGCTCCAAAAGCACCCTGGACTCCTGCCCCCTTCACGGGCGGGCGCCCGCCGCGGGTGTGGCCTCCGGCACCTCCTCCACCACCTCCCGCACCACGTGGTCGGGGTCGATGCCCTCCGCCTCCGCTTCGAAGTTCAGCAGAAGCCGGTGCCGCAGGGCAGGCAGGGCCACGGCCCGCACGTCCTCGACGCTCACGTGGACGCGCCCGTGCACCAAAGCCCGCGCCTTGGCGGCCAGCAAGAGCGCCTGGGCGCCCCGGGGGCTGGCCCCGTACCGGACCCACCGCTTCGCGGCCCGCGCGGGCCGGGGGCCCTGAGGGTGGGTGGCCTCCACCAGCCGCGCCACGTAGGCCTGCACGTGGGGTGCGGTCAACACCTCCCGCACCAGGGCCTGCATCCGCAGCACCCCGTCCGCCTCCGCCACGGGCTGGACTTCGGGGACCTGCGCCCCCGTGGTGCGCTCCAGGATCTCCACCACGGCCTGCGTGTCCGGGAAGGGCACCCGCAGCTTGAACAGAAACCGGTCCAGCTGCGCCTCCGGCAGGGGGTAGGTGCCCTCCATCTCGATGGGGTTCTGGGTGGCCAGGACGAAGAAGGGCCTCTCCAGCGGGTAGGAGACTCCCGCCACCGTCACCGCGCCCTCCTGCATGGCTTCCAGGAGGGCCGACTGAGTCTTGGGCGTGGCGCGGTTGATCTCGTCCGCCAGCACGATCTGGGAGAAAATGGGGCCGCGCTGGAAGGTGAGCCACCGGCGTCCTTCCGCGTCCTGCACCAGCACGTTGGTCCCGACCACGTCCGCGGGCATGAGGTCCGGGGTGAACTGGATGCGGGAGAACTTGAGGCCCAGGACCCGGGCCAGGGTCTTCACCAGCAAGGTCTTGCCCACCCCCGGGACACCCTCCAGCAGCGCGTGTCCGCCCGACAGGACCGCCAGGAGGACGCCCTCCACCACCTCCTCGTGCCCCACCACCACGCGGGCCAGCTCCGACCGGATGCGCTGGTAAAGGGTGTGGAACTCGCCCACGTCCACGGAGACCCTCCTAAGGACCGCTCTTCGCCAGGCCCGCGAAGTACTCCCGGACCCACTCCCGGTACGAGCCCGGGACGCGCTGTGCCCGCAGCACCTCGTCCGTCTGCCGCACCACCCGAGCGGAAACCCTCACCAAGGGCGTCCGCGCGGGCCCCGTGGACGCCGGCGCGGACAGCCGGGCGGAGTACACCTTGCCTTCGCCCGCCTGCCCCCGCAGGGACTCGGGCCGGCGGTGTCCCTCCAGCCGCGGGGTGGCGGGGCCGAGTTTGTCCGTCACGTGGCCGCTGCCCGGTTCCAACCCGTACTGTGGCCCGTCCCACGGCCGCGTTTCGGGGTCCTCGGGGTTGGCCGCGGCTCCGGGCCGGTTTCGCGGCACGGCCGGGTAGGCGAGGGGACGCTGCTGGACCGCTTCGGGGTCCGGGGCTCCCTGCAGGGCCCTGCCGATGCTCAAACTGCTGGCCTCCACCTCCCGCTGGTGGGCTGCCAGCATGCCCTCTTCCTCCAGGAGCCGAGCGAGTTCCCGCAGGGCTTCCTGCGCCCTCCGCACGTCCTCCCGGGCCTTCCCCCGGTCCCCGGCCTGGAGCCGGGCCTGGGCCTGCTGGAGGGCGCGGTGCGCGGGAGAGGCCGGCTGCAGGCCGCCCGTGGCCTGCAGCCGGCTCAGGGCTCGCCGGACCTGTTGCGCCTGCTCCGGGGAAAGACTCACCTCCTCCAGGGCGCGCCCCAGCTCCCGCAACTCCCGCTCCACAGCCCGCACCGCCCAAGGCTCCAGCTCCGGTCCCTCAGGGCCCAGAGAAGCCCCGAGCTGTGCGGCCTTCGTCTGCAGCCTCTCCCGGGCGGACCGCAGGTGGCCTCGCAGCCCTCCCAGTTCCTGCTGGGCGCGGTCCCCGGTGGCCCGCGGGGAGGCCAGCCCCCGGGCTACCTGCCGCACCGCCTGGGCGGTCTTCACCGCTTCCCCGAAACCCCGCGCCCGGGCCTGCAGCTCCCACGCCTGGGCCAGCTCCCCCAGCCTCTGCCCTTCCCGCCGTACCACTTCCGCCACCCGCCGCGCCGCGGTGTGCGGCAAGGTGGTGCCGCTCAACCACAGGTCCCAGACCACCACGCACGCGGCCAGGGCCGCCACCTGCCGCCACCGCTCCAGGCGGAGGGGTACCGCTTCCCGGACCCGTACTCCCCGTGCGGCCTGGGACACGTCCTCCAGGAAACGGTCCACAAGGCGGGAAGCAAGCCTGCCTTCCCGTACCGCCAGCCACGTGGACAGGCGGTCCTGCAGCCCGCAGGTTCGGTCCAGGTGGCCTGCGGCCAGCTGCGGGGTAGGCGGTCGCCACAAGAAGGCGACCGCCGCGGCCGCGGCCGCCGCCGCGGCTGCACTTGCCAAAACCCACTCCAGGCGCAGAGGGTAGGGGACCACCACGGTCCCCAGCTGCGCCAAAAACCCCGCGGCCAGGGTAACCCAAAGGGCCTCCTGCGCCGCGCGCAACGCCCTCCCTACGCGCAGGCGCCGCCGGGCCACGCGCAACAGGCGCTCCGGCTCCACCTCACCCCACCTCCCGGAGCCGCGGGATCCTGCGGGACAGGGCCCACAGACTCCACGCCCCCAGGGCCACGGAGGAAGCAGAGCAGGCGGCCCGGGCCCACCCCGCGGCCTGGGGTTGCACCGCGTAGGCGGGATGCCACGGCCACGGACCCACCAGCCCCGCGCCCGCCAGCAGCACCACCATGCCGCCCCACAGCAGCACCGACCGGGACACCTCCGACTCCACCGCCGCCACAAGCCACGTGGCCACTCCCGCAAATCCCCAGCTGACTGCCAGCACCACCACGGCCTGGCCGAGGCTGTCCTGCCAGGGCGTGCCCCTCAGGCTGTGGAGGAAGAGCAACACCGGCCAGGCTCCCGCGGTACACAGGCCCGCGAAGGCAAAGTTGCTGGCCGCCTTGCCCCACACCACGTCCGTGGGCGAAAAGGGAGACGCCGCCAGGTCCAGCACGTTCTTCTCCCCGGGGTAGGCGATCTCACTGCCCGCGGACGCGGTGACCACGGCGGCCACCACCACCAAAAGCCCCACGGACGCCACACCCAGGGGCGAGTCTCCCCCCCGCTCGGGACCGATCCCCAACAGGCCCAGAAGCCACACCGCGGCCTGCATCGCCAGCTGCACGGCTACACCCTTGCGGGTCCCCAGGCGGGCACGCAGGTCTCCCCGCACGATGGCCAGGGCCTTCACCGGGACTTCCCCACCACCACGCGCCACCCCTGACCGTCCCCACGGCTCAGGGCTACCAAAGGGCGGTCTTCCACTATACTAGCCGCCTCCGGGTGAGTCCAGCGGAAGGCAAGCAGGGCTGGGTGCTCGGGCTCCATGGCAGACCAGCGGGAAGCCACCCACAGCCCAGGTCCGGACTGCTCCAAGGGCGCCTGCCGGCGTCCCCAGAAAACCATCCCGCGGAGCCCCTCCGCACCCCGCACCGACACGGTCCCCTGCCCCACCTCCACCACAGCCGAGCCTTGCGGCGGCGCCTCCGCCTCCCAGTACAGGCTGACCCGTTCGCCCGCAGCCTGCCTCACCCGCACCACGGTGTGCTCCGGAAGGAAGGTCACCTCCGCTTCCGAGAACCCTCCGGAGGCAGACACCGCCTCCGCCCGCGGCAGGCTGTAGGTGTAGCTGCCCGCGTACGGCGCCCGGCCGTAACCCCAGCCGTACAGCCTGGCGGAGCCCTCCACCTCCACGTGCACCTCCCGGACCTCCAGGGGTGCCGCGCGCTGCCGGACCTGGTCCGCCAGGGCCGGCATGCCCGCCGCGCTCGCCACCACCACCGCGGCCACGCCCCACCAGCCCCAAGGCCGCCTGCCCGCCACTGCCACCGCCAGCACCCACAGGGCCGCGTAGGCTCCCAGGCCCACCGCGGCAGGCGCGAGGGGAAGCCGCGGCCGGGAGTCCGGTTCCGGGGGGACTTCCCGCGGGCTGGAAGCCGGAAGGGCCAGCCACCACAAGGGCGAGTCCGGCGGCACCTGGTGGGGTCCGGCGGCCCACACGTACACCCAGCCGAGCCCCCGGGCGGAACCCACGGCCACCGTGCGGGACCGTTCCACCACGGGTTTGCCCTCGCCCGCCGGTTCCAGTTCCCGCAAGGGCCCCGCTACCGACCGCAGCCCCACCGCCTGTGCTCCTGCGCCGAGCTCCCGGGCCACGGAAAGCCAGCTGGAAAGGGGACCCCCGTGCAAGGGCCCCGTCACCACCACCCGGCCGCCGTGGAGGACCCACGTCTGCAGGGCCTGCCTCTGCGCCTCGTGGAGCCTGCGCTCGTCCAGCTCCCCCACCACCAGCAGCTCTAAGGACGCGTAGGCGGCCGCGTGCTCGGGGAGCAGTTCCTCCCGCAGGCGCACCACCACGCGCCGCCCCGCCCCGGGCCCCTGGGCAGGTGGGGTGGGAGGCTCGGCGCCCAGGTAGCCCACCACGCCCGCCACCGCGGCCTCCGGCTGAGGCACCACCTCCTGGGAAGCCAGCTCCGTGCCGTCCCGGGCCAGTAAGGAAACCTTCACAGGCCTGCGGACGTCTGACAGCCACACCGGCACCGTTCGGGTAGACCGGCCGCCAGGGGGCAGCTCCACGGGGTACCGCAACCGCACCCGCTGCCTGCCGAACTCCTGCGGCAGCTCCACCACCAGCCACCCGGAAACCTCCCGCTCGGTGTGCACCTCCACGGTGAGGGGGTTCCAGGTGCCGTAGCGGGTCCACCCTTGCCAGCCTAGAATGGCCTGCACGGATGCGGGCTGTGCGAGGGCGGGCGCCGGGGGAAGGAAAGCCAGGAGCACCAGGAGCCCGCACCGAGCCCGCCGGGCGCGGCGCCGTGCCTCCGCCCGGGAACGGGTGCGGGAGGCGAGCTTCACCACCGTGGCCACTGTCCCGGAGCGCGTTCCGGGACAAACCCCTAGTCGGCCGGTTTGCTTTCCTTGGCGGGCTGCTCCTTCGTTTCCTTCTTCCCCTCGCCCTCAGACCGGGAAGCCCCGTCCTTGGACCGCCGGTAGTCCGTGGTGTAGAAGCCGGACCCGCGGAAGACCAGTCCCACGGTGCCCAGGAGCCTGCGGGTGGCACCGCCGCAGCGGGGGCAGGGCTCCGGCGGGCTTCCCACCGGCTGCAGCCGTTCGAATCTGTGGTCACACCGCGTACACAGGTACTCGTAGATGGGCACGGAAACTCCCTCCTGGCACTTGGCACTTCCTGCGCGCCCGCTATGGGGACCGCCTCCTGTCCCTGGCCCGGGCTCTACAGGCAAGTGTACCACGCCCCCGCCGAAGGTCCGGGACGCATGCCCGCAGGAGCTTCCCGCGCCCCGCGTCACCGGCGCTCGAGCCTCGCCACCCACACGGGGCCCGCGCGGACGCCGAAGGAGGTTCCGAAAGCCACCGCGCGGCCGTCCCACGACCACTGGGTCCCCACCACGGCGCCGGGGTCCGGGAACTCCAGGGCGTAGTCCGCGACCCGCAGGCGGGTGGAGCCGTCCGCGTCCAGGACCCACACCGTGGCCCGCTCCCCTCCCTCCACCTCCGCGTAGCTGAGCTTGTCGCCCTGGGGAGACCAGCTGAGCCCCCACAGCCGCTGCCCCCGGGCCACCGGCTTCCCGGGACGGTGACCTGTCACGTGCACCACCAAGGCCGCCCCGCTTTCCTCCGCCACCAGGTACGCCACCGCCCGCCCCGTGGGGGAGAGCTGGGCCTGCACCACAGAGGGAAAGGGCGCCGGGGTTCGCCGCCGGTCCGGCCCTGCCACCCGTACCCGCCAGAGGGCCACGGTCTTCCCGGAAGCGTCCTCGGCCCGGACGAAGGCGTACAGGCCGTCGGGGAACCAGCCGAGGTCGTACAGGGCCGGGGCAGGGCCGAACACCCGACGGCGCAGCCCTGCCTCCGCGGAAACCAGCCAGAGCCACACTCCCCGGTCCTCCACCACCGCCACCCCGCGGTCGCCCGCGGGGCCCCACCGGAAGGCCCGCACCACCCCGGGCAGTTCCACCCTGCGGGCGGTGGCCTTGGCCAGGTCAACCACCCACAGCCCGCCGGCCGACACCGCCGCCACCCACCTTCCCGCGCGGGACCAGTCCAGCTGTGTGACCGCGGGCAAGGCGGAGATCCGCCGCTCCGTGCCGTCCGGGGCCACGGCCACCACCCCCTCCGGGGTGCCGAAGGCCAGAAGGCCGTCCGGGGACCAGCTGGCGTTGCTGGTGGCCACCCGGTCGCTGACGCGCCGGACCTCCGCCACCCGGAGGGTGGCCACGGGCTCGGGCTTGGGGACCCGCTGGACCCGGACCTGGCAGGAAGAGGCAGCCAGGAGGGCGAGGAGGAAGGCCGCGTACCGGGAGGCGACCGCGGACGCCCGGGGGCGGTGGTCGGGAGTCGCAGTCCCCTCGGGCACCGTGCGGGTCACACCACCGCGTACTTGCCCGCGGCCAGGTCGCGGATCAAGCTCCGGACGTCGTGCAGCTCCCGGTCCAGGACCTCCCGCACCTGCCGCAGGGCCCGGGACCTCCGGACCCCCCGGTCGAGGATCACCTGCGCGGCAGCCACCTTGGGCCGGTCGATGGGCTCCCCGATCTGACTGCACAGCCAGATGTAGCACTCCCGCACGCCCCGCACCTCCTCGTACACCCGCTGGGCGATGCGGTGGGTGAGGACGGTGTAGATCTTCCCCACGTGGGACACGGGGTTCTTGCCCGCCGCGGCCTCCGTGCCCATGGGTCGGTTCAGGGCGATGACCCCGTTGACCTTGTTGCCCCGGCCCACCTGCCCGCTGTCCCCGCTCTCCGCGGAGGTCCCCGTCACGGACAGGTACACCCCGCCCAGGCCGCGGCCAGGCACGTCCGCGTGGTTCAGGTACAGGTGCACGGAGGGGAGGCTGCACCGGGAGCGGACGTACTCCAGGACCGCCTGCCGCATCTGTTCCTTCCTCCGGAAGTAGGTGGCCTCGCTGTCCACGAACCGGTCCACGAAGGCCACGGCCACGGTCAGGTGCAGCTCCTGCCCCGTCCGGACCCCCATGACCTTCACGTCCTCACCGGCCTCCGGGAACTCTGCCTTGAAGGCGGGGGAGTTGATGTACTTCTCCGTCTCCAGCACCACCCGCTCCGTCTCCGTGAGGGGCCAGTAGCCCACCGCGGCGGAGGTGTCGTTGGCCCCCACCTCCTCCCGCTGGAAGATGTCCACCAGCTCCGGAGACCCGGGTTTGATCTGGATGTCGTACTCCACGTGCCGGTCCGGGTCCACGAACCGCAGGTTTTCCCGGATCCACCGCTTGGCGGTGCGGACGGCCAGCTCCGGGATGGGGATCTCGATGTCGTCCACCCGGTACGTGGCGCGGTCACCGAAGATCAGCCGCATGGGGTGCACCACCCGGCCGCCCCCGAACCGCACCTCCGCCTCTCCCGCCACCAGGAAGGCCTTGTCGATGTTGTGGTGGAGGATGGTGCCCACCTTCTCCAGGTAGGCCTTGCTGAGCTCCACGGAGACCTGCTCCATGATGGCGTCGCAGATGGAGTCAGGGTGGCCCACCCCCTTGCGCTCCACCAGCTCCACCTGGTGCTCCGACACGGGTACGCCCGGCAGCGCCTCCACCAGGATGTTCCGCACCTGTACCCTCCTTCCCCAGAGTTTCCGTGCTCCCTCACGAAGGTGCCCAGCCCTCCTGGGCCAGGAGCGTGTCCCGGAAAAACCCCTCCCGCGGAGGGGCACCGGGGTCCCCGGAAATCGCTGCGCGATTTTTGGGGTGGTCTAGGCCGGAACCCATGGTACCCTTTTCTCCCCCACCTTTCCAACGGTCACCACCGCCGGCGGCGGGGGACGAACAGCCGCACCAGCAGCACGCCCGCCACGAACCCGCCCACATGGGCCCAGAAGGCGACCCCGCCGCCCAGCTGCGTCTGCACCCCGAGGGAAGCCAAGCCGTACAGCAGCTGCAGCAAGAACCACAAGGGCAAAAACAGCACCGCGGGGACCTCCGCCAGCTGGGTGAAGAAACCCAGGGGCACGAGGGCCAGGATCCGGGCGTGGGGGAACAACACCAGGTAGGCGCCCAGCACGCCCGCGATGGCGCCGCTGGCCCCCACCATGGGGACGGGGGAGTCGGGTTGGAAGGCCACCTGCACCGCCGCCGCCGCGAACCCGCACAGGAGGTAGAACACCGCGAACCGCCCGTGGCCCATGGCGTCCTCCACGTTGTTCCCGAAGATCCACAGGTACAGCATGTTGCCCAGCAGGTGCACCCACCCGCCGTGCAGGAACAGGGAGGTGACCAGGGTGAAGTACGGGGGTTCCGGTCCCAGCAAACGCGCGGGGACGACCCCGAAGGTCCGGAACAGCCACGCCAGCTCCGGTTCCGTGAGCCCCAGCTCGTACAGGAAGACCAAAAGGCAGGTGGCCAGAATGCCCCACATGACCACCGGGGGCCTCCGGGCGGGGACGCTGTCGCGCAGGGGGATCATGGCCGGAAGCCCCTGCGCGATTCTTGGGGCGCTCTGGACCGCGCGGGCCCGTGTTCCCGAGGCCGGCTTGCCCGGGACAGGCTCCTAAGACGCCCAGGTGGCACCTTCCACCCCGTCCAGGTCCGCCACCGCCAGCAGGACCTCCTCCCGCTTCACGTGGGGCGGCAGCCGCACCCCCAGGTGCATGCTCACCCGGCCGTCTCCCACGGCTTCCATCTCCACGCTCTCGATGTTGGCCCGGTGCTTGCCCAGGAGGGTCCCGATGGCGCCCAGCTGCCCGGGCCGGTCCACCATGGTCACGGTGAGGACACCCAGGCCCGTGGCCCGGCGGGGCAGCCAGCGTTCCACCCGGGGGAACAGGTACAGCACGGCCCAGGCCAGCGCCGTGGCCACCAGGGCCACCAGGTAAAAGCCGCTGCCCACCGCGGTGCCGATGGCCGCCACCGTCCACAGGCTGGCCGCGGTGGTGAGGCCGCCCACCCCGGCCCCGTGGCGCCAGATGGTCCCCGCGCCGATGAACCCGATGCCCACCACGATGTTGGACGCGATGCGGGCAGGGTCCGCACCGCTGCCGAAGAAGCCGTACAGGCTGATCAGGGTGAAGGTGGCCGCGCCCAGGGCCACCAGGATGTGGGTGCGGAAGCCTGCGGGTTTCTCCAGGACCTCCCGCTCGATACCGATCACCCCGCCCAGCACCACCGCCAGGGCGAGGCGCAACACCAACTCCCAGGGCTCCACCACGGAGGACATCCTAGAAGTTCCGTTCGCCCACCCATCGTAGGATGTCGCGGTAGGTGAGGGCAAGGACGAGGAGCAGCAGCAAGGCGAAGCCCACGAGGTGCACGTAGCCTTCCCGCCGCGGGTCCACCGCCCTCCGGCGCACCGCCTCCACCACGAGGAAGGCCAGCCGTCCCCCGTCCAGGGCGGGGAGGGGCAGCAGGTTGAACAGCCCGATCATCACGCTGAGGAAGGCGGTCATGAACAGGTAGGAGTCGAAACCCACCTGCGCCGCGTCTCCCAGCAGCCGCACCGCGCCCACGGGCCCCGCCAGCTCGTCCAGCACATCCCCGGACCCCACCAGCCGCGCCAGACCCGCCACCATGTCCCGCACGAAGCGCCCGGTCTGCTGTACCCCCCACGCCAACGCCCGGTGTGCGGGCAGCCGCTCCCGTGCCACCGCGGGGGTGATGCCCGTGATCCCCACCCCCAGCCGGGGATCCAGGCGCGGGGTCACGGTCACCTCGAACCTCCGCCCCGCGCGGTCCACCAAGAGCCTCAGGGGCCTGCCCGGGCTGCGGTGGATGGTCCGCACCATGGTCTGGCCATCGGGTACGGGCACCCCGTCGATGGCCACGACGCGGTCCCCCGGGCGCAGCCCCGCCTGCGCGGCCGGCCAGCCGGGCCGCACGGAAGCCACCACGGTGGTGACCTGCCTGGGCAGTCCGTAGAAGAAGGCCGCCGCGGCCACCAGGAGCACGGAAAGGAGGACGTTCATCCCCGGCCCCGCGGCCACGATGGCGATCCGGGTCCACACCCCCTTGCTGCGGAAGGCGTCGGGCCCGGCTTCTTCCTCGAAGTCCTCCCCCGCCAGCCGGACGTACCCACCCAGGGGGAAGGCGTTCAGGCGGTACTCGGTCCCGCCCCGCCTGCGCCGGAGCAAGGGCGGGCCGAACCCCACGGCGAAGGCCCGCACCGCGACCCCGCCCAGCTTGGCCGCCAGGAAGTGGCCGAGCTCGTGGGCCAGGATCATCAGCCCGAAGGCCACCAGGGCCAGCAGCAACGACACCCCTACAGACTCCTCACCAGGGCCCGCGCCCAGCGGTCCGCCTCCAGGATGTCCTCCAGGGTCGGCCGCGGGTGCGGCTCGTGCAAGTCCATGGCCGTGCGCACCAGCCTGGGGATCTGACCGAAGCGCACCTCCCCCTCCAGGAAGCGCTCTACCGCCACCTCGTTGGCCGCGTTCAGCACCGCGGGCAGGGTCCCCCCCACCGCCAGCGCCTCATAAGCGTACCCCAAGCAGGGAAACCTGCGAAGGTCCGGGGGCTCGAAGTTCAGGGTGTGGGGAACGGTCCAGTCCAGGCGTCCGAAGCCGGGGGGGAGGCGGTCCGCGCCGGCCAGCGCGTACTGGATGAACAGCCGCATGTCCGGGCGGCTGAGGTGGGCCAGGCTGGAGCCGTCCACGAACTCCACCAGGCCGTGCACCACGCTCTGGGGGTGGATGACCACCTCGATCCGCTCGGGCGGCAGGTCAAAGAGCCACCGGGCCTCGATGACTTCCAGGGCCTTGTTCATGAGGGTGGCGGAGTCCACGGTGATCTTGGCTCCCATGCGCCACGTGGGGTGCTGCAGGGCCTCTTCAGGGGTAGCGAACTCCACGGACTCCAGGGACCGCCGGAGGAAGGGGCCTCCGGAGGCGGTGAGGACGATGCGGCTCACCTGGTCCCGGCGCTCGGCCCTCAGGCACTGGTAGATGGCGCTGTGCTCCCCGTCCACGGGCACGATCCGCGCGCCACACGCCTGCGCCCGCTGCCGCACCAGCTCCCCCGCGGCCACCAGGGTCTCCTTGTTGGCCAGCGCCAGCTCCTTGCCCGCCCCGATGGCCGCCAGGCTCGGCAGCAGCCCCGCCACCCCCACCACCGCCACCAGCACCACGTCCGCGGAGGGCCAGCGGGCCAGCTCCTCCAGGGCCCGGGGCCCGACCAGCAGCTCCCCCCGCCACCCCGCGGCACGCTCCCGGAACTCCGCGGCCGCGTCCGGCTCCGCCAGGGCCACCGCCTCCGGGTTCCACCGGAGGGCCTGCTCGGCCAGGGTGGACGCGTCCCGGCGGGCGCCCAAGCCCACCACCCGCACCCGGCCCTGCAGGGCCTCCACCACCTCCAGGGCCTGCCGGCCGATGGAGCCCGTGCTCCCGAGGATACTGACGTTCCGCCTCACAACGCGCCCGTCCACAGGGCGAACAGGTAGTACGCCACCACCCCGGAGAACAGGAGCCCGTCGAAGCGGTCCAGGACCCCACCGTGGCCGGGAAGCAGGCTCCCGGAGTCCTTGGCGTGGGCTTCCCGCTTCAGCGCGGACTCCCACAGGTCCCCCAGCTGCCCCGCCAGGCTGCACACCAGCCCTCCCGCCACCACCCAACCCGACGGCAGCCCGAAATACGCCCCCGCCGCGGCTGCCCCCACCAACCCTCCCACCACCGCGCCCGCGGCTCCCTCCACGGTCTTGTTGGGACTCACCGCGGGCGCCAGCTTGCGCCGACCCCACCACCGCCCCACGAAGTACGCGGCGCTGTCCGCACACCACGTGCTGGCCAGCACCAGGAAGGTGAGCGCCATCCCTTCGGGCATCTCCCGCAACAGGACCCAGTGGGCGCCGAAAAGCCCCACGTACACCGTCCCCACCGCGGTGCCCACGGCGCCCGCCAGGACCCTGCCTCCGCTCAGGTTCAGCTGCACCACCAGGGAGGCCAGGACCGCCACCGCCAGCGCCGCCAGGGCCCACTGGGGTCCCGCCTGTGCCGCCAAGGGCAGCACCCCCGCGCTCAAAGCCCCTACGGCCCAGGACGGGGTGTACCCTGCCCGGTGGGACAGGTTGTAGAACTCCCACGCCCCCACCGCGGCCACCACCCCCGCGGCCAAGGCCATGATCCAGCCGCCGGCCCACACCGTGACCACCGCCACCGGGATCCCCACCGCGGCCGTGACGAGCCGCCTACCCAGCATCCAGTCCCCCGAACCGCCGCACCCGGCTCTGGTAGTCCCGCAGGGCCTCCACCAGGGCCTGCCGGTCGAACTCCGGCCACAGCACGTCCGTGAAGTACAGCTCCGCGTACGCGGACTGCCAGACCAGGAAGTTGCTGAGGCGCTTCTCCCCCGCGGTGCGGATGATGAGGTCCGGGTCCGGGAGGGGATGGGTCTGAAGTCGGCAAGCCACCTCCGCCTCCCCGATGCCCTCCGGGGTCAGCTCTCCCCGCCACACCGCCTCGGCCAGGGACCGGGCGGCCTGCACGATCTCCGCCCTGCCCCCGTAGTTCAGGGCGCCCACCAAGTGCAGGACGTCGTTGCCCGCGGTGGCCTCCTCCGCGTAGCGGATGGCCTCCTGCAAACTCCGGGGGAATTCCGAGCGGTCTCCGATCACGTGGACCCGCACCCCGTGGCGGGCCAGCTCCGGGGTCTCCTCCCTCAGGACCTCCTCGTACAGGGCGCACAGGGCCTCCACCTCGTCTCTGGGCCGGCGCCAGTTCTCCGTGCTGAAGGCGAAGAGGGTCAGGACCCGGATCCCCAGCTCCACCGCGGCTTCCACGGTCCGGCGGATGGCCGCCCGGCCCGCCCGGTGCCCTTCCGCCCGGGGCAGCCCCTGCCGGGTGGCCCACCGCCCGTTGCCGTCCATGATGATGGCCACGTGCACGGGCAGCCGCGTGGGATCCAGACCCAAAGCCCGCAGGCCCTCTTCGTCCAGCCGTTGCGGAGGGCGGGCGGGGCCTTCGGGCTTGCGCGGGGCGGCGGGGCTCAAGGGTGTGGGCCGCCCGCGGAGGAGGGGGCTCTGCCCTCCGGGCTCCGCCGGGACAGGGTGTACCGCTCCCACGCCACCACCAGCTCCACCTCGTCGTCGGCGGTGGCCCGCTGCCGCACCACGCGCTGTACGCCCCCCGCGGGGGTGCTGCGGGGCGGTGCGGTCTCCCGCACCCGGACCCGCCAGCCCGCGGCCTGGAGGGCGTGGAGGGCCTCCTCCAGGGGCAAGGCCACCACGTCCGGCGGGCCAGGGGTGGGGTCCATCACACTTCCAGGATCTCCGCTTCCTTCTTCTGGAGGAGCGCGTCGATCTCCGCGATGAAGCGGTCCGTGAGCTTCTGGAGCTCCTCCTGGGCCCGCCGGGCTTCGTCCTCGGAGATCTCCCGCGCCTCCTCCAGCTCCTCCAGGGTTTCCTTCGCCTCCCGCCGCACGTTCCGGACCGCCACCCGCCCTTCCTCCGCGTGCTTGCGGGCCACCCGCACCAGCTCCCGCCGCCGCTCCTCCGTCAGAGGCGGGATGGGGACCCGCAAGACCACCCCGTCCGAGCTGGGCACCAGCCCGAGCTCACTCTGCAGGATGGCCTTCTCGATGGCCTTGGTGGCGTTCCGGTCCCAGGGCTGGACCACCAGAAGGCGGGGCTCCGGGGCGGTGATGGTGGCCAGCTGGTTCAAGGGGACCTGGGTCCCGTAGTACTCCACCTTAATGTGCTCCAGGAGGGCCGGGCTGGCGCGGCCGGTGCGGAGGGTGGCCAGCTCGCGGGCGGTCACCTCCACCGCCTTCTGCATCCGTGTGCGCGCGTCCTTGAGCACGTCCTGGATCATGGCGCACCTCCGATGAGGGTGCCCACGTGCTCGCCCCGCACGATGCGTTCGAGGTTGCCGGGCTCCTGTAGGTTGAACACCCAGATGTCCAGGCCGTTGTCCATGCACAGGGACACCGTGGTGGTGTCCATCACCTGGAGGCCCCGGTTGATGTACTCCAGGTACGTCAGCCGGTCGAACATGATAGCGTCCCGGTGCACCCGGGGGTCCTTGTCGAACACCCCCGGCACCCGGTTCTTCGCCATGAGGACCGCGCCCGCCTCGATCTCGATGGCCCGCAGGGCCGCGGTGGTGTCCGTGGTGAAGTACGGGCTCCCGGTGCCCGCGGCGAAGAGCACCACCCGCCCCTTCTCCAGGTGCCGGATGGCCCGCCGCCGGATGAAGGGCTCCGCGATCTGGTGCATGGCGATGGCGGTCTGCACCCGGGTCTCCAGCCCGTGGCTCTCCAGCACCTCCTGCAAGGCCAGGGCGTTGATGACCGTGGCCAGCATCCCCATGTAGTCCGCGGTGACCTTGTCGATGCCCAGCAGGCGGCTCATCTCCGTGCCCCGGACGATGTTGCCACCGCCCACCACCAGGGCCACCTGGACCCCCAGCTCGTGGACCGCCCGGACTTCCCGGGCCACCACCCGGAGCACCTCGGGGTCCACCACGGAGCGGCCGTCCCCGCTCAGCTCCTCCCCGCTGAGCTTGAGGACGATCCGACCGTACCGTAACGCTGCCACGTCTCGCCGAGTCGCTCAGGTCCCCGGCGGAGAGCCGTCCTCTCGACCCTCCATCCTACCCCGCCTCCCCGAGCTTGAAGCGGGCGAACCGGCGGACCACGATGTTCTCCCCGGTCCGGGCCACCACCTCCGCGATCCGGTCCCGGACCTTCTTGCCCTCGTCCCGGATGAAGGGCTGCTCGAGGAGGACCACCTCCTCCAGCCACTTGCCCAGCTTGCCCTCCACCGCCCGCTCCACCGCGGAGGGCGGCTTGCCGTGCATCTGGGCACCCAGCTGCGCCCGGGCGATCTCCCGCTCCCGCTCCAGCTCCTCCGGGGGCACGTCCTCCCGACGGATGTACCGCGGGTCCCGGGCCGCGATCTGCAACGCCAGGTCCCGGACCAGCTGCCGGAACTCCTCCGTCCGGGCCACGAAGTCCGTCTCGCAGTTCACCTCCACCAGGACCCCCAGGCTCCCACCTCCGTGGATGTACGCGTCCACCAGCCCCTGGCTGGCGGCGCGGCCGGCCCGCTTGGCCGCCTGAGCCAGGCCCCGCTTGCGCAGCAGCTCCACGGCCTTCTCCAGGTCCCCTCCGGCCTCCTCCAGGGCCTCCTTGCAGTCCATCATGCCGGCCCCCGTCCGGGCCCGGAGTTCCTTCACCAGTTCCAAGCGCACCGCCATCTAGACCTCCACGTCCTCTTCCTCGTACGCCTCCAGGGCCGCCTCCTCCAGGTCCAGCTCCTCGGGTTTCTCCTCCTCGGCCTCCGCCTCCGCGGCGGCCACCGCGGGGGCCGGGAGCTCCTCGGTCACCTCGCCGACCCGCTTGCGCCGCTCCTCCAGCCCCTCCAGGCACGCGTCCGCGATGCGGCTGGTCACCAGCCGGACGGCCCGGATGGCGTCGTCGTTGCCGGGGATGGGGTAGTCGATCTCGTCGGGGTCGCAGTTGGTGTCCACAATGGCCACCAGGGGGATGCGCAGCTTGCGGGCCTCCAGGACCGCGTTCCGCTCCTTGCGGGTGTCCACCACGTACACCGCGGAGGGCAGGCTCTTCATGGCCTTGATCCCCCCCAGGTACTTCTCCAGGCGGGCCAGCTCGTCCAGGATCTTCGCCTGCTCCTTCTTGGGCAGCATCTCCAGCTGCCCCGCGTCCCGGAGCTGCTCGATTTCCCGCAGCCGGTCCACCCGCTTCCGGATGGTCTGGAAGTTGGTCAGCATCCCGCCCAGCCACCGCTGGTTCACGTAGGGCATCCCGGCCCGCTGCGCCTCCTCGCGGATGGCGTCCTGGGCCTGCTTCTTGGTGCCCACGAACAGGACCAGGCCTCCGTCCGCCACGGTCTGCCGCACGAACCGGTAGGCCTCCTCGAACAGGGGGACGGACTTCTGGAGGTCGATGATGTGGATCCCGTTGCGCTCCGTGAAGATGAAGCGGGCCATCTTCGGGTTCCACCGCCGGGTCTGGTGCCCGAAGTGGACCCCCGCTTCCAGGAGCTGCTTCATGGTGACGACCGGCAACGTACACCCCTCCCGGTTGGCCTCCGCCCGCCTCCCCTTGGGGGACCGGAGCCCGGGCCGCGGGAGCAGCCCGGGGGCGGGCGTGCAAAAGTACGCGGGCCCGCCGGCCCGCGCCCGCGGTAGTATACCACAGCTACAGGATGTACCGGCTGAGGTCCTGATCCCGGAGGAGGGGTTCCAGACGCCGCCGCACGTAGGCTTCGTCGATGACCACCCGGCGGGGGCCCTCCGGAGCCTCGAAGCTGATCTCCTCCGTGACCTTCTCCAGGACCGTGTGCAGCCTCCGGGCCCCGATGTCCTCTGTGCGCTCGTTGATCTCGTGGGCGATGCGGGCGATGGCCTCCACCCCGTCCGGGGTGAACACCACCTCCACCCCCTCCGTGGCCAAGAGGGCCTGCACCTGTTTGGTCAGGCTGTTTTCCGGCTCCGTGAGGATGCGGACGAAGTCCCGGTGGGTGAGACGTTCCAGCTCCACCCGGATGGGCAGCCGGCCCTGCAGCTCGGGGATGAGGTCCGAGGGTTTGCTGGCGTGGAAGGCGCCCGCGCACAGGAACAGGATGTGGTCCGTCCGCACCGGGCCGTACCGGGTGGTGACCGTGGACCCCTCCACGATGGGCAGCAGGTCCCGCTGCACCCCTTCCCGGGACACGTCCGGCCCCACGGACGGTCCAGAACCCGCGATCTTGTCGATCTCGTCGATGAACACGATGCCCAGCTCCTCCGCCCGGCGCACCCCCTCCCGCTGGGCTTCCTCGTGGTCGATGAGCTTGGCGGCCTCCTCCTGGGCCAGGATCCGGAGGCCCTCCGCCACGGTCACCCGCCGGCGCTTGCGCCGCTTGGGCAGCAGCCCGCCCAGCAGGTCCTGCAGGTTGATCCCCATCTCCTCCACGCCCTGGGCCCCGATGACCTCGATGGTGGGGAAGGTCTGCTCCTCCACCTCCACCTCCACCATCTCCCGGTCCAGCTCCCCGGCCTCCAGACGGGGCCTGAGCTCCCGGCGCCGCTGTTCCACCTCCTGCTGCTCCCGGGCGAAGGTGCTCTCGGGCACCGTGGGGGCGCGGCCCAGGAGGGCCTCCAGGGGGTTGGAGAAGGCCGGCCGGGTCGGGTCGGGTACGAGGATGCGCAGCATGCGCTCCCGGGCTAAGCGTTCCGCCTCCGCCTGGACCGCCCGCATGCGCTCCTGCTTGACCATCTGGACGGAGACCTCCACCAGGTCGCGGATCATGGAGTCCACGTCCCGGCCCACATAGCCCACCTCGGTGAACTTGGTGGCCTCCACCTTCACGAAGGGCGCGTCCACCAGGCGAGCCACCCGCCGCGCGATCTCCGTCTTGCCCACCCCCGTGGGCCCGATCATGAGGATGTTCTTGGGGATCACGTCCCGGCGCAGGGACTCGGGCAGGAGGCTGCGGCGGTACCGGTTCCGCAGGGCCACCGCCACCGCCCGCTTGGCCGCCTCCTGGCCCACGATGTGCTTGTCCAGCTCTGCCACGATGCGGCGGGGCGTGAGCTCCTCCATGCGGAAGCCCATGGCTACAGGGTCTCCACCACGATCCGGTCGTTGGTGTAGATGCAGATCTCCGCGGCGATCCTCAGGGCCTCCCGCACCACCACCTCCACGGGGAGCTCCGTGTGCCGCAGCAGGGCCCGGGCCGCGGCCTGCGCGTAGGCGCCGCCGCTTCCGACCCCCGCCACCCCGTCGTCGGGCTCCACCACGTCCCCGCTCCCCGAGAGGATGAGCAGGTGCTCCCGGTCGCACACCACCAGCATAGCCTCCAGCCGCCGCAGGGTGCGGTCCGTCCGCCAGTCCTTGGCCAGGGCCACCGCCGCCCGCGGGAGGTTGCCCCGGTGCTCGCTCAGCTTGGCCTCGAAGCGCTCGAACAGAGTGAGCCCGTCCGCGGCGGTGCCCGCGAAGCCGGCCAGGACCCCGTCCCCGATGCGTCGGACCTTGCTGGCCGTGTGCTTGAGCACCGTCTGCCCGAGGGTGACCTGGCCATCCGACCCCATGGCCGCCCGGCCGTCCCGCAGGACCGCCAGCACCGTGGTGTGCAGGAGTCGCCCCATCCTCTCTGGCAGTCTACCGCGCCACCCGGCTTCCCACTACGCCCGGGGGTGCGCGCGGTCGTACACCTCCTTCAGCCGGGCCCGGCTGGTGTGGGTGTAGATCTGGGTGGTCTGCAGGCTGCGGTGTCCCAGCAGCTCCTGCACGGAACGCAGGTCTGCCCCCCCGTCCAGGAGGTGTGTGGCGAAGGTGTGCCGGAAGGTGTGGGGGGTGACCCGGACGCCACCCAGCACGGTCCGGGCGTAGCGCCGCACCACCAGCTGCGCGCCCCGGGGCGACAGGGGACGGCCCCGGTGGTTCACGAACAAGGCCTCCACCCCGGGTGCCGCCAAGCGGGGCCGGCCGCGCTGGACGTACGCGTCCAGGGCCGCCCGGGTGGCACGGGGCAGCAGGACCACCCGTTCCCGGTTCCCCTTGCCCACCACCCGCAGCTCGCGGCCGGGCCCTAAGTCCGCCACCCGCAAGGAGAGGGCCTCCTGCACCCGCATCCCCGAACCGTACAGCAGCTCCAGGAGGGCCCGGTCCCGGAGCCCCAAGGCTGTGGAGGCCTTCGGGGCCTGGATCAGGGCCCGCACCTGCGCGGGTGTGAGGGAACGGGGGAGCCGGCGGCCCCCGCGGGGTGCCCTCAGGCCCCGGAAGGGGTTCCCGGGGAGCCTCCCGGTGCGCACCAGGTAGCGGAACAGGTGACGCAGGCTGCTCAGCCGTCTGGCCACGGTGGCGCGGGAACGCGACCCTGCGAGGCGTACCAGGTAGCGCCGGGCACACGCCACGTCCACCTGGTGCCAGCGGGTGATCCCCTCCGCGGCCAAGAACTCCAAAAAGTCGCCTGCGTCCTGACGGTAGGCCCGGAGCGTGTAGGCGGAAGCCCCCCGCTCCGCCTGCAGGGTCCGCAAGAACGCCTGCACGTCCCGCAGCAGGCCGGTCAGCGGGCGGCCACGGGCTCTGCCGCCAGGGGTTGCGGCTCGGTGGCTCTGCACGAGGGGTTCACGCACCGGTGGTACGGCTCTCCGCGCCGGGACCGGCGCACGGCCATGGGGTAACCACAGCGCGCGCACTTCCGGTCCGTGGGCCGGTCCCAGGAAGTGAAGTCGCAGGTGGGGTAGTTGGCGCAGCCGTAAAAGATGCGACCCCGCCGGGACCTGCGCTCCACCACCTCGCCCCCGCACTTGGGGCAAGAAACCCCGATGCCCACGGGGCGGGTGTAGGTGCACCCCGGGTAGCCGCTGCACGCGATGAAGGTCCCGAACCGCCCTTGTTTGCGCACCAGGCCTCGGCCGCACAGGGGGCAGGGCTCCCCCGTGGGTTCCGGCTTCATCTCCACTTCCTCGATGACGGCCTCCGCCCTCTTCAGGTCCCGCTCGAAGGGCTCGTAGAACTGCTGTACCACCTCGACCCAGTCCGCCCGCCCCTCCTCCACCCGGTCCAGGTCTTCCTCCAGGTGGGCGGTGAACCCCACGTCCACCACGTCGGGGAAGTGCTGCAAGAGCAGGTCGTTCACCAGGCGGCCGAGTTCCGTGGGGACCAACCGGCGGTCCACCAGCCGCACGTAGCCCCGCTTCTTGATGGTCTCCAGGGTCGGCGCGTACGTGGACGGCCTCCCGATCCCCTTCTCCTCCAGGGCCCGCACCAGGGTGGCCTCCGTGTACCGGGGCGGGGGTTGGGTGAAGTGCTGCTGTGGCACGAGCTCCAGCAGCCGCAGCCGCTCTCCGGGGCTCAACTCCGGCAACCAGCCCTCCGCCAGCTCCTCGCCCTCTCCCGGGATCTCCCGGTACACCACCAGAAAGCCCGGGAACTTGACCCGTTGCCCCGTGGCCCGCAGGCGGTACTCTCCCGCGGCCACGTCTACCGCCAGGGTGTCCAGGACCGCGGAGCTCATCTGGCTGGCCACGAACCGCTCCCAGATGAGCCGGTACAGCTTGTACTGGTCGGGCCGGAGGTACGGCTTGACCTTTTCCGGAGTGCGGTACACGGAGGTGGGCCGGATGGCCTCGTGGGCGTCCTGGGCTCCGCGCCGGGACGCGTAGCGCCGGGGCTGGGCGGGCACGTACGCCTCGCCCCACCGTTCCCGGACGAAGGCCCGGGCTTCCTCCTGCGCGGAGGACGCCACCCGCACGGAGTCGGTGCGCATGTACGTGATCAGGCCCACCGTGCCCTCCTCCCCCACGTCCAGGCCCTCGTACAGCTGCTGGGCCAGGGACATGGTGCGGGAGGCGGAGTACCCCAGCCGCCGGTTGGCCTCCTGCTGCAGGGTGCTGGTGATGAAGGGAGGCGCGGGGTGCCGCTGCTGGTCCCTGCGGCGGACCTCCGCCACCCACCACGAAGCCGCCTCCAGCTCCCGCAGGATGCGCCGGGCCTCCTCTTCGTTGGGGATCTCCACCTTGCTCTCGCCCCGGGACACCAGCCGGGCCTCGAAGGGTGCGGGTTCGTCCTCCGGGCTCAGGCGTGCGGTGATGGTCCAGTACTCCTGCGGGGTGAAGGCCTCGATCTCCCGCTCCCGGTCGCACACCAGCCGCAGGGCCACGGACTGAACCCGCCCGGCGCTCAGACCTCCCCGCACCTTCCGCCACAACAGAGGGCTCAGCTTGTACCCCACCAGGCGGTCCAGGACGCGCCGGGCCTGCTGCGCCGCCACCCGGTTCATGTCGATGTCCCGAGGGTGCTGCAAGGCGCGGCGCACCGCCTCCCGGGTGACCTCGTGGAACTCGATGCGGCGGATGTTCGGGTTGACCCCGTTGAGCAGGGTCTGGAGGTGCCAGGAGATGGCCTCCCCCTCCCGGTCCGGGTCCGGGGCCAGGTACACGGTGTCCGCGTCCTTGGCAGCCTCCCGCAGCTCCTTGAGGATGGGGCCCTTGCCCTTGATGACGATGTAGTGCGGCGTAAACCCACCCTCCACGTCCACGCCCAGCTTGGACTTGGGCAGGTCCCGCACGTGCCCCATGGAGGCCAGCACCCGGAAGCGCCGGTCCAGCAGCTTCTTCAGGGTGCGGGCCTTGGTGGGTGACTCCACGATGACCAGGCTCTTCTTCGACACGGTCCTCCCCGCCGCGCAAACCCCCTTCGGTCGGCCCCATGGTAGCACAGGGCGTCAACGCACCCGGGAGCGGGCCAGCTCCGCCTGGCCGTCCCCGCCTGCCGGCGCGGGAGGTTGCGAACCCCGATTTCAACGGAACAGGTCGCGTTCGGGAGGCCGCACCAGCTGCCGGGCGCTCCCGTCTCCCCGCGCGCGCCAGCCCCGCACCAACACCAGGGGCCGCCCCTCGTCCGCCTGCCCCATGAGGAGGGTGGCCGCGGAGGCCAGCTCGTCCGCCACCGCCTCCACGGAGCTGGTGAGGACGTAGCCGTACAGGTCGCGCCGGCCTCGGTGGTCCAACAGCGGCTCCAGCCCCGCGAGGCCCACACACACCCCCACGGCCCCTTCCCGGTGCGCGCGGCCGTGGGTGTCCGCCACCAGCACCCCCACGGTGCAGCCGAAGTGCTGCCGCAGGGCCTGCTGCATGCGCCGGGCCGAGGCGTCGGGGTCCGCGGGCAACAGCACCGCGCAGTCCGGCCCCGCGTTGGAACGGTCCACCCCTCCGTTGGCACACACGAACCCCAGCCGGTGTCGGGTGAGGAGGAGCCCGGGCCGTGCCCGCACCACCTCCACGGACTCCCGGAGGACCAGCTCCACCACCCGCGGGTCCTTTCCCGTCTCCTGCGCCCAGCGCACCGCGGCCTGCGAGGGCTGCACCTCCGCCAGGCGCACCACCCTCCCCTCCGCCACGGACACCACCTTGTGGGCCACCACCAGCACGTCTCCCTCCTGCACGCGCAGCCCAGCTTCCCGCAAGGCGTCTGCTGCCCAGTCTCCGAGGTCGTCCCCGGGACGCACCCGGCGGCACGGTACCGCGGTCATCCAGAGCTCCACCGTCCACCCCGCCCGACTCGTGGTATGCTGCGCAACGCAGGGTTCCTACGGCGCCTTCCCGGGCCATCCCTGCAGCGAGGGGACGTGCGGCTGGCCTTCTTGGGGGACGTGATGCTGGGCCGGTTGGTGAACCGCGCCCTGCAGGGCAGGCCCCCCACCTTCCCGTGGGGCGACGTGCTGCCCGTGCTGCAGGCCACGGACGGCGTGCTGTGCAACCTGGAGTGCGTGCTGTCGGACCGGGGCGCCCCGTGGCCGGGGAAGCTGTTCACCTTCCGCTCCGACAGCCGCCACGTGCAGGTCCTGCAGGCCGCGGGGGTGCGGGCGGTGAGCCTGGCCAACAACCACGTGCTGGACTTCGGGGACGAGGCCCTGGTGGACTGCCTCCAGGTCCTGGACCGCGCGGGCATCGCCCGCGCGGGGGCGGGCCGCGACGCCGCGGAGGCACAGCGGCCCGCCCGGTGGCGGTGTGGGGGGAGGGAAGTGGGGCTGGTGGCCTTCACGGACAACGAGCCGGACTGGGAGGCGGGCCCCGGGCGGCCCGGCGTGTTCTACGCCCCGGTGGACCCGCAGGACCCCCGTTTCCTCCAGGTGCTGCAACGGACGCGGGAGCTGGCCCAGGAGGTGGACGTGGTGGTGGTCTCCGCGCACTGGGGGCCCAACTGGGGCCGACGCCCCCTTTCGGAACACCGGGTGGCGGCACGGCTGCTGGTGGAGGCGGGCGCGGACGTGGTGTGGGGGCACAGCGCCCACATCGTGCGCGGGGTGGAGTTCCTGGACGGGCGCCCGGTGCTGTACAGCTGCGGGGACTTCGTGGACGACTACGCGGTGGACGAGGTGGAGCGCAACGACTGGTCCTTCGTGTTCCTCCTGGAGTGGCGGGAGCAGGGGGTGGAGGTGGAGCTGGTCCCCACCGTCGTCCGGGAGTTCCGGGCGAACCTGGCCCGCGGGGAGGAGCGGGACGCCCTCTGCCGCCGCATGCGGGAGCTGTGCGAAGAACTGGGAACCCGGGTGGAGCACACCCCCCAGGGCTTACGGCTGCGGCCCCAGCCCGCCACCTGACGCCACCGCCGCAACGCCGGACCCACCGCCCCTCAGCGGTCCAGCCGGCACGGACCCCCGCCCACCAGCCGGCCCAGCCGGCCGCGGTGCCGCGCTACCCAGCGGTAGGCGGCCTCCACCACGCCCGGGAAGGCTTCCGCCACGGCCGCCAGCACCCGAGCCCCGGGCAGCAGGCGGAGCAGGGCAGGCACCGCACGCCCGCCGGAGTACACCTGCCCCTGCGGGCTCACCAGATGCCAGGACGCCATGCGCTCCCACTCCGGCATGTCCCCCAGCCACCGGGCCGCCTGGGGGTCTTGCAGGGCGCAGGTGCGCAGCCTGCGGGCCCGGTCCCACCGCAGGACCTTCCGGACCGCCCACCGGCAGAACCCGCAGTCCGCGTCGTACAGCAAAACGTGCTGTCCTGCAGCCTGCCCTTCCCTCACCGCGCGGGCACCTCCACCTCGGGCACCAGCCCGTGGACGATGTTCTCCGTGGCCAGGATGTGGTCCAGCATCAGCTGGCGGGCCCGGGCTGGCCTGTGGTCCCGGATGGCCTCCAGGATGCGGCGGTGGTACTCCGTGGAGTGCCGCAGCACTTCCTCCGAGTGGTGCACGATGAGGTCCAGGACCTCCGTGAGGGAGGTCTGCAGCCGCACCACGCTGTCGAGCAGAAGCGGGCTCTTGGCCGCGGCCGCGATCCCCACGTGGAACCGGGCGTCGTACGCCCGGTACACCGGGAAGTTCCGCTCCGTCCCCCGCATCTGGGCCAGCAGCTGCGCCAGCTCCCGCACCTCCCCAGGGGAGGCCCGTTCCGCGGCCAGCTCTGCCACCGCAGGCTCCACAGCCCTGCGGAAGTCCAAGATGGCGGGGATCTCGTGTCGGATCCGGTTCAGCACCGCCCGCCGCTCCCGCGCCCGGGGCAGGTCCGGCCAGCGGGCCACGAAGGTCCCTCCCGCCCGCCCCCTGCGGACTTCCAGGTAGCCCGCGTCCACCAGGATCCGCAGGGCGCCGCGCAGGGTGGACCGGCTGATGCCCAGGCGCTGCGCCAGCTCCCGCTCCGGCGGCAGCTGGTCGCCCACCTTCACCAGCCGGGCTTTGATGACCCCCGCGAGGCGCTCCACGGTCTCCTCCACCACGTTCCGGGACCGCACGGGGGAGAACACCGCGGCCAAGACCCCCTCCCCGGCGCCACCCCAGAGGACTTCAGCCCGTCCCTTCACCGGAGCACCACGGGGACCCGCAAAAGCAGGCGCGCGCCGCCCACCACGAGCAGGATGACCCCGACCAGGAGGGTGGACAGGGCCGCCGCGGCGGCCAGCTTGCCGTCCGTGGTCAGGGTCAGGACCGCGGTGGCCGGCAGGTCCAGCCCGGGGGCGATCAGGAAGATGACCGCGCTCAGGGTCACCATGCTCCGCACGAAGATGTACACGCCGGAGGAGAACAGGGCAACCCGCAGGAGGGGGAAGACCACCTGCGCGAAGGTGCGGGCGGCGCTGGCCCCCAGGCTGTGGGCAGCCTCCTCCACGGACCGGTCCACCTGCTGCAAAGCCGCGCTGGCGGCCAGGGTGCCCAGGGTCACGAACCGGAACACGTACGAGAGGACGATCACCGTGGCCGTGCCCACCAACACCAGGGGCGGCTTGTTGAAGGCGAAGAGGTACCCCAGCCCCACCACGGTACCCGGTACCGCCGCGGGCAGGACCGCCAGGGCGTACAGCAGCTGGCTTCCCCACGGGCGCAGCCGGTGCACCACGTAGGCCACCACCACGCTCAACAACGCCCCCGCCACCGCGGCCAGCCCGGAAAGCTTCAGCCCCGTGGGCAACGCCTCCCGCACGCCCACGGCCTCGAACCGGTAGTGCTGCCAGGTCAGCGTCCAGTCGTAGCCCCACACCCGCACCACAGAGGCCGCGGCCAGGGTCCCGTAGATCAGGAGGACGAAGCCCGCCCACCCCCACGCGAACGCCGCGGCCGCCACCCGGCCCCAGCCCCGGGTGGGTTGCAGGAAAGGGCGGGCCTGGCCCGTGAGGGTGGCGGTGGCCTTGCGCCGGAAGTAGCTGTCCAGCAGGAAGGAACCCAAGGCGGGAACCAGGAGCACCACGCTCACCACCGCCGCCATGCCGAACCGCTGCAGGCCGAAGACCTGGGTGTAGATCTCCGTGGCCAGGACCCGGTAGTCGCCCCCCACCACCACGGGGGTCCCGAAGTCCGTGACCACCAGGTTGAACACCAAGAAGGCGGAGGCCGCCAGCCCGTACCGCACCGTGGGCACCGTGACCCACCAGAAGACCCGCCAGCCCCGAGCCCCCAAACTCTGCGCGGCTTCGTACAGGGAAGCGTCCACCGCGCTCAGGCTGGTGTACAGCACCAGCAGGGCGTGGGGGAAACAGTAGAACACCTCTCCCAGGACGATGCCCACGGGGCCGTACAGGCTCCAGTCCAGTCCCAGGAGGGTCCGCGTGAGGAGGCCGTTCCTGCCGAACAGGAAGATCAGCCCCAGGGCTTGCACGAAGGAGGGCGCGATCAGGGGCAGCAGCCCGATGGCCCACAGCACGGACCGGCCCCAGAGAGTGGTCCGGGTGAGGACGTACGCGTACCCGAAGGCCAGGCCCACGGTCAGCACGGTGGAGACCACGGAGACCACCGCGGTGTTCCGCACCGTCTGGAACAGCTTCGGCTCCCTCAGGAACTCCGCGTAGTGCTCCAGGGTGAACCCCGCCTTCCAGAAGGACCGCCCCACGATCTCCCCCAACGGGTACAGGACGAAGGCGCAGAACAGCAGCAGCAGGGCCGCGGCCACACCCCGGGCCAGCCACAGGTCCTGGGCCAGCCAGGGCCGGGGGACCGGGCGGACGACGGCGGGGGTGGCCTTCACGGAGACCCGGGGAACACCAGAATGGCTTCCGGGGGCAGGTGCAGGTGGACGGTGTCCCGGAGGGCCACGCGCCCGCCCGACAGCACCTCCTGGGGGACGTCCACCGCCAAGAGCTCGCCCTCCGCGCTCACGTGAAGACGCACGTACGGCCCGAAGAAGGTCCAGGACTCCACCACCCCTGGGACGCAGTTGCCCTGGGCAGCGGCCTGGCTCCCGTTCACCAGGCGCATCCGCTCCGGCCGGATTCCCAGGACCACGGGCCCCGGGCCCGGAGGACGGGTGGCCACCGCCAGCCGCACCCGACCCCACCGGACTCCCCCATCCTCCTCCGCCCGGGCCCGGAGGAGGTTGGTGGTGCCCACGAAGTCCGCCACGAAGGAGTTGGCAGGCCGCGTGTACACTTCCAGGGGCGGGCCCACCTGCTGCACCCGGCCCTGCCACAGGACCACCAACCGGTCCGCGAGGGAGAGGGCTTCTTCCTGGTCGTGGGTCACGTACAGGACGGTCACGCCCAGCTCCCGCTGGATCCGCCGGATCTCCGCCCGCAGCCGCACCCGGATCTTGGCGTCCAGGGCCGACAGGGGCTCGTCCAGGAGCAACACCCGGGGCTGGATGGCCAGGGCCCGGGCCAGGGCCACCCGCTGCTGCATTCCGCCGCTGAGCTGCGCGGGGTACAGGCGGGCGGCCTGTTCCAGGCCCACCAGGGCCAGCATCTCCTGTACCCGAGCCCGCACCTGGTGCGCGGGCAGACGCCGGACCCGCAGCCCGAAGGCGACGTTGTCCCACACCGTCATGTGGGGGAACAGGGCGTAGGACTGGAACACGATGCCGAAGTTGCGCTCCTGCGGCGGCAGGTGGTGGACGGGAGCCCCGCGGTAGTAGATGGCACCTTCCGTGGGCGTCTCAAAGCCCGCCACCAGCCGGAGCAAGGTGGTCTTCCCGCACCCGCTCGGTCCCAGCACGCACACGAACTCCCCGGCCTCCACCTCCAGGCTCACTCCGTCCACCGCCACGAGGTGGCCGAACTGCTTGCGGAGCTGGTGGAGGACCAGCTCGCCCTGCGGCCGTTTCCCCCGGGCCTCCATGGACACGCGGTCTAGCGGGTAAACCGCCGCTTCCACTCGTCCAGGATCCGCTGGCGGTTCTCCCCTGCCCACTGGAAGTCCACCTTGAGCAGGGGCACGGTGTGCAGCTGGGGCACGTGGGGCCCTGCCGTCACCCCGGGCATGGTGACCCCCATCTTCCACTTGGCGTAGGCGCGCATGGCGTTGAGGCTGATGGCCCAGTCCAAAAACCGCTTGGCGGCTTCCGGGTTGCGGGCGCCCTTCAGGAGCGCGTTCACCTCCAGCTCGTAGCCCGTCCCGTCCGGCCACACCAGTTCCACGGGGAAGCCCTGCTGCTTGTAGGTGAGCACCGCGAAGTCCAAGGACAGGGCGATGGGGATCTCCCCCTGGGCGGCCATGCGCGCGGGGGCGCCGCCGCTGCGGGTGTACTGGGCGATGTTCTTGTCCAGCTCGGTCAAGTAGGCCCAGCCCCGCTGCTCCCCGAACTTCGTGAGCACCGCCACCACGTGCAAAAAGCCGGTCCCGGAGGTGAGGGGGTTGGGCATGATGATGAGCCCCTTGTACTGGGGCTGCAGGAGGTCGTTCCACGTGCGGGGCGGGGGCAGCCTGCGCTTCGCGAGCTCTGCGGTGTTTACCGCGATGGCGCCCACGTACAGGTCGATCCCCGTCCAGTACCCCTTGGGGTCGCGGAACTGCCGCAGGACCTTGTAGGCGCCCTTGGGCACGTACGGTTCCAGGACTCCCTCCCGGACCATGGGGATGGTGGCGGTGGCCGCCACCCCCCACAGCACGTCCGCCTGGGGGTTGCCCTTCTCCGCCAGGACCCGCGCCGCCAGCTCGCCCGTGGACAGCCGCAGGACGCGGATGTCCAGGTCCGGCAGGTCCTGCCGCGCCACCTTCAGGTACTCCGCGATCTCGTCGTTCTCCAGGGCGGAGTACACCACCACGGGCGTGGCCGCGGGCGCGGCCAGGCCCGCCGCCAACACCCCCAGGATCGTGGCCGCCAGGGCCAGCTTCCATCTCCTCCCGTCCGTCCGCATGGTTCCACCCCCTCTCGCGTTTTCGTGTGTTCTCACTCGGGCGTCAAGTAAGCGGCGGTGATCCCGCCGTCCACCACGAACACCGCGCCGTTGACGTACGAGGACTCCTCGCTGGCCAAGAACAGGGCGGCCCGGGCGATCTCCTCGGGGCGCGCGAAGCGCCCCGCAGGGATGTGGACCAGGCGCCGCCTGCGTCGCTCGGGGTCCGCCAAGAGCTCTGCCAGCAAGGGGGTCTCCACGGGCCCCGGGCACAGGGCGTTGGCCCGGATGTTCCTCCGGGCGAACTCCACCGCGATCTCCCGGGTCAGGGCCAGGACCCCGCCCTTGCTGGCGGTGTACGCCACCTGGGACACCGCGGAGCCCATGAGGGCCACGAAGGACGCGGTGTTGATCACCGACCCACCCCCTGCCCGCAGGAGGGCCGGGATGCCGTACTTGCAGCCCAGGAAAACCCCCTTGAGGTTTACGTTCACCACCAGGTCCCACACCCGCTCGTCGGTCTCTAGCACCGAACCGTCCTCCGGGTGGAAGATGCCCGCGTTGTTGAACAGCACGTCCAGCCGGCCGTAGGTCTGCTCCGCGCAGGCCACCATCCCCTTCACGTCCTCGGGCCGGGTGACGTCCGCCCGGAAGAAGGTGGCCTCCCCGCCCGCGGCCCGGATGTCCGCCACCGTCTGCTCTCCCGCCTGCGGGTTCACGTCCACCACCACCACCCGGGCACCTTCCTGCGCGAACAGCCGCGCGGACTCCCTCCCGATCCCGCTTCCCGCCCCCGTGATGAGGGCGACCTTTCCCTGCAAGCGCATCTCGGACTCCTCCCTATCCCTTCTCCCGTCCCCGCGCGGGCTGCCCGCGCAGCTCCTGCGCGGCCCGCACCAAGGCCTGAAACAGCCTCCGGTGCGGGAGGCTGTCCTGGGACAGCTCCGGGTGCCACTGCACCCCCACCGCCCACGGGTGGCCCACACACTCCACCGCCTCCACCGTGCCGTCGGGAGCCCAGGCCACCGCCCGCCAGCCGGGGGCCACCCGCCGCACCGCCTGGTGGTGCCACGAGCGTACCTGGACCTCCGTCTGGCCCAGGACGGAAGCGAGCCGGCTCGTGGGCTCCACCCGCACGGGGTGGTCGGTGGGGACCCGGGGTGGTAGCCGGTGCCGCACGGGCGCGTCCTCCCCCTCCGGCAGGTGGGGGACCAGGTCTCCGCCCCACGCCACGTTGAGCACCTGGGACCCGCGGCAGATCCCCAGAACCGGCACCTGGCTCTGCACCGCTTCCCGCGCCAGCCGCAGCTCGAACTGGTCCCGCTCGGGGTCCACCAGGTACAGGGTGGGGTGCGGCCGCCCGCCGTAGTAGGCGGGGTCGATGTCCCCACCCCCCGCCAGCACCAACCCGTCCACCACCTCCAGCACCCGCTCCGGGTGCGGCTCCCCCGGAGGCAACAGCAGGGGGACTCCGCCTGCGTCGCGGACTGCCTCCACGTACGCCGCGGGCAGGCAGAACCGGCCCTCCTCGTTGCGGCCGTAGGTGGTGATGCCGATGCGCGGCGGGTGCACCCGTCCTCCTTACGCCCGCTCCAGGTACCGGGCCCGCTCCCAGTCCGTGACCACCTGGTCGAACTTACTCTGCTCGGTGCGGAAGAAGTGGACGTAGTGGTCCACCACCGCGTCCCCGAACACGGCCCGGGCCCACCGGCTCTGGTCCAGACGTTCTGTGGCCTCCCGCAGGGACCGGGGGACCTGAGGGAGGTCCGCGGCCGCGTACGCGTCGCCCTCGAACATGGGCGGCGGCTCCGTGCGGTTCTGGATCCCGTCCAGGCCCGCGGCCAGGGTGGCGGCGAAGGCCAGGTAGGGGTTGGCATCCGCACCGGGTACCCGGCACTCGATCCGCAACGACGGCCCGTGGCCCACCACCCGGAAACCCGCGGTGCGGTTGTCGTAGCTCCACGCCACCCGGGTGGGGGCGAAGGAGCCGGCCACGTACCGCTTGTAGGAGGCGGGGTAGGGAGCGTAAAAAGCCGTGATCTCCCCCAGGTGTGCCATCCAGCCGCCCAAGAACCACCGGAACAGGGGCGACACCTGCAGGGGGCCCAGGAGGTCCTGCCCGGGGAACAGAGGGGTCCGACCCTCCGCGTCCCACAGGCTGGCGTGCAGGTGCATGCTGGAGCCCGCGTACCGTTCGTCCCACTTCGCCATGAAGGTCACCGCCACGTTGTGCTGCCAGGCCACCTCCTTGGCCGCGTGCTTGAACAGGGTGTGCCGGTCCGCGGTCTCCAGGAAGTCCGCGTAGCGCAGGTTGATCTCCTGCTGGCCCGGGCCCCACTCCCCCTTGGAGAACTCTACGGGGATCCCGGACCGTTCCAGGTGGCGCCGGAGGGCGCCCACCAGGAACTCCTCCTTGGTGCCCTGCAGGATGTGGTAGTCCTCGATGTACCGACCGAAGGGCTCGAGCCCCACGTACCGCTTGCGGGCCGCCTCCTCGTAGGAGTCCCGGAGGATGTAAAACTCCAGCTCCGAGCCCCCCATGGCGGTGTATCCCAAGGCCCGGGCCCGGTCCAGCTGCCGCCGCAGTACGCTGCGGGGCGCCACCTCCACCAGGACGTCCCGCTCCTCCTCGTACACGTCGCAGAGCACCACCGCGGTGCCCTCCAGCCACGAAGCCACCCGGAGGGTGCGGAGGTCCGGCACCAACCGCACGTCCCCGTACCCCTGGGCCCAGCTGGTGAAGGCGTAGCCGGGGACGGGGTCCATCTCCATGTCACAGGCGAGAAGGTAGTCGCAGGCGTGCATCCCTTCCCGCGCCACGTGGTCCAGGAAGAAGTGTCCCGTCACCCGCTTGCCCACCAGGCGGCCGTACAGGTCCGGGAACACGGTGAGCACGGTGTCCACCCGCTCCGCCTCCACCAGCTCCCGCAGGGCGTCCAGCTCCAGCAGGCCCCGCACCTCCCCTTGCCCGTGCACGCTCCCTCACCTCCTCCAGGCCTCATCCGCCCCGCCGGAAATACAGCTCCGGCAGGGTGGTGGCGATCTGCGGGAACAGCATGACGATGACCAGCCCCAGGATCATCACCAGGACGAAGGGGGTGATGGACCGGTAGATGTCCGCCAGGGTGATCTCCGGGGGTGCCATGGCCCGCATCAGGAACAGGTTGTACCCGAACGGCGGTGTCATGTACGCGATCTGGCACGTGATGGTGTACAGCACCCCGTACCACACCAGGTCGAAGCCCAGCTTCGCCACCAGGGGGACGTACAGGGGGGCCACGATCACCAGCATGGCGGTGTCGTCCAGGAAGGTCCCCATGAACAGGAAGGAAGCCTGCATCATGGCGATCACCGCCCAGGGGGAGAGGTGCCACTGTCCCAGGAACAGCTCCTCCAGGGCGCGGCTGGCCCCCAGCCCGTCGAACACCGCGGAGAACAGGAGGGCCGCCTGGATGATCCACATGAAGACGCAGCTCACACCCAGGGTCTTCCGGGTGGCCTCCACCAGGGCCCGCCACGTGAGCCGCCTCCGGACCAGGGCGGCCAAGGTGGTGGCCAGCATGCCCACCGCGGAGGACTCCACCAGGCTCGTGATCCCCGCCAGGAACAGCCCCGTCATGGAGGCGAAGATCACCAGGGGGATCACCCCCGCCCGCAGAAGGCGGAGCTTGTCCCGCCACGTGAACTTCTCCAGCTCCTCCCGAGGGAGGGCGGGACCGAGTTCCGGTCGGAGCCAGCAGCGCACGAGGATGTAGAGGATGAACAGCCCGCCCAGGAGCAGGCCCGGCAGGATCCCCGCGAACCACAGCTTTCCCACGGGCACCCGGGCGATCATGCCGTACAGGACCAGGACCACGCTGGGTGGGATCATGATCCCCAGGGTGCTGCCCGCCTGGATCACACCCGTGACCATGGTCTTGTCGTAGCCCCGCCGCAGCATCTCCGGCAGCGCCACCGTGGCTCCGATGGCAAGCCCCGCCACGCTGAGCCCGTTGATGGCCGCGATGAGGACCATCATGAGGATGGTGCCCACCGCGAGCCCGCCCCGCAGGGAGCCGGACCACACATGGAACATGTAGTACAGGTCGTTGGCGATGCCCGTCTCCGCGAACATGTACCCCATGAACACGAACATGGGGAGGGTCAACAGTGGGTACCAGTTGAGGGTGGTGATGGCCGCGTCGAAAGGCAGGCTGGCGGTCTCCGGGCCCCACAGCCACAGGGCGGCGGCCACTCCCACGAAGCCGATGACCGCGTACATGCGTTGGCCCGTGGCCAGCAGGGCCATCATGGACAAGAACATCAAAAGGGCGACTTCGTTGTGGCTCACTCCAGCGCCCTCCCCAACAGGCGGGCCAAGTCCTTGAAGAAGATGGCCAGCTGCTGCAGCAGCATCAGGCCGATCCCCGCGGTCATGATGATCTTGATGGGAGCCATGGGCGGAGCCCAAGCGGTGTAGTTCACCTGGTTGTTCACCAGGGCCCAGTGACTGCTGCTCACCCCGCCGTAGAACAGGAACGCCAGGTAGACGAGCACCAGCGGGGCCGTGAGGCAGTCCGCCAGGAGCTTGCCCCGGGGGGGCAACCGGCTATAGAAAAGGTCCATGCGGACGTGGACTCCGTCCTGCTCTGAGAGCGCCCCGCCCAGGAGGTAGTAGGCGGACATGGTGAACTGGGCGAGCTCCACGCTCCAGATGTGGGAGGTCCCGAAGGCCAGGCGGGCCACGGAGGACTCCAGGAGGATGCCCGCCAGGACGAAGGTGAGCAGCATGGCCACCACGCCCACCGCCCTGCCCAGACGGTCCACCAGGCGTACGTACACCACCACGGCCCGCGGCATGCGCTTCCGCGGGCCCGCGGGGTAGGCCTGCGCAGGCGCCCGGCGCCCCATGGCGGGGGACCTCCCCTGCGGTCAGGGCCCTACCCGCACCGGTAGGGCCGGCCCGCCTTGCGCATGACCTCCGCGTACTCCCGGAGGATCTTCACCACCTGAGCGGTCCGGGGGCTGCGCTTGGCCACCTCGTCCCAGAACTTGTACGCCTCCTTCCGCACCGTGTCCCACTCCTTCTCCGGAATGGAGGTCAGCTGGAGCTTGCCTCCCTTGACCCGGTAGTGGGCCTCCCCCCACCAGTACCAGTGCAGGCGGTAGTAGTGGGAGGAGTCGATGCACAGCTGGAACAAGGTCTGCAGGTGTTTGGGCAGGCGTTCCCAGCTGCGGGTGTTGACCAGGTACGAGCCGATCCACGCGCCGCAAATGGGGTTGGTCAGGTAGTACTTGGTCACGTCCGCCCACCCCACCGTGTACACCTCCGTGATCCCGGACCACGCCACCCCGTCCAGTTCCCCTGTCTGGATGGCCATCTGGACGTCCGCGTAGGGCAGCGACACGGGCACCACCCCGAAGCGCCGCATGAACCGCCCGCCGGTGGGGAACATGTACACCCGTACTCCCCGCAGGTCCTTGAGGGACCGGATGGGTTTGGTGGTGGCGAAGTTGCACGGGTCCCAGGAGCCCGCGCTGAGCCAGGTGACGTTGGGGATCTTGGCGTACGCCTCGCGCCAGATCTTGTCCAAGCCGTACCAGTGGAACAGGGTGGGGACGTCCAGGGAGTACTCCGTGGCGAAGGGGAAGTAGGCTCCGAACACGGAGACGTCCACGGGGGACTGTGCGGAGTCCTCGTCCGTCTGCACCGCGTCCAGGACGCCCCGCTGCAAGGCCTTGATGAGCTCGCCCTGGGGCACCAGCTGGTCTGCGTAATACAGCTCGATCACCATCTCACCGTTGGCCGCGAGGTTGAAGGCGTCGATGGACGGCTTGATGACGTGCTGGCCCAGGGCTGTCCCCGCGTACGTCTGCATGCGCCACTTGATGCGGGGCTGTTTGCGCTCCTGTGTCTGCGCGAGGGCTTCCCGGGGGTTCACCCCCATGCGGGCCAGGGCCGTGGCCGCGATGGTGGCGGCCACGGACGAGGTCCCGTGCTTCAGGAAGTGTCGCCGGCTGACCTTGCTCCCCTTCATGCTTCCCCCTCCCTCCTCCGGGTTCTGACCCGGCCCCCCAGGGTGTCAGGGCCGGGTGTCCACGAACACGCTCTTCCACTCGCTGTAGTGGTCCAGGACCGCCAGCCCCAGCTCCCGGCCCAGCCCGCTCTCCTTGACGCCGCCGAAGGGCGCCTCCAGGTGCACGCTGTGGCCGGAGTTCACCGACAGCACACCCGTCTCCAGAGCCCGGGCCACCCGCAGGGCTCTGCCCACGTCCCGGGTCCACAGGGAACCCGAAAGCCCGTAGCGGCTGTCGTTGGCGATGGCCACCGCCTCCTCCTCGCTGTCGAAGGGCATGGCGCAGATCACGGGCCCGAAGATCTCCTCCTGCATCACCCGCATGGAGGGACGGACGTCCACGAAGAGGGCGGGCCGGAGGTAGGCTCCCCGCGCCAGGGGGCCCTCCGCGGGCACGTCCCCCCCACACAAAAGCCGCGCTCCCTCCTGCCGGCCCACCGCCACGTACCCGAGGACCCGCTCGCGGTGCGCGGTGGTGACCAACGGCCCCATCTCCGTCCCCTCGTCCAGGGGATGGCCCAGGCGGATGTTCTGGACCAGTTCCGCCAGGCGGGTGAGGAAGGTGTCGTAGATCTTCCGCTCCACCAGCAGGCGGCTGCGGGCGCAGCAGTCCTGGCCTGCGTTTCCGAGGGCGCTCCAGGCGGCGGAGGGCACCGCGCGGTCCAGGTCCGCGTCCGCGAACACGATGTTGGCGGACTTGCCACCCAGCTCCAGGGTGACCCGCTTGATGCCGTCGGAGGCCAGCCGCATGATCTGGCGCCCCACCTCCGTGGACCCCGTGAAGGACACCTTCCGCACCAAGGGGTGACGGACCAAAGCTTCGCCCACCACGCCCCCGGGGCCCGGGACCACGTTCACCACGCCCGGAGGGATGCCCGCCTCCAGGGCCAGCTCCGCCACCCGCAGGGCCGTCAGGGGAGTCTGGGTCGCGGGCTTGATCACCACCGTGTTCCCCATGGCCAGGGCCGGGGCGAGCTTCCACGAGGTGATGGCGAGGGGGAAGTTCCAGGGCACGATGAGGGCGCAGACCCCGAGGGGTTCCCGGAAGGTCAGGCTCACCCCCGGCGCCGCCACGGGCACGGTGTGCCCGCCCACCTTGTTCACCGCGCCCCCGTAGTACTCGAAGCAGTCCGCGGCGAGCTGGACTTCCTCCCGGGCCTCCCGGATGGGCTTGCCCACGTTGCGGCTCTCCGTGCGCGCCAGCTCTTCTGCGTGCTGGCGCACCAGCTCCGCCAGGCGCAGGAGCAGCCGCCCCCGCTCTCGGGAGTTGAGCCGGCGCCAGGGGCCCGTGGTGAAGGCCTGGTGGGCGCTGACCACGGCCCGGTCCACCTCCTCCTCTCCCGCGGACGCCACCTCCGCGAAGGGCTCCTGGGTGGCCGGATCCAACAGGGTGAGGGTCTGCCCGGAAGCAGCGGGGACGGGCTCGCCCGCGATGAGCAGGGGATAGCGCGGAAGTTCCCCCAAACGGTGCCCTCGGCGCTTTTGGTATAGTTTTGGCCCTTTGTGGGGAGGCTTGTCAAGCCGTGGGCGGGTGACGCCCCGAAGGCGCCTTGCTTCAGGCCACGTACCGGCCGTCCGCCAGGCGCCGGACCAAGCCCCGGACCTCCGAGGCCACCAGAAGCGCCGCCAGCTCCCCTGGGTTGCCCAGGCCCGCGGCCACGAGCTCGTCGGGGTACCGCGGCTCCCGCAGGGCCTCCAGCAACCTCTGCTCCACCGGACCCAAAAGCCGCGGTGGTGCTTGCGCCAGGGCAAGGCCCAGGGCCTGCAGCACGTCCGCCGCGGACTCCGCCCAGCCGGCGCCCTCCCGGAGCAGTCGGTGCGGGCCCTGGGAGCGGGGGTTGAGGACGCTGCCGGGCACCGCGAAAACCTCCCGCCCCTGCTCCAAGGCCAGGTCCGCGGTGATGAGGGCCCCGCTGCGGAGGGTCGCCTCCACCACCACCACCGCCCGGGACAGGCCGCTGATGATCCGGTTGCGCGAGGGGAAGTGGTGCTTGGCCGGCGGCGTGCCGGGCGGGTACTCGCTCACCACGGCCCCGTGGAGGGCCACCCGTGCGGCGAGTTCTTCGTGCCCCGCGGGGTACGGGACGTCCACCCCGCAACCCAGGACCGCCACCGTGGGCCCGCCCGCTTCCAGCGCGCCCCGGTGGGCGGAAGCGTCCACGCCCCGGGCCAGACCGCTCACCACGCACACCCCGGCCGCCGCCAAGTCGGCGGCCATGCGGTGCGCCACGTACTCGCCGTCGGAGGAGGGGTTGCGGGTACCCACCACGGCCACCGCCACGTGTTCGGGCACCTTGCCCCGCACGTACAGGGCCAGGGGAGGATCGGGGATCTCCCGCAGGGGCTGGGGGTAACCGGCGTCCGCCAGGGTGACCACCTCCGCCCCGCAGCGCCGCGCGGCTTCCTCCAGCGTGTGAGGGTCGGCGGACTCCAAGAAGGGTACCACCTTGGCAGCAGCCCGTTCCCCCAACAAGGCCTCCACGTCCGGCCGCGCCAGCTGGAGGGCCTGCCGCGCACCGCCCGCGGCCTCCAACCACCGGTGTTTGGCCCGGCAGGACACGCCGGGGGCTGCGTTCAGCACCAGGTACGCCTCCCGCTCCGTCATCGGCTCCGGTCCAGGGTGCGGTACTGGATGGCCTCCGCCACGTGGGCCGCCCGCACTCCCTCGGAACCCTCCAGGTCCGCGATGGTCCGGGCCACCCGGAGGATGCGGTCGTAGGCCCGCGCGGAAAGCCCCAGGCGCTCGATGGCAGCCCGCAGCAGCTCCCGTCCCGCGGCGTCGGGGGTCGCCACCTTCCGCAGCACCCGCACCGGCACCTGCGCGTTGCACCGGTACGGCTTGCCCGCGTAACGCTCGGCCTGCAAAGTCCTGGCTTTCGTCACCCGTTCCCGGATCGCGGAGGACGGCTCACCGGAGCGTCCCTCCACCAGGGCACCGCTGGAAAGCCGCGGCACCTCCACGTGCAGGTCGATGCGATCCAGCAAGGGGCCGGACACCTTTGCCTGGTACCGCCGGACCTGGGAAGGAGTGCAGGAACACTCCCGCAACCTGTCGCCGCGGCTCCCGCACGGGCACGGGTTCATGGCCGCCACCAAGGTGAAACGGGCCGGGAAGGTGACTGTTGCCGCCGCCCTGGCCAAGGTCACCCTTCCCTCCTCCAGGGGCTGCCGGAGGGCTTCCAAGGCGTCCCGGTGGAACTCCGGGAGCTCGTCCAAGAACAGGACTCCGTGGTGCGCCAGGCTTACCTCCCCGGGCCGCGGCACGTTCCCGCCCCCCAACAGGGCTGCGTAACTGGCGGTGTGGTGCGGAGCCCGGAAGGGGCGCCGCCGCACCAGCGCCCCCCTGGCGGGGAGCGCCCCCGCGGCGCTGTAGATGCGGGTGACCTCCACCGCCTCCTCCCACGTCAGGGGGGGCAGGATGGTCGCGAGCCTCCGGGCCAGCATGGTCTTCCCAGCACCCGGAGGACCCACCAACAGCACGTTGTGCCCGCCCGCGGCGGCGATCTCCAAGGCCCGCTTGGCGTGCTCCTGCCCCCGCACCTCCGCGAAGTCCACCTCCTCCTCAGGTTCCGGCTCGTGCGCGCCGTTGGAGGTGGCGGGGTGGAGGAGCAGTTCCCCGCTCAGGAACCTGGCCGCCTCCAGGAGGTGCGACACCCCGTACACTTCCACCCCCGGTACGATGGCGGCCTCTTGGGCGTTGTCCGCGGGGACCACCAGCCGCCGCACCCCCGACTGGGCCGCGTGCAGGGCTGCAGACAGCACGCCGTGTACCGGCCGCACCGCCCCGTCCAGGCTCAGCTCGCCCAAAAACAAAGTCCCGCCGCAGGCCTCCGCGGGCACCTGCCCCGTGGCCGCCAGCACGGCCACCGCCATGGGCAGGTCGAAGCTGGGCCCTTCCTTGCGGACGTCCGCGGGCGCCAGGTTCACCGTGATCCGGCGCGTGGGGACCTCGAAGTTGGCGTTCTTGATGGCCGCCCGCACCCGCTCCTTGGCTTCCTGCACCGCGGTGTCGGGGAGCCCCACGATGGCAAACCCCGGAAGCCCGGTGGCCACGTCCACCTCCACCTCCACGGGGTAGGCCTCCAACCCCAGGACCGAGCTCGAGCGCACCTTGGCCAGCATTCCTGATCCCTCCAACCGATTGAACGCGGGAGGCCGCGGATTTGGACATTCTCCCGGGCCAGTACAGGCCTCGGCACCTCCCCCAACGGGGGTCTTCCCGGTACCATGGAAGGGCCGTGGAGCGCAGCGCGGACTGGATGGACCAGGCCCGTGGGGACCTGGATCACGCCCGGGCCGACCTGGCGGGCGGGTTCTACGAGTGGGCCTGCTTTTCCGCCCAGCAGGCCGCGGAGAAAGCCGTGAAGGCCGTGTTCCAGAAGCTCGGGGACGAGGCCTGGGGGCGTTCCGTGGCAGGGCTCCTGCAAGAGCTGGCACAGCGCCGGGAGGTCCCCCAGGAGCTGCAGGATTTGGCCCTGGAGCTGGACAAGGCGTACATCCCGACCCGGTACCCCAACGCGCACCCGCGGGGTGCTCCCCGGCGCCTGTACACCCGGCAGGAGGCGGAACGGCTCGTCACGTATGCGGACCGCATCTTGGCGTTCTGTGAGGGTCTTCTCGCCGCGTCTTAGCCGCGAGCAGGTCCTGGAGGCGCTCCGGGGCGCCGTGGGGCGGCTCCGGGCGCGTCTCCCTGTCCGGCGGGTGGTCCTCTTCGGATCGCACGCCCGCGGGGACTTCACCGCGGCCAGCGACGTAGACCTCCTGGTGGTGTACGCGGACCCGGCCCGAGAGGACGCCTTCGCGGTGGTCAAAAAGGCGGTGGGTCTGCCCCACCTGGAGCCCCACGTGTTTTCTGAAAGCGAGTTCGAGGCGGTCAAGGACGGTTGGAAGCGGCCGCTGGCAGAGGGTGTCTCGCTCTACGAGGAGGCACCCGCTCCGTAGCCGCCCCCTTCCGGAAGGGCCTGCCGCGACCCTCGAAATCCCGCGTGCCCGTCCAGCGGGGGAGCGGGGTCCTCGCAGGCCGCCCAGGCGGGTTATGCCGCGCCTTCCCTTGCAGGCACCACGCGGTTCCTCCCCAGGCGCTTGGCCTCGTACAGGGCTCGGTCCGCACGGCGGAGCAGGGCGCCGAGGTTGTCCGTGGCCGTGCACTCCGCGACCCCGAAGCTGGCGGTGAGGGAGCCTGTCTCCCACGGTAGCCCGGCCACCAAGTACCGCAGGCGTTCGGCCACGTCCACGGCGCTCTGCAAGCGTGCCACGCCGGCTGCCCCGGAGGAACTGGTCCCCCCTGCTACGGTCTTTCCCGCAGCGCTCCTACCGGCGTCGGAAGGCCCGGGCCGCGGCCGCGATGCGTTCCAAAGCCGCCTCCAGGTTCTGCAGGCTGGTGGCGTACGAGATGCGCAGGTAACCCCGGCCGCCGGGGCCGAAGGCGGTCCCGCTCAGCACCGCCACCCCTGCCTCCTCCAGCAGGTAGTCGGCGAAGGCCCGGCCCTCGGGGTCCAGCTGGCTGACGTTGGGGAAAGCGTAGAACGCGCCCTGGGGCGTGGTGCACCGGATTCCGTCGATGGCGTTGAGGCCCGCCACCACTCGGTCGCGCCGGCGTCGGAACTCCGCCACCATGGCGTCCACGGCCTCCTGGGGCCCCTCCAGGGCTGCCATCCCCGCCACCTGCGTGAAGGCCGCGGGACACGAGTACACGTTCACCGCAAACCGCGTGACCGCTTCCGCGAGCTTCGCGGGCATGACGCCGTACCCCAGCCGCCACCCGGTCATGGCGTAGGTCTTGCTGAACCCGTCCAGGATCACGGTGCGTTCCCGCATGCCCGGCAGGGCCGCGATGCTGTGGTGTTCCGCGTCGTACAGAATGCGGCTGTAGATCTCGTCGGACAGCACCCAGGCCCGGGACCGCAAGCACACCTCCGCCACCGCCTCCAGGTCCTGCCGGGACAGCACAGAGCCGCAGGGGTTGTGGGGGGAGTTGAGGATCACCAGCTTGGTCTTGGGTCCCACCAAGGCCGCCAGCTCGTCGGGGTCTACCCGGAAGCCCCGCTCCTCCCGCAGGCGCAGGGGCCTTGGGGTGGCCCCCACCCACCGCACCAAGGATTCGTAGATGGGGAAACCGGGGTCGGGGTAGACGACCTCGTCCCCAGGGTCCACCAGGGCGAGGACCACGAAAGCCATCACAGGCTTTCCGCCCGGGGTCACCACCACTTCGCCGGGATCCACCGGAATGCCCCGGGTGCGGGCCACGTACCGGGCCACCGCCTCCCGCAGGTCGAGGATCCCCGCGGAGGGCGTGTAGTGCGTGTACCCCTCCCGGAGGGCCCGAACCGCCGCCTCCACCACGTGTGGCGGGGTGTCGAAGTCGGGCTCCCCGATCTCCAGGTGCAGGACGGAGCGGCCCTGCCGCTCCAGGGCCCGGGCGCGGCTCAGAACCTCGAAGGCGGTCTCCGTACCGAGCCGCGAGGCCACCGCAGACAACACCGGCTCCATGACAACCCTCCTGTCTTCCGACCTCCTCACGGGACGACCTGCGTCCCCGCCTCGCCCCGGGCCGCCGCGCGCAAGGCGCCCGGGACTGTGATGGCCGCCCGCCGACCTCCTGCCCGGAGGTACCGCAGTACCGCCTCCACCTTCGGCCCCATGCTCCCCGGCGGGAAGTGGCCCTCTTGCAAGTACGCCTCCAGTTCGTGGGCCCGCACGCGGTCCAGCCAGCGCTGTCGGGCGGTGCCGAAGTGCACGGCCACCCGCTCCACCCCGGTGGAGATCAGGAACAGGTCCGCGTCGAAGGCCTCCGCCAGCAGGGCGGAGGCCAAGTCCTTGTCCACCACCGCCTCCACGCCCCGGTACGTCCCGTCGGGCTGCGGGATCACGGGAATGCCTCCCCCGCCCGCCGCGATCACGATGTAGCCCTCCTGCAGCAGCACCCGGATGGCGCCCAGCTCCAAGACCTCTAGGGGTCTCGGCGAGGGCACCACGCGCCGCCAGCCCTGCGGCTGCCGGACCAGCCGCCAGCCCTCTTCCCGTTCCAGCTTGCGGGCTTCTTCCTCGGTGTAGTAGGGGCCCACGGGTTTGGTGGGGTTCTCGAAGGCAGGGTCGTGGGGATCCACCACCACCCGGGTCACCACCACCGCCACCGGCCGGCGTACGCCCGGCCGCAGGAAGGCCCTCTCCAGGCTTTCCTGGATGAGGTAGCCAATGCTGCCCTGGGTCTGGGCGTCCAGCACGTCCAGGGGCAGGCGTGGCAGGAGCCCTGCCTTGGCCGCCAGCTCCGCCCGGAGCAGGTTGAACCCCACCTGCGGCCCGTTTCCGTGAGTGATCACCAGCCGCCAGCCGTCCGCCACCAGCTGCGCCAGCTGATCTGCGGTCTCCCGGAGGGCTTCCCGCTCCGCTGCCACGGAGACGTCCCGGTCGTCCCGCAACAGCGAGTTTCCGCCGATGGCTACCACCGCGAGGCCGCTCACAGGCTGCTGGTTTCGCCGCCGCCCCCGCGGTTCCCTGGCGTCGCGGGCCCCGGGAACTTCCCAGGCCCGCCCCACGAGCGCCTGGTCCACCCACGCTATACTGGCCCAGAGGAGTCCGAGCACCGAACTTGCGGGCGCAGATGCGGGTGGTCCAGTACGGCTTGGGGCCCATCGGGCTGGGCGTGGCGCGCATCCTCCTGGAGCGGCCCGGCTTTCAGCTGGTGGGCGCGGTGGACGTGGCCCCCGAGAAGCAGGGCCGGGACCTGGGCGAGCTCTTGGACATCGAGCCCGTGGGGGTGGTAGTCACCCCGGACCCCCGGGTGGCTCGAGGAGCGGACGTGGTGGTCCACGCGACCCAGTCGCGGCTGGCCCAGGTCGAGGCGCAGCTGGTGGAACTGCTGGGGTTCGGGGTGGACGTGGTGTCCACCTGTGAGGAGCTCAGCTACCCGTGGTTCCACCACGCGGCCAGCGCCCGTCGGATCCACGAGGCCGCGCAGCAGGCCGGCGTCACGGTCACCGCGGTAGGGGTGAACCCCGGGTTCGCCATGGACCTGTTGCCCGTGTTGCTCACGGCGCCCTGCCGCGTGGTCCGGCGCCTGGTGGTGGAGCGCAGGGTGGACGTGCGCGCCCGCAGGTTACCCCTTCAACAGAAGGTCGGGGTGGGCCTCACCGAGGAAGAGTTCCACGCGGGGGTGGCGGCGGGGGTGGTGGGACACGTGGGGCTGCCTGAGTCCGTGGCCATGATCGCTGCCGCCTTGGGCTGGACCGTGGACGCCATCGCGGACCAGGTGCGGCCTGTGCTTCGGGACGGCCGGGTGGAGGGGCTGCGGCAGGAAGCTCGGGCCCTGGTGGACGGCGAGGAACGCATCCGGCTGGACCTGACCATGGCCGTGGACCTGGAAGACCCCGTGGACCGCGTGCGGGTCGAGGGCGAGCCCTCTTTCGTGGCGGAGATCCCCGGAGGCCTGCACGGGGACATCGCCACCTGCGCCCTGGTAGCCAACGCCCTGCCCCTGGTGCGCGCCGCACCCCCGGGGCTACGCACGGTGCTGGAGCTGCCTCCCCTCCGTTTTTCCGGCTGAGCCTCTCCCGCCGAACGGCTGTCCGTCAGGGGTCCGGCACCACCATGGCCACCGCCACCGCGCACACGTCTTCTGCTCCGGCCCTGCGCAGGACAGCGGCACACTCTCCGAGGGTGCTGCCGGTGGTGACCACGTCGTCCACCAGCAGCAGGCGCAACCCGCCCACGCGCCCCCGCACCGCGAACGCCTCCCGGACGTTCCGCCTGCGCTGCTCCTCGTCCAACTCCGTCTGGGAAGGCGTGTCCCGCACCCGCACCAGGGCCCTCCGCACGGGGCGGCCCAGCCTTGCGGACACCACCCGCGCCAGCTCCTCCGCCTGGTTGAACCCTCGCTGCGCCTCGCGCCGGGGGTGGAGGGGCACGGGCACCACCGCGTCCACCCCGCACAGCCGGGGTTCCTGCGCCACCACCTCCGCCAGCCCCCGGCCCAGGGGTTCGACCAGGCCCAGCTTGCCCCGGTACTTCAGGGCGTGCACGGCCTCCCGCAGGGCGCCCTCGTAGCGCCCGAAGGCCCGGACTCGCAGCGGATCCCTCCGGTGGCGGCAGGGGACGCAGGTGAAGGCCAGGTCCGGAGGGCCCCGCAGGGGCCGGCCGCACATCTCGCACACCGGCCTTGCGATCCTCGGAAAGCGTGCCCAGCACGTCCCGCACAGAGGGAATGCGTCCGCCTGTCCACACACCTGGCACCGGGGTGGGAACAGGAGGTCCAGGACCGCCCGGCCCCAGGGGCGCAGAGCTTGTACCAGCGGCCGCAGGAGTTCCGCCATCCCACCCGGGTAAACGCGCGGGCGGCGGGATTTTGCACGCGGAGGCTCTAGGAGCGTGTCCCGGAAAACCCCTCCAGCGGAGGGGGACCGGGGTCCCCAAAAATCGCTCCGCGATTTTTGGGGTGGTCTAGACCAGATGCCGGACCGCGTCCCGGAAGCGGCGGAGGGCCGCCACGTGCTGGTCCGGACTCTTCAGGCCGCTGCGCATGGTGTTCACCGCCAGGTGCGTGCCGCCCAGACGCCGCCACATCTCCACCGCCTGCGGCCAGGACTCCTGCGGGGTGGTTCCCAGGTGCAGGCGCCCCTCGACCCCGAAGGCTGCGGGGTCGCGCCCCGCCTCGCGGACGTAGGTCCGTACCCGCTCCAGCACCTCCGCCGCCTGGGAGCCGGGAGCCAGCTGGGAGATCCAGCCGTCCGCGATCCGGGCGATCCTCCGCAGGGCGGGTTCCGCTGACCCGCCCATCCACACCGGGATGGGCCGCTGCACGGGCAAAGGGTTGATCCCCGCGCCGCGGACTCGGTGGTAACGGCCCTCGAAGTCCACCAGCTCTCGCGTCCACAGCAGCCGCAACAGCGCTACCTGCTCCTCCACGCGGCGGCCGCGGTTCCGGAAGTTCTCGCCCAGGGCCTCGTACTCCACGGGGTTCCAGCCCAGTCCCACGCCCAGACGCAGCCGACCGCGGCTGAGCACGTCCACCTCCGCGGCCTGCTTGGCCACCAGGACCGTCTGCCGCTGTGGGAGGATCAGGATCCCCGTGGCGAGCTCTAGCTTCGAGGTCACCGCGGCGAAGAACCCGAACAGCACGAAGGGCTCGTGAAAGGGGGACTGGTAGGTGTAGGGAGGTTCCCGGCCCAGGTCCCTCAGCCGGTCGGGGTGGGCTCCTACCACGTGGTCGTAGGCCAGCAGGTAATGGTAGCCGAGGTCCTCCGCGGCCTGGGCAAAGTCCCGGAGGACACCTGGGTCATTCCCGATCTCCGTCTGCGGGAAGACCACGCCCAGCCGCACGCCTCAGGTCCCCTCCTCCCACGACTCCAGGTACCGCCGCTGCTCCGGGGTGAGCTCGTCGATGCGCACCCCCATGGCCTCCAGCTTGAGGGAAGCCACCTGCCGGTCGATGAACTCCGGCACGGGGTACACCTGGGCGTCCAGCGCGCCCGCGGAACGCGCCAGCCACTCCACGCACAGGGCCTGGTTGGCGAAGGACATGTCCATCACCGCCGCGGGGTGGCCCTCTGCGGCGGCCAGGTTCACCAGCCGGCCTTCCGCCAGCAGGTACAGGCGCCGGCCGTCCCGCAGGGTGAACTCCTCCACGTGCTCCCGCACCTTCCGGTACCGGGTGCTCATCTCCCGCAGGGCGGCCACGTCGATCTCCACGTCGAAGTGGCCCGCGTTGGCCAGCACCGCGCCGTCCCGCATGACCTCGAAGTGCTCCCGCCGGATCACGTCCCGGTTGCCCGTCACGGTGACGAACACCTCCCCGCGGGGCGCCGCCTCCGCCATGGGGAGCACGGGAAAGCCGTCCATCACCGCCTCCAGGGCTGCCAGGGCGTCCACCTCCGTGACCACCACGTGGGCCCCCATGCCCCGGGCCCGGGCCGCCACCCCGCGGCCGCAACTCCCGTACCCGCAGACCACCACGGTGCGGCCCGCCAGGAGGAGGTTGGTGGCCCGCAGGATCCCGTCCACCGCGGACTGCCCCGTGCCGTAGCGGTTGTCAAACCAGTGCTTGGTTTTGGCGTCGTTTACCGCCACGATGGGGTACCGCAGGGCTTTCGCCCTCGCCATGGCCCGCAGGCGGATGACCCCCGTGGTGGTCTCCTCCGTCCCGCCCCGGACCTCCGACAGCAGGTCCGTCCGTTCCCGGTGCAGGGTGGTGACCAGGTCCGCGCCGTCGTCCAGGGTCAGGTGGGGACGGGTGTCCAGCACCTGCTGGATGTGGCGGTAGTACGTTTCCCGGTCCTCGCCCCGCACCGCGTACGTGGGGATGCCGTACTCCGCCACCAGGGCCGCGGCCACCTCGTCCTGGGTGGACAGGGGGTTGCTGGCGCACAGGGCTACCTGCGCCCCACCGGCGACCAGGGTCCGCACCAGGTTCGCGGTCTCCGTGGTCACGTGCAGGCAGGCCGCCACCCGCAGGCCCTCCAGGGGACGCTCCCGGGCGAACCGCTCCCGGATGCGACGTAGGACCGGCATCTGGCCGTCCGCCCACTCCACCCGCAGCACCCCCGCGGGCGCGAGTCCTGGGTCCTTGACCTCTCCTCTCACGGGCTCCTCCGCTGCGGGACCCCGGCTACTCGATGAAGTCCTTCAGGCGTTTGCTGCGGGACGGGTGCCGGAGCTTGCGCAGGGCCTTGGCCTCGATCTGCCGGATGCGCTCCCGGGTCACCCCGAACTCCCGGCCCACCTCTTCCAGGGTCCGGGGCCGTCCGTCCTCCAGGCCGAACCGCAGCTTCAGCACGTTGCGCTCGCGGGCGGTGAGGGTCTCCAGGACCCCCTCCAGCTGCTCCTTCAGCATGGTGTAGCTGGCCGCTTCCGCGGGGGCCAGGGCCTCTGCGTCCTCGATGAAGTCCCCCAGGTGGCTGTCCTCCTCTTCCCCGATGGGGGTCTCCAGGGAGATGGGCTCCTGGGCGATCTTCATGATCTCCCGGACCCGCTCCACGGGCAGCTTCATCTCCTCCGCGATCTCCTCCGGGGTAGGCTCCCGGCCCTTCTGCTGCAGCAGCTGCCGCGAGACCCGCACCAGCTTGTTGATGGTCTCCACCATGTGCACGGGGATGCGGATGGTGCGGGCCTGGTCCGCCAGGGCCCGGGTGATGGCCTGCCGGATCCACCAGGTGGCGTAGGTGCTGAACTTGAAGCCCTTCCGCCAGTCGAACTTCTCCACGGCCCGGATGAGCCCCAGGTTGCCCTCCTGGATGAGGTCCAGGAACAGCATCCCCCGGCCCACGTACTTCTTCGCGATGGCCACCACCAGGCGCAGGTTGGCCTCGATCAACTTCCGCTTGGCCTCCTCGTCCCCGCGCTCCATGCGCTTGGCCAGCTCCACCTCCTCCTGGGCCGTGAGCAGGGGGACCCGGCCGATCTCCTTCAGGTACATGCGGACCGGGTCGTCGATGGAGATGCCCTCCAGGGGTTCCAGCTCCGTGGCCTTCTCCTGCTCCTCCTCCTCCTCTTCCGTGTCCTTGACCGCGATCTCCATCTCCTGGAGGAGGTTGAACACCCGCTCGCTCTCCTCCGTGTTCTGCTCCACCGCGGGGATGGCCTTCACGATCTCGTCGTACAGCAAAAAGCCCTTCTTGCGGCCCAGCTCGATGAGCTCCCGCAGCTCCGGCGAGAGGTCCTCGCTGAGGGGCCGCACGTCCACCACGGGCTTCTTCCGCGGGGGTACCGCGCGCTGCGCCTTCTCCCGTGCCATGAAATCCGACGCTCCCTTGTTCCGGGGGGACTCCCGGCGTCCACGTTCCCTACAACGACGGGAGGGCCCGGCTTCCTCCCGCTACTCCGCCAGGGCCTTCAACTCCTCCTGGACCGCCCGGACCCGGTCCAGGTCGCCTTCCCGCTCCGCCCGGGCGATCTCCGCCACCAGCGCCTCCCGGCGACGCCGCCGCTGCTCCGCCCGGATCCGGGCCAGCCAGCCCGCCTCGTCGGGCCGCGGCGGGCGGGGCCCGAACCACAGGCCGTGGACCACCCCGCGGGCGGCCTCGGAGACCGCCTCCCGGACCGCGTGCACGTCGCCCGTGCGGCACAGGACCCCGAAGATCTCCCGGTGCACGGGGTCTGCAAAGTCCTCCTCCCGCAAGGCCTGGGCCAGCCGCACCCGGGCCTCCTCGTCGTCCAGCATCCGCTGCAGCAGGTGCTGCTCGGCCAGCCACTCCGCCCCTCCTGCAGCGGCCGCCCGCACCGGATCTGGGCCGGGGCGCGCCTGGTGCCGCCGCAGGGCGCGCAGGCGAGCCCGCACCGCATCCTCGGGAACTCCCAGACGCTGGCTCAGCTGGGCGATGTGCTCGGACCGAGCGACGTCGTGGCGGATGCTGGCGATCAAAGGGAGGAGTTCGTCCACGACCCGGGCTTTTCCTTCCGGGGTCAGGGGGTGGCGCCGGAGGCTGGACTCCACGGCGAAGCGTACCACGGGGACCGCCGCGTCCACCCGCCGCAGGAACTCCTCCCGGCCGTGTTTGCGCAAGAATCCGTCCGGGTCCAGGCCTTCGGGCAGGACCGCCGCGCGGGCTACCAGGCCGGCCTCCTCCAGCACGGGCAGAGCCCGCTCCACCGCACGGCGGCCGGCCTCGTCGGAGTCGTACACCAGCACCACCTCCTGGCAGTGCCGCCGGAGGAGGGACGCCTGCTCCGCGGTCAGGGCGGTGCCCAGGGTGGCCACCGCCTCCTGCACGCCGTACTGGTGGCAGGTGACGAGGTCCAAGTAGCCCTCCACCACCACCGCCCGTCCGGCCCGCTGCACCGCCTCCCGGGCCAGGTGTAGCCCGTACAGGGTCCTGCCCTTGGCGAACACGGGGCTGTCCCGGGAGTTCAGGTACTTGGGCTGGTCCGCCTCCCGCAGCACTCGGCCTCCGAAGGCCACGGGGCGTCCCTGTGGGTCGAAGATGGGGAACATCAATCGGTGTCGGAAGACGTCGTACCAGCCTCCTTCCGGCCGGGGGTGTACCAACCCCAGGCGTTCCAGCAGTTGGGGCTCGTACCCGTGGTGGGTGAGGTACCGGAGGAGGTGGTCCCACCCGTCCGGCGCGTACCCCAGGCGGAAGCGGCGGGCGGTGGCGGGGTCCACCCCGCGCCGTTCCAGATACTCCCGTCCCGCCCGGCCGGCTTCAGGGTGGTGCAGGGAACGCTCGAAAAACGTGGCCGCCCCGTCCACTGCCCGCAGCCACCGCTCCCACTCCCCGCGCTTCTCCTGGGGTTCGTCCAAGGGTACCCCGGCCCGCCGGGCCAGCTCTCGGAGGGCCTCCGGGAAGGACAGGCCGTGGGCGCGCATGAGGAACTCGAACACGTCCCCCCCGGCCCCGCACCCGAAGCAGTAAAACAGGCCGCGGTCGCGGTCCACGGTGAAGCTGGGGGTCTTCTCGCTGTGGAAGGGGCACAGCCCCACGTACCGCTTCCCCTGCTTGCGCAGGGTCACGTAGGCGGACACCAACTCCACGATGTCCGTGCGGCTCCGTACCAGCTCCCGGGCAGCCTGGCCGGCCATAGGCGAATCTATGTTCGCACCCTGAGGCCGGGCAGGCAACCCCCGGCCCGCCCGGCCCCCTCCCTCAGCGGAACAGCGGGGCGAACACCAGGGCCACCACGGTCATGAGCTTGATGAGGATGTTGAGGGACGGGCCCGCGGTGTCCTTGTACGGGTCTCCCACGGTGTCCCCGATGACCGCGGCCTTGTGGGCGTCCGAACCCTTGCCCCCGTGGTGACCCTCCTCGATGAACTTCTTCGCGTTGTCCCACGCCCCGCCACTGTTGGCCAAGTACAGAGCCAGGGGCACGCCGGTGACGATGGCGCCGCCCAGCAGCCCTCCCAGGGCCTCCTTGCCCAGCACGAACCCCACCACCAGGGGGACGGCCACCGCGGAAAGGCCGGGTGCGATCATCTCCCGCAGCGCTCCCGCGGTGGCGATGTCCACACACCGCGCGTACTCCGGCCGGGCCCGGCCCTCCAGCAGGCCCGGGATCTCCCGGAACTGGCGGCGGACCTCCTGCACCATGAGCTCCGCGGTACGGCCCACCGCCCGCATGGCCAGGGCGGCGAACAAAAACGGCACGATGCCCCCGATGAACAGCCCCGCGGTCACGTCCGGGTCCATGATGTTGATGGCCTCCAGCCCCACCGCCTGCCGGTAGAAGAAGAACAGCGCCAGGGCCGTGAGGGCCGCGGACCCGATGGCGAAGCCCTTGGCGATGGCCGCGGTGGTGTTCCCCGCGGCGTCCAGCTGGTCCGCGATGCCCCGCACGTCTTTGCCCAGGCCCGCCATCTCCGCGATGCCCGCGGAGTTGTCCGCGATGGGCCCGTAGGCGTCCACGGACACCGTCATCCCCGTGATGGACAGCATCCCGATGGCGGCCAGGGCGATGCCGAAGAAGTCCGCGAGCCGGAACGCCACGATGGTGGACAGGGCGATGACCACCAGGGGGATCACGGTGCTGAGCATGCCCAGGGCGGTGCCCGCGATGATCACCGTGGCGGGGCCGGTCCGCGCGGACTCCGCCAGCTTCTGTACCTCCCGCCCGGAGGTGTAGTACTCCGCCACCAGGCCGATGACGATCCCGCTCGCGAGGCCCACCGCGGTGGCCCAGAAGGCCCGCAGGTCACCGAACAGGGCCTGGGTCACGAGGAAGGAGCCCACCAGCATGAAGGCCGCGGAGGCGAAGGTCCCGGCCCGCAGGGCCGCCTGGGGGTTGCGTCCACCCCCGGCACGGACGAAGAAGGTGCCGAGGATTGCGGACACCACGCCCACCGCGGCCAGGGCCAGGCTCAGGCCCGCGCCCCGGGCCCCGTGCTGGGCGAGCCCGATGGCCAGACCCGCGATCACGGACCCCACGTACGACTCGAACAGGTCCGCCCCCATCCCGGCCACGTCCCCCACGTTGTCGCCCACCGCGTCCGCGATCACCGCGGGGTTCCGGGGGTCGTCCTCCGGGATTCCCGCCTCCACTTTCCCCACCAGGTCCGCCCCCACGTCCGCGCCCTTGGTGTAGATGCCACCTCCCACGCGCGCGAACAGCGCCACGGAGGACGCGCCCAGGGAGAACCCGATCACCTGGTTGGGGTCCCGCAGCCACAGGTACAGGAGACCCACACCCAGGATCCCCAGCCCCACCACGGTCATGCCCATCACCGCGCCGCCCGGGAAGGCCACCTGCATGGCCTCCGCCAGACCGCTGCGGGCCCCCTGGGCGGTGCGGGCGTTGGCCCGGGTGGCGATCTGCATGCCGAAGAACCCCGCCAGAATGGAGCAGGCGGCTCCCAGGACGAAGCACACCGCGGTCTGCGGGGTGATCTGGGGCACCAGCCCGGGCGCCGCCAGGATCACGAACAGCACCACCACGAACACCGCGATGGCCCGGTACTCCCGGCGCAGAAAGGCCATGGCGCCCTCGTGGATGGCGTCCATGAGGTCCCGCATCTGCGGGGTGCCCACCTCCCGGCGGCTCACGGAAGCCGCCAGGTAGCCCGCGTACACCAGGCTCACCACCCCTGCCAGGGGTGCCCACCACGTCACGTCCAAGGCGCTCACCTCCCGTTTGCGCCACCCGGCGCGGGACTCAGAGTTCCCAGCTCTTGGGCAAGAACAGCTGCTCCGCCTTGCGGACCGCGTACCGGTCCGTCATGCCCGCGAGGAAGTCGCACACCACCCGGTGGGGCTCCTCCCCGCGGTCCAGCAGCTCCCGGTACTCCTCCGGGACCTCCTGCAGGTGCTCCAGGTAATAATCGAACAGCATGCGGAGCAGGCGTTTGGCGCGGGGTTCCTCGCCCTTCGCCTGCGGATTCAAATACACCCGCTCGAACAGGAAATCCTTCAGCCGGTTCAGGGCCTGGCGGACGGGCTCGCTCATCCGGACCCGGGGGTGCCCCTCGCTGGAGGTCACCACGTCCCGCACCAGGGTGTCCAGCCACCTGCCCCGGGTGGGCCCCAACACCTCCCGCACCTCCACGGGGATCTCCTCCTCCCGCAGCAGCCCCGCCCGCACCGCGTCGTCCATGTCGTGGTGGACGTAGGCGATGCGGTCCGCCACCCGCGCCACCTGCCCCTCCAGGGTCTGCGGGAGCCCCGCGTCCTCCGTCCCCAGGTCCGCCATTCCCTTGCTGTGGGCCCCGATCCCGTCCCGGACTTCCCAGGTGAGGTTCAGGCCCCACGCCACGGTCCCGTCCGACCGCCTGCGCCGCTCCAGAAGCTCCACCACCCGCAGGCTCTGCTGGGAGTGCCGGAACCCACCCCAGGCGGCCATGGCCTGGTCCAAGGCCTCCTCTCCTGCGTGGCCGAAGGGCGGGTGGCCGAGGTCGTGGGCGAGGACGATGGCTTCCGTGAGGTCCTCGTTCAGGCGCAGGGCCCGGGCGATGGTGCGGGCGATCTGGCTGACCTCCACCGTGTGGGTCAGGCGGGTCCGGTAGTGGTCTCCCTCCGGGGACAGGAACACCTGGGTCTTGTGCTTGAGGCGGCGGAAGGCCTTGCTGTGCACGATGCGGTCCCGGTCCCGCTGGAAGCAGGTGCGGAGGTCGTCCTCCGGCTCCGGCTGAGCCCGGCCGCGGGAGTTCCTGGCCAAGGCCGCGAAGGGGCTGAGCCGTTGGGCCTCTTCCTCCTCGATGCGCAGCCGGATCCGGCTCAGGTCCACCTCAGGCCTCCCGGGCCACCACCAGGTGCTCGAAGTGGGCTACCTTCCAGAACAGGTCCACCACCGCACCCAACAGGGCGTGCCGGCGGGCCCGCAGGTGCGGGTCTGGGTCGTTCACCAGCACCGCGTCGAACAGACCCGCTACCGGTCCCTGCAGCTGCGCCAACAGCTCCAAGGCCTTCCGGTACTCCCGTCCCCGCGCCAGCTCCGTCACCCTGGGGTCCAGGGACCGGACCGCGTCCGCCAGGCCGCGCTCCGCGGGGTGGCCCGGCGCGGAAGGCGGGGTCCGGGTCTGCTTGTCCCAGATCCGGTACGCGCGGTCGAAGGCTTCGTAGGCCGCGGGGAAGTGGGGACCGTCACGGAACTCCGCCACCGCCTCCACCCGCGCCAGGGCGTCCAGGAAGTCCGGGACCCGACCCCGCCAGCACTCCAGGACCGCGTCCACCACGTCGTGGGCGAAGCCCCGCTCCAGCAGCCACGCCCGCACCCGGTCGCCCAGGAACTCCGCGAGCCGCCGGGGCGCAGCCTCGAAGTCGGGCCGGGCTCCGTACCCCTGCAACGCCTCCTCCACCAGCCGGCCCAGGTCCACCTGCAGCCAACCCCGGTGCGCGTACAGGACGTCCAGGAGGGCGGAGGCCGCCCGCCGCAGTCCGTACGGGTCCGCGGAGCCCGTGGGGAGGATGCCCACCCCCACGAAGCCCGCCAGGGTGTCCGCGCGGTCCGCCACGGCCAGGAGGGCGCCCAGTTCGGTACGGGGCGGCGCGTCTTGGGCCCCTCGCGGCCGGTAGTGCTCGTCCACGGCTTCGCACACGTCCGGCAGGAACCCCTCCAGCCGCGCGTAGATCGCCCCCACCGTGCCCTGCAACTCCGGAAACTCCCGCACCAGGTGGGTGGCCAGGTCCGCCTTGCAGATCCGGGCCGCCTCCCGCGCCCTTTGGAGGAAGAGCCCGTGCTTCGGGTCCCGACCCGAAACTTCCGCCAGCCAGCCGCACAGCCGAACCAGCCGGTCGGTCTTCTCCCTCATGGACCCCAGCCTCTCGTGGAAGGTCACGGACTCCAACCTCCGGGCCCACTCCTCCAGGCTGCGCTTGCGGTCCTCCTGGTAGAAGAACCCGGCGTCCACCAGGCGCGCCCGCAGGACCCACTCGTTGCCCTCCCGCACCAGGTCCAATCCCACCGCGTCCCCGTTCCGCACGCCCACGAAGGCGTTCCCCAGCCCGCCGGACCTGCGGACGGGGAAGTACCGCTGGTGGTGCCGCATCACCGTCACCAGGACCGGCTCGGGCAGCTCCAGAAAACGGGGGTCGAACCAGCCGAGGAAGGCGGTGGGCCACTCCACCAGGTCCGTGACCTCGTCCACCAGCTCTTCCGGCAGCTCCGCCTCCCAACCCGCCTCTCGGGCGCAGGCCTGCACCTGCCGCACCACCTCTTCCCGGCGGCTGGTGCGGTCCGCCATGACCCAGGCCCGGCGCGTCACCTCCTCGTACTCCGTGGCGTCGGGGATCTCGTGAGGACCGGGGGCCAGCTGCCGGTGGCCGTACGTCCACCGTCCCGACCGGACCCCCGCCAGCTCGAAGGGGACCACCTGGTCGTCGAGCAAAGCCACCAGCCACCGGATGGGCCGGGCGAACCGCAGGTCGTGGTTGCCCCACCGCATGGTCTTGGGGAACTGCAGGGACGCCACCACCCGGGGCAACAGCTCCCGCAGGACCTCCCCCACGGGCTTCCCGGGGACGGAGACCCTGGCGAAGACGTACTCCCCCGCAGGGGTGGAACGGACCTCCAGGGCTTCCACCGGCACGCCCTGGCTCCGGGCGAACCCCAGGGCCGCCGCGGTGGGCCGTCCTTGCGCGTCGAAGGCGGCCCGGACTGCGGGCCCGCGGACTTCCCGCCAGACGTCGGGCTGGACGGCGGGCAGCCCTTCCGCGCGCACCGCCAGACGCCGAGGCGTGGCCCAGCTCTTCAGGGACGCCGGCTCCAGCCGCTCCCGCACCAGGGCCTCCCGCAGGTTCGTCTCCAGCTGGAGGCGGGCGGGGTCCACGAACCGCGCGGGGAGTTCCTCGGTGCCGACCTCCAGCAGCAGGTTAGGCACGGGCCGCCTCCCGCAGCAGGGGAAACCCCATCTCCTCCCGTTGCCGCACGTAGCCCTCCGCCACCTGGCGCGCCAGCCTCCGGCAGCGCCCGATGAGGGCCGCCCGCTCGCTCACGCTCAGGGCTCCCCGGGCGTCCAGGAGGTTGAAGAGGTGGGAGCACTTGAGCACGTAGTCGTGGGCGGGCAGCACCAGCCCCGCCTCCAGGGCTGCCAGGGCTTCCCGTTCGCAGGTCTCGAACAGCAGCCGCAGGCGGTCGATGTCCGCCACCTCGAACCCGTAGTGGGAGAACTCCACCTCTTCCCGGTGCCGGAGCTCGCCGTAGGTGACCCCCGGGGCCCACTCCAGGTCGAACACGCTGCCCTTGCGCTGCAGGTACATGCACAGCCGCTCCAGCCCGTAGGTGATCTCCGCGCACACGGGCCGGCAGTCCACGCCTCCGCACTGCTGGAAGTAGGTGAACTGGGTGATCTCCATCCCGTCCAGCCAGACCTCCCAGCCCACGCCCCAGGCCCCCAGGCTGGCGTCCTCCCAGTCGTCCTCCACGAACCGCACGTCGTGCACCCGCAGGTCGATCCCCAGGTGTTCCAGGCTGCGCAGGTAGACCTCCTGCACGTCGTCGGGGGAGGGCTTGAGGATGACCTGGTACTGGTAGTACGCGCCCAGGCGGTTGGGGTTGTCCCCGTAGCGGGCGTCCTGGGGTCTGCGGGAGAACTGCACGTACGCCACCTTCCACGGCTCGGGGCCCAGCGCCCGGAGGAACGTGGCGGGGTGCTTGGTGCCCGCGCCCACCTCCACGTCGTAGGGCTGCGCCAGGACGCACCCGTACTCGGACCAGAACCGGTCCAACGCCAGCACCAGCTCCTGGAACAGCACGGCTCTGCCTCCAAAAGAAGAGATCCTCCGCCCAGGGACGGAGGATCTCCGCGGTCCCACCCTGGTTCCGGGCCTCGGGCCCGGCCCTCTCCGCCCCGCTCACGGGGGGCAGGCGGGAGGCTCTACGCCCGCGGGCTTGAAGCCTCCGGCTCAGGTGCGCCACGCGGCGGCCGCCCGGCCCGGCTCCCACCTGCCCCGGGCTCTCTGCTCGGCCCCGCCACCGCGCCTCACCGTCTTCGCCTTGACTTTACACGAACCGGGCGGCCGCCTGCAAAGGCCTGCGGGACCGCCGCCGCGGCGTCTCGGGCTACCCGATCCCCAGAGGCTCCTCCTCCTTCGGTTTGCCCGAGGGCCAGCTGGCCAGGACCGACGCCACCGCGAAGGCCACCAGCCCCGCCGCGGCCCACAGCACGGGCAGTTCGATGGTCTTCTCCTCCGTGCGGATCCGCAGCATCCCGCTCCGGTCCTGCCGGATCACACCCCGGCACTGGCTCAGGGCCTCCGCCACCACCGCCAGGGCACGCTTCGCCCTCTCCAGGTCCACTTCCACCGAAACCACCTCCCGACCGTAGGCCTGTGCCGGCCGCCCGCAATTCCTCTACGCGCGCTCTTGCTCCCTTCGACGCCGGCCGTCCGTTTCCTGGGGTCCCGGGCCTTCCAGGGCCTGGACGATCCGGGCGGACCGCAAGGGCCTGTCCGCCCGGGCCTCCGCGTACGCCACCACCGCGGCCACCAGCCGCCCCGAGGCGGAAGCGGAAACCCGCAGGTGTCCGGCTTCCTGGGCGGAGGCCTGGAGCAGAAAGCGGGCCGCGCCCCCGGCCTCCCCTCCCAGCCGCGCGGCCCGCGGGTCCTCGGAGGCACAGGGCCCGCACGTGAAACCCCCGAAGCGGGGGCTCCACACGTCCCTGGGTGCGGGGGGGCGCCCGCACACCGGGCACCGGTCCGTGGACGGCCGGTAGCCCAAATCCCCGAACAGCCGCAGCCCGCACCACGCCGCGGCCACGGCGGGGTCGGAGTGCTCCAGCAGGCGCAGGGTCTCCACCAGAAGCCGGAACACCTCCGGGTGCGGTTCTCCCTCGGGCACCAGCTGGACCACGAGCTCCGCCACCAGCCACGCGTAGCCCAGCCGGCGCAGGTCTGCCCTCAGCTGCCCGTGGCCCTCCACCACCTCCACCTGCGCCACCACGTCCACAGCCTTTCCCCGCGCCAGGAGGAAGGAGGCGTGGGTGAAGGGCTCCAGGCGGCCCGCCAGGCGGCTCGTGGTCTTGCGCACCGCCTTGGCCTTGGCCTGCAGCCGGCCGAACTCCCGGGTGAACAAGGTGAGGATTCGGTCGGCCTCGCCCAGGTTGCGCCGGCCCAGCACCACCCCTTCCGCCTTGTAGACCGGCACCTTCAGCCACCCAACCCTAAGAGGTGGACGGCCACGGTGAAGTATACGGTGACGGTGGCGAAGTCCATGAAGGAGGTGATCAAGGGGCCGGAGGCGAGTGCGGGGTCCCGGCGGAGCAACGTCAGCCCCAGGGGGATCAGGTAGCCCAAAAGCGCTGCCACGTTCATCGTCACGAACACCGTGAGGCTCAAAGCGAGGCTCAGACGGGCGTCCTGCCACCACACCCACCCGATGGCCGCAGCCACCACCGCGCTGGTGAGCGCGGAGGCGAGCCCCACCACCGCTTCCCGCAGGGCGTAGGCCCGGTAGGACCGCCGGTCCACCTCTCCGGTGGCGATCGCCCGCACCGCGAAGGCGACGCACTGGGTTCCCATGTTCCCCGCCTGGTCGTTCAGCATAGGGATGAAGAAGGCTAAGGCCACCAGGGCCTGCAGGGCGTGCTCGAAGCGCCCCACCACCTGGGCTGCAGCCGCTTCGAGCCCCATGAGACCCAGCAGCCACGGTAACCGCCGTAGGGCCCTTCGCCACGGAGAGCGTTCTGTCTCCACCGCCTCGAACAGGCCCGCGAGCCGGTAGGCGTCCTCCGTCGCCTCCTCCTCCACCACGTTGAGCACGTCGTCCACGGTGACCACGCCCACGAGCCTGCCCTCCCGGTCCACCACAGGCAGGGCCAGGAGGCCGTACTTCTCGAACAAACGTGCGACTGTCTCCTGGTCGTCCTCCGCTTGCACCGAGATCACCCGGGAGCTCATCACCGCAGCCAACCGGGCTTCCGGGGACGCCACGATCAGGTCTCTGAGCCCCACCACGCCTTGTAGCCGGCCCTCGTGGTCCACCACGTAGACGTAGTACACGGTTTCCGCGGAAGGAGCTAGGCGCCGCAGTTCCGCGAGAGCTTCCGCCACGCTCTGGTCTTGGCGTACTGCCACGAACTCGGGCGTCATCCGACCGCCCGCGGTCTGCGGTCCATAGCGCAAGAGTCTGCGGACGTCCTCTGCCTCCGCGGGGGCCATGCGGTCCAGGAGGGCCCCAGCTTCTTCCGGGCGTAGAGTCCCCAGCAGGTCCGCGGCGTCGTCCGTGCTCATCTCCGCCAGGATCTGGGCCTGGAGGGAGGGCGGAGCCTCCTGCAGGAGGGCGCGCTGCCGTTCCGGGGGGAGGTAGGCCATCACTTCCGCCCCCTGCGGCCCCAGGACTTCCAGCACCTGTCTTGCTTCCGCGTCGGGGAGGGTCCGGAGGGCCTCTGCCACGTCCGCGGGGTGTCGGCCGCGCAGCGCCTCCCGCGCGCGCGTCGGGTCTCGAACGAGCTGCCGGAGCCTGTCCACCAAGGGGCTCATGGAGACACCCCGAGGACCAAGGTGGCGAGGACCAGGTACAGCCCGAGGGAGATGTTGTCGGTGATGGTGGTGATGAGGGGACCGCTGGCCACCGCGGGGTCTACCCGGATCGCCGCGAAGCAGAGTGGTACCACCATCCCCACCGCCGCGGCCAGGGTGAGACTCGCCCACAGTGCACCGCCGACCACGACCCCCAGCTGGAGGTTTCCCTGCCACAGGGTCGCGAACACGAAGGCCACGCCCCCGCACACCGCTCCCACGGCCGCCCCCGTGAGCACTTCCCGGATCGCGACCCTCCAAGGGTCCTCGCCCAGAAACCCCGTCGCCATCCCCCGGACTGCCACCGCCAAGGACTGGGTCCCCACGTTCCCTGCGGTGGCCGCGACCATGGGGAAAAAGAACGCCAGGGCCACCAGCCGCTCCAGGGTGGACTCGAACCGGCTGATGAGGACCGCGGCCACCACGTTCAGCACCAGGTTGAAGGCCAGAAACCCCGCCCGCTTCACCACCCACAGCCACGGCAGTCCACCCGCCAAGCCTGCCATGACCGCAGGAGCACCGGCTAGCCGGAGCACGTCCTCGGTCCCCTCTTCCTCGGTGACCCGCAAGAGGTCGTCGGCGGTGATGATCCCGAGCATCCGCCCGTCCGTGTCGCACACGGGCAGGGCGAGCAGGCCGTACTTTTCGAGCGTACGGGCGGCCTCTTCCCGATCGGTTTCGGGATGGACCGCCACCGGGTCCGTGCGCATGATCTCCCGGACCGGCGCGTCCGGCGGAGCCACCACCAGGTCCCGGAGGGAGAACACGCCCCGCAGACGTTCCTCCCCGTCTACCACGTACACGTAGTACGGGAGCTCCGCGTCCTGACCCACCCGGCGCAGTTCCTCGATGGCGTCCGCCACCCGCAGGTGGTCCCGCACGGCCACGTAGTCCGTGGTCATCAGGCCGCCCGCGGTATCCTCCCGGTAACTCAGGAGAATCTCGACCTCCTCCGCCTCCCGTCCCATGCGGTGCAGCAGTCGCCTCAGGCGGTCTCGCGGGAGCTCCCCGAGGACGTCCGCGGCCTCGTCCGTCCCCATCTGGAGGATCAGGCGGCTTGCCTCTTCGTCGTTTAACTGCTCCAGGAGCTGTCCGCGGACCTCGTCCGGCAGTTCCTCCAGCACCTCCGCCGCACGGTCTACGTCCAGCAGGAGCAACAGGGTCAGGCGTTCCCGGCTATCAAGCTGCAGGAAGAGGTCTGCGAGGTCAGCCGGGTGTAGTTCCGCCGCGAGGGCCCGCAGCGCCTCGTGCTGTCCGGCCGCTAAGTACGTACGGGCGCGGTCCAGCAACGCGGACATCAGGCCTCCCATCCCCCAGTCGGTGGAAGGTCCGCAGGTCCCGAGCCGGTTACTGGCGTCCTTCCCGCCGACGGATCTACGAGGGGCTCCGGGGCCATGAGGTGGTCAGGACAGCTCGGCGCTCGCCCCCTCTCTGCCTGGTAGGAGCGGCGGCCTAGGGCTTGCGCCAGCTCCCCCGGCGGGAGGCTCCGCAGGTGGTCGAGGGCGAGGGCCTGGGGGTTGAGAGTCGCCGCGCCCACGTCTGGCCTCCGGAAGCGCCCTAGCCCGGGGGACGCCCGGAGGCCTACCGCTTACGGGCCGCGGGCTCGTTCCCGGCTAGGCGCGGAGTCAGGTTCTACACGCCTACCTGAACCGCCGCTCGTCATCGCGCACGCATTATCCCGGGTCCCACCGCCCCTCTGTCAAGGATTCTCCTTCCGGGCCGCGGAAACCCACGGGAAACGGAGATGGGAGGAGCCGAGGTGCCTGACCGGGTGCGCGTCCTCATTCCTGCCTACCGGGAGGAGCCCCTGGAGGACCTCTACCTGCACCTGGAGTTCCCCGAGTCCGGCGGCCGGCCGTGGGTCTACCTCAACATGATCTGCAGCGCAGACGGAGCGGCGC